>Ga0307373_10007956_pt1 | contig 16314 bp, 13 predicted proteins | sample OX2MG_FD_202534 | JGI IMG/M metagenome (GOLD analysis project Ga0307373, IMG submission 202534) | Soil microbial communities from Risofladan, Vaasa, Finland - OX-2 | ecosystem: Environmental > Terrestrial > Soil > Coastal area > Acid sulfate soil | place: Finland: Risofladan, Vaasa | collected... | reverse complement strand
GATCCGCGGTTGGACCCCGGCAACCACCGAAGGTAGCAGGAGGGGACAAAGGGAAAAAGTTTTGCCCAATGGTGGAAGCTGGCGAGGTTTTAGAATCGAGCTCCTGACTGTCGGTCAGGTATTTTCGTTCCGGGGTGCTGAAAACAGGGCGATTAGCAGTGTGCTAGCGATTTGAATGGATTTGGCGGGCTGGCAATCGCGTTGCACCCCCACCCGCCAGATGCGTAGCACCGAGGAGTGAACTTGCGGGTAGCCGCGACGACCCAAATTGGGGCGCGAAGGGCGTTCAACGACTAATGGCAGCCAGTTCAGCGCGTTTAGTGACTTCGGCGAGCGGCACTTGGGTTATTCCGGTGAGCCGTTCGATGAGGGCTATCGAGAACATCGTGGCTGAGATAGCGCCGACGAACATTCCCGTTCTGCTTATCGGAGAGACCGGCACCGGCAAAGAGGTGCTGGCCCAGCGAATTCACGCTCTTTCGCGGCAATGCGACAAGCCACTGGTGAAGATAGCGTGCGCATCGGTGACCGCCGATAGACTTTCCTCTTTTGTTAGACGAATTGAGCGATTTGGACAGCGCGTCCCAGGCTCAACTTCTTCACGCCCTGCCGGATGGGGAAGGCGTCCCGGCGGCCGGTGCGATTGCGTCGCGCGTAATATCGTTGACAACGCTCGATGTGGAACAAGAAGTGCGCCGGGGTCGCTTTCGAAGCGATCTATATTACCGGATCAACGGGGTTTGCCTGCGGCTTCCTCCCTTGCGCGAACGCGGAGAAGACATTCCAGCACTGGTAGAATTTCTGCTGGCGAAACACGCGTCGCAAATGAGCCGTCCGCATCCGGCGCTGCGGCCTGAGTCGCTTCAGACGCTGATAAACTTTTCGTGGCCGGGAAATATCCGCGAGCTCGAAAACGTCCTAAGGAAAATTGTGGCACTTGGGGACGAGCGGTTCGCCATGTCCGAATTGCAGGACGCTCCCGCTGGCATCGCGAAGCAGGAGTCCACTGCCCCGCAGAGGTATTCACTGAAGGCGGCGGCTCGCGCGGCCTCGCGCGAAGCCGAGCGTGAATTGATCTTAGAGGCGCTCGCGCGCACGCGTTGGAACCGCAAGCGCGCCGCGCAGGAGTTGCAGATCAGCTACAAATCGCTTTTGTGCAAACTGAAGCAAATTGGCATCGAGGAAAGCGAAGCGAATTGGAAGGTAGGAGAACGGAATGCTTAGAAATTGCAATTGGCTGATAGTGGTCCTGCTTCTGGCTATTGCCGCGCCAATGAGAGCACAGACAGCGGCGAATTCGTCCGATACCCGAAGCGCCTTGCCCGGCACTCATGCGGCGGCTACCCACGATCCGAGTTATGTGATCGGGGCGCAGGACGTGCTGGACATTGATGTTTGGAAAGAGCAGGAACTTACGCGAGCGGTGGAAGTGCGACCCGATGGCAAGATCTCTCTGCCCCTTTTGAACGACATTCAGGCTGCCGGCCTGACGCCGATGCAGCTTGCTGCGAACATCACGGAAGGCCTGAAAAAATACATCAGCGACCCGCAAGTGACAGTCATCGTGACCCAGATCAACAGCCAGCGCGTTTACATTCTGGGAGAAGTGACGCATCCGGGCGCGTACCCGCTGTTGCCTGGAATGAACGTGCTGCAGGCGCTGTCGAGCGCCGGCGGATTCACCATGTTCGCGAATACGAAGAAGATTTACGTGCTCCGGCAGCAGGGCGGAAAGCAGAAAAAATTTCCGTTCAATTACAAAGAAGTGATCGCGGGGAAACACACGGATCAAAACATCGTGCTGCGAGCCGGCGATCAGATCGTGGTCCCGTGAGATGCTGAAGAACCTTATTCGCGAGCGTAGGGGGATCATCGGTTTCGGGGGGCTGTGTTGCGTACTGGCGATTCTGACGACGCCGGTGGCGAAGTGCCAGGACGCAAACGGCGCCTCTGACCAAAGCCAGGGAAATCAGCCCAGTCAGCCGATTCCTGCGTACCACTCTCCGCTCGCATCCAGCTCTCAAGATCAGGGCGATGTCAACGATTCAACGACGATGCAGCGGGATACGCGGCCACTGACGGGTGCGCAATACATCTCCATGGGCGATCTGACCAACCAACACAGTTACTGGCAGCCGCAGGTCGACGTAGCGGGTACCGCCGACTCGAATCCTACGGAAAGCCCTACAAATGCGAATTGGGGTGGATGGGGTTCGTTTCTAGGGGGAGTCGATATACACCAAACGTCCGGCACATCGCAGCTGATGCTCTCGTATACCGGCGGAGGGATGTTTTCGAACGAGAGCGACGTGCCTTCCGGATCCGTGCAGGAGCTCGGCCTTTCCGACCACATAACTTTCCGGCGCTCCGCAGTATCGTTTTTCGACCAGCTTTACTATTTGCCGGAGGCCGGCCTGGGGTTTGGAGGAGTTGGGGGGCTGCCGTTGACGGGTGGCGGCTCGACCGGTCTGAGCTCTGGTTTCTCAAACGCTCAGTCAATCCTGTCAGGATATGGTCAGAACCTCGAAAACTCATCGGTCTTCCAGTTCGAAGGTTTTCTGACGCCGCGGAGCTCAATTACCATGGACGCAGGCTATTCGCTGCTGCACTTCTTCGGGAACAACCTCCTTAATTCAGGCGATCTGACGTTTCAGGGCGGCTATAACTACCAGATGAGCGAGCACAATACGCTAGCGCTGTCGTACGCATTCAGCCAAATTAGTTATAGCAACGGTCCTAGCACGCTGATTGATACGCATTCCCTGCAGGCCACTTTTGGCCGTCGCGTGACGGGGCGACTTGCGTTGCAAATCGGTGCCGGTCCTGAGTTTGCGATTTATGATGAGGGGGCAAATCCTTCCGGCGGCACGGGAGGAGGATCCGGAGTGAGCAGCGGCTCGTCGACACACGCGTATTGGTCCGTGAACTCGGCGCTCAATTATCAATTCCAGAGGACGGCACTGGGGTTGGACTATTCACATGGAGTAGGCGCCGGATCGGGCGTGCTGGCGGGATCCATAGTCGATATGGTTACGGGGAGTTTGACCCACCGAATGTCGCGAACTTTTTCGAGCGGCCTTACGGGTGGATACGCGCGGAACTCGGCCTTACCGATTGCGGGAATCCAATTTTCCGGGCGAAACTACGATTATTGGTTTGCCGGGGCCAGTCTCGCACGCCCGTTAAGCGAAACGGTGGCTCTCACACTCTCGTATCAGATGCAGTATCAGACTTCTAGTTCTTCGTTTTGTATCGGGACATCTTGCGGCTTGAGCGTGGTGCGCCATTTGATTTCGGTCGGCGTCAGCTGGCACGAGCGCCCCCTGTTGTTTTAGTGTTTGGCAAAGATCGAATCGAGCACATGCAGTTGAGCGCAGAAGCTCACGCGGAAGCGAGGACGGAATGACGCGGAGGGAATTGACTCCAGCAGATTACATCGCGATGCTGCGACGGCATTGGGTTCTGATCCTGATATTTACGATCGTTGGCCCGCCGCTGGGATATGGACTTACAAAAATTTTGCCGGCGAAATACACGTCGCAGACGCTCGTTCTGGTGCAGCCGCCGACTGTATCGGCCAAGATTGTAGAGCAGGTCGACACGGTTGACCTTGGGCAACGGCTGGCCAGCCTGCAGCAACAGATCCTAAGCCGTACCAGGCTTGAACCAATTATCCGGCAGCTCAATCTGTTTCCGACGGATATCAACCGCATCTCGATGGATCAATTGGTGGCGCGCCTACAAAAGGACGTCGACGTCTCACCGGTGCAGGCGATGGCAGAAACGGATAGCGGATTACCCGGATTCTTCGTAAACGTGACCATGAGCAAGCCGCAAACCGCGCAGGCGGTATGCACCGCGGTCACATCGATGTTTATCGAAGAAAGTCTCAAGCTTCAAAATCAGCGTTCGGCGCAGACGACCGATTTCTTGTCCCAACAGCTGACTAATGCCAAGGCAGCTCTCGACGCTCAGGACGCGAAGCTAGCTGACTTCAAGATTCGATATCTCGGCACACTTCCCGATGACGAGCAGACGAACTTGAGCCTACTCAATGGTTTCAACACGCAGCTCGACTCGGTGACGCAGGCATTGGCGCGGGCGCAGCAAGATAAGAGCTTTTCAGAATCTTTGCTCGAACAGCAGCGGGCGGCCTGGCAAGAGTCCGAGGCGGGGAATAATCCTCTATCGCTGGAGCAGCAGCTTGCAGCGTTGCAGCAGAACCTCATCAGCTTACGAGCACGTTATACAGATGATTACCCTGACGTAATTAAGGCGGAATCGAACATCGCTGCGCTGCAGAAGCAGATAGCGATCAGTGACAAGGCAGCGCAAGCTGTGAGCGCTTCCAAGCCGAAGAAAGTTGTGGCGGAGCCAGCCTCGATCACCCAATTGCGCGCACAGGTTTTAAATGATGACCAAATGATCGCGGCCGATACACAAGCACAGGAAAAGCTTAGAAAACAGATTGATCTTTACGAAAGTCGAGTTCAATCCAGCCCAGTCGTTGAAGAGAAATATAAAGAGCTAACCCGCGGCTACCAGACGGCGTTGGATTCCTACAACGATCTCTTGAAGAAAAGGGACGCTTCGGTGATGGCGCAGCAACTTAACGCGCAGCAAGATGGCGAACAGTTTTACCTGCTGGACCCGGCAAATTTGCCCGATACTCCATCGTTTCCGAAGCCGATCCAGTTCACATTGGGCGGTCTTGCGGGAGGATTGGGCCTGGGGCTGGCTCTGGTATTTGCGCTAGAAATGAAGGACACCTCGATGCGCACTGAACGAGACGTCGAATTCGTTTTGCACTTGCCCGTACTTGCGATGATACCGACCGTGGTGCCAGATTCGGGCAAGGTGCGACTGGCGGCTGTCGGTAAAAGTCCTTCAGTCGACTCGGGCTTGGGCGTAGGCGCGAGGGCCTAAAGAATGTACCAACAATTCTTTGGGCTGCGCGAGAGCCCTTTTAACGTCAATCCGGACCCGCGATATCTATTTCTGACCAGACAGATACAAGAGGCCCTCGCCGGCCTGACCTACGGAATTCAGAATCGCAAGGGCTTCATCTTGCTGACCGGCGAAGTGGGAACCGGCAAGACGACTCTTCTGAACCGCTTGCTCGGCTGGTTGCGTGGTCAGCGTATGGCCACCGCTTATATTTTCAATTCGCGGCTGGGAGTGACCGACCTATTCGACTTGATAATCGCCGAATTCGAGATCCCGTGCGAGTCGCGCGACAAGAGCCAGGTTATTCTGCGGTTGAATCAGTGGCTACTCGAACGATATCGCGCGGGCGAAACCGCCGTTCTCATCGTTGACGAGGCTCAGAATCTCTCGGGCGAGGTGCTGGAAGAAATCCGACTGCTGACCAACCTGGAGACCTCAACCGAGAAGCTCCTGCAGATCGTACTTACCGGCCAGCCAGAATTGGAAGAAAAACTGAAAGCGCCGCAAGTACGCCAGCTACGCCAACGTATCACCCTACGCTGCCGCACCGCACCTCTGACGCTCGAAGAGACATTTGGATATATCGCTGAACGCCTGCGCATCGCCGGCGCCAATGGCGAGCCGATTTTTTCCAAGGAAGCTATCGAAACGGTGCACACCTACTCGTGCGGAATTCCGCGCGTCGTCAATTTGCTTTGTGAGCATTCCATGATCAACGCCTACGTCGATAGCTTGCGACCCGTTCCGGCTCACATCGTGGAAGAGGTTGCGCGGGAATTCCAGCTGGATGAAATCGCTCCCGTCGCCGGCGCGGGGCTTCCCGCCGCGGCGCAGGCAGCAAACACCCAGGCATTGCTAGAAAATCTCGACGAACTACTCGGCCGGCTGCGTCAAGTGAACGCGGTGCCGCCGCGTGAGAGGAAATCATGAGCCGCATTCACGATGCACTGAAAAAGGCGGAGCGCGAGCGCATTGCCACTCAGGACTCCGACTCTACGACTCTGGTACCGTCACCAGCGGAGCACGTGCAGAGCGAACAGCCGCCTGTCGCATCAACCCTTGAAGGCGGAACGGCCTTGGATACAGCGTTCTCCTCCGCCGCGCGTGGCGCTGACTTCCTACGATTTGACGATCTGATCGCGACTTGCTCTCATCCGCATTGGCAGCTCGATCCGAACGTCAACGTATTCAGCAAGCCAGGTTTGAGTGCCCAAGGAGCTGAGCAGTTTCGGACCCTCCGGTCGCGACTCTATCAGCTGCGCAACGACCAGCCGATCCGGACAGTCCTAGTTACTAGCGCCGGCCCCGGCGAAGGCAAGACGTTTGTGGCCAGTAATTTGGCGCAGGCGATCGTACGTCAGCCTGACAGACGAGTTCTTCTGATCGACGCCGATTTGCGTTGCGCACGGCTACATGTTCCGTTCCGAGCGCCGACGTCTCCGGGGCTGAGCGATTATCTCCGTGGCGGAGCCGATGAAGCTGCCGTCGTCCAGTGCGGAGAAAACAGTAATCTCTGCTTAATCCCGGGTGGAGAGGACGTTACCAACCCGAGCGAGCTGCTTTCGAATGGAAGGCTATCAAATTTGCTGAAACGCGTCGCTCCCGTATTTGACTGGATCATTCTGGACTCGCCGCCGTGCTTGCCCGTTGCGGATGCTTCTATTTTAGCGGAATTATGCGATGCCGTACTATTTGTCGTACGGGCAGGTGTCACGCCGTCACAAGCTGCGCAACGCGCGTTGCAGGAGCTGCAGGGTCGGAATGTAGCTGGCGTGGTGCTCAACGCGGTTAAAGAAAACGATGCTTACGGCGCCTACTACAAACAAGGCTACGGATATGGATACGCGGCTGCCGACGCGGAACATGCGTCGTAACAAGTGCGGTGCGTCGTAGAGTTCATCCCCGGTACCATCCCTGCTCGTGGCTGCAGCTAAGCCCGGCCACCGCTGACAAATTCCGACGTCGGAATGGGCGGTAAGTGGCTCTTCCGTCCGACTCACCGAGTCGCGACCAAGATGCATTTGTCAGATGGCCCCCGAGCTCCGATTAAGCTACAGAAAAACAGTAACTTGCGAGAGCCTTGACTTTCGGCCAGTGAGAGTCGCGGCGCTGAACACCTACGGAAGCGGGTTGGCATATCATGGCAAGAGTTTTCACTAACCTTGCCGTCCTTATATGAAGATATGAAGCACTTGGCAGAACTGGGCGACGCCTGAAGAATGTGCATCCATAACCAGCCATCTTTCAGCCGTTTGCGAGGCAATTTATCAGTCAAGCACGGCAAGTTCCGTACCGGCGTCTGGCAGACCGATTGCGGAGGTTTAGGGGTGCTTCGAAGCGACACTAATGGCGGTAGCCTATATTATCGCCGGGTGATCGCAATCGGAAAGGCAATGGAACTCTGATGACGATCGAGGAAAACGCCCACAGGTGGTTTGCCCTTCAGGTGAGAACTCGGTGGGAAGCTTCAACCGCGGTTCTGCTAGGTGGAAAGGGATACGAGGCCTTTCTCCCGACGTTCAAGACGAAGAAGCGCTGGAGCGGTCGCCTCAAGGAAGTAACTTCTCCCCTCTTTCCGGGTTATGTATTCTGCCGATTTGACGTACATAACCGATTGCCAATTCTTATTACGCCAGGCGTGATCTCGATCGTAGGATGCGGCAAGATTCCTCTTCCCGTTGATGAAAATGAGATTACCGCAATCCAGGCAGTAGTGTCTTCTGGGTTCCGGCCCGAGCCATGGCCCTTTCTGGAAGTCGGGCAACAGGTTCGTATCGATACCGAGCCGTTGCGAGGGCTGCAGGGTATTCTACTGAGCTTCAAAGGCGCTAGCCGCATCGTGCTTTCAATTTCACTGCTTCGCCGCTCGGTTGCCTTGGAGATTGACAGGTCGAGCGTGATTCCAGTTGGCTCTCGCCTCCTTTCGGCAGATCGTGCGGTTTCTCGTCCCTTGCTGCAGGGGGGCATAGCGTAGATCGGCTTCGAGGTTTGCGGTGCACCGACTAGCATGGCTTTTAACTCAGGAAAGGCGACAGCATTACACCTACTAATGGATCTTAGCAAATTGAAGGTAGCCTCCTCTGAAATTCGCGCCCAAAAGCTAGATGATTCCCGTGGCCCCGTATTCCCTCTCCGCGAATTAGCATTGGAAGGGGAAAGCGCTCTGAAAGAGGAGGCGTTCCGCACGCTCTTGTTGCTCGAGCGCCGCCGAGCGGAGCGCTCGGGGAAGCCTTTTATACTGATGCTTCTCACTTTGCCTCCACCTCGCCAAAAGATGGCGCTTGGGGAAGTCGGCCATGTCCTGGCCAACATCATCCGTGAAAGCGATCTGTTCGGCTGGTATGAGCGCGAGGCGGTTCTTGGCGTGATATTTACCGAGATCGGTTCGGGAAGTAGTGGTGCAAGTATAGTGGACACCCTGAAAGCGAAAGTCCTAAGGGCCCTCAGCGAAAATTTAGAGGAGTTGATTGCCTTACAGTTGGTTCTGACGTTTCATATATTCCCCGAGAAATGGGACAAAGAGCGTCCGGACGGCGTAGCCGATGTCAAGCTTTATCCCGATATTCATGAACAGAGCTCGAACAAGCGAATCCCCAGGGTCGTCAAACGTTCAATCGACATCGCCGGCAGTACCATCTTGCTCGCTATACTCGCACCTCTTCTGGCAATCATTGCTGTCGCAGTCAAGCTCACCTCTCGCGGTCCCGTGATTTTCAAACAAGAGAGGCTGGGGCAATTTGGAAAACGGTTTGAATGTCTAAAGTTTCGGACGATGTACGCAAATAATGACGCTAGAATTCATCGGGACTACGTCCGGGATTTCATCGCTGGAAAAGCGGACCCGAATAACGATCAAACGAGTTCCGCAGTTTACAAGATAACGAACGACCCGCGGATAACGCCGGTGGGCAGAATTTTACGCAAGGCGAGTCTCGACGAGCTCCCACAGTTTTGGAACGTGCTGCGCGGCGACATGTCTCTGGTAGGACCCCGCCCCCCGGTGCGCTATGAGTTTGAGGTGTATGATTGTTGGCATCGGCGCAGGGTGCTTGAGGTAAAGCCCGGTGTAACAGGTCTGTGGCAGGTGAGCGCCCGTAGCCGCACATCTTTCGATGACATGGTCCGGCTGGATCTGCGCTATTCGCAAGAGTGGTCCCTTTGGCTGGATCTGAAGATCCTTGTCGCTACTCCGTTTGCTGTGTTCATCGGCGATGGTGCATTCTGATTCTGTGCGAGTTCCGATTCGAAGGCGGCCTCACGACTAGCAATCCTCTGGCGGCGCGGTGTATCGCCGTCGCTTCGGCCTCCTACGCATGCCTCTGAAGCGGAGGGTGCGCGTGCTCACAGAATTCCATCGAGCGACTTCGAAACACGAGTAATTCGAACTTTTTCAGAAAACAGGGGAAATATGATCCGAATCGGCGTTATCGGCTACGGCTATTGGGGACCAAACATCGTCCGGAATTTGTACGGCTTGGACTCCACATGTGTGCGGGTCATTGTCGATAAGAGCTCCTCGGCGTTGGCTCGCGCACGGAAAGCATATCCAAACATCCAGACGGCTTCGGATCCCGACGAAGTGCTGCGCTCAACGGAGATTGATGCGGTTGCAATCGTCACCCCGGTCTGGACCCACTACGAACTTGCCAAGCGAGCGCTTGAAAACGGAAAACACGTGTTTATCGAAAAGCCGTTCACCTCGAATTCAGCCCAGGCGGAAGAGTTGATCGAGCTAGCGGCTCGAAAAAATCTGACCGTCATGGTGGACCATACATTCTTGTTTACCGGCGCAGTGCGAAAAATTCGCGAGCTGGTCGACAGCGGCGTTCTCGGAGATCTGTACTACTACGATTCGCTGCGAGTGAATCTGGGGCTATTCCAGCACGACGTTAGCGTAATTTGGGATTTAGCTCCGCACGATCTCTCGATTATGGACTATGTTATTAAGGGAAACCCTGAAGCGATCGTGGCTACTGGGGAAAAGCACTTGAATGGCGTGGAAGACGTCGCGTTCATGACGCTTTATTTCCCACGAAACGTGATTGCGCACATTAACGTTAACTGGCTTTCGCCGGTTAAAATTCGCACCACGTTGATTGGGGGCCAAAAACAAATGGTGGTGTGGAACGATCTTGTTTCTGACGAAAAGATCCGCGTGTACGACAAAGGTGTCCAGATCACATCAGGTGACGGAATTCGTGATCTGCTGGTGAGCTACCGAACGGGCGATATGTGGGCACCGCAAATCGAACAACTCGAGGCGCTCCGCGCGGAACTCGATTATTTTGCCGATTGCGTCACGAATAAAAAGACGCCATTCAACGATGGTCACGCGGGTTTGCGCGTTGTACGGATGCTCGAAGCCGCCGAGGCCTCGATCCAAAAGAGGGGAGAGTTGGTCCGCCTGTGAACGAATTTTGTAGCATTGCGCCCGATGTGAAACTTGGGCGCGGAGTAAGACTGTCAAAGTTTATCAATCTCTACGGGTGTGAAATCGGCGAGGACACCAAGATTGGCGCCTTTGTCGAAATACAAAAAAATGCAACTGTCGGGCGACGGTGCAAAATTTCCAGCCATACCTTCATTTGTGAAGGGGTGAGTATCGAGGACAACGTATTCATCGGCCACAGCGTAACTTTTATTAACGACTCCTATCCGCGCGCAACGACCGAGGCAGGAGAGCTTCAAACCGAAAGTGACTGGGCCGTTGAAAAGACGCTGGTAAAGCGTGGCGCTTCGGTAGGTTCCGGGTCGACCATCCTCTCGAAAGTAGTGATTGGAGAGAACGCTATTGTAGGAGCCGGAAGTGTGGTCACTCGGGATGTTCCTGCGAACACAATCGTGGCCGGCAATCCGGCCAGAGTTTTACGTGAAATTCCAACTTCAAAGGTGAACGGATGACACAGAACGCACAGGTTCCTTTCGTTGATCTGGTATCACTGCATCGGGAACTCGAACCGGAACTGCTGGATGTTTTCAAACGAGCGCTTAGAAGTGCGGGATTTGTCGGCGGACCGGAAGTGGAAGGCTTCGAACGGGAATTTGCCGATTTTTGCGGCGCAAATCACTGCGTAGCCGTCAACAGCGGCACGGATGCACTTCGTTTCGCGCTCATCTCTACAGGCGTCAAAGCAGGGGACATCGTTCTCACCGTTCCGAACACGTTCATCGCCACCACCGAAGCGATTTCCCAGTCCGGTGCGCAGCCGGATTTCGTTGATATCGACGAGCGCACTTTTACAATGGATCCACAGAAACTGCACGAGTATCTCGAAACGCGATGCTCCAAAAATCCGTCCACCGGACGGTGGGTGCACAAGACGCTGGGCAAGCCGGTAACGGGCATAGTGCCCGTGCATTTGTACGGTCAGATGGCTGACATGGATCCCATCATGGAGCTTGCCGCGCGATACGGGCTAGTTGTGGTTGAGGATGCCTGCCAAGCACACGGAGCGGAATACTACTCAAAAGTTCAAGGTAAATGGCTGCGAGCCGGATCCATCGGGCATGCCGCAGGGTTCAGCTTTTATCCCGGGAAGAATCTCGGTGCGTGCGGTGAAGGCGGCGCGGTAACGACCAATGAGCCGGAAGTCTCGCGAAAGATTGGGATGCTTCGCGATCATGGCCAATCCAAAAAGTACTATCACGACGTCGAAGGATACAACGGTCGCCTGGACTCTGTTCAAGCAGGTTTGCTCCGCGTCAAGCTGCGCCACTTGACCACTTGGAATGAGCAGCGCCGAGAAAGCGCACTCAATTATGATCGCCTTCTGGCGCCGTTTGCGGAGATCATTTCGATTCCTCAAGTCTCGAAGTCGGCAAAATCTGTCTACCACCTGTATGTGATTCGCACCGAATCGCGGGATGAGCTGCAGCAGCATCTCAATGATTGCGGAATCGGTACAGGCATTCACTACCCGATTCCGGTCCACTTACAGCGGGCGTATTCCTCGATGGGCTGGAAGAGGGGGGATTTTCCGGAAACAGAGAAAGCGGCTGATCAGATACTGTCGCTGCCGATGTTTGCGGGATTAACCGAGGATCAACAACAGCACGTGGCGGAAGCAGTCTCTCGGTTCGCGACTACCTTTGCACGTATTTGATCTGTCGCAGGTTCGGGGAAACATGAGGAACGGGGTGCCCGCTTCTATATGAGCACCTCATCCTTGTGATCGTTGCGACGGACACGCCACCTTTCCCGGCGATAGTGCTATTCCAGCCTTCTTTGCCGAGAGCCGAAATGTCATCGCGGTCAGTAGGTCAGTCGCTCTGTGTTCGACAACCAGTCGGAACTCCTCTCCCTCATGTCGACCGGGAGCAGCCGACAAAAGAGCTTGCCCATCTGAACTACCTGGCCATTCAATCGCTGAAGGTTTTGTTTGATGAGCAGGAACGGCTTTTTTCTCGGCGCATGGTTTGGACTGGGCAGGGTTTCCACCGTGAAGCGATCTCTCGAAGCGGCACTATGATTGCTCTTCTAGGTCTTCACCGGATTGAAGAATCGGGAGCACAGCACGATTTTAATCTTGCAGCCATTCAAGAGGCCATTCTTCAAGACATCACATGGGTCAGGAGCGCGGGAGACGTGGGACTGCTCCTCTGGTTTACCGCCGTTTGCGCGCCGGAGCGACTCCCTGCGGTACTCAACGATTTCGATGTGAATGCGACGTTGGCGTTGTGCGCAGACAGCCGCCGAGGTCATACTCAGGGGCTCGCTTGGTTTCTCGCCGGGGTCGCGCACGCACGGCAAGCGGATCTCCGGCTGCATGAAGATTTGATCGATGTCGCCGTGGCGGCGTTTCGGAAGCTCCTGCGCAACCAGAGAGAGCGCGGGTTATTCGGCCATGTCGCATCTCCCAGATCCGTCTGCGAAATTGTTTCTACCTGTTTCGGAACATTCGCCGATCAAATTTATGCCGTATACGCCCTTACGACTTTCGCACAATCATTCGAAATCGAGGAGCCACTGGAATCGGCTTTGAACTGCGCAAATGCACTGTGCGCACTTCAAGGCGACAGAGGGCAATGGTGGTTCCGCTACGACACACGGAAAGGTTGCGTGGCCGATCGATACCCCGTCTATTCCGCGCATCAGGACGGGATGGCACCGACTGCATTGCTCGCTCTGGAAGAAGCCACCGGCCAGAAGTTTCATGCGGCGGTCTGGAAGGGGCTATCTTGGATTGCGGCCAATAACGAGCTGGGGACTGACCTTAGGAGTTCGGATCAGGCCGTGATCTGGCACTCGATTGAGACCCAGAAGCGAATAACCCGACATTGGGAGACGGCATGCAGTTGTTTGCACCTTGCTAGGGAGCCGGTGATGAAACGCCTCAGGATTGGATACGAGATTCGTCCCGATCACTTTGGCTGGCTGCTCTACGCCTTCGGCAGTTTGGCTTATGTTAGGGCTTCGTTCTCTTAGTCCGCGGGATGGAATACTTTATTGAACCGACGGTGACTCAAAAGGTTAAGAATCCGACGTTCGACGATATTGCCGACGCCGCACGCGGCGTCGGCGCTTTTTCGGGCGAGATTCATGGCGCCCGACCCGGATTCGCGTTTTGCACTTGCGGAGAGTCACCTCATGCATGATGAAGCGGAGGGTGTATGACATCTCACGCGCAACTGATCGGTGCGAGGGGTACGCTCAAAGGCCGACCGTGACACCCACTAACTTTGCAAGAGCGGAAGAATTCGGCGCGCCGCGGCAGGGCCTTCTCCCTCCATACGTTCTGATTACCCCTGCTCGCAACGAAGAGGCTTTTATTAAAAATACGCTCGATTCAGTGGTGCAGCAGACGTATCGGCCGCTGAAGTGGGCAATTGTGAACGACGGGTCGACGGATGCGACGGTCAAAATTGTCGAGCCATACGCGGTTAAATACAATTGGATTGAGCTCGTCAATCTGCCCACCCGTCGAGATCGGAATTTTGCTGCTAAAGTCGAGGCTTTCAACGCCGGCCAGGAGAGAGTCAAAAACCTCCATTATGAGGTCGTCGGCAACTTGGATGCCGATGTCTCGCTCGAGAAAGATCACTTTGAGTTTCTGCTGAATAAGTTCAACGAAGATCCCCAGCTTGGAGTTGCCGGAACTGTGTTCCGTGAAGAAGGTTACGATTCCGAAACCGATAGCTTGGAAGGGCAGCTGTATGTCTCTGGTCAATGTCAGCTCTTTCGACGACAGTGCTTTGACGATATAGGAGGATATTTCCCAAACCGAGCGGGAGGGATTGACTGGATAGCCGTTACCACCGCACGCATGAAGGGGTGGAAGACGCGCTCGTTTCGGGAGAAGTCATTTTTTCATCATCGGCATCTGGGTACGGCGGGGCGCGGCGCGTTCGCTGCGGCATTTTCCTATGGTGAAAAGGACTACTATCTTGGCGGACACCCGGTTTGGGAGATGTTCCGCGTTGCATTCCGAATGACCAAGCAACCATACCTCATACAGGGGATTGCACTCGGTTTAGGATATGGGTGGGCAGCAGTACGAAGGCGCAAAAGACCCGTTTCCAAAGAACTCGTGGTCTTTCATCGTCGAGAACAGATGCGCAAACTAGGAGCGATTCTGAAATCGGTCCTGCGGTTTAAGCCTATCGACAAGTTTACGCTTCTGTCCGAATAGGGCGTTCAACAATGAGTTCGCGTCGTCATTTGCACTCGCAGCCATTAGTTTCAGCTGCTGATCGAGATAATCAATACAGCGGCTCGCATAGCCCTTGCGAAATAGTCCGAAAAAACGCTCAGCCGAGAAAACTGAGCACGGGCGACATTAGCCAGCTCACCTTAGCTATAGTCGGAGACCCGCATGTGCGGAATCTGCGGACAATATAATTTCAAGAGCCTGGCTCCGGTTCATCGCGCGACCGTCGAAGCGATGGCAAGATCGATCTCCCACCGAGGTCCGGATGATGAGGGCTATTATCTTTCCGGTCCGCTCGGACTAGGTTTTCGAAGGCTTTCGATCATCGATCTGGCCAGTGGTCATCAACCCATGTCGGATCAGGAAGAGTCGGTGTGGGTAATTTTTAACGGTGAAATTTACAATTTCTTGGAACTTCGGCGCGAACTCGAGAGCTTTGGGCACGTCTTCCGAACCAACTCGGACACGGAGGTTATTGTCCACGGATATAAGCGGTGGGGCGATGAGGTGCTTAATAAGCTCAATGGCATGTTCGGCCTAGCAATTTGGGACCATCGGAAAAAGAGACTGGTTCTCGCACGCGATCCGTTCGGGATCAAGCTGGTTTACTACCGAATCAGCGGAGGCGAGCTTTATTTCGGTTCGGAGATTCGTGCAGTGCGCGCAGCGATGCCCGATAGAGCAGAGGTTGATCCGAACTCGCTTAATCTCTTTCTCCGCTATCGCTTCACTCCCTCCCCTTTTACGATATTCAAGGGTGTGAACAAACTCGCGCCGGGAACCAAGCTGGTCGCCGAAAACGGCGGCTGCGAGATCACCCGCTGGTATCAATTCAAGCCAGTCCCATTTGCTCCAACGAAATCACCCGACGAGGCCAGAGAGGAACTGCTGACTCTGTACCAGCGGGCTATACGGCGGCAGCTGATCAGCGACGTGCCGGTCGGGTTGCTCTTAAGCGGTGGCATTGACTCCGGATTGTTGCTCGCATTGATGAATCTTAACGGCAGTTCCTGGCCAACCTACACTGTGGGCTACGGATCGAGCTATGCCGACGACGAATTGGCGGATGGTGCAGAAACTGCCCGCGCGTTGGCGTCAAAGCACACGTCCGTCAGGATCACAAAGTCGATCTTCGATGACGCGCTCCCGAAGATTGTGGCGGCATTGGAGGAACCGATTGCCGCTTCTTCGGTCGTTCCGATGTACTTCGTTTGCCAACGAGCCCGCCAGGACGTTAAAGTCGCCTTGGTTGGCCAGGGGCCGGACGAATTATTTGGCGGCTACCGCAGGCACCTCGGAGTGCGATACGGCGAACTTTGGGGACACCTGCCGAGTTGGATGCGCGGTTCGATTTCGTCTGCTATCACCGCCCTGCCAAGAAATGAGACTTTAAAACGCGGCGTCGCCTCCTTGGCGGCTCCCGACAGAATGCGCAGATATCAAAACGTCTTGTCGATTCTTCCGGGAGACCAAGTCGAAGACCTATTTCGGGATGGAGTTTTGGCTTGTGGTTCAGGCGACAGTATTCTGGAATGTTGGGCGAGCCTCATCGGCCTTATGACGGATACCGACGAGTTGGGAGGGCTCCAGTTTTTAGAGGTACGATCCACACTTCCCGATGAGCTCCTGATGTATGCGGACAAGCTTTCGATGGCGCACGGCCTCGAGCTTCGCGTGCCATTCGTGGACAAAGAGATTGTTGAATATGTCGAACGGCTGC
>Ga0307373_10007955_pt1 | contig 16314 bp, 10 predicted proteins | sample OX2MG_FD_202534 | JGI IMG/M metagenome (GOLD analysis project Ga0307373, IMG submission 202534) | Soil microbial communities from Risofladan, Vaasa, Finland - OX-2 | ecosystem: Environmental > Terrestrial > Soil > Coastal area > Acid sulfate soil | place: Finland: Risofladan, Vaasa | collected... | reverse complement strand
CCGTCTCCTCCCCCAGGAACGAGAACTCGGCCTTGGGATCGTCCTCCTGCAGTTCATGCAGATATTGGAAGGATCGGTCGATCGCCCGCTCGCGTGCCGGGTGACCGTCGGAGTACAGGGCCATCGTTGACAGCGCCTGCGCGAACGACGTGAGGAATTTGGCGGGTTCGCTCATCCAACCGCCGTCCGGATTCCCCCGGGCACCCGCGGGCCTGCCACCACCTGGCGAATGTCGGCGTCCTTGCTCTTCAGCGCCATCGCAATCGCATCTCTGGTCTCAGGATGCTCTCTCCAGAATGCCGCCAGCGACCCGAGCGCGGCCAGCATCTCCGGTGACTTCTCACGCAGCTTGAGCCGCTTGAGCCACTTCGTCCGTCGCTGCACGTGCGCCAGCAACCAAGGCAGCACCACGTCGTCCCGCCGGCCTGCCACGGCACGAATGCCCAACGCCCGCAGTGACGCGTCCAGTTCATCTCGATCCACCCGCCCCATGATCACTGGCGCCGCCGCCGCCGGACAGCGCTCCTGTGCTGCCGTCAGGGCCAGAAACGCCGTCCGCTCATCCGGATCGCCCACCGCGTTCACGATCGTGTCCTCTCGCGTCCCGTCCTGTTTGAGAAGCAGACGCACCGCCTCGCGCCGCACGATCGACTCGGGGTGCGTCACGTACGCCGCAACGTCCAGATCCGCCGGCACCCGCGTGAGGCGCCCCAGCGTCATCAGATAATCGCGCTGCAGCGGCGCCGCCGCCGTGGGGAGACGCCGCCCGATGTGACTTCCTACATCGTCCCCGATCGACACCAGCACATCCAGCAGCCGCTCGCGCGTCTTCCCCTCGTCCGAAACTTCCAGCGCATCGAGCACCGCGCTCACCGCAGCCAGCCGCATCCGCTTCACCATCCGGTCCACCATCGCAAAGTCGGTGCGGTCCGCTGTCAACACGGCCCGCAAGGTCTCGCTCTGTTCGATCTGCCGCCATATCGCTTCCGTCGGCGACCCTTGCGGCGCCTGCTCCAGGATGTCGAGCAACTCGGCGTACCGTCGCCGGTCCAGCATCATCGTCACCGCATGCTCCACGCGATGGCCCAGCGTCCCCACTTCGAGCCCCATCTTCACGATCCGCTCCGGCTCACACACCAGAGAAATCCCCGACCGGTTCTCCCCCACCGGCGCCTGCCGTGAAATCTCCTGCAGAACCAACGAGTACGACCCCGGGTTCGGATCATCCAGGCTCCAGTCGCCGATCAGCCGCTGCACCTGCTCCCGTAACGACCGGTCCGCTAGCGCGCTGCGCGTCGCGTCGGCGTCCGACGTGTGCTTCGCCAACTTGCTGAACAGACGCACCAACGAGTGCGAAATCGTCTGATGCTCGGCGTCCGCAGCGGCACGCACCAGATCCACGATCGCATCCACCGCCATACCCTGTGACGCGTCGAGCACGAACTTGCGCCGTTGCCGGTTGTCACCGCTCATGTCCAGCAGCCGCTGCAGGGTCTCGGGCTGCAGCGCCCCCACCATCTTTGACACGCGCCTCTGTAGCGCTGCCGTCTCGGCTCCCTTCGCCGTCTTGAGTTCGTCGGCGATCTGCAGCATGTACCCCACGATCACCTGGTCGTACGCCTTCTCCCGCTGGTGCTCGTCGATCGCCTTGGCCACCGTCGCCGGCTCGAGCGCACGGTCGTCGTCCGCCTCGCCCAGCGAGTCGGCCGCTAGTGCTGCCCGCGCCATGCCCACCCACAGCTGCGCCGCCCGCCCGGAACGCATCTGTCCGTCAGCCGGCGCGCTGTCGTCCTCCGCCTCGTCCAGCAGTTCCAACTTGTCGTATGTGAGTGGAAATACCCGCACATGCTGCCACCGGTTCGACACCTCCTCGGCGTCTAATCCCAAGGGACGGTCCATGCGCCCGGCATCCACGGCTAGCGTGGCCAACGCGTCGCTCAACTCCGCTTCGGCGATGCCGGCGCTGAACTTCACCGCGCCCAGATGGTGCCGGTGCAGCTTGTTCGCGAGTTCGTGTAGCAACGGATGGTTGGGGTCCGTCGCCACTCCTTCGATGATCAATTGCCTCCGCGCAATGCCGATCGACATCGTTGGTCGGTCGGCTAGCAGGTCGAGGAGCTTCTGCGTGACCGATTGCACCGTCGAGGACAGCAGCGGATGCCCCGCAGGATAGATCGCGTGCTTGTGGAATGCGATCGACAACTCCACAAGGAAGTTCGCCAGGTCCCGCGACAGGGTCGCCGGGCCGCCTTTCTCCGTGGTCGGCGTACCCGGCGTCGCCGGCCCTGGTGCCTTAGGATGCGACACGCGTGTTTACACCTGGCGGAGGTTTCGGTGGCGCGTCAAGCGACTTCCCGAATAGGTCCTGTCCATAGGCAGGATAATGATGCGCCCCGCAGGGCTGTGCAACGGGTAAGATCCGGCTTTGACCCGCTCCCGGCTGGCCGGTAGCCAGGGACCGTGTATTGCCCCAACTTTCCTAGTGCCCCACTGTCGATTTCTGTCTAATCGGAGCGCATATGGCCACTCAGAGCGACCTCGAAGACCGCATCAAGAAGCTCCAGCGCGCAGTGTATTATCTGGTCTGGCGCCGTACGGGCTTCGGCGAACAGTGCCTCCACTGCGGCCATTCCTACCCCGGCCACGAGCCGACCTGCAAGGTAGCCGATATCGAGGAGTTGGTGCGATAGTCCAGTGGCAGTTGTCTGGCTCCCTGCGGTCGGATCGCTCGGATCACATTTCATCTGTGTTCGGGCGGGAGGTCCTCGCACCGGAATACTGATGAGGTGTGAGATCCGAAACCGGGAATCAGATCCATTAGCTTCAGTTCCTACCTTCATTCGCCGCCCGATGCCCACGCCCGATCTCGATCTTCTCTGCATCAACACCATCCGCACCCTTTCCATGGACGCCGTCCAGGCCGCCAACTCTGGGCACCCCGGCACCCCCATGGCGCTCGCCCCTTTGGGCTACAAACTCTTCACCCAATATCTTCACCACGACCCGGCCGATCCGGCCTGGCCCGACCGCGACCGCTTCGTGCTCTCCTGCGGCCATGCGTCCATGCTGCTCTATAGCTGCCTCTATCTCAGCGGCTACGACCTTTCCCTGGACGATCTCGAGCACTTCCGGCAATGGGGAAGCAAGACGCCCGGCCACCCCGAGCACGGCCACACCGCAGGCGTCGAGACCACCACCGGCCCCCTTGGCCAGGGGCTCGCCAACGCCGTCGGTATGGCGCTTGCCGAATCGCATCTCGCCGCGCGCTTCAACAAGCCCGGCCACGCCGTCGTGGACCATCACACCTACTTCATCTGCAGTGACGGCGACCTCATGGAGGGCATCTCGCACGAGGCCGCATCCTTTGCCGGTCACTTCAGACTCGGGAAGCTCATTGGGTTCTATGACGATAACCATATAACTATCGACGGCGCCACCGCCCTCACCTTCACCGACGACACCGCCCGCCGCTTTGAGGCCTACGGTTGGCAAGTCCTTCGCATTGGCGATGTCAACCACCTCTCGCAGATCGACGCCGCCGTGGACCAGGCAAGGGCCGACACCGAGCGCCCCACGCTCGTCATCACCCGCACCCATATCGGCTACGGCAGCCCGCACAAGCAGGATACGTCAAAGGCCCACGGTGAGCCGCTCGGCGTTGAAGAGGTGAAACTCACCAAGAAGAACTTGGGCTGGCTCTCCGACCAGCCGTTCTTCGTGCCCCAACCCGCCCTCGAGTGCTGCCGCCAGGCGCTCCCTCGCGGTGCCGAGATGCACAAACAGTGGCAGGCTCGGTTTGACGCTTACGCCAATGCCTTCCCCGACGACGCCCGAGAACTCCTACGCCGCCTGGCCGGTGAACTCCCCGACGGATGGGAGGACAAGATCCCTGCCTTCACCAGGGAGACCGGCACCGTCGCGACCCGGGTTGCGTCCCAGGCCGTGCTCAACGCCCTCGCCCCGGTGGTCCCCGAACTGTTCGGCGGCTCGGCCGACCTCACACCCAGCAACGGAACCACCATCACGAGCGAACATAATTACACGTGGGAAGAGCCTGCGGCGCGTTATATCCATTTCGGGATACGCGAGCACGCGATGGCGGCCATCATGAACGGCGTGGCCCTCCATCGCGGCATTATTCCGTTCGGCGGCACATTCCTCATCTTCTCCGACTACATGCGCCCTGCCATCCGGCTCTCGGCGCTCATGAAGCAGCGCGTGTTGTTCATCTACACCCACGACTCCATCGGCCTTGGTGAGGACGGCCCCACCCACCAGCCCATCGAGCAACTGTCCACTCTCCGCGCCATTCCCTTCCTCACCGTGATCCGGCCCGCCGACGCCAGCGAAACCGCCGAATCGTGGAAGTTGGCGCTCGCTCACAAGAACGGCCCCGTTGCCCTCGTGCTCACACGGCAGAAGCTTCCCTTCATCGAGCGCCCGCCCGCCGCTGCCTCGAACGTCGCCAAAGGCGGCTATGTGCTCTACGACGCCGCGAACGGGAACCCGACCGTCGTGCTCATGTCCGCCGGCTCTGAAGTCCAGCTCGTGGTCGACGCGCAGAAGACCCTGGCCACCCAGGGGATCGCCGCGCGCGTCGTGAGTATGCCCAGCCACGAGTTGTTCGCCGCACAGGACCAGCGCTATCGTGACCAGGTCCTCCCGCCGGATATCCCCCGCGTGGCCATTGAAGCCGCACACCCGATGAGCTGGTACAGATGGGTGGGCACCAACGGCGCCGTCATTGGCATCGAGCACTTCGGGGCATCAGCGCCGTACGAAAAGCTCTACGAAGAGTTCGGCATCACAGCCGATGCTGTCGTGGAAGCCGCCAAGCGGTTGACGGCTTAGCCCTGACCCCGCGCGGCTCCCGCCCTCCCAGACCGAACCACCCCTGTGTCTTTCAGGCGCCTCGGGCGGGCGCCCGGGGACGCACGTCCAGATGAATACACATCGAGACGCGATTCCGACCAAGCGGCTCCACACAGACCTGATCTTCGGCCGTTAGCGGTCAATTCTCGAGTCTCTGCCTCCCATCCTGGATTGTGGCGCATGGTCATCAATCCTTCTGGCGCGCCACACATTTGGTGTAATAAAACGCTACACCACGGTCACTCTATCTCTTTACTAACTGGACACATGGGTTCATCGTTAACACGTTGGCGATGACCTCTATGAGTGATTTCCTTGTCGCCAGTTCTGCCCTTCAGGCTGCTGGCGCATTGCTTACGGCGGTCATCTTCGGCGGATTCTACCGTACCTACCGCACGCCCTTTCTGCGGCAATGGGCTTGAGTTGGTCGGCACTCTGCGTCACCCTAGCCAGCGCCGCTATCGGCGCTCTTCTTTCTCGCTCGCTTGATCTTGCTAATCCGCTGCGTCATCGTCGGCTTCGCGTTTACCGTCGCCGTGTTTCATGCGCGGCTCGCCCCTGGCGTCCGCGCCTTTGGCCGTCGCCTCGTGGCCGCCGTGTTCCTTGTTTTCGGGGTCTCGCAGTTTCAACTTCTCGTGCTCGAATTGCTCGCCAATCCCGGGCCCCCCACACCGCCTCTAATACCCTAATGGGCTTCGCGGAATTCGTACTCATCTTCGCAATGGGGCTCGGGGTGGTCATCTGGCTGCTCGAGGAGCAGCACGCTGAAGCCAGCGCCAACGCCGCCCAAGTCGAGCAGCTCGCCCTCCACGATCCCCTGACCGGGCTTCCCAACCGCAAGCTCTTCCTCGACCATCTGGACATAGCCATCTCGCAGGCCCGGCGAGCCAGACACAAGCTCGCCGTGTTGTTCGTGGATCTCGACCGGTTCAAACTCGTCAACGACTCCTTCGGCCACGCCGTGGGTGATGAGGTGCTTCAAGTGGTTGCCGCAAGGCTCCGCGGCGCGCTCCGGGAGACCGACGCCGTGGCCCGCATGGGCGGCGACGAATTCACCGTCCTCGCTCCCGTCATCCACACGGTGGAAGACGCCGTCTCCGTGGCCCGCAAGATTCGTGAGTCCGTCAAGGAGGTCGTCACCGTCGAGGGACGCGAACTGTTCATCACCGCCAGTATCGGCATCGGCATCTATCCTGACGATGGCACCGATGCCAATACGCTGCTCAAGAACGCCGACGCCGCTATGTATCGCGCCAAGGCGCAGGGCGCCGACCTGTTCCAGCTCTACACCGCAGAGATGAACTCCCATGCCATCGAGCAGCTCGCGCTGGAGAGCGCTCTCCGGCGCGGGGTAGATAGTCTGGAGTTCCTCATGCACTACCAACCCATCGTCCGTACCAGCGATGGGTCCATCTGCTGCATGGAGGCCATGCTGCGCTGGAAGCACCCCGTGCTGGGCCTCGTGCGCCCCGAGCAGTTCATCCGGCTAGCCGAGTCTACCGGCATGATCGTGCCCATTGGCGAGTGGGCACTGATGACCGCGTGCAAGCAGCTCGCCGACTGGCGAGCCGACGGGTTCACCGACCTGCGAATAGCCGTGAATCTGAGCACGCGGCAGTTGCAGCAGGGTGGGCTCGTAACGATGGTGCTCAACTGTCTCGACGTCACCGGTCTGCCTGCCTCGGCCCTCGTGTTTGAGCTCGACGAGACCAGCGCGACCGAGTCCGGGGTCGACGCCGTACGACAGCTTGCCGAACTCAGGACGCTGGGCGCTGCCATCTCCATCGACGATTTCGGCACCGGGTATTCGTCACTGTCGTCCCTCCGCACCTTCCCCGTGGACGCGCTTAAGATCGACACCAGTTTCACACGCAACCTCGTTCGCGACGCCGACGATACCGCCATCGCGGTGGCCGTGATCGCGCTCGCGCGCTCACTCGGCTTGCGCGTCGTGGCGGAGGGTGTGGAGCATCCGGCGCAATTGGAATTCTTGAACGCGCACGAGTGCGAGTACTGGCAGGGCTATCTCTGCTGCGCGCCGGTGGACGTCAAAGAGGCGACGCTGGTCTTGCGGCGCATGAGCGCGGCCGGAGGGCGAATTCTGTCCCCGACCTTGACGAGCGCCATCGGGTCGCCGTAGCGCTGTTGGCCGTGCTACTGGAGACGTCGTCGACGCTCCCCGCGATAGATCAGCCAGTGGCCATAACCGGCATCGGAATCCAAACGAGGCCGTTCCCTAGACGGCTCCAGGTCTGCCGTTATCGTTGCGGGTATCGGTTCCGCTTCGCGCCTACGACACGCCGCCCCGAATCGCTTCCATCATACGATCGCCAAAGTAGTCGATCTCGTCCAGCGACGTATACACGCTCGGCGTCACCCGCAGCCCCGCGAACTCGGGCGTCACCATCGGCGTCGTCACGATGTGATGGCGGTCGTGCAGCCACCCACCCAGCTTGCCCATGTCGAGTCCGTTGATGCCCACCACGCCGATCGCGCCGCCGCGCATCGGCTCCATGGGCGTGAACATGTGCACCCGGTCGCTGGCCGCCAGCAGACGCTTGGCCCACCGGTCGCGCAGATACACCAGCCGCGCGTACTTGCGCTCGGCACCGATGCTGCGGTGGAACGCCAGCGCCACCGAGATCGCGTTGTGGTTGGCCGCCGGATGCGTGCCGATCTCCTCATACTTGCGGATGTTCGCGTCCTCGTCGGGCGAATCGGAATACATCCCCCAGATGTGCGGGATCTTCTCCTTGCGCACATACAGGAACCCGGTGCCGATGGGCGCCATGCACCACTTGTGCAGACTCGTGCCGTAGTAGTCGCACTCCAGTTCGTCGCGCGTGAACGGGAAGTGCGCGAACGCGTGGGCGCCGTCCACAAGCACCTCCACGTTGTGCCGCCTGGCCATGTTCACGATCTTGCGCACCGGCGCGATGAACCCGGTCATGAAGCTCACGTGCATGACCTCGATCATCTTCGTGCGTGGGGTGATGGCCGCTTCGAACGCCGCCACCACTTCATCGTCGCTCGGCGGCGGCGTGGGCAGCTTGATCTGCTTGAACACGATCTTATTGCGCCGCTGCCGCTGCATCCAGGCGTTCACCATCCGCGGGTAGTTCTGCGTGGTGGAGATGATCTCGTCCCCCGGCTCGAGGTCGATTCCGAAGATCACGTTCTCGTTGGACTCGCTGGCGTTGCGCGTGATCGCCATCTCCTCGGGGTCGCACGCGAACTCGCGCGCCAGATCCAGCCGCACGCTCTCGATCCTCGGCTCCAGCACCCCCCACATGTGCTCCACCGGCAGCTCGTTGCTGAACCGGATGTCGCGAATCATCTGGTCGAGCACGTGCGTGGGCGCCGGACTGCACCCGCCGTTGTTGAGATTGATCACCGTGTCGTCCAGATCGAACGACCGGCGGATCATCCCCCAGTAATCTTCGTCGGTGGCCACCGCGGTCGCCGGTCGCTTGCCCGCGATGCGCGTCGCGTGCTCGAGGTGCCGGAAGGCACGGGAGTTCATGACGGGAAGGGCGACCGCCGCGTTGAGCATGCTGGTGACGAAGCGACGTCTGTCTTGCATGGAGGCTTCCGGGATGGGTTGGGTTGGTGGGGTGGGCTGGGGAGAATCTGGCAGCCTTATCGGTAGGGCGGTAGGACGGTAGAGGGCAGGACGGGACAACGTTCGTAGTGACAACGGGGCGAGCCGTGCCTTCCATCGGCACGACCCGCTCCGTCACCGCTTGCCGTCCTACCCCCTACTCCCCTACCGTCCTACTTTCGGTCTTTGAATGCGTCATAGAGTTCTGTGTGTTTGGTCGTTAGCGGAACGGGCCGCCCGTCAATGAAGAGATACTTCGTATCCGTCCGCGGCTCCAGCAGATCCCCCGTCGTCACCACCAGGTTCGCGAGCTTGCCCACCTCGATCGAACCAACGCGGTCGGCTACGCCGTAGATCTGCGCCGGCCACAGGGTCACGCTCTTGAGCGCGTCGTCCTTGCTCAGCCCGAACCCCGCTGCCTCGCCCGCCACGTACGGTAGATCGCGCATGTCGGGCGTCTCCTCGCCCGACGAGATGGCAAACTGCACCCCCGCCGCGGCGAGCTTGCCCGGCGCCGAGAAGTTCACATCGTAGGGCTGATCGTCGTTGCCCGGCAGTTCGCGCACGCTCGTGAGCACCACCGGCACCGCGTGCTGCTTGAGGTAGTCGGTCATCATCCACGCGTCGCGCCCGCCCACGATCACCGGCTTCAGATGCTCCGATTCCGCGAACGCCACTGCCTTGCGGATGTCCGCCTCGCCGTCGGCGTTGAACATTACCGGCTCTTTGCCTTCCACCGTGGCCACCATGGATGCCAGCACCACGTCGTCGTCGGGACGCGGCAGCGTCTTGTCGGCCGCGTACGCCGCCTGCGCCGTGGCATACGCGCGCGCGTTGGCGATGAGCGCCTCGAGCGAGTCGAGCTGCTGCTTCTGCTGCGCGGCGTTGTCGCCGCCGCCGCGGCCGAACCCGCCGCGCCGCCCGCCCCCAGTGCCCGGCAGCGTGATCACCATCGCCACGTCCTTCACCAGCGACATCCTGGGCGTGGTGGACCCCACCAGCTCCACGACCGTCGCCTGCCCCGACACCACGCCGCCCACCGGACGCGATACCACCTGCGTGACGCCCACCACGCGCGTGATGGCGATGATCGCGCTCTGCGGATTGAACCCGTAGTACGCCTGCGCGTTGGGGTTGAAGTTCCCGACCTCCTGATCGTCCACCGTCTGCGGAACGCCCAGCCCGATCTCCGACACGCCCAGCGTGGACGCGCCGTCCATCATCCCCGGATACACGCTGAGCCCCGTGGCGTCGATCACAGTGGCCCCTGCGGGAATGCTCACGTCGGCGCCCACGGCGGTGATCTTGCCGCCGCCGATCACTACCGTGCCGTTGGGGATCTCGGGCCCCGATACCGGGAACACGTGCGCATGCGTGATCGCGTACGCGCCCTGCGGACCTGCCGGCGGATTCACCACGCCGTACTGTGCCCGCGCCGCAACGGAGACCGTCGCGGTCGCCGCCGCCGCCACCGCGGCCATGCGAAGGATGCGCCGCATCACTTGCTCCCTCCCGTGGTGGGTGGCACGATCCGGCCGCGCCCCTGCGCGGGCGGCTGGTTCTCCGGCGCCTTCTCCAACTGGGCCTTCAGCGCCACGAGCGAGTCCCGCCGCGCCAGGTCCTGCTGCCGGTCAAAGAACTTCTCCCCGTCGATGTACGTCTGGTCCACCTTGGCGTACACGCTCAGTGGATCGGCGTCCCAGATGGCCACGTCGGCGTCCTTGCCCACTTCCAGCGACCCCACGCGGTTCTGCACGCCCAGCTGCACGGCGCCGTTGTAGGTGATGGTCCTCAGCGCCTCGTCTTCGGTGAGGCCGCCGTAGCGCATCTCCTTGGCGGCGTCCACGTTCAGCCGGCGGGCGCGGCCGTCGTCGTCGGAGTTGATGGTCACCACCACGCCGTGCCGCATCAGGATGGCCACGTTGTACGGAATGGCGTCCTCGGCTTCAATCTTGTACCCCCACGAATCCACGAACGTGGACACGCCGTCGCCGGCCGCCGCGATCTCGCTCGCGATCTTGTACGCCTCGAGCCCGTGCTGGATCAGCACGTGGAATCCGAAATCCCTGGCCAGGTTCACCATCATCAGGATCTCGTCGGCGCGGTACGAGTGCACGTTCACAATCCGCTTGCCTTCGAGCACCTGCACCAGCGGATCGAGCGCCAGATCGCGCCGCGGCGGCACCAGATCCTTGGCCCCCTTGGCCACCGCCGCATGGTACGCGGCCCACTCGGCCCGGTAGTTCTGCGCCCGGGTGAACGCGTCGCGCAACACCTCTTCCTGCCCCATGCGCGTGAACGGATAGCGCCGCTCCTGCCCTGCCGGCGGCGGATTGTCCTTGCGCGTGACGTTCTCGCCGAGGGCGAACTTGATGCCCGGCAGCGCGCCCGGAAAGATCATGGAATCCACCGGCTCGCCCCACTTGAGCTTCACCGTGATCGTCTGGCCGCCGATCGTGTTCGCCGAACCGTGCAGCACGTTGATCGTCGTCACCCCGCCCGCCAGCTCGCGGTAGATGGCCGGCGCCGTGGGGTTGAGCACGTCCTCGATGTTCACCATCGACGTGACCGACAGCGTGCCTTCGTTCACCGCGTCGATCATCGAGTGCGAGTGCGGATCGATGATGCCGGGCATCACGTACTTGCCCGTGCCGTCCACGATCGTCGCGCCCGCCGGCGCGCTGAGGTGCGTGCCGATCCGCGCGATCTTCCCGTGCTCCATCAGCAGGTCGGCGTTCTGCAACGTGCCCTTGGTAACCGTGAGAATCGTCGCGTTGCGAATGAGCGTCGTACTGGCCGCCGGCAGCGGCTTCTGCGCGCCGGCGAATGTGCCGGCGAACAGCAGCAGCAACGCGCTGTTCCGCGCCGCGCGGTGGCCCGTGGCGTTGAGCGTCGAGTGTGTCATCGTCCCATCCCTCCCCGTCCTCGCCCATTGGCTGGCGCTTGGGGCACGATCTCCGCCCCATCCACGAACACCGTCACCACCTTGCTTCCCGGCTCGAACAGCGCGCCGCGCGTCACGGTTAGGTTGGCGATCTTGCCCACCTCGAGCGATCCCGTCTGCTGGCTCACGCCGAATATCTCGGCTGGCGCCAGCGTCATCGCGCGCAGGGCATCGCTCGCGCTCAACCCTGCGGCCACCGACTTCCCGGCGTTGCCCAGAAAGTCGGCCCAGTTGGTGAGCCCGCCCGACTCGAACGCGAACCTCACGCCTGCGCGGGCGAGTTTGCCCGCCACCTTGGGCGCGTTCACTCGCGCCTCGAGCACGCTCAGCAGCTCGGGCTCCGAATCGGGCGACGACGCCGCCGCCGAACGCTGCGGGAAGTTGAGCGACAGGATCACCGGCACGTTCGCCGCCTTGAGATCGGCCGCCACCTGATCGGCTTCGGCGCCGCCGGCGATGATCGCCTTGAGCTTGAACTCCTTGGCCAGTCCCAGCGAGCGCGCGATCTCGCGCGCCGAGTTCGCTTCGAAGATCACCGGCATCTGGCCGTTCACCACCGGTTGCAGCGCTTCCAGGCCGGCGTCCATGGGCGGACGCGGGGTGCCGCGCGGATTCCTGTCGTACATCGCCTTCCACTGGCCGTAACGCTGCGCGTCGAGCATCTCCTGCCGGAACGCCGCGAATACGCCCAGCAGCGAGCCCGGGTAGCCGCCGCGGCCGATGCCGCCGCCCCGGCCGCCCCGGCCATAGCTCATCGCCATCGCCGCCGGCGACTCGAGCACCGCGTCGTCCACACTCTCGTCCGAGAGGTCGATCAGCGCCGCGCGTCCGCTCAGGAACCCCACCGTTGGCGCCGACAGCGCCGTGGTGATCCCGGCGCTCCGCGGGCCGTTGAATTCCGCGTCGCCCACCTTGATGAGATCCACCGCCAGCACTTCGGGGGTGATGCCCACCGGATGGTCCGCGCTCGGCTGCAGCTGCGGGGCCGAGACGAAGCTCGCCGCGCCGCGGCCACCGTTGGCCGGTGCCGCCGCCGGAATACCCAGGCTGCCGAACGCATCGATGAGCCCCGGATAGACCGTGAGGCCCGTGCCGTCCACGATGCGCGCGTCGGCCGGCGCCTTCACGTTGGCGCCCACGGCGGCGATCAGTCCGTTGCGAACAACAACCGTGCCCTGTGCGATCGTCGCGCCCGTGCCGGGCACGATCGTGGCGTTGGTGATGGCGTACGTCTCCGGCACGCTGCGGGTCGATGCCTGCGCGGCGGCGGTGGGCGGAGGCGCGAGGGTGGCGGCGAGCGCTACGATCGCCCCCACCCTAAGGGAGAGGAAGGTCTGCATGCGGGAACAGCTCCTCGAGGGGTGACTGCGGGCCTGGCGGCCGGGGATGGAGAGTGCTGAACCTGCGCAGGGAGCCGCGCTGCCGCAAGGCGCCGCCTTGCTGTCCTACTGTCATGCAAACGGGAGGACGGTCGGGGGTAGGACGGGACAACGGAACAACAACACAACAGACCGGCTTCGCCGATTCAGCGAACGCTTTTGTACATCAAATCGATCAACTCGTCGTACATCTCCTGCGCCCGTTCCCCACCTTCCGCGATCGCGTCCGTCGCGCAATGCCGCAGATGATTGCGCATCACCTCGCGCCCCACCGCGCGCAGCGCTTCCTGCACCGACGACAGCTGCGTGAGCACGTCGGCGCAATACCGCTCCTCCTCCACCATGCGCTGCAGGCCGCGCACCTGTCCCTCGATGCGCCGCAGCCGCACCAGATTGCGCTCCTTGATGTCGGGGTCCACCGCCGCCGCGTGCCGTCCGCCGGCGTGGACGGCGCCGCACGCGCAGCTCGCCCCGGCCTGCTCGCCGTCGCTCGTCGTGTGCTCGCTCATGCGATCTTCACCCTCCGCAACCGCAGGCTGTTGCTCACGACGCTCACCGAACTCATCGCCATCGCCCCGCTCGCAATCACCGGGCTCAACTGGATGCCGAATGCCGGATACAGCGCCCCCGCCGCGATCGGGATCCCGATTAGATTGTACACGAACGCCCAGAAGAGATTCTGCTTCATGGTCCGCATCGTGCGGCGTGACAGCGTGATGGCCTGCGCCACGCTCCGCGGATCGCCGCGCATGAGCGTGACGTCGCCCGCTTCGATGGCCACGTCGGTGCCCGTGCCGATGGCGAATCCCACATCGGCCTGCGCCAGCGCCGGCGCGTCGTTGATGCCGTCGCCCACCATCGCCACCACGCGGCCTTCTTGCTGCAGGCCGCGAATGGCCTCCACCTTTCCCTCGGGCAGCACGCCCGCGATCACCCGCGCGATGCCCGCTTGCCGCGCGATGGCCTGGGCCGTGCGCGGTGTGTCGCCCGTGAGCAGCACCACCTCGATGCCCAGCTGGCGCAACGCCTGCACCGCCTCCACCGTGGTCGCCTTGATCGGATCGGCCACCGCGAACAGCCCCGCCAGCACGCCGTCCGCCGCCACGTACACCGGCGTCTTGCCCTCCGCGCTCAGGCGGTCGGCGTCGTTCACGAGCGGCGCCACGTCGATTGCGTATTGCGCCATGAGCGCGGGGTTGCCGATGGCCAGGGCCGTGCCATTCACCACCGCCGTCAGCCCCTGGCCCGCCACCGCCGAGAATCCTTCGGGTTCGTGCAGCGTGAGCCCGCGCGACTTGGCCGCCTGCACGATCGCGTCGGCCAGCGGATGCTCTGACCCGCGCTCCGCGCTCGCCACCAGGGTGAGGAACTCGTCCGCCGACTTCATGTTGCCCACCGTCAGCGTGTCCGTGACGGTCGGCCGTCCCTCGGTGACCGTGCCCGTCTTGTCCAGCACCACTACGTCGATGTCGTTGGCGCGCTGCAGCGCGTCGCCGCCCTTGAATAGCACGCCAAGTTCGGCGCCCTTGCCCGACGCCACCATCATCGCCGTCGGCACCGCCAACCCCATGGCGCAGGGACAGGCGATGATCAACACCGCCACCGCCGCCGTGAGCGCATGCACCACCAGCGTGCCGCTCTGCGCGTGCTGCGGCAGCAGCGTCCACAGCCCGAAGGTGACGATCGAGATGCCGATCACCGTGGGCACGAAGATCGAGCTCACGCGGTCGGCCAGGTTCTGGATCGGCGCCCGCGTGCCCTGCGCGTCGCGCATCAGTTGGACGATCCGCGCCAGCGCGCTGTCGGCGCCCAGCGCCGTGGCCGACAGGCGCAGCGCGCCCGTGCGGTTCATCGTCCCGCCGAACACGCGATCGGCCGCGGTCTTGGCCACCGGCATCGACTCGCCCGTGAGCATGGACTCGTCCACCGCGCTCGAGCCGCTCACCACCTCGCCGTCCACCGGCACGCGCTCGCCCGGCCGGACGAGCACCACGTCGCCGTGCCGCACCTGCTCCACCGGCACGTCCAACTCCTGATCGCCGCGCACCACTCGCGCCGTCTTGGGTTGCAGGTTGGCCAGCGCCCGCAGCGCCTCGGACGTCCGCTGCTTGGCGCGCGCTTCGAACAGATTGCCCAGCAGGATGAGCGCGATGATCGCGTCCACCGCTTCGTAGTAGACGTGCGGCTCCACGCCGTGCGATCGGAACGCCTGCGGCGCCACCGTGGCCGCCAGCGAGAACAGGTACGCAGCGCCCGTGCCCACCGAGATCAGCGTGTTCATATCCGACCCGCCGTGCCGGAGCGCGCTCCACGCCCTTATGTAGAAGTGGCGGCCCGCCCAGGCCATCACGAACGTGGTGAGAGCCAGCAGCGTCCAACGCACGCCCGTGCTCGCCTCGCCCATGGAGCTCATCGACAGCACCATCGCCACCGCGGCCAGCGAGAGACTCACCGCCACCTTCCGCGTGAGCACCCGCACCTCTTCCTGGTGCGCATGCTCCGCGTCTTCCTGCTCGTCGAACGCGCCATGGCTGGTGGCCGGCAACTCCGCGCCGTAGCCCGACTCGCGGATGGCCTCCACCAGCTGCTCCGGCGAGGTCGCCGCCGGATCGTAGGCGATCGTCGCGTTGTTGAGCATCAAATTCACCGTCGCGTCCGCCACGCCGGCGGTGCGCTTTAGCGTGCGCTGCACCCGTGCCTGGCACGCGGCGCAGGTCATCCCCGACACCGGAATCACCACCCGGCTCCCGGTGGCCGCCTCTGTCGTCGCCGTCATCGTTGCACCTCTATATAGATCAGGCGAGTGCGGCGATCGTCCTGCGACCGCCAACAGGCACACTTTCCGCCCACCTCGCATGATCAATATACCCCATGGGGGTATATATCCGCTTGATTTCGGACCGTCAGGCGCCCGCCGCCAACCGTTCACCGGCAAGAGAAAGCCGGCCGCTGACATCAGCAACCGGCTTAAAGCATTTTGATAGTTAGTTATTCCGCCATCAGTTCAGATCCGGAGCATCCGTGCTATCCGCAGCATCTTGTTCAACCCTTGGTTCTTGATGCCCGCCCGCGCATCTCTGCAGTCACCGACCCAGCACCGCAGCCGCGGCCGCCAGCCCCGCCACCACCTTCATCCATCCCCACGGCCCCATCCGCACCGCCCACCCCGCGCGGCGGGCGCCGGCCGTGAGTGCCTCCGTCAACTCGCGCCCGTTCTTCCACCGCTCGTCGCGCTCCTTGGACAGGCAGCGCTCGATCGCTTCCACCAGCACCTTCGGCGCGTGCGGCGCGCGCTCCGCCAGCGGCACCGGCGCGCGGACGATGTGCTGCGCCGCCAGCGCCGTGAAGCTGCTCCCGTGGAACGGCAGCGCGCCCGACAGCATCAGGTAGCCCAGCACGCCCAGCGAATACAGGTCGCTCCGCCCATCCAGGTCCGCCTCGCCCGCCGCCTGCTCGGGCGACATGTAGTGCGGCGTGCCGAACGCGTGCGACCCTTCCCAGGCGTCTGGACTCGCGTC
>Ga0307373_10007953_pt1 | contig 16315 bp, 17 predicted proteins | sample OX2MG_FD_202534 | JGI IMG/M metagenome (GOLD analysis project Ga0307373, IMG submission 202534) | Soil microbial communities from Risofladan, Vaasa, Finland - OX-2 | ecosystem: Environmental > Terrestrial > Soil > Coastal area > Acid sulfate soil | place: Finland: Risofladan, Vaasa | collected... | reverse complement strand
GGACTGGAACGGCGGGGACGTAACCGGGTAAAGCGGCCCGGAGGTCGCCCAGGTCCAAGTGATCGGTGTACCCGCTTGTCGTTTTCACCGATGCATGTCCCAACAGCTTCTGGACCGCCACGAGGTTGCCGCTTTGGCGCAGGACATTCAAAGCGAACTGGTGGCGCAGCGCATGAATCGAGCGCCGCTGACGGTCCACACCCGCGTCATCGAGGACGACCCGGAGCATGCTCCCGAGCCCTGCTATCGAGATTCGCCCCGCATTGGCCCGCGAGAAGCGCGCGCGGTCATTGGCGACGAACACCGGACCCCGGCTGTTCAAGTCCCGGCCCGTATTCGCCAGGTAGGCAGTAATGCCCTCAAAGTAGGTGGAGATCATCGGCACCACGCGGTCCTTGCCGCCTTTGCCGTGCCGAATGTGCAGCGCTGGGCCGCCCTCCAGGTCCTCGTGGCAGTCCTCGATCCTCAAGGCGGCGATCTCGGACACCCTGAGCCCTGCTCCCAGGCACACACAGACCAGCGCATAGGTCACCGGGCGCCGGGCCGCCACCGCCCAGAGGCGCATCGGCTCGGTACCCTTCAGCGTCCGGTACGGATTGACGACGGAGACGCGGGGCGACTTGAGGCCCTTGTTGATGACACGGTCATCCAGGGAATGGGCGCCTAGCTCGGCACTCCATTTGAGAAAGCTCCTGAGCGTATCCAGAGCGCTGGCCTTAGAGGCCGGGGCCATCTTCGGGTCTGCTACCACCTCGGCCCGGTACGCTGCCAGCAGTTCACCTGTCAGCTCCGTCAGGCTGAAGACTCCCATGCGTCGGAGCCCCTTCTCGCATTGGTGCCGGTAGGACCTCACCGACTGGGGCGAGTCCAGCGCGGTGAGCAGGTAGGCGTCTAGGACGCGCTCCCAGGGGACGTCGGCCGGGATCAGCCGGGCGCTGGGCCCCGCCGGAAGGACGGTCACGAGGTTCTGGCTCACAGCATCACCCCCACCAGGACCAGAAGGCCCCAGACGATCAGGCCGAGGACGATGAGCCCGGCGAGGACGCTCAGCCAGCTCTCCTCACCAGTGACGGGGTCCGATGACCACCAGTTCATAGCCGAACTCGGTCGATAACATGGTCGCATCGCATGGGACTTCCTCCTGTGCGGTCACGGGGCGGGCCGGTCACACGGCGCCGCTCCACCAAACCCGATAACTTTGCTTCGGCTACTCAAAAGCCCGAAGTGCAAGCACAGCGCTAAGGCTGATCTAGTTTGTAAACAGCTGGTCGGGAGTTCGAATCTCCCCGTCGGCTCCGGATTCTTGTGCTAATTCAGGTGACGCGTCGCCAAAGGCCTTCGGCTGATGGGTCGCACAACTTCGGCTGAGGTGTCCCAGCGACTTCGGCTGATTGGTCACAGTGGCGCTCATGAGGTACATGAGCGTGGCTGAACAGCGGTACCAGGCGGTGTTGGCGGTCATCAGCGAGGGTCGGTCGATCTCGGAGGTCGCCGTCCAGTGGGGAGTGGACCGGCGCACGGTCCACCGCTGGCTGGGGCGATATGAAGCTAGAGGCCTGGAGGGGCTGGCCGATCGGTCGCACACGCCGGTGAGCTGCCCCCATCAGATGGCGGCCTCCGTCGAGGCGTTGGTCCTGGAGTTGAGGAGGACGCATCGGTACTGGGGCCGCCCGACGGTTGGTGCTCGAGCTGCTTCGGCGCCAGCTGGACCCGGTGCCGTCGGAAAATCGGCGGTGTACCGCTGCTTGGTCCGGGCCGGTGTGGTCGAGGCGGTCGGGCGCCACCGCCGCAAGGAAACCTGGAAGCGCTGGGAGCGCGGCGAGCCCATGGAGCTCTGGCAGATGGATGTCGTGGGTGGCTTCCTGCTGGCCGACGGCACCAGTGCCAAAGCCCTGACCGGCGTCGACGACCACTCGCGTTTCTGCGTCTCGGCTAGGCTCATGCCCCGGGAGCGGACCCAGTTGGTCTGCGATGCTTCGCCGCGGCGCTGAAGACGTACGGCGTGCCCGAGCAAGTTTTGACCGACAACGGCAAGGTGTTCACCGGCAAGTACAGCCATCCCCCAGTGGAGGTGCTGTTCGACCGGATCTGCCGCCTCAACGGCGTCCAGCACCTCCTGACACAGCCACGGACGCCGACCACAACCGGCAAGATCGAGCGCTTTCATCGCACGCTTCGAGTCGAGTTCGACACTCGCCAGGTATTCCGCAACCTCACCATGGCCCAAGCAGCGCTCGACGAGTGGGTTGCCTTCTACAACACAGCCAGGACCCATCAATCGCTCGGCGATACCACGCCGGCCAGCCGCTTCCGACCGACCGCTCGCACGCTGGTGCCCGAGCGCAACGGTGAGCAGTGGGTGAGCCGTTCGGTCTCGCGCAATGGTGTGGTTTTCGTGGCCTTGACGCCGGCCTTAGCGACAGTTTCCAGGACGCGCTCGCAATTACCGGGGCCGCACCGACTCCCGTCCGGGTGTTCGGCGTCGACGCTGAGAGCCACCACGGGACCCGGGCTGACGGCAGTTGTGTGCGCCCGATTGCTCAGTTCTGACCTCCCGCAGCCACCGATCCGGCCAGTGTCAGTCTAGTCCGTAGCCAGAACCCCTTCCAGATCGGCAACCGACTCCAGGACGTGAGTCGCACCGGCTTAGCACAGGGTGCTGCGGTCGCAGCTGCCGGTCAGCACCCCGGCGAACACACCGACCCCTGCCCAGAGCCCGGACCGGATGTCGGCCTCGGTGTCGCCCACCACTGCCACGCTCCTGACGTCCTCGACGCGCAACCTCAGGACCGCGGTCAGGATCATGTCGGTATATGGGGCGTACCCGGCCGGCGTCCACCTGTGCGAGGACCAGATCGGCGAGGTCGTCCCAGCCCAGGCTGGCCAGAAGCCGGTCCCGGGTGGTGGGGGCGAAGCCGATCACCAGGCAGATCCGGATCCTGGCACTGCGCGGGCCGGAGCGGCCAGAGCGGCGGCGAACTGGTGGACGATCACGCGCCCACCTCGGATTCGTGAGACGGAGCATCGACTGCCTTGCTGGCAGGCGCGACGCGAGGGATCATTGCGCCTCATGAGCGTGCCAGCGGTCCAGTGACACGGCATCCCTGCCTGGGGCCAGTCTGGTGCTCGGGAGAACAGCCCGGCCGCCCTTGCCGGGCTCAGTCCTAGTGCCCGCTGGGAAGCGGGAGCCGCGCCCCAGCGCCGGAGGCGGCCGGCCAAGCTCGCCAAGGCGGCGCTCCAAGCTGGATGTGTCGAGCTCCTCGGCCGGTCCGTTCTGGCGGCCCTACCTCCGAGCCCTGGGGCCGGGTCTGGTCACGGGCGCCTCCGACGACGACCCCTCGGGGATAGCCACCTACTCCCAGGCGGGAGCCCGGTATGGCTTGTCTATGCTGTGGACGGCCCTCATGACCCTGCCCCTGATGGCCGGGGTTCAGGAGATCTGCGATCGCACGGCTCTGGCCACGGGCACCGCGCTTGGGGCCTTGGCTGTGAAGCGTTTCAAACGCTTTGGTCGGGTCGTCGTCGGCGTTCTCCTGGTCGCCCTCATCGTCGCCAACGCGCTCAACATCGCGGCAGACCTGGTCGCCATCGGCAGCGGCATGCAGCTTCTCCACGCCGGTCCCAGTTGGGCCTGGGCCCTAGTGGCGGGACTGGCCATCACCGGGCTCCTGGTCTGGGGAACGTTCTCCCGGATCGCGCTTGTTTTCAAGATCCTCTGCGCCGCCCTGCTCAGTTACCTGGTGGTCGCGGCCCTGGTCACCCACGACTGGGAGAGCGTGCTCAGCCACACGTTCATCCCCCATGTGCAGCTGAACAAGTCCTATCTGGCCTTGCTGGTGGCCGTTCTGGGCACCACCATCTCGCCCTACCTCTTCTTCTGGCAGAGTGCCCATCGCCTTGAGGAGATGCGGGAGAGGAAGGAGACAGAGGCGCCGGCCGGCCCGCTCAAGAGTCTGACTCCGGCTAGGGCACGGCGGCGGGTCAGCACGACCAGAGTCGACGTCTGGACCGGGATGACCTTCTCCAACGTCGTCATGTACGCGATCATCGTGGCCACCGCCGAGACCCTACACGTCCATCACCGGACGAACATCCAGAGTGCCGCCCAGGCGGCAGCCGCACTCCGGCCCTTCGCCGGCCACTTCGCCAGTGTGCTATTCGCACTCGGTTTCATAGGAAGTGGTCTGCTGGCCGTTCCCGTCCTGGCCGCAGCCGGCTCGGTTGGACTGGCGGGATTGCTGGGCAAGCGTTGGGGCTTCTCCCGTTCCCTGCGCCAGGCGCCCGTCTTCTATGGGTTGGTTCTGGTCGGGACTCTCGGGGGAGCCGCCCTGAGCCTGCTCCACGTCAATCCGATCCAGTTGCTGGTCTTCGTCGCCATCATCAACGGGGTAGCCGCCGCCCCCTTCCTGGTCGTCGTCATGCTGATCGCCAGCAGCCGCCGGATCATGGGCGACTACGTAAACGGCAAGCTCGCCACCACGGTCGGATGGTTCACCGTTGTCCTCATGGCGTCTGCGGCAGTGGCTCTATTCGCAACCGGCGGGGTGAGCTTCTAGGAGCAGCAAACGAGCGGCGTAGACGTTCGGTAGAAGACCGGCGCTCGGGTGCTCCCGGGGACGGCCGATAGAGCAGATCCGGGCCTCAGGGAGCTGCGGGACAGTGGGCTGCTGACCGACGAGGAGTTTCAGGCCAAGAAGGGTGAGCTCATGTCGCGAATGTGAGATGCGAACAGCGGGATTCCGGTCACCACTCTCGCTTCTTCGTAATCAAGCCAGATCCCTACTGGACGTAGTGGCCATCCTTCGTTCGAGCTGCCGGTTACCGTTAGAAGTAACCGCGCTGGCGCTCTGCCCGGCTGCGTTCGTCGGGATCGTACATGGTGCGATACAGCGGGAGTACCCACCAGCGGGAGTTGTCAGCCACGGGAGCGACATCGTGCTCCAAGGCTCGTGCGTGGGGGTGGCCTCCGGAGCCGCCGCCTCGGTGCCAGTCCGCGACCTCGGCCGCCGCGCCTCGCCACAGGTCTAGCGAACTGGTCGAGTCTAGCAGCTGTGGATCGTGGGGGCTGCGGCCGAGGTGCTCGGCCCACAGCTCCAGGCGGAGGGAGCGGGCGAAAACTCGCGCCAGATCGCCGAGACCTCCAGGGTCAAGAGGCAGCCGAGTGTCGATGGTGGGGTCCAGGATGGCGCAGGCGAGCTCGGAGTCATGTGTCCACGAGCGCAGATTGAAGTTGTCCGACCCCACCATGGCCCACGTGTCATCGATGATGCAAACCTTGGCGTGCACGTAAATTGGCCAACTGGCGGCGTTCTCGACGCTGAACACCGCGACCCGGTCCCCACCGGCATCGTGCAGTAGGCGGAGTGCCGTCAACTGACCAATGCGGTTGGGCGGCCCGGTGAAGGCGCCGTCGGCATCGGGATACCTGGGCAGCACGGCGATGACCCGAAGATGGGGATGAGCGCGCAATTGGGTTGCCAGGGAGTCGGCGATCGCCGCGGACCAGAGATACTGATCTTCGATGTAGATCAGCGATCGAGCCCGCCGAATTGCTTTGATGAGGGCTCTGGCCACGCTCCTCTCCCCCTGGCGGGCAAATGGATAGGCTCGATGGCGGTGCGGGTAGGTCCGCAGCACCTGGACCTGGTGAACCCCAGCCGTCGGAGGCGCGGCGATCGGAGAGGCGAAAGGGGTCGGTCGACGAGGCTCGCCGGACAGATGCCCGATCAGTGATCGCCAGGGGTTGCGATCGTCCAGGGGGGACGGGTCGTTCCACCGCTCCCTAAAGCACAACTCCAACTGTGCCACCGCCGGGCCACGGACTTCCAACTGCACGTCGTGCCATGGCGGGTGCGATCCATAACGGGGATCCATCGGCTGTGCCTGGGGATCACCTAGGTGGTCGATGTTGTCACGCCGGCCGTGACAGAGATCAATGCCCCCCACGAACGCCAAATCGCGGACTCCATCCTTCGCTCGATGGATGATCAACAGCTTCTGGTGATGGGAGCCGAAGGGTAACACCCTCTGATCGAGCAGCACCTCGCCGCCTCGTCGGTTGACCGCCTCCTCCAGGTGGCGATTGGACGCCTCGCTGAAGGAGAGGCTCTGGGGATGAGAACGCCAGACCAGGCCTCGCACCTCGACCCCACTCGCGGCCGCTGAGCCCAAGAGCTCGCCTACGGTGGGCCCTTCCGGGAGCAACTTCTCATCGGGATCGCCTCGCCAGTCGGTGAAATAGACGGCGTCGCCCGCCCGCAAGGCGGAGACTTCCTCTACCAGTCGGCGGTAGTAATTGGCTCCGTGGATCAGGGCCGTGACTAAGTTGCCTTCCGTGAACGCCGTGCCGGCCAAGGCCAGATCATCGAGATGTGTGTCGGGATTGCCGCGCTCCCGAGGGCTGAGGAACCAGTCAAGCTCTTCGCTCATCGCCGGGCCCTTCCATTCGCAACCGGATGCCGGGCCGCCAGTTTAGCGGGGACTATCGAACAGGGATCGAGTCCGCGCCCTTGCCCTCTTTCGTTGCCATTTTGTTCGTCCCCCGAAGGTGCTAACCCCTGAGCCAAGGCTGTAACTGTGACCCTCTGATGTGCGCCGTCGGTCATGGCCTTCCCGACGGCATAGGGATTGGGGCCGCTCGGACTTGGCTCACCTTGGCCTGGGTTGACGGGGTGGGGCTAGGTGTGCCGGTGCTGGCGCAGGCGCTGATGCCGATGGCCAGCAGTGCCGTCCCGATGGCGGCGAGCCCGGCCACGGTCCGCTTGGACCAGCGCATGGGCGTCATTGTGCTCCGCTCCCATGGCCGCACGGGCGGCGACAGTCTCCGACGTTAGACCCAGGGTTGGGCAAGGTCAGCGGTCATTCAGAAACTGGAGACCGGGCGGGCAGGGTGTATGGAACCGGAGTTCGTGCTGTGGAACCCGAACCTCCAAAGTTGGATCCCTCAGGTCCCACGGGACCACGACCCATTCCTGCACGTTCTCGCCCGGAATGAAGAACTCGGCCAGGGAGGCGCGACCGCTCGCCAGAGGACGGCTTCCTCGGTGCTCGAATACTTCCGCGCATAGAGCAGACCGCCCTCCTGGGTCAGTGACCAGGCGACCCCGCGGCGGGGGTACACCTCGCCATCCTGCCTGGCGCCTTCTCCATGCCAGAGCTCGGTGTCCTCGGTGGGTCGCGGCAAATTTGGGTCGGGGTAGCCCGCGTACTTGAACAGGGCCACCAGCAGCTCCGGGCCGTCGTCGCCCAACTCCTGGAGGCTGGCTCGCCGGCTGGGCCAGATCTGCTCGATCCAGGCCCGCACCTCGGATGGAGACCCTTGGGTTGGGTCCCGGACCAGCTCCACCGAGTCGATGTTTGGATCCACCGCTGAAATCATCCCGCTGTGCGGCGTCCTAATCCCCGGGAAGGCCTCCCCTTGACCCCCCAGCACCCCGAGACTTTGGGGTGGCACTGGTCCTGAGCCGCTGGACCGGATCCACACCCGATAACTTCACCCCCCTACGATGGCAGCCCTGAACTCGACCGCGCAGCGCTCAGGCGGCTCTGCTTTGTAAACAGCTGGTGGGAGTTCGAATCTCCCCGTCGGCTCCGGACGGCCGAGGGAGCTTCCGGCTCCTTGGACGCCTGTCCGGCCTCGGAGTGGCTGATCAGCGCTGGGTCAGGTCCGACCGAAGATGGCCCACACTGCCAGCCTGTGGCTACTTCTCCCCGAGCCAAGCATTCCCCTGCGGGCGGTGTGCGAGTCCACCTTGTGGATGGGACCTATGAGCTCTTCCGTCAGCACCACGGGCTGCCGGAAGAGCTACGCGCTCGTCCCCGAGCCGCTGTGCGCGCTGTCGTGGAGGGGACCATTGCCCTACTCGAGAGTGGTGCTACTCATGTGGGGGTTGCGACCGACCATGTCGTTGAGAGCTTTCGCAATGGGCTCTGGCCCGCGTACAAGAGCAGTGTCGGCATGGACCCGGCGATTCTGGCCCAGTTCGGCCCCCTCGAAGAGGCGCTGGCGGAACTGGGAGTTGCACTATGGGCGATGACCGAGCTTGAGGCGGACGATGCGCTTGCCTCGGCGGCGGCAGTGGCGGGGGACGATCCGGCGGTCGAGCAAGTTCTCATCCTGACGGCCGACAAGGATCTAGCTCAGGCGGTGCGCGGGGAACGCGTCGTCCAGCTGGATCGGCGCCACGGCCGGATCATCGACCACGATGGGGTGGTTGAGAAGTTCGGGGTCGAACCCACCTCCATCCCCGACCTCCTCGCCCTGGTGGGAGACCAAGCTGATGGTTTCCCGGGGCTGCCGGGGTGGGGGGCCCGGTCGGCGTCCGTAGTATTGGCTCGCTTCCGGTACATCGGCGACATTCCCCCAGATCAGGCGTCATGGGGTGTCTCGGTGCGCGGAGCGCAGCGGCTGGCGGTCGTCCTTCGTGAAAACGGCGACCTGGCGCGCCTCTTCCTTGACTTGGCAACGCTGCGGGTAGAGCGCCAGTTGCTACCCTCGGTCGTCGGACTGCGGTGGACCGGACCAGGGCCCGGACTAGCTAGGCTGGCTGAGGCGTGGGGTGCTCGCTCGCTCATGGATCGCGTCGCCAAGCTTGCCGCTGTCCGCTGACTTGCCACCCTCCATGGCGCTCGAGTTTGAATCTCCGAGCTGCTCCCTTTAACTTCGCCAACGGCCGAACAGATCTTGGGATACCATGACGCGCTAGATGCTGAAGAAGCTGGTCTTGCTTCTAGGCGTGCTCGGCGTCTTGTCAGCCGGCTGCAGTTGGGCTCCGCTCCGTACCGAGCACCTGGCCTATTCGGCTTTCGACCCAGTGCTCAAGCCTTATTCGCCACGGCCCTACAACTCCCTCGTCTACAGCACCTCGCTGACTACCCTTGAAGAGCTCGGACCGCTGGCCCGGTCCACCCAGACGAGCATCGCGCCTCTTCTCAAACCAGACAGCGTTCTGTTCCTCGTCATACCCCAGCCACCTGTCCCTTGTGAGCCAGAACGCGTGGCCGGGGTGACCCGGAGAGGGTCGACTGTCAAGTTCACCCTTCACAGCGAGTCGGCTTACGCTGCCGGGTGCCTGCCGACGCCGGTCACTCTGATCGCTTTACGGAAGGCCTCTCTGCCGTCGGGTTTCTTCACCGTGCAGGTGTTAGATGAGGCGGGGTCTGACGGCTGGATTCAATTCTCAGAGCAAATCTCGACCACGGTCTCGTGCTTTGATGGCACGCGGGTGACCGACTGCGTGTACGTGACTTCGGCTCAGATGTCCAGTGCCAATTACTAAGCGGCCTCGGCCGTTTCGACGAGCGGGCACTGGGGCCGCGGTAGCCAGTGAGGCGTCCACGGGTCTATCTGCGCAGCCCCGGGTGTGGCGGCCTTGGATTCTCCGTACCGTGCCTGGTGGGGCTGGCGGTCTTGGCTACCGTGATGTAAATGGTGGTCATGGCGGTAGTCCTCTTGTGACCAGCCTCAACTCAGCGGAGCGCATCACCTCGCTAACCCCCCGAGGTTCCTGGGTGGCGACTGGAACGAAGGTAGCTCGGACTTGACGACCACCGCGATTGGGGCCGCGCTGATCACCGTGGGGGCGTTGCTCACTGCTCTCGGACTCGTGGGCGCCTTCCAGCTGACCAAGGCGGTGAGGATGCTATCTCTACCGGTTGCCTCGAAGCCGGTGAGGATCTCCGCAGCCGTCGCGCCCTCCGAGGTCGACGGCCCCCAGTTCGCTCTGGCGGGAGTTCGGGAGTACGTGGAGGAGATGCAGGCGATGTTCCGCAACCAAGCCCTGGATCGCTCCTCCAACCTTCTGGTTGCCCCGTCTGAGATGGAAGCGCGGAGGCTGGCCACGGCACGACTCGAAGTACTGCTTCCGGCCGGGGTTGAGGGGCGACGGAATCTGCCCTATACCTACGCATTGACGACCTGTGCTCCGGAGTACTGGTCGGCCGCGGAGTTGGAACTTGTCCTCAAGGAGGTCACCGCCGCCCTTCAGCAGCTCAGGCTTCCGGCGGGGACAGCGTCGCGGTAATTAGCTAAGGCTGTATCCGCGGAACAGACGAGTTCCAAGTCCTCGCCGGCCGTCGTCCTGGGCCTGTCCCAAAGACGGCGCAGCTCCCGCAGCGATCCACCCCCCTGGAAGCCCGCCCAAAGCCATCCGCGGAAGCCGACGGGGTGACAAAGTCCCTAGCAGTGACGGGGACAAGGTCCCTGAGCCGCTACAGGTACCCACGGCGACCGAGGGCCAGTCGCTCTGGACCCTCCACATCCGGTCACTTTACCCTCGACTCTCGCGCCTTAGAAGTGGGCAGCTCAGCGCTCATGCCAAGGTGCTTTGTAAGCGGCGGACCGGGCGTTCAAATCCCTCCGTCAGCTCGTTCGGCGGATAGCCAGGTCGGAGGTCTGAAGCCAGTGCAGGCATGTGCTGGCTGGGAACGAGGGCGCTAGCCGCTAAGGGTCGACCTGAGATCCTGCTGGGCTGATGGGCAGCTCCGTAGCAGCGGTCGGGACATGACTAGCGCCTCGGCACTCGGGTGGCTAAAGGACCGAGACCAAGATCAGCGCCACCGCGATCAGAACAGCTCCCAGCGCAAATTGAATCCCTACCACCTTGTGGTCCAGGGAGATGCCTAAGTACTCAGTCCATCCGGCACCCTGACTCCGCTTGAAATTGGGGGAGCCGGGCCGGCCCCGAAACCGCAAGAGGACGTCGCTGGCGAAACCCAGAGTGACCAAGAAGCCAGCCGCCCCAGACAGGAATCCGATCAGGATGGCAGCATTGCCGTTGTCGGCTACGTCCAGCTGCGAACCGGCCGAGAAACCGACGAGGCCAACCGCAGTCCCGACCACAATCGCTGCGCCAAGGCGTCTCATGCCCGCTTCCCGCGGTGGTACGTGAACTGCCGGAACACCGTGGTAGGCTTCCTAGCGGTGCGTCGCGCTAGATCGGGTTGTCTCTAGCGCCTCAGCCGCCGGTGACCCGATTCACAAACTGGTTTTCGGCGATGGTGGAGATCAGCGCCAGGCAGGTGGTCAGGGTGAAGATAAGCATGACGGGTATCACTACCTTCGGCCAAGAGCGCTGCGCTTCGCCGGAGAAGCTGATGAAGGCGGCACAGCCCAGATAGGCGGCTCCGAGCAACATCACCGACGCCAGGGTGAAGATCGTCAGGCCGGGGACCGCTCCGAACGCAGACATGCCGTCCTCCTATACAAGTCGCATCTGCACAGTAGTGAACTCGATCGACGGTACCGTTGTCAACTGGAGTCAGATCGGGCGTGCCCGACTCCAGTCTCCTGTCGTTCTATTGCTGAGCGTAGAAGGGGCTGAGCAATGTGTCAAGGCTCTTGGCAACGGCTGGCGAACCTCAGCGAACCTTGCGGTTCGCAGCCGGCTCGCCAGCGCGTGGGGATAGGGTCAGGGGGCAGGAACCCGACTGCGCGGTCAAGTTTCCTGTTCTCCGCCTCAGTTCAGTCAGCGGGACCCCAAACGGTTGACACACCCGATGTCGTCGGTGTAGCCTCGTCCTCGTCTTGGGAAACGAGAGAGGGTGCCATCGTCAGCTGACGTCGAGTTCGGCGTGTCTGATGGCACCACTACCGGGAGGGGAAGATCCTCAATGAGCGTCGGAAGGAAGCTGTTCATCGCCGGTGCAAGTCTCCTCATCGGAATCGTGGGACTCGCCCTGTACGTCACGATCTGGCTCTCCTACAACCCTGAGACGATCGTCCCGCCAGCCACGACCAACTCCTCCGGCCAGGTCAGCAGCAATCTCTTTCTGGCGACGACCGGGTCAATCGACTTTGGTACTCACCCCAGTTGGGTGGCCTACCTGATCCGCCACGACGGGAAGTGGGTCAACTCGACGGTCTGGCGTGTGCCCGCGCACTCGGTGGTCCACGTGACGATCTGGGAATATGACAGCGAGACCGGGCTCCGCAACCCCTTCATCAGCATGGTGCGGGGCACAGTCGGCGGAGTCGAGTACTTCGACGGTAAGGCGGTCCGCTACCTGAATCCCAACCTGCCGGCTCACACCTTCTCGATTCCCGAACTCGGCCTGAACGTCCCGCTGGCGGGGATCACCCAGTCAGCCTATCCGGCGGACATGACCAATCCTCACAACACCCACCAAACCATCTCGTTCTCGTTCAAAACGGGGGCTCCCGAAACCGTGCATTGGCAGTGCTTCGTACCATGCGCAGCTGGCTACCTGTTCGGCAATGGTGGGCCGATGCAGACCGTCGGCTACATGGACGGCTACCTAAAGATCGTCTGACCCGAGCTGTCGGCCCCTTAGGGTCGCTCTAGTACCAACTGAACCAAAGGAGATCGGTAACTTGACCAATCGACGGCACCTCGTCATCCCGGGGCTCATCGTCGCGGTCTTGTCCCTGATCTGGGACCTCTTGGTTGCGCTCGTACTACACATTCCGCCCGGCTACGCGACCACCACGGCCGCTGACCAGACGGTAACCAGCCAAGTGTTCGCCATCATCGCTGGGGACATCGGGATGGCCGTCGTGGCTTATGGTCTCTATTTCGCGATCCTGTTCAGTCGCCAGGGTCGGACCGCTGAGCCGCAGGCCGGCGTCCGGGCCCCGTCCAACGTACCGTTGCAGGTGGGTTGGATCAGCTCGTGCATCGTCTTGGTGATGTTCGCCGCGGGCTTTGGTGTGGTCGAGCTTGAGGGCCAGACTGATCCAGCCCTAGTTGTCCCGGCGTCCGCGCTGGCGTCCGGAGCCCAGCATCACCCGTTTATCGTCCAGGTGATCGGTCAGCAGTGGCAGTTCACCTACCGCTATCCGCAGTACGGGGGATTTGAGTCCCAGCAACTGCGAATCCCCACTGGCCGACTGATCCAGTTCGATGTCACCTCGCTGGATGTGACGCATCAGTTCTGGGCCTATCAGCTCGGGGTCAAGCTTGACGCAAACCAGGGAATCAACAACATCGGGTATACCTATGTCGCGTCGCCTACCATCATCAATGTGCGCTGCGGTGAGCTATGCGGTCTCTGGCACGGGTACATGACCGACGTCGGCTCCCAAGCGGGGGAGGCGCTGGCCCCGGCGGCGTTCGCGTCGTGGCTCAGCTACGCCGAGGCCACGTACGGACCTGAGACCAAGGACCTGCCCAAATTCGCTCTGACGTATTATCCGGCGCCTGTGGTCTGGGGATGAGAGTGAAATCTGGCCCGTTCGTTAGACCAGTCATTCGGCCGAGATTCGCGGAGGACAGGAGCATTGCGATGGGGAGAGAGACTTGAGCCAGACAGCGATCGCTAGTGGCCGGGCGCCGGTTCGTTTTTCGCCTCGGCGTCTGTTCCTGACCCAGAACTTGGTGACCGCGATCATCGTGGGGATCGTGGTAGGGGCAGTCGCCTACTGGATCGGGGCTCAGCTGGACACCACCGACAATGGAAACGGTGGAATCCTGCTGGGTTACTTGGTCGGTTCCGCTGGCTTTCTGGTCACGCTCGGCTTCGCGAACGATGTGATCCTTCGCCTCCGGGGCCGTCCGAGCGCCAGCATAGTGAAGACCGCCGAGTCCAAGGGTTGGACCGAATTCTTCGGCATCTCCTTGGACCATAAGGTGGTCGGCATACAGTTCGGTGTCGCAGTCGTGCTGATGTTCTTCCTGGCTGGATTCCAGGCGATGATGATCCGGACGGAATTCCTGTTCCCCAACGGTGGTGGCCCTTGGCCGGCAGGTCAGTACGAAACCCTGGTGGGGTTGCACGGCCTGCTGATGATGTTCGTGGCGACCCTGGTGATCATCGGTGCCTTCGGGAACTACTTCATCCCGATCATGATCGGCGCCAAGCGAATGGCGTTCCCACGGCTGGAGTCATTCGCTTTCTGGCTGGTCCCGCTCGGAGCCCTGATCATGTACTCGACAATCTTTGCCGGATTCGGCGGCGGGTTCCCGACCGGCTGGTGGCTCTACGCGCCCCTCTCGGTGGAGGCTCGTATCGGAATGGACGGGGCCATCGTCGGCTTCGCCTTCATCGGAATCGCAGCGGCCATTGCGGGCATCAACTTGCTCACCACGATCTTCGTGATGCGGGCCCCGGGGATGACGTGGAGCCGGATGCCGATGTTTGCCTGGGCGATGATCGCCGTCGAATTCCTCTCAGCTCTCGCACCACCGGTCTTGGCGTGCACTTTGATGTTGGTGGGGTTCGATCGTGCGGTGCAGTCATCCTTCTTCGAGGCCGGTGGTGGCGGGAGCGGACTGCTCTATCAAGAGATGTTCTGGTTCTTCGGTCACCCTGAGGTCTACATCTTCATCATCCCCGCATTCGGAGTGGTGCTGGAGATACTGCCGGTATTCACCAGAAAGCCACTATTCGGCTATCGATTGGCCGTCGCAGGAATGCTCGGCGTCTCATTGATGAGTTGGTTCGTGTGGAATCACCACATTTTCACCAGTTCAGTCGCACCTGGATTGCGGCCCTTCTTCATGACCGCGACCGAGCTGATTTCCATTCCAACGGGCGTGATGTTCCTAAACATGCTCGGCACGTTGTGGAAGGCCGACCTGCGGCTCAAGTTGCCGTTGCTCTTTGCCTTGGCGGTGATGTTCAATTTCCTGATCGGGGGCCTGACCGGTGTGTTCCTCTCAGACGTGCCTCTCAACGTGACGCTGCATGACAGTTTCTTCGTGGTTGGTCACTTCCACTACACGATTGTGGGCGGGGAGATCTTCGCCCTCTATGCGGCCAGCTACTTCTGGTTCCCCAAGGTGACCGGGAAGATGCTCAATGCACGGATCGGCAAGTGGCACTTCTGGACCGCGTTGATTTTCTTCAACACGACCTTCCTGCCGATGTTCGCGGCTGGTTATCTGGGCCAGGTGCGACGCAGCCCGGTGTACGCCGCGGAGCTGCACGGGCTCAACGTCTGGATCTCCGTGAACGGGTTCCTATTCGGTCTGTCGAACCTCATTTGGCTGTACAACATCGTCTATTCATGGGGCTTCCAGAAGGAGCGCGCCCCGGTCAATCCCTGGGAGTCCCGCTCTTTGGAGTGGCAGATCCCCACGCCAATCCCGGCCGACAACTTCCCGCGAATTCCGACCATCGTTTCGGGCCCTTACGAATATGGCCCGGGCACTACTCGGCCGATAGCCGAGTGGCCTGACACTGGACAGATACCCACTCCAGCTCCAGCGATCTGAGGACGGTATCAAGATGATTTCGGACAACACCGCGGCGACTGGCACCTTGCGAACTGGCGGGCGTGCGCACTCTCCTGAGCAGGTGGCTCGGATCCCCTTGGTCGGCACCTGGCTGTTTATCGGCGCCGACTTCTTCTTCTTTGTCCCGCTCTTCTTCGCCTTCTTCTTCCTGCAGCAGGCCAACGTGGACCACATGTGGCAGCCGAAGGGGATCCATCCTCCCAATCTGGGCCTGGGAGTCGCTGTTGCGGCACTGGCGGTAGTCGGGATACTGGTGGCTCACTCCGGGCTAAGGCACCTGCAAAGCCAGAGAACCCTCGCATCCTTCACCAACACCGGCAGATTGGCAGCCCTCCTCCTGGTGGCGGCGGTAGTGGTTCAGATCTGGCAGCTTTCGCACGTAGGCTACGGAATCGACAGCGGGGGGTACGCGAGCTGCTTCTTTGCGATGCAGATCGTGGTGACCATCCAGATTGGGGTCCTCGCATTGTGGGTCCTTAGTCTTGCCAATCGAGCCGGCTACGAGGCGACCCATCCCATCGCGATGCCGGGTCCGGACGCCATCGAGGAGGTGGCCACGCCAATCTCGGCGCTGGCTTACTCCTACCAGATGTTCGCGCTGTTCTTGGGCGCTGTCGTGTTGCTGGCTTGGGTTGTCTGCTACTTCCTTTAGCCGGTAGCCTTACCGAGGCCGGGGCGGCTCGCGCGGGCCCGATTCGTCGGTGATCGCGGGTCTGAGAAGATGGCGGCCGGTGTGGCGCCGGTACCGGTTTCGGGTGAGGGCAGTTAGTCGGGAGGTTCATTCCCATCGCTGAGTCGATCGTCGAGACTGTACAGGCGGCGCACGGGGGTGCAGCCCTGAAGTCGTCGGCTGGCTCCTGGGTCCCGTCTGAAGCGGCCATTCCGCGCCGACCGGTCGGCGCCTTGGTGGGGGACTACGCCAGCCTAACCAAGCCTGGCGTCATGAGTCTCTTGCTGGTCACGGAGTTTTTAGCCATGGTGATCGCGGCCCGCGGCTGGCCGGGTCTTGGACTGAGTGCCGCCGCATTAGCCGGCGGGGCCTGTGCTTCCGGGGGTGCGGCGGCCGTCAACTGTTGGTTTGATCGTGATATCGATGCGGTGATGGGTCGGACCCGGCACCG
>Ga0307373_10007951_pt1 | contig 16316 bp, 20 predicted proteins | sample OX2MG_FD_202534 | JGI IMG/M metagenome (GOLD analysis project Ga0307373, IMG submission 202534) | Soil microbial communities from Risofladan, Vaasa, Finland - OX-2 | ecosystem: Environmental > Terrestrial > Soil > Coastal area > Acid sulfate soil | place: Finland: Risofladan, Vaasa | collected... | reverse complement strand
GTCGGCGGCGGGGGTGCGGCGGGTGGCCCGGCTGCGCGTGGCGAACTCGGCGATCAACCGTCGGGTGATGGTGGGAGATAGGAGTGCGTCTCCAGCGGCGACCACCCGGACGGCACGGAGAAGCTCGGGCGCGTCGGTGTCTTTGACGAGGAAGCCGGCGGCGCCGGCCCGGAGGCCTTCGAACACGTACTCGTCGAGCTCGAAGGTGGTCAAGATGACCACGTGCACTGATGCCAGAGCGGGGTCGGCGGCGATCTGCTTGGTGGCTCCGATGCCGTCGAGTCCGGGCATGCGGATGTCCATGAGCATGACGTCGGGCCGGGTGCGCCGGGCCAAGCGGACGGCTTCGTCGCCGTCGGCGGCTTCGCCCACCACCTCGATGTCGTCTTCGGCGTCGAGCAGGGCCACGAAGCCGGCGCGCACGAGGGCCTGGTCATCGGCCAGTGCCACCCGGATCAACGGGTTCGTCCGTTGAGGGGAAGGCGCGCCCGCACCGAGAACCCACCACCTGGGCGGGGTCCGGCCTGCAGGGTCCCGCCGACGGCTTCGGCCCGCTCAGTCATCCCGGTGATGCCCTTGCCGGTCCCGTTGGTCTGGCCGGCACGGACGCCAGGGCCGTCGTCGTCCACCGCGACGACGATATCGGTCTGGCCATAGGTGAGGCGCACGGTCGCCCGGCCGCCACCCGAGTGGCGGGTGCTGTTGGTGAGGGACTCCTGCACGATTCGGTAGGCGGTGACGTCCACATCGGCCGGGAGCCGGCGCCGCTCACCTTCCTCGGCCACTTCGACCGCCAAGCCGGCCGCCCGGCTGTGCTCCAGTAGGGCGCCAAGCTGGGCCAGGCCAGGCGCCGGTGCACGCGGCGCCTCTTGGTCGACGTCGCGCAGCACCCCCAGCACCGAGCGCAGCTCGACGAGGGCCTGCTTGCTCACCTCGTTGATGGTGCTGAGCGCCGCCCGGGCTCGTTCGGGCTGTCGGTCCATGAGGTGCAGGGCGGTGTTGGCCTGCACGTTGATGACCGAGATGTTGTGGGCGACGATGTCGTGGAGATCCCGAGCGATGCGAAGGCGCTCCTCGCTCGCTTGGCGGAGGTCTGCCTCTTCTCGCCCCTGGGCGAGGGCCAAGGACCGTTGGCGTCGCAGCCGCACCAGCTCGGTGCCGACAAGGAGCGCGGCCAACCCGGCACCCAAGCCCAGGGCGAAGGCGGCAGAGGGGGCGTGACCCTCTCCGATCGCCGCAGGACCCCACAGCGACACCACGTAGCAGACGACTAAGAAGACGAGGGCGGCAACCCGGCGGCGCAGGTAGATCGCCGTCGCGAACGCCACGATCACCGCCAGCCACGCCGCGCCTCCACGCCTGCCGAAGTGCTGGGTCGCCTGGAACGACAGGGTGAGGGCGTAGGCCGCGACCATGACCGCGACTGGAAACCGTCGCCGAGCGGCCAGCACCAGGCCCCCGGCGACGAGGAGCACCACCTCGCCGGGAGTCACCACACCACCCTGGTGGGCGACCTGGGCAAAGACCAGCCCCACCTGGGCCGACGCGACTGCTACGGCCACGGCGCCGTCGATCAGCCACCGTCGGGCCTTTGGGCGTGCCCGAAGGGCCTCAGCCTGGGCGGATATCGCTCTCACCGTCCTCGACGGTACGCCCGGTGGGCGCCGAGCGCATCGTCACCAGGCTGATCGTGGCCTACACCGCCCGTGGTAGTCCCGCTCGCTCCCATACCACCAGGGACTACCCGTTGCTGGCTCGACGTCGGCCCCACGCTGACGGCGAATTCGTCTCCCCGCTGACGACACGGCCGAACCCTGCGCCGACCATGTCTGTAGGCAACACCCCAGACGTCCGCTGGAGGAGAAGGGACAGCCAATGGCCGTGATCGAAGTCCACGACCTCACCAAACGCTTCGGAGCGCTCACCGCCGTCGACCATCTCAGCTTCGCGGTCGACGCCGGCACGGTGGTCGGCTTCCTGGGCCCCAACGGGGCCGGCAAGACCACCACCCTGCGAATGCTCTTGGGTCTCGTGGAGCCGACCGAAGGCTCCGCGACCATCTGCGGTCGCCCCTACCAGGAGTTGCCCGACCCGCTTCACCGGGTGGGTGCGGTGCTCGAAGCCTCCAGCGCCTATCCGGGACGCACGGCCCGGAACCACCTGCGGATCCAGGCCCTGGCCGGGCAGGTGCCCTCCACCCGGGTCGACGAGGTCCTCGACCTCGTCGGTCTCACCAGCGCCGCGCGCCGGCGGGTGGGCGAGTTCTCCCTCGGGATGCGCCAGCGCCTCGGGCTCGCCACGGCGCTTTTGTGCGACCCGGAGATCCTGATCCTCGACGAGCCAGCCAACGGCCTCGACCCCGAGGGCGTCCGCTGGTTGCGAGACCTCCTCCATGGCCTGGCGGGCGAAGGGCGCACCGTGCTCGTCTCCAGCCACATCCTGGCCGAGGTCGCCCAGACCGTCGACAGCGTGGTCATCTTGAACTCTGGCCACCTCGTCGCCCAGTCCACCCTGGACGAGCTCACGACCCGGGCCCAGCACAAGGTACGTATCCGCACGCCGATGGCCGAGCGGCTCCAAAGCGCGCTTGCCGCCAAAGGAGCAACGGCAGTTCTCGTGGCGCCCGACCGGGTCGAGGTGAGCGGGGCCAGCGCCGAGCAGGTCGGCCTCCTCGCCGCCGAGCAGGCCATACCGATCTTCGAGACCACCACCGACGGAGTCGGCCTGGAGGAGGTCTTCTTCCAGCTGACCGCCGCCGCGACCGCAAAGGAGACCCCACGATGATCCGCCTGGCCCGCATCGAATGGCTCAAGCTGCGCACCGTGCGCACGGGCTTCAGCCTGCTGGCCACCTCGGCCGCGCTAACCGCCTTGTTCGCCTCCCTCGAGGCGTCGCGGGCCGGCAACGGCAAATACGGTGTCGCCCCCCTCTTCAGCGCGTCGGGGCTCGCAACGGTGACGACCGTGACCGGCTGGTCGATGATCTTCGCCGCCGTGTTGGGGGTGATCGTCGCCAGCGGCGAGTTCCGCCACTACACGGCCACGCTCACCTACCTCGCCACTCCGGACCGACGGCGGGTGCTCGTCGCCAAGGCGCTGGCCGTGGCCGGGGCAGGGGTGATCTTCGGTCTCGTCTCCGCCCTGATCGCGACCGGGGTCGGGCTCATCTTCGTGGCCGGACACGGTTACCACGTCGCCCTCGGCACCGGCACTCTCGTGGCCCACATAGCCGGCGCTGCCGTGGGTGCGGCGCTCTTCGGGGCAATAGGGGTCGGGATCGGCTCGTTGCTCCGCTCCCAGCTGGCGGGCGTGATCGGCATCTTCGTGTGGGCGCTCGTCATCGAGTCGATCATCGGCGGTCTCTTCACCTCGGTTCGCCCCTACCTGCCCTACACCGCGGCGACGACGTTGGCCGGCATCAAGCTCGGAGGGGCAGCCTTCGGTCCCGCCCACGGCCTGTCGGGCGGAAGCCCGCTCCCCTTTGCCGCAGCGGCAGCGCTGGTGCTCGGCGTCGCAGCGCTGCTCGACGTGATCACTGTCCGCACGACGCTGCGAAAGGACGTGACCTAACAGCTGCGACACCACCTGACCCACACCTCCGCCGACTTCGCCCGCACAAAGCGCTCCCAACGCGAACCACCCCATGAAAGGAGACGACCACCATGCACCATCAGATACTGCTCGCCGCCACCTTGCTGGCAACCACGGCCAGCAACACCAGGCACTTCCACATCGGCCCGTGGATCATCGTGCCGATACTCATACTTGCCGCGATCATCGCCATCCCCGTCTACATCGTGCGAGACCGCCGCAAGCGCCAAGAGCTCAAGAGCGAACGGTCGAGAACATGAACGCCCGACGAGGAGCCGCATGAGGACACGCCCGCCCCAGAACACGGGCGTGCCGGGCCTCTATCTGCGGGGCCCACGCGCCCCCGGCCGCTTCTCGCGGCGCACAGAATTCCGAACTCAGCCCACTGGCCAAGAGGCACGTAGTCGGTGCTCGGGGGATGCCGGAGCTGAAATCTGCGAGCACCGCGGCGGCGCGCAGAACTGTCGTGAAACGGTACGACAGCTGCGTCTCGATCGTGCTTCAGCGCGGCGTTCACCGATGCGAGCTACCGACGATGTCCCCGAGCACGTGCCTGTAGGACAAGGAGCTCATTCCACTGGCGCCGGACCTTCGTCGAGGTGCCAGCGCACCACACGAAAGCCGTGGCCGATCGCGGCTTTGAGCGGGGGGCGCTCGTAGCGGCCGTTGGGCGTCTTCGGCAGGCGGACGAAGCGGTCGAGGCTGGGGTTCGCAGCTCGCATCACGCCGAGGAGGGTCTCGACCAGACCGGGGTCGGTGACGATCTCGGGTCGGGCCGAGATGTCTCGGCCTCGGAGGCGGATTCGGGTGGGCTCGCCCTCTTTCAGGTTCAAGGTCCAGCGGCCGCCGCCCGGGGTGAGAAGGGCACCGTCGTGGGCGACGTAGCTCACGGGCTGGCGGTAGTGGCGTCCAGTGCGGCGACCCGTATGGAAGACAAGCATGAGCCGACTGCCGAGCGGAGTGGGAACGGGAAGGCCGAGCAGGACCCGCATGGGAACGTTCAACGTCTTCATGAGCGCCGCTTGGCGCCGCCGGTCCGCCGGTGTGGGGGGATCGCTCATACCATGACCTTGCCGCCAGCGATGTCGAGGGTGACTCCGGTGATCCACGAGGAGACGTCGGAAGCGAGGAACAAGGTTGCCGCGGCGACGTCACCGGGTTGTCCGATGCGGCCGAGGGGGAAGCTGGCGGCGAGCTGGCGGCGGTGCGCTTCGGGCATCGGGACCCGCATCTTGTCGTTCTCAATCGCTGACGGTGCGAGGCAGTTGACCCGGATCCCGTCGTTCGCGAGGAGGCCGTCGACGACGATCGCAGCTTCACCCACCGATTGCTCCTCTCTACCCGGGATGCCGAGGCACTGATGGCGTAGCTGGACTCTCGGGGGTGTATCATTTAGTCAGACAGTACGTCTGAACATAGTCCCGCATGAAGGAGCCGTCAAGACCCGGTGAGCCCCCGCCCCTACCAGCTCGGAAGACGCCAGGCGGAGATCGACGAGGGACGCCGCCGGATGATCGACGCCGCCAGGGCCCTTCTCGCCGAGACCACCAGCTATACAGCGTTCACCCTTGACGCCGTGGCCAAGCGGGCCGATGTCGCCCGTGCCACCGTCTACTACCAGTTCGGATCCAAGTCCGGCGTGCTCGAGGCGCTCTGTGACGATCTGGCCGCCTCGGGCCAGATGGGCGACCTCGCCCAGGTCTTCATCACCCCCGACCCGCTCGAGGCAGTCCACGGCTTTGTCGCCGCCTTCGCCCGGTTCTGGGCAGCCGACCGGATCGTCATGCGCCGCCTACGCGCCCTCGCCCACCTCGACCCCGACGTCGGCGACGTCATCGCCGCACGCGACGACCGGAACCGCCAAGGGCTCCGGGTCCTCCTCGGACGCCTCGCCGAGCACCCCGGAGGTCTCACCCCAAGCCGAGATCCCGAGGCGCTCGTCAGCGTGCTGCACACCCTCACTAGCTTCGAGACCTTCGACTCCCTCGCCGGGCCGGATCGCACCCCTACTGAGGTCGTGCCCGTCGTCGTCGCCCTCGTCGACGCCGCGCTCGAACAGTAGGAGCAGATGACCGGGGGAGCGCTCACCTTGGCCTTCGACGAAGAATCCGACGGTCCATGCCGACGCCGTTTGGGATTGGGTGTGGCTCTTCGGAAGGACGTCGAGGAGCACTCTCAGCGCCTGGCGTGGAGACCGCAGGGCCGCCCGGTGGTTCCGGTGGGATCGTGCAGCTCCCTCGCCGACTCAAGAGCGGAGCACGCAACGGGTTGGTCCGTTGCCCTGTGCACCCAGGAGGCTGCGACCGGCGACGGTCGGGGACACGGAACTCTCGTGCTCGACCACGTCTTGCGGCCGAGAGATCCAGACCATAAGCTACAACCCAATGGTTGTAGCTTATGGTCTGGACGCTGAATCCGCTGAGCAGCGGACCGACCGCATCTTCAACGCGCTCGCGGACCGGACTCGCCGGGACATTCTCAGGCGAGCGATGGAGGGCGAGCATTCCGTCTCGGCCCTCGCTCGCTCCTACCCGATGAGCTTTGCCGCCGTGCAAAAGCACGTCGCCGTGCTCGAACGGGCAGGACTGGTCGTGAAGCACCCACGCGGCCGGGAACAGCTCGTGCGCACCGATATCGACGCCGTCCGCACCGCACATCGCTTGCTCGACCAACTCGAGGCCGTCTGGCGTAGCCGGATCGATCGTTTTGCCGAGGTTCTCGGCGAACCCACAGAAGGAGCCGATCAATGACCGTCACGAACGTCGAGAAGGACGCTGCGAGCCTGACCATGACGATCACCGCCGACCTCGACGCCCCAGTGGCCCGCGCCTGGAAGCTGTGGGAGGACCCCCGACAGCTCGAACGGTGGTGGGGGCCTCCGATGTATCCGGCGACCTTCGTCGAGCACGACCTCGCGCCAGGCGCCACGACCACCTACTTCATGACCGGTCCCGGGGGCGACCAGCCTCGCGGCTGGTGGCGGGTGCTCGCGGCCGATGCGCCTCACCACCTCGAGTTCGAGAGCGGGTTCGCCGACGACACGGGACGCCCGAACCCGAACATGCCGACGATGATCATCCGGGCCGACCTGCACGAGCACGACGGTGGCACCCGCATGACGATCGCGACGACGTTCCCGTCGCTCGCCGCCATGGAACAGATCCTCGCCATGGGCATGGAGGAAGGCATGACTGCCGCGATCGGTCAGATCGATGACATCCTCGGGGCCGAGATTCAGCAGCAGCCGCATCAGCAGTAGTGGTAGGCGACGCCATGTCAAGGCTGCTCGGCATGGCGTCCCATGACTGACTGGATGGCTATCTTCTCAACGGCTCGTCCATCTGCTTGGAGGACGTTGGACCCTGGCGGTCCTCGGTGAGTTAGCTGACCAGGGGCGTCGCTATCACGACTTGCACGACGCCTTAGACGGGATTCCCCACCAGTCCGCGTCGTCGCCGAGCGGCCGCGCCCAAGCCGTGAACATCTCGGGCGCGAAGTTGACCGGAAGGACGTTGCTCGTCAGCGCGAGCGCGCCTGCCATCGCCGCGTAACCCCGTGGGGTCCAACCGCCATCAGCGAAACCGATATGGAGAACGGATTCCTACTAGGCAACAGAGTTGACCGTCGCGTGGTTCCCTAGAATTCGCGTGATCGAAGTTCAAGTAGCCAGAGTGCCGCAGGCAGCTACTGCGGTGGCGGCCCGACCCCGGCGGTGTGCCGGTTCGGCGACGTAGCGTGTCGCTCTGTACCAGGGCAGACTGGTCCGATGGATCAACCTGTCGACCTGGCCACAGCCTTGGCTCGTTTCGAGGAGCCTTGGTCCCCGCGCACGGTGGCCACCCTCAACGACTACGACATCCGAGTTGTCAAGACCAGGGGCGAGTTCACCCGGCACAGCCACCCGGAGACCGATGAGGTCTTCCTTGTGATGAACGGCTCGCTGACCATTCGTCTCGACGACGGGGACGTCACGCTCGGACCTGGACAGCTGTACGTCATACCGCGCGGAGTGCACCACCAGCCGGTGTCGGTCGACGGCGCGGAGGTCGTTCTCATCGAGCCGAGCACGACGGTCAATACCGGAGACACCCCGAGCGAGCTCACGGCCGAGCGCCGCCCCGGATGACGCCGATAGGTCGCGCGGCAACGAGACGGACGATCGGCCTGGCTGGCGTTCCAGGCGGGCGCGGGGGATCGACCACGCCGGGGGCCGCCGTCGCTGCCTGCAGGCGAGCTGCCTTGAGGTGGTGGTGGAGCAGCGAATAACGGTGGTCGTCGTCCAAGTCGAGGTGGTTCGCGAGGCGCAGCACTGCCCGCTGTTCGTTCAGGCTGATCGCGTACCAGTCCGAGCGCCGGTGCAGCTGCCGGAGCGGCAGCGCCGCTTGGCGCCGCCGGCACTCCGTCCAGGCCGTCTCAGGAAGCGCCGAGACCGCCAAGGCGGGTCGCCGGGCGGTGCCTGCTGGCGGGAGCGGGTCGAATGGGACCGCCGGGTGGTCGGCCGGGATTCCAAGCAGGCCGAGCGCCGCCTCCCGCAGCGCGCCCGCGTCGACGGCGCTGTGCGCCAGCACCTCGCCGACCGGTGCGCTGGCCTGCTCGAGGAGCACCACGACGAGGTGCGCCGGCCCGGTGGTCTCTTCGCGCCCAGCCGCCCACTGCGCTGCTGCACCCACGGCCTGGGAAGCCAGGTGGTCGTAGGAGACGCCGAGGCGTCGGCCCGCCGCCGTTGTGGCATCACTCTCCCCGGCGCCGGACCGGAGCCCGGCCGCCTCACGCGTCGGCGCGGTGCCGGGAGCCGACGCCCACCACGCTGCCAGCGGCTCGCTGCCCTCGATCGCGGCGACGAGCAGGTGCGCCGTCGTGACCACCCCGCCCTCCTGGGCGAGGGTGGCGGCTGCGACGAGCAGCGAGTCGTCGAAGCGGGCAAGGGGTTGGCGAGGGCGGCGACGCCTCCGTGGCACGAGGCAAGTCTCCCAGCTGTAGATCCCACCCGCTCGGCGCCTCACGCGCCGAGGATGGGAAGATCGCGCCATGTGCCAGCTCCGCCCGCCCGCCCAGTGGAGCAGCGCCGTCGAGGCCGCCGACTGGATCGCGGAGCGCATCGGGCCCTTTGGCGCAGGCGTCACGTCGGTGGTCCCTGCCGGCTTCGAGGCCTACGCCCGCATCCTGCACCCGGCCGAAGAGGCCGGGCACGGCGACCGCCTGGTGCGCTGGCGGGAGGTCGCGGCCTGGAGCGGCGTGGCGCTTTGTCCCGACGCCCAGTTCCACACGATCGCCCTGCCGCCCGAAGCTCCGGCTACCCCCGCGCCCTGGAGGGGCCAGGGGCCGAGGGAGGGCCGGCTCTACCTCCCCGATGCCGAGGTGCTCGCCGAGATCATCCGGGTGTTCACCACCACCCCTGAGACCTGCTTCTTCGGCGTCTGGGACGGCTACGGCTGGGGCGGAGTGCAGTTCAGCTCGTCTCGGGCACCCGCAGGTGCTCGTCGGCGGAGGACGCAGCCGGTGACCATTCCCGACCCGGTCCCCGACGCGGTGCGCGAGGGGCTTCGGGTGCGCCTCCCCGGCCGTGACCACCTGCTCTACACGGGCCCGGCCGAGGCGATCACCGCCCCTGTTGACATCGGTCGCGGCCAGACGGCCAACCTGGCCTGGCCGGAGGACCACGCCTGGTGCATCGCCAGCGAGATCGACCTGGCCTGGACCTACGTCGGAGGCACCCGAGCGCTCGTCGATCGTCTCGTCGCCGACGAGCGGATCGAGACCCTCCGGGCCGGCCCCGACGACCCGCTCACCCGTGTGGAGCCCTTCGTCGCCGGACTCGTCGAGCGCGCTACCGACGAGCTGCTGGCAAGCCGCCATACGGTCATCGCCACCTCTCGGGGCAGCGTCGAGGCGTGGTTGGAGGAGCCGACCCGGTGGCGCAAACGTGCGATCCGAGTGCGGGCCGGAAGCGACAGGGGTCAGCTACGGCGACCTCGGTCCAGTTCATCGCCGGGAGGACCTGAGGCAAGCGGTGCGGTTCCGCCTCACCGGTGCGGTCGTCGGCTTGGTCGAACGATGACCAGGACGGCGCGTCGGCGCGCTCCAGCGGGCATGAGCGAGCAGACGGGCGGTGCGCGTCACCCAGTTGTGCGGCGCGGCTGGCCGGCGCGACCGCGGCTGCTCGGTCGTAGGTGACTCGACCCAGCGGCGATGCCGCTGGGTCGGACACGAGGCCAGACTGCCACGAGCCGGACCCGTAAGCTGCGCGTTCGTCCTCGCCGCCTGCGCCAACCGGCAGGTCGCCGTCGGCGTATTGCACGCGTGGACACGACAGGCGGCTGGCGCGTCGCTCGGCGACGAGCGGCTCGGGATCGTCGTCGGCTACGCCAACCCGGCCGCCCACGCCTTCTCCGCTGCCATCGCAGCTCTCGCCGCAGCGCTCGCCGAAGCCGAACTTGGCAAGTGACCGGCGTCGCGAGCCGGGCCTTCCGTGCGGAAGTCTCCGTCGATGGGTGTGCCACCCCACTGACCGGGCCGTGCCGGGTGATGCCGTGCATGCTCGTGACCTCCGCCGGTGACGCGATCGTGATAGCATTTATCTATGCAGATAGATAAGCAGGATGTGCGATCCGTTTCGCCGATCGCGTTCCGCCTCGATCCGCGCTCCGGTGTCCCGCCATACCTTCAGCTCGTCCAGCAAGTCGAGCATGCGCTGCGGCTCGGGCTCTTGAAGGTTGGGGACCAGTTGCCGCGGGTGAAGGACGTCGTCGGGTCGCTCTCGATCAATCCGAACACCGTGCTCAAGGCCTATCGGGAGCTTGAGCACAAGGGGATCGTCTCCGGCCGACCAGGCCAAGGGACTTTCGTCGACGTCGCTCCCGAGACGGTCGGGCTCGCCGAGCTGAACGACCTCCGGAAGCGCCTCATAGCTGGCTGGCTCGCGGAAGCGGCAGCAGTGGGGCTCGACGAGGACGGGACCGTGGCGTTGTTCATGAGTGCGCTCCGGGATTTTTTTGATCGGTCCCTGGCTTCGGACCGCCGGACCGATCGAGGGCAAAGGGGGATCGCATGAACGTCGTCGAAGCCGTCGGCCTCGGCAAGCGCTACCGGTCCGATTGGGCGCTCGAAGAGTGCTCGCTCGCGGTGCCAGCGGGCCGCGTCGTCGCGCTCGTTGGCCCGAACGGCGCCGGCAAGACGACGCTGCTGCACTGCGCGGTGGGGCTCGTGGGGCCGACGACCGGAAACATCACCGTCCTCGGTGGGCTCGTGCCGGGTTCGCCCGAGGCGCTTGCGAGGATCGCCTTCGTTGCCCAAGATGCTCCGCTCCACCACCACCTTTCGGTCGGCTCGATGACCGAGGTCGCAAGCGCGCTCAACCCCGGATTCGACGCCGAACAAGCAAGGCAGCGTCTCGACGCGCTGCGCATCCCCCTCGAACGAAAGGTTGGCAGACTCTCCGGTGGCCAGCAGTCACAGCTGGCGTTGTCGCTCGCTCTCGCGCGCCACCCCTCGCTTCTCGTCCTCGACGAGCCACTCGCCAGGCTTGACCCGCTCGCTCGTCATGACCTCATGGCGTCGGTGATGGCGAGCGCTCTCGAGGAGTCGATCTCGGTACTGTTCTCCTCCCACGTCGTCGCCGAGCTGGAACGCGTCGCCGACTACCTCATCGTGCTCGGTCACGGACAAGTGCAAATGGCGGGTGACATCGAGGAGTTGCTGAGCGCTCACGCTGTGCTCTCAGGCCCGGTCGAGAATCTCGACCGGGCCCACGCCGAGTTCGCCCTTGTGCATGCCGAAGCGGCAGGACGCCAGGTGCAGGTCGTCGTCCGACTCCCCGACCCTGCTGCGCCGTTGCCGGGATGGGAACGGGCGCCGATCTCGCTCGAAGAACTGGTCCTCGCCTACCTCCGCGAACCGGGGGCGTCCGCGCTGCCTGGGCCGCTTCGCGTTGCCGCTGCCCGGGCGGCGGCGTCGTCGTGACGACGCTCGCAGTCCAGCCGACGCCGGCTGTCGCGTCGCCGGCTCAGCTGGTCGGTTGGCGAGACATCGCAAAGGTGTTCTGGCTGGAGCGGCGCGGTGCGCTCCTTGGTCTCGGCGCGCTGCTGGTCGCGTTTGGGGTGGCCGTCGTGATCGGTGAGCGGGACGCCGCTGCTGCCTATGGGCGGTACGTCGCGGCCGGGTGCGTGCAACATCGCTTCACCTATGCATGCTTGACGAACGGCTTGACGAACAACTCCGACTACATCCCCGCGCTCCGCATCGCCGCAGACGTCTTTCCGGTCGTGGTCGGGATGTTCCTCGGCGCCCCGCTGCTCGCACGGGAATACGAGTCCGGGACGTTCCGCTTCACGTGGACCCAGGCGGTCGGGCGTCGCCGCTTCGTCTTCCGGACGCTCGCCATCGCTTCCCTCGTCGTGGTGGTGTTCGGGGTCGTTACCGGGCTGCTCCTCGACTGGGTGAATCATCCGTTTCAAGTTGTCGCGCTCTCTAGCCAGTGGCAAGCAGGAGTGTTCGATTCGGCACCGCTGCTCATGGCGGCGTGGTGCGTGTTCGGCCTGTTCCTCGGCGTGCTCCTTGGCGCGGTGATCGGCCGTACTGTCGCCGCGATCGCCGCGGCAGCAACGGTGATCGGTGGCCTCGCTCTCGGTGCGACGGTCGTCTTCGTCCACTGGTTGCTCGCCATCGCTCCGGTAGTGAAGTCCGGCATCTCTCCGATCACCAACCCGGGCATGGTGAACCAAGCATCGCTGCAGGGCCAGGGTTTCCCGGGAGCATGGTTCGTCCGAGCCTGGTACACGGGACCGCGTGGCAACGTGCAAACCAACGACCAGGTGATGCACGTCGAGGTGCAGATGTACAGCGGGAAGGGCGGCGGCGCCGAGCACGCTGCGAGCTGGCTGTCCCGGCACCACTATGTCTACTCCCTCGCCTACCAGCCGCACGCCCGGTTCTGGGTCTTTCAGTTGGGGGCAATCGCGCTCTTGGTAGCGGTGTCCGCCGTGCTCGTGGTCCTGACGGCGCGGGTCGTCGAACGACGGCGCGCCTGAGCCGTGAGCGGCATCTCTCTTGACTCGCGGGGTATCCGGCGCCGCGCCACCCGCTCGGCACGCATCACCTGGGTCCAGCACGGCGGCGCGTTCGTCTACTTTGCCGTTAGCGCCAGCGTCCTCGCACGACCGAGAGATTGGGGAATGACAGCGGGCAATGCCACGTGCCGATCTCTTTCGCCATGGACGATTCGGTTGTACCGCCAGCAAAGGAATGAGTTGCGTGTCCGCCGTACGGAGCGGCGACTCCGCGCGGCGCGCAGATGTTCGGCCTTCTGGCAGTAGCGGCCGAAGAGGTATGCGCAGCGCTTGGATGCACAGAACGATCCTGGCTCAAGCAGAGGTGATTGTCCGGGGACGTGCTGAGACGCCACCTCTCGTCGATGCCGGATGGCCGTCAGATGATCCGGGCCAGCTTCTCGCAGTCCGACGTTTGTGAGGGGACCTGGATGCACAACGTGAGCGAAGGGTGCGAGGGGACCTTCAGCTCGGTGACGTCGAGCCGGATGGCGCCGGTGGGCGGACGGCTGATGACGATCTGCCCGGTGAGGGCTTGCTCGACGCGGTACTGCGGCCACCAGACGCGGAACTGCTTGCTCTCTGCTTGGAGGGCGCCGATGAGCTCGGCGAAGCGCTCGTCGCCCGGGTGCTCGGCTGCGACTGCGCGGAACTGGCCGAGGAGGTGGCGGCCACGCTCTTCCCAGCCGACGCTCATGCAGGCGGTGGTGCCTTTGGCGAAGTAGAGCCATATGAGGTTGCGCCGGCCGGCGGGAAGCGAGCCCGGCTGCCAGATCCGGTCACAGCCGCCAGCTCATGGCGGTTCGCCGAGAGGCGGCCGTAGCCGTCGACGACCACCAGGTCGAAGTGGCCGGGCGCGTCGGCGAGGAGTCGGGCGAAGCCGGGTCCGGCCCCGCCGGGGGCCTGGTCGACGTAGGTGGCGACGTGATGCCAGCCCGCCTGGCGGGCCACCTGGGCTACGAGAGTGGCGACCTGGCGCTCCAGTGCGCGCCGGCCGCCTCCGGTTGTCTCTCGGGCGTAGATCGCAGTGCGCCACATGGCTCCTCCTTCGGGTGGGCCGTCACGGCGAGGAGACCTCTGTCGGTGAGCGGATGCAAGTCGTAGCTGTGAGGAAGAGCCCGCGACAGCGAGCCGAAGCGGCTACCTGGCTGGCATTCGCACCGGTTGCCCGGTCGACAGGGCTTGGCCAGCCGGTGCGAGCCGATCTGCCCCCTCACCGGGCATTCGCGCCGTCCCCTCCGCGAGGGACGTCTTGGCCGAGCTATGCCGGCGGGCGGCGAGGTCCGATGAGGCACGCGCTGAGGACTGCACCGGTGAGGAACGCCCCTCCGGCGATGCCCATAGCGAGGCGGAGTCCGGTGGCGAAGTCCGCCGGTCGAGTAACGAAGCTGCCGAGGAGTGCGACGCCGACCATCCCTCCGAGCTGGCGGGAGGCGTTCAAGGCGCCTGAGGCGATCCCTCCCCGTGCCGGTGGTGCTGCATCCATGACGGCGGCGGTTGCCGGCATCATGGCAAAGGAGATGCCGAAGCCTGCGGCGATGAAGCTGGGGAGCAGAAGCAAATACGGCGTGTGCTGGTCGGTGACGGCGAGGCCGCCGAAGCCCGCGGCGCCGAGGCAAAGGCCGACGAGCATCGGGAGACGAGGCCCGCGTCGGGCCATGACGCGACCCGAGGTCATCGAGCCGACGATGGTCGCGGCCATCTGGGGGACCAGGAGAAGCCCGGTGACGAGGGGCGAGAGACCGCGGACTTTCTGGAGGTAGAGGCTCATCACGAACAGCTCGCCGAAGAAGCCCAGGTTGCACAGCAGGCCGACCACCGTCGCGGCCGAGAAGGTGGCCGAGGCGAAGAGCCCGAGGGGAAGCATCGGCCCCCTGGAGCTGTGCTCGACGGCCACGAAGACGGCCCCCGCGGCGAGGAAGACGGCGACGCCGGCGACGACGACCGGCGAGGTCCACCCTTGTCCTCCGGCCTCGATCAGCGCGGTGGCGAGGCCCGCGACGCAGCTCACCGCGGCGAGCTGCCCGGCAAGGTCGAGGCTGTGGGGACGCCGGGGCGGGCGCGGCAGGTGGCGGGCGCCGACTGCGAGGCCGGCAGCCCCGAGGGGGATGTTGATGAAGAACACCGCTCGCCAGCCGAGCGTGCCGACCGTCACGCCTCCAAGCGCCGGTCCCGCCGCCGCTGCGACACCGGCCATCGCGCCCCACAGGCCGATCGCGCGGGCGCGCGATGCCGGCTCGGGGTACGCAGCCTGGACGAGCGCCAAGGAGGCCGGGACGGCGACCGCGGCGCCGAGGCCTTGGATCAGGCGTGCGGCGACGAGCACTGTGATGGTGGGTGCGAGCCCGCAAGCAAGCGACGCCATGGAGAACAGCATCAGGCCGGCGAGGAAGACCTCCTTCGCACCGCGTCTGTCCGAGAGCGCTCCGGCGGACAGCAAGAAGACGGCGAAGCTGAGGCTGTAGCCGTCGAGCACCCATTCGAGACCGGTGGTCGTGGTTTGCAGGGCGTGGGAGATCGACGGCAGGGCCACGTTGACGACCGTGGTGTCCAAGATGACCATGGCGTAGCCGACGCAGCCTGCCACCAGCACCCATGCCGAGGGGGGCTCTGTACCCCTGGGGGAGCTCACGGAGTACAGAGCACCTCGCCGTGGAGGACGAAGAAGCAGGCGTCCTCGGCGGCTGCCCACCTGCGCCATGCCTCGGCGAGGCGCTCCAGGTCGGCGGGCGTCGCGAGCTTCGCCGACGTGGCCTGCTCGGCGAAGCGGGACCGGGTGAGCCGCTCGGCCCAGAGCCCTCCCCACCAGGCCCGCTCGTCGGGGGTCGAAAAGCACCAGGCGCTGGCCGAGGTCTCGACCCGCGAGAAGCCGGCGCCCAGCGCCCAGGAGCGAAGGTGGCGCCCGGCGTCCGGCTCGCCGCCGGCACTGAGCGCGACGGCGCGGTACAGCGCCTGCCACTCGGCGAGGCCGTCTGTGGCCGGGTGCCAGCACATGGCCCCGTAGTCCCCGTCGCGCACGGCGACGACCCCGCCGGCCCGGCAGACACGGCGCATCTCGGCGAGCGCGCCGAGCGGGTCGGCGAGGTGCTGGAGGACCTGGTGGGCGTGGACGACGTCGAAGGACTCGTCGCCGAAGCCGAGCTCGTAGACGTCACCGACCTCGAAACCCAGGTTCCCCCGTCCGGCGGCTTCGGGAAGCGCCCGGGCCTCGTCGAGCACCCCGGGCGCGGCGTCGAGGCCGACGACATGGCCGTCGGGGACACGAGCGGCGAGGCCGACGGTGATGGTCCCCGGGCCGCATCCGACGTCGAGCACCCGCGCGTCGGGGGCGAGCTGGGCAAGAAGGTAGGCGGCGGAGTTCTCGACGCTGCGCCGACGATGCGAGCGGAGCACGCTGTCGTGGTGGCCGTGCAGGTAGCGGTCATGGGTGTCGTCGTGATCTGGCATCGACCCATGATCGGCGGCGCGTGTGCGATAAGCAAAGAAGTTATACCGACCTACGATATAAGCTCAGCTCATGTCAGACACCGAATGGCTGCGGAGCTTTCTCGCGACCTACCGGGCCGGGTCGGTCACCGACGCCGCCTACCACCGAGGCATCAGCCAGCCCGCGGTGAGCCAGCACCTTGCCGCCTTGGAGCGCGCGGTCGGGTCCCGTCTGTTCGTCCGAAATCCTGGCGGC
>Ga0307373_10007950_pt1 | contig 16318 bp, 12 predicted proteins | sample OX2MG_FD_202534 | JGI IMG/M metagenome (GOLD analysis project Ga0307373, IMG submission 202534) | Soil microbial communities from Risofladan, Vaasa, Finland - OX-2 | ecosystem: Environmental > Terrestrial > Soil > Coastal area > Acid sulfate soil | place: Finland: Risofladan, Vaasa | collected... | reverse complement strand
CGCGCGATCGGGGTGGCCCGCTCCGCCTTCGAGCACGCCATCCGCTACGCGCGCGAGCGGCAGGCGTTCGGACGCCCGATCGCCGAGCACCAGGCGATCCAGTTCAAGCTGGCCGACATGGCGACCCAGATCGAGGCCTCCCGGCTCCTCACCCACGCGGCGGCCCAGCGCAAGCAGCGGGGGGAGCGCAGCGACGTGGAGGCGGGGATGGCCAAGCTGTTCAGCTCCGAGGCCTGCCAGCAGGTGGTGCTGGAGGCGATGCGGATCTTCGGGGGCTACGGATACGCCACCGCCTACCCGATCGAGCGGCTGTACCGGGACGCGCCCCTGCTCATCGTCGGCGAGGGGACCAACGAGATCCAGCGGCTGATCATCGCCCGGGGCCTGCTGGCCCGCGCCGCCGACTGACCCGTCCGCGGGTCCGGCCGCGCGGTCGGGCGGTGTACCCCCAACCGGCCCCGGTCGCCGCCAGCCGGCCCTCCTGCTGGCGCACCCCACCGACCCGGGCTCGACAGCGATGGCCCTGGATGGGGGCAGGTCGATGGGGATTCGAGATCGACATGACCGCGGGAGGTGAGCGGCCGGAGATCGTGTCGGCAAAGGCTGAGTTGACCCAGGGCATCGCCGCGGGCATCCTGAGCCGGCACCTACCTGCGCACCATCAAGCGCCGCAACCAGGACGGCTCGGTGGTCGCATATCTGCAGCTGGTGCGCAGTTCGGCGAATCCGACCATCCCGTTCGGCTGAAACCGACCAGGCGTTTCGGCGGAGTGCGACCACCCAGTCCGGGGTTTCCGACCACCTGGGGGCGAGCCGGGCGGCGGCGTGAGGTGAGGAGGGTTGGCACCCTCCCTCGAACGGTCCCACCAGACGTTCGAGGAGTGCTGCTGATGCCCCGACCCCGATCCGCCATGCGCAAGATTCGAGACGTCCTGCGCCTCAGCCAGGGCGAGGGGTGGAGCCGACGCCAGGTGGCCCGGGCCGTGGGCCTGCCGCCCACCACGGTGGCCGACTACCTGGGCCGGATCCGGGTGGCCGGCCTGGGCTGGCCGCTCGCCGACGCCGTCGATGACGCGGAGCTGGAGCGTCGCCTGTTCCAGCGCGGCGCCTTCCCGCCCTCGAGCCAGCGGTCCCTGCCCGACTGGGCGGAGATCCACCGCGAGCTCCGGCGCCCAGGGGTGACCCTGCAGCTGCTCTGGATGGAGAACAAGGAGCGCCATCCTGACGGCCACCAGTACACCCAGTTCGTCCACCACTACCGGGCGTGGGCACGGCACCTCGACGTCGTGCTCCGCCAGGAGCATCGCGCCGGCGAGAAGCTGTTCCTCGACTTCCCTGGGGACACGATCCCGATCGTCGATCCCGACACCGGGAGGGCGGAGGGGCGGCAGTTGTTCGTCGCCGTGCTGGGCGCCTCCAACTACACCTATGCCGAGGCCCTGCCCTCCCAGGAGCTGCCGCAGTGGATCGCCGCCCACGGGCGCTCCTTCGCCGCCCTGGGCGGCTGTCCGCAGATTCTGGTCCCGGACAACCTCAAGAGCGCAGTCATCCAGGCCCATCGCTACGAACCGATCCTGAACCGCACCTACGAGGAGATGGCCGCCCATTACGGCTGTGCGGTGATCCCGGCTCGGGCGCGAAAGCCGCGGGACAAGGCCAAGGTCGAGCAGGGGGTGTTGATGGCCGAGCGCTGGATTCTCGCCAGCCTGCGCCATCGGACCTTCTTCTCCCGGGTGGCGGCCAACGACGCCATCCGCGAGCGCCTCCAGTGGCTCAACGACCGTCCCTTCAAGAGCTGTATGGGTCGCGACGCAGCCTCTTCGAGCAGCTCGACCAGCCCGCCCTGCGGCCACTCCCCGCGCGGCCGTACGAGTACGGCCTCTGGAAGCGGGGCACGGTCAACCTCGACGACCACGTCGAGGTCGATCACCATTACTACTCCGTCCCCTCCCCGCTGGTCGGCCACCCCTACGAGGCGCGGTTGACCGCCGCGACGGTCGAGGTGTTTGTTCGCGGCCGCCGGGTGGCCAGCCACCCGCGCACCTTCCACCGCAGCGGCTTCACCACCGTCCCCGAGCACATGCCCGCCGCGCACCGCCGTCATCGGGAGTGGACCCCGGAGCGGATCGTGCGCTGGGCCGAGGCCACCGGCCCCCAGACCGCGGCGCTGGTGGCGGGCATCCTCCGCTCCCGGCCCCATCCCGAGCAGGGGTTCCGCTCCTGTCTGGGCGTGCTGCGGCTGGGGCAGCGCTACGGCGACGCGCGGCTGGAGGCGGCCTGCACCCGGGCGGTGGCGATCGACGCGTTCAGTTACCGCAGCCTCGACTCCATCCTCCGCCGCGGGCTCGATCAGCAGCCCGTGCCTCCGCCGCCGAGCCCCAACGGGCACGGCGCCCACGCCAACGTCCGCGGCCCCGGCTACTACCAGTGACGAGGAGGTTCCCCATGCTCATCACCCCGACCCTGGACAAGCTGCAGGCGCTCAATCTCACCGGTATGGCCTGGGCTCTCACCGAGCAGCCGGAGCGCCCCGCCTACCAGGCACTGAGCTTCGAGGAGCGGCTGGGGATGCTGGTCGATCGCGAGGTCCAGGACCGCGACACCCGCCGGGTCGACCGCAACCTCAAGGCGGCCAAGGTCCGCTCCACGGCCTGCGTCGAAGACATCGATTTCGGCCACCCGCGAGGCCTGGACCGTGGCCAGGTGCTCAGCCTCGCCAGCGCCCAGTGGGTCGCGGGTCACCAGAACCTCCTCATCGTGGGGCCGACCGGCTGCGGCAAGTCGTTCCTCGCCTGTGCCCTGGCCCAGGCCGCGGTCCGGGCGGGCCGCACCGCCGGCTATCACCGCGTGCCACGGCTGCTCGCCGATCTCGGCCTGGCCCGCCTGGACGGACGCTGGCCCCGCCTGCTGGCCACCCTCGCCAAGGTCGACGTCCTCATCCTCGATGACCTGGCCCTGCGGCCACTCACCACCGACCAGGCGGCCGACCTCCTCGAGGTGATCGACGACCGCGCCCAACGCCGCTCCACCATCGTCACCAGCCAGCTCCCGATCGCCAGCTGGCACGACGCGCTGGGGCAGCCCACCCTGGCCGACGCCAGCCTCGACCGGCTGCTGCACACCGCCCACCGGATCGAGCTCCGCGGCGACTCCTTGCGCCGGGGCCAGCCGGAGCCGGCGCCCTCCATCCCCGCCGCCGCCGGCTCCGCGGTGGCGGCCGCACCCCTCCGGGCCCGGACCCGCGCCCAAGCCGCGGAGACGCCCCCCCGGCCCGATGAGGACCGACCACGACGCCCATGACCTCACCCTGACCCCGTCCGGGCCGGGGATGGCACACTGCACCCCACCAACCCACCCGTCGCGAAGAAGGAGGTGAACACAGGGGAAGGTTCCTGACCCCGCTGCCGCTCCGGCGTCCCCACAACGAAGTGGTCGGAATCACCGAAACAGGTGGTCCGATTCGACCGAAACGCCTGGTCGGACTCCACCGATACAGGTGGTCGGAATCGTCCGAAACGGCTGGTCGGTTACCCCCGAAATACGCAGGGGTGGTGCGCTGGGCACAACGAGGCGCCGTGCGGACAGTTCGGCGCGCTCGGCAGCTGGCTGTCTGGCCATCTCCGACCCCGGGAGGACGGCCCCGACCGAGTGGCTTCTGGCGGCACTGTCAATGCCCCTACCCGCATGCGGCTGGAGCTGCCGACCGTGGCTCTACCCTCGCCCTGCCAGAACACCTTGAGTCCCGTGGCGAGCTCTCCGCGTTCCACCCTGGACCGGCGGGACTCTATGGCGATGGCGGGTTGGGCGCTAGGTTTCTGCCCGGCGCCGGAGCCACGGGACTCATCATACGAAACCAGTGGGCCACTTCGCGCCCAGCCGAGGTGAGTTGCAGGGTTATGGCATTGACGATGCTCTCTTGGCCACCGGTGTCGCGCCAGTAATTGAAGCCGATCACATAGGGGAGGCGAGCAACGGCTGACATGACCGCGCGGATTTCAGACACCATCGGCCGCTGGTCGCCGTGGCTCCAGATATCTCCCCACTCACCAACCACTAGCGGCACGTGGTAGATGCCCTCGATCCGGGTGAGGTTCGCCACCAACGCCGCGGGTGACTGAAGGTAGTCGTCAACATCCAGTACACCCATGTCGAAAATGGTGGCCTTGGACAGGACGCTATTGGCGGCCAGCCAGCCACTGGTGCCCCAGTATCCCACGCGGACGTCCAAGTGCAATTGCGAGAAGGCTGCCCGGTCGACGGTCATACTGTCCTGGAGCCACTGATTGAAGACCGCCACGCTGGCGAACATGCAGGGCGGAGTCCCGCAGTCGACATGGGCTATCCCAGCGTTCTCTGGCTCGGCGGCAGGAGTGAAGATATCCCCGCTGCGGAAGTAGGATCGATGGTCAAGGATCCAATGATAGGTGAGGGCGAGATAGGACGTGGTGTCACGACCATCGAGTACGGATGCCGCGCGTCCGAGCTGTCGCCCCGGATCTGTCGCGGGAGTCGCCTTGGCAAAGTTGTAGTCGCCTTCCCAGCTGTTCCAATGCGACCGGAACCAGACGTGCAGTCGGAGCTGGCGAGCAGCCCGAATCCAGGCCTCCTCGTATCCCGGTGTCACCGGCGGCACGTATGAGCTGGCCGGATCGTATGGGACATCGATAGCGACCGTGTTGGCACCTGCACCCCGGTCGGCTGAAATGTCCGCGTGGATCTCTGACGCTGAGATCTGATCGCCTTGGAGATGGTCCTTCGACCAGTTCATGGTGTCGATCGATCGGAGGGCCCAGACCCTTGGACTCACCACCAGGGCTCGCGACGCGATCGGGTTGAGCCAACCGAGTCCCAGGCTCAAAGTCAAAGCGACGAGCCACAGTCCGGTCGCACGCGGCCGTCGGATCATCAGAGGGAATGGTCGGACATCGGGATGGAAGACCGCGGTGGCGCGATGGAGCCGCGGCAGCACCATGACGGAAACGTCAACGACTGTCGCGCGTCCGTCAGATGGCTGCAGTCCAACCTCGGACAGTCGCCTCACACCGACGTCACCAGGGTCACCGCGATCCGCTGCGGTCTGACTCGACCCGAGCGGACCGCCGGCCCGACCAGCGGCCATCGCAGCGCTGACACCCCACGGGCGGATGGCCCGCCCCTCGAGTACCGGATTGCCGGGCCGTGGCCAGCGCCTTGATGGGGCTCGCCGGGACCGGAGCTGCGCTGCAGCCGGCCACCGGCTCCTCAACCGGCTGTTGGCACTTCCCGTGCGCGGCTGGCCGCGCTGGTGTAGGCGCACCGCTGGGAGCACAATCCGCTGCTGCGAACACGCCCGCCCGAGGATCAGGTCCCGCAGATGCCGAGCGTCGGGCAGGTTTCGCCAGGCGCCGGCGATCCGGCCATGGGCAGCGACGTCGTCGTCGGCGAGCGTCGCCGGGCCGACTGACCCGCCGAGGGTGTCGACTCCTCGCTCACCCCCGGACGATCACCTCGGGTAGCGTACTGGGAGTCCATGACCCGCGACCGGGAGGGGCATCTTGGGGCCGGGCGGCGAGGCTTTGCGCTGACATGAGCATCCCGACCGAGGCGTCCCCTCCGACCACAGCGTGGGATGCGCCGCGACGATGCGGCTCAGGTTCTCGCCGAAATCCCCACGGGTCGGCGGCCTAGCGGCCCCACCACCGCTAGGCCAACGTCCCTGGGCCATGAGCACCTCATCGCGTCTCAGCACGCGGGCCGGCCATGGCGATGCCACAGCGGCCTAGCGCCTTCGGCAAGCGGCCTTTGGGAGTCTGCAGCGACGCGGAAGTGGACATCGGCTCCGTGGGCGAGCGGACCATCGTCGGCCAACGTCGTCACCGCACCTTGGAGGTCTCGGCCCGTCGTGCTCCTACACACCGGGGCGTCGACCACCTGCCCTCCGCCGGCAGCGAGCCCCTAAGGCCGGGAGAACATGGCGCGTGCGATCATCCGTCCTCCGCCTGGCAATGGGCGGCTAGACTCACAGCCGCTACGCTTGGGCGGCCGTCCGCCTGAAGACGAGGATCGGACCCCGCCGCATGACCAACCGATAGCGGAGGAATCGCCTCGGGTGATCGTGAATGTCCTGAGCAATTGCATCCCGGGCCGCAGCTATCACCCACTCCACGTGCGCTGCGGGGTCCACGACGGCCTCTCCGTAATACGGTTGAAATCCCACGACCACAAAGTCTCGGAGAGGCAGTCCCGAGGAGAACTCCAGCGGGTCCACTCGCGAGTCGTCCGCCAGCACCCTGCCGCCCCGATAGTGTGATCCAAGGTAGCCGGCGACCTGACTTGACGCCTGGCTGTTGGCCTCGGACACCCCACTGATTCCGTCGGCGAGCGTGATCGGCGTCTGCCACACTGCGAGCGCCGCGCCGGCCAGCGCCACGGCGATGACCATCGGGGCAAGCCATTGACGCCATGCTACCAGCGCCGCTGCGCACATCACCAAGAGTGGCAAGGCCATAATCCCGTAGCGGTCGTTGAAGAGATTGAACGGTGCCACCTGCGGCACTTCGACGACGGACTGGCCCAGATACAAGGAGGCTACGTTGAAAAAAACGGGGGCGCACAAAAGTGCGACCAAGAACAAGCTCCGGTCGCGCCCTCGTCCTCGTCCTCGTCCTCGCGCGAGCATTGTCACGATCCCGACTGCGGCCAGAAGCGCCACCCCAACGCTGCAGACATCTAGAATGTCCCAGCCGTAGTTGAGGACACTGAGACCGAGGTTGTGGGCTGTGGGGAGCTGCCCCAGGTGCTCGGAGACCGCCTGCTGCGCCTGCGCGCTGTACTGACCGTTGTACCAGGCCCACGGATTGTGGAAAATGATGAGGTTGTAGAGGAGCCACAACCCGATGCCATACCCACCCACAATCGCAAAGACGAGGACATTCGCTTCCGTGGATCCCGATCGTCGGTCGTGCCTCAGACCCCAGACGAGAAGTAGGGCCAATGCTCCGGCAAAGAGCGCCCAGCCATCGTACCTGGTAAGAGTCGCGCAAAAAGTAAGAACTGCAGAGGCAATCAGATCTGGGAACGCGAATGTGCGCGTCCAGCGCGAGAGATGGTACGCGGTTCCCAACAAGAAGGCGAGAAGCAATGGCTCCTGCAGAGCGGTGCTCTGCATGTAGAGCACATTGGGGTTGGTGACGAATATGGTGAAAGCCGTCCAAGCCACGAGCCGACTGCCGAACCACTCGGTGGCCAGTCCATAGACGCGCACAGCAGCATACACGAAGGCGATGCCGCTCACGATTGCGCCAGCAGCGCCGCTGTGCCAAAGTGGCTCGATCGCCACAAATGGCACCAGCAGAAGCTGCTGGAGCGGAAGCCAGACGGTCCCCAGCTGCGCCAGGCCCGGTGTTAGAGCGTCGGTAACGCGGCGGGCGATGTCAAGGTGGCTCTTGGCATCGTTGTACAGCGTCATCGAACCGGAGTGGGCCGACCACAGGGATGCTCCGGCCGCAAAGACGGCTGCCAAGCCTATCACCTGCCAGGGTGTCCGTGCGAGCGATTCTTGGGCGACACCTGCGCGGCTCCGCCATGCGGTGGAGATTGGTGTGCTGGTCACTGTCGCCATCAGCTCTCCGGGTATCGCAGCGAGGCGACGGACGATCTCGTCGTCCGGTCGTCCGAGCCACCGGGCGATGCAGCATGCGTCCAGAAGCCGTGGGTGGTCTTCTCCCAGTAGTACGGGCGGGATGCCAGCTGTAGCAAGGCTTTCCAGGCGGCGATCGAGATCAGCGCCCAGTAGAGCGGTGATGCCAGCATCCACTTGACATCACGATAGTTGCGACGCGCAAAGCAGCCACTCATGGTGGTGAGGAGAAACGCGAGATTGCCAATGAGGAGATTGATGGTGCCGGCGTAGAGGATCGCCCTGGGGAACACACTCTCGATACCCACCACGTGCCATGTGAACCAAGCGACGGCCAGACCCCAGTAGAGGGGATTGCAGAGCAAGCCAAGCGTGGCGACTCCGAAGAAGAGTTGAAACACCAGGAAGGCTCGGGGACCCATCCGACGGCCCTGCCGCAGCGGGTGACGCATGTGGGCGAGGTAGGTCTGCATGTAGCCCTTGGTCCAGCGGCTGCGCTGGCGCAGCCAGTTGCCCAGGCGGCAGTTAGCTTCCTCATAGGTCGTCGACTCGAACATCGCCGCCTTGAAGCCAACTGCATAGAGTCGAACACCGAGGTCGGCATCCTCAGTGACGTTGTAAGCCTCCCAGCCGCCGAGCTCCCGCAGGCGCTCGGTGACGAAGTGATTGGATGTGCCGCCGAGCGGCATGGCGACATCCAGCGACTGCATCCCCGGGAGCAACAGGTCGAACCATGCCGAGTATTCCGCCGTGCCGAGTCGGGTCAGCAGGTTCTGCGTGCGGTTGTAGTAGCTGAGCTTGGCTTGAAGACAGACCGTCCACGGTCCGACCTTCTGAAAAGCTGCGACGGCCTTGAGAAGCTGCTGCGGCTCGGGGCGGTCTTCGGCATCGTAGATGACGAGGTACTGACCCCGTGCTCGGGAAAGCCCGACATTGCAGGCGCGGGGCTTGCCCTTCGGGCCCCAGTCGGGCACGGTCAGAACCTCCGCACCCTCGGGAAGCTGTGCCGACCCGATCGCGGCGCGAGTCTCTGCGTCGTCAGCCTCCAGTAGAATCTTGATGTCGAGTTTATCCCTCGGATACTCAAGGGTGCGGATCCCGGCGATCAGCTGTGAGGCGATCTGGGCCTCATGGTAGAGCGGGATCAGCAGGGTGTAGACAGGCAGATCGCTTGCCGCCAGCGCGCGGATCTCATCATCCGCGACGCGCAGCACGACTGGGTCGCGCAGCGCCTGCCTCACCGTCACCAGCTTGAGGAGATTGCTCGCAGTGAACAACACGAGCAGAATCCCACTCAGGGTGACCGCAAGGGCGAGCGGGGCGAGGACCGCGGCGATGGCCAAGCCCAGTGCAATCCCGGCGATCACGACGATCTGGCCCCGGCTCACGACCGGATACGGTGAGCGCGGGTGCCGGGCGCCGGAGCGGCTATGCCTGCCCATCTCGCTGGTTCTGGTGTGGGCTTACAGGCCGCGCGCGAAGCGTGTGAGGGTACTCACGGATGTGCCATCCGGGTGCGGTGTCAGCCGACGATGACAAGGTCGGACGGATATCCGAGCTGAGGGCTGGAGCGGTCCCTCCCGGCAGTCAGGTCGGGCGGCCCGCCCTGGCGGGCGAGGACGACGGCGGGCCACGGTCTCGCTCCGCACAGCGTGACCGATCACGTGAGCCGTACCCAAAGCAGGGACCGCCGGCTGACCGGCTGGGACGCTCAGTCGAAACAACCCGCCCCCACCGTCGGCCCCGAGGGGTTCCGAAGCCGCCAAGAGCTCCGCGTGCCGAATGGGATGGTTCGCAGTGAGACGAGGGGACCTCGACTCTGGGCCGGTCGCCAAACTAGCGAACATTGGATCTCCAGAATTCCGTCAGCCGGGCGCACCGTGAGGAGGCTAGGCCGCCCAGACATGTCAGTATGGTAGAGCGCGGGCTGGCGCGGAAGACCCGGCGCCCCTTCCGAAATGGTATCAGGGTCTGGCACACAATGTTGAGGCCAGTGGGATCGGCGAGCGCTCTGGTTCAGGGCCGCTGCCGGTCGCCCATCTGAGCGCCGACGAGGCCGCCCGGGGCGGCCGCCAGTTATCGAGAACATGGGTACGCGGCCGCGCATGCAAGCGGTCCGGACCGGGGAAACGTGCGCGAGGAGGACACGACCGTCTCCATCCTCCCTTTCGGAGGCCGGAACCTTTCGCAGCCCTTCTCTTCCGCACGGCCGCTGCGCGCTAGGGTGGGGGGTGGACGATGGCTCCGTGCGACTCGGCGCCGAAGTCGTGGCAGTTGGCAGGAGCCGCGCAGGAGACGGTGGCAGTCCAGTCGATATGCGCGGTCGTGGGAATCGGTGCCGACCCCACTCACGCCCACCGCCAGGGTGGACTGGAAGGGCACGTCTACGTTGGCGTCGTGCACCACGTTGGTGGCGTTGTCGAGCGTCCGGAGGCACTGGGTGCGTTGGCGTCTTCGCCAGTCAGCCACCGCCGGCACCGCGATCCACACCGTCAGCCGCTCGGTCGGACTGGCGATGCGACTCGGTGGCGTCCTCACGGTGCCGTGTCTGAGGATCGGGATGGAGTTGGCGAGGGGACATCGACCGAGATCGCGATCGCGGGCATCGCCGACTCGACTCCGTCCGGCAAACGAACTCGACCAGGTCAGGTCGGCCGGAGTGTCTGCCGGCGACCCACTCGCCCTCCCGTGTTCGCTCCGGGCTGAAGTCGCGCGTCCACCCGTCAGCGGGACCGTCACCGAGAGTTGGCGCTTGACCCGTCGGCTTCGGTCTGTCCAAGGCACCCCAGCTGGGATTTCTTCGAGACCGTTGACAGTGGAGTTTTCGCTTTCGGCTGCCTGAGCGTGGCGTGACCCGCTGGCGCACGGGGGTTCGCGGGAGCTGAGGTCGGGATCGGGACGCTGACCGGGCTGGTCGCCAGTCGGAGCGAGGTCGACGAATGGCTGTTCACAAGAAAGCCCGCGTGTGGCAAGGTGTCGGTAGTTACACCAAGCCACCACACGAGGGCCAGCGGATGGTAGCGCACGGTCGCGGCAGGGTCAAGCCACCGCCGCGCGGCCGCCCCTGACCGCCGAGTGGTGCGTCGGGAGGTCTCCTCACCGTGCCTGCTCCCCCGACCTGGCTTCGCATCCCGTCCGCTTTCGCCAGTTGTTTCACCGCGCCGAGCGCCCAGCTGTTCGATCAGCTGCTGACCGGGTGGGTGCTCTGTCCGGGACGCCACACGCTCACGCGGCTGTAGAGTGTCATCCCCGCGCCGGTTCGGCATCGCTACGGCGCGTATGCGCGTTGGCTGCGGGTGGGCCACTGGTCCATGGACGCGCTCTGGCGCCAGCTCCTGGATCTCCTCGTCACCCACTGGGTCCCCCAAGCCCGCGTCACGCTGGTCTGTGACGACACCTTGATGAAGAAGAGCGGACGGCAGATCGAAGGCACTGGGATGTACCGGGACGCGGTCCACTCCAGCCACGCCCACGTGGTCACGGCCCGGGGCCTCAACATCGTGGTGCTGGCCCTGCGTGTGGTGGCATCCTGGGGTTGGGAGCCGTTGGCCTTGCCGATCGTGGTTGGCCTCCACCGCAAGGGGGGCCCCACGCTGGTCGAGTTGGCCGCGGCGATGCTGACGCAGGTGGCCACCTGGCTGCCGGAGCGGGAGTTCTGCCTGGTGGCGGATGGCGCCTATGCCCCCCTGGTCGGCCGGCCAGTCCCGCGCACCATCGTGGTCTCGCGGATGCAGCGCAACGTGGCGCTCTTCGAGCCGCCGTCGCCGCGGACCGGTCGTCGTGGCCGCCCCCGCAAGAAGGGCCCCCGCCTGCCCGCCCCGCACGGGCACGCAGCCACCGTCCCCGCTTGGACGCGCGCCCCAGTCGCCTGCCGCGGCCGCGCCATCGTGCGCGACCTGTGGGCGCGCCCCGTGCTCTGGTGCGGCGCCTATCCCGACCGGCTCGTGCTGTGCGTCATTGTCCGCGACCCGGATGGCGCCGAGCCCGATGACTTCTTCGTCGCCACGGACGTCACGGCGGATGCTGCCCGTGTGGCCTCCGCCTATGCGGACCGCTGGGCGATCGAGGACTCCTTCCGCAACTGCAAGCAGTTCCTGGACGCCGAAGACCCGCAGACCTGGGTCGGGGACGGACCGGCGCGCGGTCGCGCTGGCCTGCTGGCTCTCGGCAGCCGTCTGGCATTGGTTCCTCGTCACCGAGCACGCGCACGCCCCGTGGCCGACTCGGCCCTGGTACGCGCGCAAGCGGACCCCGTCATTCGCCGACGCGGTCGCGTCGCTCCGCATTGCGACCTGGACGCTGACGATTTTCGATGCCTCCCCGGCCGCCGAACTCCGTCGCGAAAATGTCGCCACCCTCCTCGGCGTGCTCGCAGAGGCCGCCTGATGGCACGCTGACAGTCGCAAACTCCACTGTCACGCGTTCCCGGATTCAGCGACGTCGAGCGGCGTAGCCGCTGCCATCGCGCTTCCGTCATCGCGGCCGCCCAGACGCTGGCGGAGGGGTAACCACCACCGGACGATCCGGAGCCTTCGTGCCGGCATACGCCGGCCTGGCGGCCTTGGTGGCCCGGCTCCAGGCCCTGGGGGTGAACGTCCCCACCTGCTGGCACTCCCACGGCTCACTGGTGGCCCGGCTCGCCGCCCTCGCCGCCCGAGGCGCCGCGGCATACGCTCCCGGCGCCACCCCCGCTGCGCCGCGGAGTGATGGGCCGTCGGGGTGGTGGGGCTCCAGCGCGACTGTGATCCCCTCGCCGCCCACCAGGGCCGCCACCCCCCGCCGGACGCCCCTGGACGACCCCGGCCCCATCCCCGCGCTCGCCGCGTTCGGTCCAGGCCGCCGTCCGCGCCCGCGCCGCGCACGCCCCCCGTGATCCGCGCTGTCCGCACCCTGGCGTGGGGCGTGGCGCTGGGGGCGCCGCGTCTTGGCGGTCGCCTGGCTGGGGCTCGGCACCACCTCCATCGTCACGAGCGGCGACCCCGGGGTCGCCGCCTTCTGGGGCGTTGTCGGGGCCGGCGGTTGGTGGCTGACCCGCCGCTGCCCGCGCCGCCCCGCGTTCGCCGGCCCCACGGGGACACCCCGGCCGACCAGATCTGCCGCGGCTGGGGCTTCGCCGGGTGGGCCTGCGCCGCTCGCCAGGTCGCGGTCCCGATCCTCGGGCCGCCCCGCAGCGGCACGTCCCGCGGCCCGATCATCCCCAACGTCGCCGCCTGGCTCGGCGCGGTGCTGGTCACCTCCACCCGCCGCGACGTCTGTGAAGCCACCGTGCGCTGCCGCCGCGTGGGGATCTGCTGGGTCTTCGACCCCGGCCCGGTCAGCTGGCGGTGGGAAGGACGTCGTCCCCCTCGAGGTCGATGACGCGCCGGCGCCCCGTCCCGACCCGGTGGTCGAGCAGGTCGTCCTGGAGCTCGAACAGCTGGTCGAGCAGGTGGGCGATCGTGATCCCGCTGCGCAGCTCGCGGCGGTAGGGCGCCGGCAGGCGCGCGTTGAGGGCGTCGAGCGAAGGCTGGAGCGCCGGCGGTACGCGCTTGCGTCCGTCGAGGTGGAGGGACTCCAGGGTCGCGATCAGCGCGTCGGTGAGACGGACCGGCTCCCGGCGGGCGTCGGCATCGCGACGGCGGTGGACACCGGCGGCCTCGGCGGCAGCGATGGCCTGGGTGGCGGATGCATACACGGGCAGGACCCCCGGCCGCGCTCCGTCCGGGGCCCCCTGCCCTCGGTCACCCAGCCGAGCCCCCGACCACCGGGGTGGGGCGCGAGAGCGGCGGCTCTCCTGTGCCGCGTCGGAGTATACGGACCCGGTAGCCGCCGGCGGGTCGAGAGGGCGATAATTGGTGCGTCCATGATCCAAGAGGCGCCCGGGCCTGAACGGCGCCAGTTCCTCAGGCGTCTCGACGACATCCTGGAGGCGCTGGAGCAGCTGAACCTCCAGGAGCGTCCCCAGCTCCCCGAGGCGGTGCGGCGCTCGGTGCTCGCCCAGGGCATCGTCTGCGAGGACGAGCCCGACATCCGGGCCTTGATCGAGCGGGTGTGGCGCAAGCAGGAGCCCTACCTCCTCCACCTCGGCACCGAGCGTCGCGGCGTCGCATCGCGCCGCGGCGGGACCCGTCGGCCGCCCCGCCACCAGGTGGTGGAGGGGATCCTGCGTCAGCTCGCCGAGCCCCCGCGACCGGCCCACTCCTGACCGTCCGGCAGCGGGGCAGGTGAAGACGGTGACGGACGCGGGCGCGACCGAGTCGGCACCCGTCGAGGAGCGCTGGCTGGAGCTGGCGAGGGGCCGGGTCTTCACCCGCAGCGTCGGCGAGGGCGGGGTGCCGCTCCTCTGCCTCCACGGCGGCCCCGGGACACCGCACGACTACCTGGAGCCGCTGGAGGGGCTCGCCGCCGGCCGCCGGGTCGTCTTCTACGATCAGCTCGGCTGCGGGCGCTCCGACCGACCCGACGACCCGGCGCTCTGGACTGTCGACTACTTCGTCGACGAGCTTGGTCAGGTGCGGGAGGCGCTGGGGCTCGACCGCTGCCACCTCTTCGGCAACTCCTGGGGCGGCATGCTGGCGATGGCGGCGGTCCTCGGCGGGGCCGCGCCGGTGGTGAGCCTCATCCTCTCCAGCAGCCCGGCGAGCATCCCCCGCTGGATCGCCGACTGCAACCGGCTGCGGGCGGAGCTGCCCGACGAGGTCCGGGCCACCCTCGACCACCACGAGGCCTCGGGCTTCACCGCCTGCCCCGAGTACCAGGGGGCGGTCGCCGCCTTCTACCGGCGCCACGTCTGCCGGCTGCAGCCCTGGCCTGCCAGCTTCGAGCGCAGCCTCGCCGGGACCGGGCTCCAAGTCTACGAGACCATGAACGGTCCCAACGAGTTCACCACCACCGGCCGTCTCCGCGCGTTCGACGTCACCGACCGTCTCCACGAGATCCGCGTCCCCACCCTCATCACCGGCGGGCGCCACGACGAGTGCCGCCCCGAGCACCTGGCCGCGATGCAGCGGCTGATCCCGCGGGCGGAGCTGGTCATCTTCGAGGCCAGCGCCCACCTCGCATTCGTGGAGGAGCCCGAGCGCTACCTCGCCGTGATGGAGGACTTCCTCGGCCGGGTCGAGGCGGAGCCGCCCCTCCCCGGCTGAGGCAGGCGCGAAGGTTCCTCGGGGACGGCCGGCGCCCCCGCCCCGCCCTCCAGGCCCTGCTCCAGCCGCAGGGTCCGCCGGTAGGCGGCCCAGACCGCGTCACTGACCACGGTGCGGAGGCCGCCCCGCTCCAGCGCCGCCAGCGCCTCGGCGGAGGTCCCCCCGGGGGAGGTCACCATGTCGCGCAGCTCGGCGACATGGCGGCCGCTCTGGAGCGCGAAGGCGGCCGACCCCTGCATGGTGTCGAGGACCAGCTCGCGGGCGACGTGGCGCGCGAAGCCGAGGTGGACGGCGGCATCGATGAGCGCCTCGATGAACAGGAAGATGTAGGTGGGCCCGGTGCCGCTGACCGCGGTCGCCATCGCCACCTGGCCCTCGTCGTCCACCTCGAACTCCCGCCCCAGGGCCGAGAGCAGGCCCCGGGTGCGCGCCTTCCCGACCTCGGTGACCACCTGGGTCGCATACCAGACGGTCACCCCCTGGCCGATCTGGGCCGGGGTGTTCGGCATCGCCCGGACGATGGCGGGGTGCCGGAGCCCGCGCCCGAGCGCCCGGGTGCTGGCCCCGGCGACGATGCTGACCACCAGCTGGTCCCGGCTCAGCACCGGGGCCAGCTCGGGGAGAACCTGGGGCAGCACCTGGGGCTTCACCGCCAGCAGGCAGAGCTCCGCACCGCGGACGGCGGCGGGATTGTCCCGGGCCACGGTGACGCCGTAGGTGTCGCGCAGGTGGGCGGCTCGGGCGGCGCGCGGATGGCTGCAGACCACCTGGTCGGCGGTGAGCAGCCGCTGGCGCAGCATCCCGGCCAGCATCGCCTCCGCCATCGAGCCGGTCCCCACCACGCCGACCCGGATCCCCGCCAGCGGGCTGTCCCCCTGGCGCGGTCCGCGGGGCGGCGCGGGGGCGTCGGAGGCGGGAACCCTGGCCATCGGTGTCATGCAGGGTGCCACATCGTGGGGGCCCCACGCGCCCGCCCCCGGACCGGGCCCGGGCGGCCGCCCCCGCCGTCGCTTGCTACCGTGTCGACGCCATGGCCGCTCCGACCATCGTTCTCTTCCCCGAGGGCGCCTTCGGCCCCACCAACAACTGCGTCGGCATCGGGCAGGCGCTCCAGCGCCGCGGCGCCCGTGTCGTCTTCGTGATCGAGGAGTCGTTCCAGGGCACCCTCGCCCTCCAGGGGTTCGAGGAGCGCTGCATGCGCCTCAAGCCGGCTCTGGACGTGCCCGAGGAGCCCGGCCAGTTCTGGCGGGACTTCATCCGCGAGACCGCGCCCCAGTTTCGACGTCCCACCATCGAGCAGCTGGAGGGGTTGGTGCTCCCGATCTGGACCGAGCTCGTGGCGGGCGCCGAGTTCGTCGACGACCGGCTGCGGGCGATCTTCGCCGAGCTCGACCCGGACGCGATCGTGGTGGACAACGTCGTCGCCTTCCCCGCCGTCATCACCCACGGGTGCCCCTGGGTCCGGATCGTCTCCTGCAACCCGCTGGAGGTGGAGGATCCCGCCCTCCCTCCCGCGTTCTCCGGCTACCCGACCCGTGACCGCACCCGGTGGGACGCCTTCCGCCGCCGTGAGCAG
>Ga0307373_10007949_pt1 | contig 16323 bp, 15 predicted proteins | sample OX2MG_FD_202534 | JGI IMG/M metagenome (GOLD analysis project Ga0307373, IMG submission 202534) | Soil microbial communities from Risofladan, Vaasa, Finland - OX-2 | ecosystem: Environmental > Terrestrial > Soil > Coastal area > Acid sulfate soil | place: Finland: Risofladan, Vaasa | collected... | reverse complement strand
AGGAGGCGCTGGGCAGGTAGACGAGCCCTTCGGGCGGGTGCTCTCGCCGCCACGTTCCGGGGTGGGTGGTGGCGAGCCAGTGTGCTTCGGCTTCAAGGCGGGCGAAGAAACGATCCACCCAGCCGTTCTCCCAGCAATGGAGGTAGGTCGTTGGCCAACCGCCGAACTTCTCACCGTCATCGCCCATTGCGATCAGCGAGCCCGGGTGGCGGTCACCGGCGTCTCGAAGGAAGTTCACGCAATCGTCCACGCTACCCCAGGGCACGAGGTACCGGAGCCTGGTACTGGACGCGAAGACGCCCACCGTCTCGCCCTGTGCCTCGGTGAGGTACCAGCCGTGGAGTTCCTCGGGCACGAGACCTGTCCCGCCGAAGTGGACGTCATCGAGGATTGTCCATGTGTATTCTGCGGCGGCGAGGGACGTCGGCAGCTCTGGCTCCCAGACTCGCTCCGCAACCCATGCCCCCGTCGGCGCCTCCCCGAACAGCTCCATCACTTTAGTGCGCAGCTTGCGGAGCTGGCCGATGCGGTCCGGCTCGCTGATGGCGGGGAGGGCGGGCTCATAATAGCCGCCGCCCAGCAACTCCACCTGTCCCCTTCCGACGAGCGTCCTTATACGCTGGATGTAGCCAGGCTGCTTCGCGACCAGCCAGTCCAGCAATGGCCCGCTGTAGTGAAGCGCGACCTTCACACCCGGGTGCCGTTCGAGAGACGCCAGGAGTGGGTCATAGGACTTCTGGAAGAGCTCCTCAAAAACAAAATCGTAGTTGCCGACGGGCTGGTGCTGGTGGAATACGAGGGCCAGGTGGATGTGAGGACTCACGCCCTCCACTGCCTTCCCGCGTGCCTGTGCGACGCCGCCAACTCTGCAAAATGCGAATCAAACGCACGCCTGGGAGCGTCAACGGCCCGGGATCCCGGTGCTGCGAACCGAATCACATCCCCGGCCGGACGCCGCCTATTGCGCCTCGCCGCCGGCGCGCTACTCAACTCCACAGCACCATGCCTGTACTGAGGCTGTCGTGGAGGCCCTCGTGTTGCGGGGTGATACGCACCGCGTAGCCGCGCCGTCCACCGCGTTCGGGCCTGTAGAGCGCTTCAAAGTCAAAGACGCCCTCCTCCTGTTCGCCGGCCGGCTGCGCCGTGACGAGCCCATCTTCATAGAGTTCACCGGTGGAGCTCATCCTTCCGCTGATGAGCTCCACCTTCAGGTCACTGGCGGCGAGCCCCGGCGCCTCAATCCGGACTCGCACCCGGATCGTCGTGTCGCTTCGCAACGGTTCTTCGGCGTCATCGCTGATCGAGGTCACACGGACGCGATCCCAGCGGGCGCGGACGTGCGCGAGCCACGCTGATTGTTCCCGTGCCGTGCGCAGACCGTCCGCACGCAGCGCGTGCCAGCGTTCCGTAGCCGGAGCGTAGGCCTTCTGCGCGTATTCGGCGACCATTCGGCTCGTGTTGAAGACCGGTGCGTAGGCCGCAACCGAACCTTTCATGCGGCGCAGCCATTCGCGCGGCAAGCCCGCTTCGTCACGATCATAGAACAGCGGCACAACCTCCGCCTCGAGGGTGTCGTAGAGGGACGCTGAGTCGAGTGCGTCCTGCACTTCCGGGTCGTCGTCCAGCCGGTCGTTGCCAATGGACCAGCCGAGGCCCGGCCGGAAACCCTCCCACCACCAGCCGTCTTTCACGCTGAGGTGGAGGGCGCCATTGGCGACTGCCTTCATTCCGCTGGTGCCGCTCGCTTCGAGGGGCCGTAGCGGCGTGTTCAGCCAGACATCGCAGCCCTGCACGAGGGCTCGTGCGAGGTCCACGTCGTAGCCTTCGAGGAGGACGACCCGTCCCCCGAACTCGGGCAGGCGGCTGAACTGCAACACTTCGCGGATGAGCTGCTTTGCGGGCTCGTCGCGCGGATGGGCCTTTCCGGAGAAGACGAATTGCACCGGCCGGTCACGGTTGTTCAACAGGGCTGCGAGCCGCCCGCGATCACGAAAGAGCAGGGTCGCGCGCTTGTAGCCCGCGAAGCGGCGTCCGAAGCCGATTGTGAGCGCTCGCGGGTCGAGCAAAGGGGCACGTTCAGAGGCGGCGACCAATCCCGCGCGGCGGGCCGAGATTTCGCGCGCCTGCTGATTTGCTCGCTGGACGAGGCTCTTTCGCTGGCGTTCGCGCGTCTCCCAGAGCGCTTCATCCGGGATGTCCCCCACGCTCTGCCAGTTCTCCGCCGAGGTTGGGTCGTCCCTCCAGGCAGGCCCCATCACGCCGTCGTAGAGGTTGCCCATGTCGTGAGCCACCCAGGTCGGCAGGTGGACGCCGTTGGTCACCGAGTCGATAGGGACTTCGGCACTCGGGACGTTTGGCCACGCCGACTCCCAGAGGTTCTGTGAGACACGCTGGTGCAAGCGCGACACGCCGTTGCGGAATCCGCTGAAGCGCAGGCCAAGCAGGGCCATGGAAAATGGCTCGTGTTCATCGTGGGGGTTCGTGCGCCCGAACCCGATAAACGCGTGCTCATCGAGGCCCATCGCTTCGTAGTAATGCCCCAGGTGACGGCGCACGAGGTCCGGTGAAAAGAGGTCGATCCCCGCCGCCACAGCAGTGTGCGTCGTGAAGACCGTGGCAGCCGTGACCGGCAGGCGAGCTTCTTCGAACGACGCATCGGCCTCCTCCATGAGCGTCCGGATGCGTTCCAGCCCGAGGAGAGCGGAATGGCCCTCATTCATGTGGCAGACGGAGGCATGCAATCCCAACGCCCGCACTGCGCGCACGCCGCCAATGCCGAGCAGCATCTCCTGCTGGATCCGCATTTCGAAGTCGCCGCCATAGAGCCGTGAGCAGATGGCGCGGTCATCGCCGCTATTTCCATCGACGTTGGAGTCGAGGAGGATGAGCGGCACATTGCCGACATCGAGCTGCCAGAGCACCGCCCGGACGGCGCGGCCGGCGAACGGGACGGACACCGCCAGCGGTTCGCCCGCATCGTCCCGCAGGAGGCGAAGCGGCTGTGATCCGAGGTCGATCGGCGAGTAGCGCTCCTCCTGCCAGCCATCGGGGCCGAGCGCCTGGTGGAAATAGCCTTCGTGGTAGAGGAGGCCGACGCCGATGAGCGGCAGGCCGAGGTCGCTGGCCGACTTCAAGTGATCGCCCGCCAACACGCCGAGGCCGCCGGAGTAGGTGGGCAGGCTCTCGGTGAGCGCGAATTCGAGCGAGAAGTAGGCGATGACCTCATTTTTCGATCGGTCGGTGACGTTGAGCACCGGGGTCCGGTCGCGGTAGCCGCGGAGCGCAGCTTCCACCCGGCTCAGGTGCTCAAGAAAGTCCCCGTCGGTGGCTAACGCATTCAGCCTCGCCGGTTCGGCGTACTGGAGGAGCGCGACCGGGTTGTGCCCCACCTCTTCCCACACTGCTGGTTCCACGCGCTCGAAGAGCGCACGAGCATCAGTGCTCCACGTCCAGTAGAGATTGCGGGCAATGGTGGCCAGGGGTGCCAGCGCATCGGGCAGCGCGGGTTCGACCGCGAACGTGCGGGCAGGGCGAAGTCGCATCGCTCCATTGTAGCAAGGCTCGCGGTTCCGGCCCTTTCGGGCTGCAAACGCGGCGCCGGATGGCGGCTACGGCTGTGTTGTACGCACTCCCACCCCGTGAGAACATCCGCAAGAGTCCGGAACAGACCGGACTTTGCTCACACGCAGACTCCCCGCGCTGTCTTCTCATGCCTTTTCGCGCCATCCTCTTCGATATCGGCGACACCCTCTGGCACTCCGGCGGTGCACCCCCGCCAGAGCAGTTCCGGCGGCTGGCTGCACGCCGGGCGGCGTCCCGGCTCCGGCATCTTGGGCTCTCCCACCCGGACCCGTCGCTTGTCGCGCGGTCGGCGTGGGTCGCCATGGAAGAAGCCATGCGTGCCGCCCGCACGACAGATTTGGTTGAGCCGGACTATGGCGCCGTCTCTCAGCAGGCGCTGCACGAACTCGGCCTGGAGCTCACCCGCGACCAGGCGGCTGAGCTCCTCGAGGCGACCTACATCTCGGGCATTGAGGGTGGGAAGGCGCCCTTCGATGACGCGCGTCCCACACTCCTCGAACTGCGCCGGCGAGGCTTTCTCCTCGGTACGGTCACAAACCGGGCGTTCGGGGGAGAGCGTTTTCGGACAGATCTGCGCGAGGCAGGGCTCGATATCGGCTGGGACGCCGAGGCGGTCTCCGTTGAGGTCGGCTACCTCAAGCCCCACCCTGCGATCTTCCTCTTCGCTCTGAAGCAGCTCGATGTCGCGCCGTCGGAGACGCTGATGGTTGGCAACTCGCTGGCGGACGACGTGGCGGGTGCCCAGCAGCTCGGCATCGCCGCGGCCTGGCGGCGATCGCCCCCGGACGCGGAGGGCGTCCTCCCCGACTTCAGCTTCGACGAGATGGCCGACCTCCTCGCTATCCCCGAACTGCAAGGTGGCCTGTGATGGCCGGCGAACAGCGCACCTGGGGTGGGCGCTTTGAGGGCGAGATGGATGCCCTCACGCGCGATTACACCGCAGGAGCCGACGAGCAGCTCTACGAACTGGATATCGCCGGCTCCGTCGCCCACGGGCGCATGCTGGGGGCACAGGGGATCATCCCCGCGGCCGACGCCGAATCAATCATCGCGGGCCTTGCGCTCGTCCTTGAGGACTTCCGCGCCGGGCGGGTCACCTGGCGGCCCGAACTGGAAGACATCCACACCCACGTGGAAGTGCTACTCCGCGAGAAGATTGGCGAGCCCGCTGGCCGGCTACATACGGCTCGCTCCCGCAACGACCAGGTGAGCCTGCTCAACCATCTCGTCGTCCGACAGCTTTGCGACGAAGCGATCGTCAGCTGCGAAGCCTTTATCCAGGTGCTCTGCGACCTTGGTGAACAGCACGCGGGGGACCCGATGCCTGGCTATACGCATGTCCAGCGAGCGCAGCCGATCACACTTGGCCACCACCTCCTCGCCTACGGGGAGATGCTCCTGCGTGACCGCGAACGCTTCATCGGCTGCCGGGGCCGGGCGAACGTCATGCCCCTCGGCTCCGGCGCCCTCGCGGGTTCGCCCTACCCGCTTGACCGCGAGATGGTGGCCCGCGAGCTCGGCTTCGACGCAATTTCGCGCAACAGCCTCGATGCAACCGCCGACCGGGACTTTGTCGCGGAATTCCTTGCGGCTTGTGCCATCACGCAGATGCACCTCTCGCGGCTGGCCGAGGACGTTGTCCTCTGGGCGACAGCAGAGTTTGGCTTCGTGAGACTTCCGGACGGGTTCGCGACTGGGTCCAGCATCATGCCCCAGAAGAAAAATGCCGATGTGGCGGAGCTCGCACGTGGCCGCACCGGGCGGGTCTACGGGGAGCTCATGAATATCCTCACGACGCTGAAGGGCCAGCCACTGGCCTACAACCGCGACCTGCAGGAAGACAAGGCCGCGGTCTATGCTGCCGCCCGTGTCGTGATCCCCACACTCCGGATATTCGCCGCCATGATCCCGGCCCTGCACTTCAACCTCGCGCGGATGCGTACAGCCGCGGGGGAAAGCTTCTCGCTCGCTACCGACGTTGCGGACTACCTCGTGAAGAAGGGCATGCCCTTCCGCGATGCCCATGGCGTGGTCGGCTCGCTCGTCCGGGCCTGCGAGGAGCGCGGCTGCGAACTCAACCAGCTCCCGCTGAGCGTCTACACCGCCGCGAGCAACCTCTTCGAGGCCGACGTCCTCGACCTTGATGTCGAGGCAGCGCTTTCCGCCCGCGATATCCCCGGCGGCACCGCGCCGCGGCAGGTCCGCCTTGCGGCTGCACAACTCCGGGCAGCGTTAAGTTAGAACAGCTGGACCAGGTGCGCTCGTCCCCGCCGCCGGGGCACGCTGCTTTGCACATGCCAGGTCTTCGAGTCAGCGCCGGTGCGGGTGCCGGATCCTGAAATCAGCCGGTGATGAGCTTGACCAGTTCCTTCGTCGCGGCTGCCGCTGCCACCACGCGCTCCTTCTCGTCGGTGGTCAACGGCAGCTCGAAGGTGCGCTGGATGCCGCCCTCACCGAGCTGGCAGACCGTGCCGGAGAACACATCCTTGATCCCATATTCTCCCTGGTGGTAGACGGAGCACGGCATGAGCCGCTTCTGGTCCAACAGCACAGATTCGACCATCGCGATCGTGGCAGCGGAAGGCGCATAGTAGGCGCTCCCGGTCTTGTAGAGCTCGCCGATTTCGGCCCCACCGCGCATGGAGCGGGCCACCAGCGCCTGCACCTGTTCGGCCGGGAGCAGATCGGTGAGGGGGACGCCGCCGATGCGCGTCTGCGAAACGACTGGGACCATCGTCGTGTCGGTATGTCCGCCAATGACATAACCGTGCACATCCACCGGCGATATGCCAACCGCATCGGCGACGAAGTAGCGGTAGCGGGCACTGTCGAGGGTCCCGCCCTGCCCGATGACGCGCGCCCGCGGGAAACCGCTCGCCTTGAGCGCGACATGGCACATCGCATCCATCGGGTTGGCGAAGATGATGATGACCGCGTTGGGCGAGTGCCTGGCTGCTTCAGAAACCTTCGCCCGGACGATGGCGGCGTTGCCATTGAGGAGCTCTTCGCGGCTCATCCCGGGCTTGCGCGGCGCGCCTGCGGTGCAGACCACGACGTCCGAATTCGCCGTCTCGTCCCAACCATCAGTGGCGGAGATGCGGCTGCTGAAGCCTTCCCAGGCGGCGGCCTGGGACTCATCCAGTGCCTTCCCGTGATGCATCGTACCGGCAAACTGGGGGTCGTCTTGCAGCACGACGTCGCAAATATCGCGCTCGATGAGGCGTTGGGCCATTGCCCCGCCGGTCATACCGGCACCGATGATCGTGACTTTCTTCCGGGCCATGAGGACTCCTTGTTTGCGCGTCAGAAGCTGTGAGATGGGGGTGTTACTGGCGAGCGTACCACTGGCGTCTGACATGGGCGACGCCGACGCGAGGCGCCGTGGCCTGGCGCTCGGCCACTGGCACTGTCCTAAGTCCTAAGCCCCTCGTCCACTACACTCTGCTCGTGGACCAGTCCCACATCCGCAATTTCTGCATCATCGCGCATATCGATCACGGCAAGTCCACCCTTGCAGACCGGCTGCTTGAAGCCACCGGGACCGTCACACGGCGCGAGATGGCGGACCAGCTCCTTGACTCGATGGACCTCGAACGCGAAAAGGGCATCACGATCAAGGCTGCCGCTGCGCGTCTGCTCTATGCGGCTGCGGATGGGCAGGAATACGAGTTCAACCTCATCGACACGCCCGGGCACGTCGACTTCACATACGAAGTTTCGCGCAGCCTCGCCGCCTGCGAGGGGGCGCTGCTCGTGGTCGATGCCTCGCAGGGTATTGAGGCCCAGACGCTCGCGAATGTGTACCTGGCGATGAACCAGGACCTCAAGCTCATCCCCGTCCTCAACAAGATTGACCTTCCTCACGCCGAACCGGAGCGGGTCGCTCACGAGCTCGAGCGCGTCATCGGTTTCGACCGCGCCGAGATGATCATGGCGAGTGCCAAGGAAGGCGTGGGTGTCCCGGAGATCCTCGCCGCCATTGCCGAACGCATCCCGCCTCCCCGTGGCGACGCCGAGCAGCCTTTGAAAGCGCTCATCTTCGATTCAAAGTACGACGCCTATAAGGGCGTGGTGGCGCACGTCCGCGTCTTCCAGGGCCGCCTGGAAGGCAAGCAACCGCTGCGACTGATGCAAACCGGGGCCATCTTCGAACCTCTCGAATATGGCACGTTCCAGCCGCAGATGCGCCCGCTTGCGGCGCTCGGCTGCGGTGAGGTTGGCTACGTTGCAACCGGGCTCAAAGACGTGGCCGAGTGCCGAGTCGGCGACACCATCACCCTCGCAAACAACCCCGCGCCGGAAGCGCTGCCGGGCTACCGCCAGGCCAAGCCGATGGTCTTCGCAGGGATCTATCCGACGGAGTCCGATCAGTATCAGGAGCTTCGCGAGGCGCTTTCGAGGCTAACGCTCAACGACGCCTCGCTGGTCTACGAACCGGAATCCTCGGTGGCCCTGGGCTTCGGCTTCCGCTGCGGGTTCCTCGGCCTGCTTCACCTCGAGATCGTCGGGGAGCGGCTCGAGCGCGAATATGGCCTCAGTCTGCTGACTACCGCCCCGAGCGTCGAATACCGCGTCACGACGACTGCCGGGCAGGAGATTATCGTCGATAACCCGGCCGACCTTCCCGATCCGTCGAAAATTTCCGAGATTGCTGAGCCCTGGGCGAGGATCGACGTGATCACACCGAGCCGTTATATCGGCCAGGTGATGGAGCTGGTCACGACCCGCCGAGGGCAGTTCTTGAAGATGGAATTTCTCGAACCGGAAAGCGAGCTTGCGCCGGGCGAGGCGCGCGTGCTCCTCGAGTATGACGTGCCCATGGCTGAGATCCTGGTGGACTTTTACGATCATCTCAAGGGCTCCACGAGCGGCTACGCGAGCCTGGACTACCACCTCAGCGAGTACCGCACGGCGCGCCTTGTCAAAGTCGACATTCTGGTCAACGGCACTCCCGTCGATGCCCTGTCCCTCATCACGCACGTGAGCAACGCCGACCGTGAAGGCCGGGTGCTTGTCTCGAAGCTCCGTGAGCTCATCCCGCGCCAGATGTTCGATGTGCCACTGCAGGCGGCCGTCGGCGGGCGCATCATAGCCCGCGAAACGATCCGCGCGATGCGCAAGAACGTGCTCGCGAAGTGTTATGGGGGCGACATCAGCCGCAAGCGCAAACTCCTCGAAAAGCAGGCCGAAGGCAAAAAGCGCATGAAGCGCGTCGGCAACGTTGAGATCCCCCAGGAGGCGTTCATGGCCGTCCTCCGCCTGCGCGAAGACTGATCTCGGCGGATTGCCTCTTGGTGATGGCATCGCTGGCTGCTGGGCCGCGTGGGCGCTCCCTGGCGCCGAAACATTTCCGAAACGGCCTCGTGCTACAGTGCGCACATCGCGGCACCGGAAGAGGAGCAGGCCCGGAAATGATCAAAGCGTTCGTCCTAATCGTCGTCGACCCCGCCAAAACTATGGACGTCTACAATCGCCTCAGCGCTGTCGAGGGGATCAGCGAGGTCTACCAGGTGATGGGCCCATACGACATCGTGGCGGTGGTCGAAGTGGCCAACCTCACGGACGTGCCGTCGGTCATCAGCAAGCACATCCGCGCCGTCGAAGGCATCGAGAGCACGACCACCTGTGTGACGTTCCCGGACGGCAACGGGAGCTAAGATTCGCTGGTCAATTTAAGTCGCCGGGCTGCTCGCGACGTGCTGGGCGAAGTAGCGCCCCCAATGCGGCTGGCTCCCATCCGCATCTGTGAAGCCGTACACCTCCGATAGCCCCCACGAGCTCAGGGCCTGACCGCTGAATCGCGCAACATCCTCGTCGCCCGCGAGCGACGCGACTGCTCGCCCGACGTATTTTGGCGTCTCCGACGCGATGAAGTGCGGGTCCCACGCGACCCCGTTGCGCCAGTTCGCTTCCGTCACCCCCGCCAGTTCGAGCATCGCCTCCGAACGCAAGAATCCCGGGGTCAGGGCCACCGCCGTGACCCCGAACGGCTCGAGTTCGCCCGCCTGTGCCACTCCGAGCCGAATCACACCCGCCTTTGCGAGGTCATAGTAAAACGCTCCACGATACCCCGGCTCCACTCCATCCGTGATCTCAATGATGAGCCCGCTCCGCCGCGCCACCATCAGCGGCACGAGGTGCCAGCTCGTCACAATGTGCGTCTCCACTGCCTGCCGGACCAGGGCGAGACCGTCAGCGAGGTTCTGCTCCCAGAAGGGTGTGCCCCACTTCGTCATCGGGTCCCCGCCCCAGATGTCGTTGACGAGGATGTCGAGACGCCCATCCTGCTCGTCTCGCACCCGTGCTGCGAGGCGGGCAACGGCGTCGCTGTCAGCATGGTCGACCCGCGCGGGGATTCCGATGCCACCGGCGGCCGTGACGAGCTCGGCCGTCTCTTCGATGGTCTCGGCTCGTGCCATAACGGATGGGCCTGTGGCCCGGCTGCTTCGTCCGGTCACGTACACCGTGGCACCTTGCTCGCCCAACGCGACTGCAATGCCGCGGCCGGCGCCACGTGTGCCACCCGCAACAACCGCGACTTTGCCGTCGAGCGTCCTCTCCATCGCGCTAGTGTTCGCGCGGGTCAAGCACGTTTACGACGATCGCCTCCTGGCTGCTCCGGGCGAGCAACAGCTCGGCTTCTTCGTCCGCGTCGAGGTTTTCTTCGGTGTGCACTTCGAATGGCGGCACGAAGACGAAGTCACCTGGCCCGGTGTCCGTGAAATGTTCCAGGCGCTCTCCCCAGCGGAACCGGACGCGGCCGCGGAGGATATAGATCCCGGACTCGTTCGTCCCGTGGTGGTGTGCCCCGGACGCGGCTCCCGGTGCATTTACGGCCGTGCCCATCCAGAGCCCTGCGCTGCCGCAGAGCCCCGCCGAGATCGCCGCTTCGCGCTTCATCCCCGGCGTTTGGGCCGTGCCACCGTCGCGCTCACTGGGCCGAATGATCTTCACCAATGCGTCATCACTCCTCAGAAAATGGGACCTGCATCGGTGCTCTGCTGGACGTCACCGAGTGCGGCTTCGGGGCCAAGCAATCCCCTCGCGGAAAGAAGGCGGCGGCGGATGCCCGTCAGTGCCGCTTCGTCTGCACCGCCCAGCGCCCGCTGGACGAGCGCGAAAAGCGTCTCGCTCGTTACGAGGGCATAATGGTAGTTCTCGCAAGCGACGCGCAGCGTGGTGGCGACCTGCTCTTCCCGCGAAGCGGGCTCAAGCGTGCGGAAGCCGTTTGCGATGACGACCCCTTTGAGCTGATCGCCAGAGTTGAGCAAGCGTCCCTCGAGCCGCCGCTGCAGGCGCACGTAGGGCCACTCAACCACCTGCTCACGGCTGCTTTCGACCTCGGCAAAGACAGTAGCGCCATCACTTGTCAGGACCATCGGGTCACCCGTGCCTCCCGTCACCCCGAAGCCAAGGATGCGGAGCGCATCGGCGACGGCCCCGGCGAAGGCGGGACCGTCCTCCCAGAGCAGCCGGCGGTGACGGTCGAGCGCGTCATGACGTTCGCGCACGGCCTCTGCCTTCGCTTTCGCCTGCGCTGCCGCAGCCTGTGCCTCTTCGAGCTCTGCTTCGGCCTGCTCGAGACCGGGCACTGCCACGGCGCGCACCCAATACGGCGCCTCCTGCGGCGTTGGTGCGATGTTCAGACGGCGGCACGCATCGACGAGCGCGGTCGCAAGTGGGCTGCGGCTCGTGCTCAAATCATCTCCGAAGGCCGGCACAAACACGATGCGGCCGCCATTCGTCGGAAACTCCATGGCAATAGGCAACCCTGAGCCCCCCGCTGCAATCACCCGCCCGGTGCTGCGAAGGATGCTCTGGCGGTCATCGAAAGTGGCCCGATAGCCGATGTCGGAACGGAAGTTGCGTAACACCGACGCCATTGGATGGTCCTCTGCAACGATCCGCACGGTCTTCCCCTCCGCCGCGCGCAAATAGGGCAGGCTCCAGGCCAGGCCACCCGGCGCGGGCAGCCAGTGGTAGCGGTCACAGCCTTCGAAGCCGAGCACACCCGCCTGGGTGGCATTTGGTCGCGCCATCACCACCACCGTCCCTCCTGCTTCAAGGAGGCGGGTTGTCTCATCGGTGCGCCGCCGCAACTGATCGGCCACGCTGACCGCAGAAGCTGTGCTTGGAGCGTTGATGACGGGGCGCCCGTCGAATGCTTCGAATGCGTGCCCATCGTCGATCAGCGCCCGGACCGTACTGGTGATGCTTGCCGGGTCGATGATCAGGGCGTCGTAGTCGGAGTAGCTCGGAGCGGTGAGCACGTTGTAGTTATCCATGGCCATATCTGGCAGCGGGTAACCAATTGCAAGGATCCGCATCAGCGACCTCCGGCTTGGAGGGCCCTTGCGAAGCTTTCGCTCGCCTGGGCCCGGAGTTCCGGCCGCGCCAGCGCCGCGGCGATGTTCGCGGAGATGAGCCCGAGCGGCCGGCCGGTATCGTAGCGTGTCCCCTCGTAGCGGAACGCGGAGACTCGCTCTCCCGCGGCTATCTGGCTGGCGAAGGCGTCCGTAATCTGCAGCTCCCCGTTCTTCCCGGGACTTAGCCGGTCGATGTGGGTGAAAATAGTCTCGCTGAGGATATAACGCCCCACAACCCCAAGGTTCGAAGGTGCCTCCTCCCGCGAAGGCTTTTCTACGATTCCGCGCAGCCGGGCCGGGTTCCCGGCTTCCGCCGGGTCACAGATCCCATACTGGGGTATATCTGCCGGGTCGACTTCCTGGACAGCGATGACGCTGCCGCCACACCGATCGAAGGCGTCGATGATCTGCGCTACCGGTGACCGTGAAGCGATGATCAGGTCGTCGGGGAAGAGCAGCGCGAACGGGGCGCCTTCCACGTGCTTACGGGCGCAGGCGACGGCGTGGGCGATGCCGCGGGGCTCATCCTGGCGGACGAATGTGAATGCGGCGAGTTCGGCCGGCGCACGCACCGAATCCGCAAGGGCGATGTTGCCAGCCGCAGAGAGGACGCGTTCGGTGCGGCCGCCGGCCTGGAAGTGGTCGCAAATGGCTTCCTTACCGTCCGCAACCACGAAGATGATGTCCGTGATGCCCGCTCCGACAGCCTCCTCTACTGCATACTGGATGAGTGGACGATCGACCACCGGCAGCATCTCTTTTGGCACGGCTTTCGTTGCGGGGAGCATGCGCGTGCCCAGTCCCGCGGCGAGGATCACGGCCTTTGTTACGGTTGCCATTGCTGGAATGCTACGGTCGCGGCCGGTAACTGGATATACATGACTACGGTCGCCTGCTATGATTTCGGTTCGTTCGACTTTTTTCGGGGAGCAGTTTGAGGAAAAGACCAAAGGCACCACCAAAGCCAGCACCGCCCGAACCGCGCATCAATGAGCGCATCCGGGTGCCTGAAGTACGGCTTATCGATGTAGAGGGCCGCCAGGTTGGCGTCGTCCGCACAGCGGAGGCCATCTCGATGGCCCGGCAGGGCAACGTCGATCTCGTCGAGGTAGCGCCCGGGGCTCAACCGCCGGTCGCACGCCTCATGGACTTCGGCCGATACAAATACGAGCAGTCCAAGAAAGAGCGTGAGGCAAAGAAGCACCAGGTCAACGTCCAGCTTCGCGAAGTCCGCATGAAGCCCAAGATCGACGACCACGACATCGATTTCAAGACACGCACCGCGGCCAAGCTGCTCAAGCAGGGTGACAAGGTGAAGGTGACCGTGATGTTTCGCGGGCGCGAGATCACCCACCCGCAGATTGGGAAGAACCTGCTGGAGCGCGTCTGTACAAGCCTCGAAGACGTCGCGCTCGTGGAAAAGGACGCGATGCTTGAAGGGCGCCACATGACGATCATCCTTGCTCCGGACAAGAAGAAGATTGCAGCAAAGGCGCGCGCACTCGCGGCCGCCGCTGCTGCTTCCGGGTCCGCGCCGGTGGAAGAGGAAGAGGACGAAGCGGTGGTCGCGGCTGCCCTCGCCGCACCGGTGGTCGGCGAAGATGAAGTCAGCGACGACGACGATGAAGCCGACGACGATGAAACCCCTGGCGATGAAGTCGCCGAGGGGACTGCAGGAGAATAACCGTGCCAAAGCTGAAGACTCACAAAGGCACTGCCGCGCGCTTTCGCGTAACCGGCGGCGGCAAGATTATGCGAATGTATGGGAGCCGGAACAATTTCCGGCGCAAGAAGCGCAAGCCCGTCACCGTCATGTTCGGCCGCACCGTCGAAGTCGCTTCGACGAACGCGCCACGCATCAAGCGCATGCTCGCCGGTCAGTAAGCGCCGAAACGAAGGAGACCAACCATGAGCCGAGTGAAACGTGGCGTGACGGCGCATCGCCGCCATAAGAAGATCCTCGCCCTGACAAAGGGCCATCACGGCCAACGCCACCGCCTGATCAAGCGCGCCAACGAGAGCATGATGCATGCGCTCCGATACAACTATGTGGCCCGGCGCGACCGCAAGAGCGACTTCCGCGAACTCTGGATCATGCGAATAAACGCGGCCGCGCGCCTCAATGGGCTGACCTACAGCCGGCTGGTGCACGGTTTGAAGCTCGCTGGGGTGGAACTCGATCGCAAGTCCCTGGCGGACCTGGCGGTCACGCGGCCCGACGCGTTTGAACAGCTCGCCGGCCAGGCGAAGGCCGCTCTGGCCTAGCTCGCCGCAATCAGTCCCATGAAACAGGTGCTTCCGGTTGAAGCACCTGTTTTACGTTTCGGCGGCGAGGCCGAACGCAGGATGTCTCCGTCGCTACTTGCCAGACCACGTGAGCCGCGGCGTCCGCGTCAGCCCCACGGCATAGACGAGTGCCGCCAGCGCTCCCAGGACTGCGAAGTCGAGGCCGAGTCCCCAGAATCCCGTGGTGCTGTTGGCATAGGCCGAAAGTTCAAGCGCATCGACCGCGTATGAGAGCGGGTTCACGCGGGCGAGGATCTCCAGCCACATCGGCAGGTCGTGCACGGGGTAGAAGGCGCCCGAAAAGAACAGCAGGGGGAAGAGCGCCAGGTTCATGATGAGGTGGAAGCCCTGCATCGTCTGGATGCGGGATGCCAGGGCCTGCGCGAGCCCGCTCAACATCACGTTGAGCAGCAGGACTACGATGACCGCCGTGAGGAAGCCGGTGACGATGCCATACTGCCACTTGAACTGCACGAACGGTGCCGCCACGGCGAGCACCAGCAGCGCCTGCACGATGCCGATGCAGACCCCCGCGAGCGACTTCCCGAGCAATATCACGCGCGGCGAATGCGGCGACGAGAGTAGCATGCGCATCACGCCCGAATCGCGATCCCGGTAATACGACGCACTCGAAAACGTGGCCGAGAAAACCGACGTCATCACGACGGTGCCCGCCACCAGGTAGGCCGTGAAGTCGCCGGCGCTGAGCTTCGACGGTGAAAGCCCCTTCGAAACCCCGTTCCCGAGGAAGACGAGAAACAGCAGCGGGGTGAAGATCGACGAGTACAACTGTGAGCGAGAGCGAATGACCGCCTGCATGTCGCGCACGAACATTGCCGACCACGCCGAAAATGTGTTCACGCGGAGACTCCTTCGGCGGGGCGGCTGCGCTGGCTGACGTGCTGGAAATAGGCATCTTCCAACGACGACGTATCGATGCGGAGGGAGCGAATCGCCCCTGGGGCCAACTCGAACAGGCGTGGGGCGAACGACGAAGCGTCGTCGACGGAGATGTGCACAACGCCTTCCGCGACGGTCACCTCGCCCGCACCGGGCCACGTCCGCACCTGGTCGAGCTGCGCTTCGGACGGGTCGATCCACGCCACGCGCAATGTCTCCCGTCGCAACCCACGCTTGAGCTCGGCCGGCGTACCGGTGACGATGACCCTCCCGGCCTGAATGAAGGCGACGGAATCGCACACGGCATCGGCTTCCGCCAAATCGTTGGTGGCGATGAGGATTGTGCGCCGGCCGTGCTCACCATCGAGGAGGGCGCCCCAGAGGGCGCGCCGCTCTTCCGGGTCGACGCCCGTTGTGGGTTCATCGAGGAGTAGGAGTTCCGGATCGTGCAGGAGTGCTCTCACCATCTCGAGACGCCGGCGCATGCCGCCCGAGAGCCCTGAAGTGGGGTCGTTGGCACGGGCGCTGAGGCCGAATGCTTCTAGCAGCCTGGCCGACCGTTCACGGAAGCGCTCTGAACCGACGCCGAACAGGCGAGCTGCGAGGCGTAGTGTCTCGGTGACGGTCATCAGTGGGTCAGCGGTATTTTCCTGGAACACGGTCCCGATGCGTCCACGAAGCGCAGCGGCGGGTGCCTCGCCAAAGACTCTCAGCTCACCCTCAATGGGAACTTCCATGGCGGCGAGGATCGAGATGAACGTGCTCTTGCCGCTGCCGTTAGGGCCGAGAAGGCCGAAGACTGAGCCAGCGGGGATGTCGAGCGTGAGGCCATCGAGGGCGCGGCGGGTGCCATATGACCGGCCGACACCCTGGGCGGTGACTACCGGCTTGCCGGAGACGAGCATGTGCAGATTTTCACATGGTTGGAGGAGCCGCGCGAGCGCCGGAAAGGCGCGCGGGCCGATCGTCCGGTCACGCGGCCGTCACGCCCGTCACCAGGTAGCCGAGAAAGATGAGGATGACGATCGCCACAAGCGGGCTCAAATCCATCATGCCCGTGTTTGGCATGAAGCGGCGAAGGGGCTCGATGATCGGTTCGGTGACGCGGAACAAGAGCTGGTACAACGGGCTCGATTGGTCGATCGGGAACCAACTCAGGAGCGAGCGAGCAATTACCGACCAGATCAGC
>Ga0307373_10007948_pt1 | contig 16324 bp, 11 predicted proteins | sample OX2MG_FD_202534 | JGI IMG/M metagenome (GOLD analysis project Ga0307373, IMG submission 202534) | Soil microbial communities from Risofladan, Vaasa, Finland - OX-2 | ecosystem: Environmental > Terrestrial > Soil > Coastal area > Acid sulfate soil | place: Finland: Risofladan, Vaasa | collected... | reverse complement strand
ATCATTATGGACCGGCGCCCCCTCTCTGTGGTTCGAGACCCAGATTATGGTTGATCTTGAGAGTCTGATGAACGCGGTTATCTACGGAAAGAAGCCGCTGGCGGAGCAGTTGACGCAGCAGGCGCTCGATGATGGGGCTGCCCCCGAGGTGATTCTTCACCAGGGACTCGTGCCCGGCATGCAGGTCGTGGGCGATAAGTTCAAAGCCAACGAGTTTTACGTGCCGGAAATGCTGGTGGCTGCCCGCGCGATGAAAGCCGCGATGGCGCTGCTTCGACCGTCTCTTATCGAACGTAAAATTGAGCCAATCGGACGGGTGGCTATCGGCACGGTGCGGGGTGACCTCCACGATATTGGCAAGAACCTCGTGGCGATGATGCTGGAAGGCGCCGGATTCGAGATCTTAGACCTTGGCGTGGACGTGGACCCGGCGCGGTTCGCCGCGGGCGCCCAGGAAGCCGGCGTGAACCTTCTCTGTATGTCCGCGCTGCTCACCACAACCATGTCAGCCATGCGCGACACGATCATAAATCTGGAAAAAGATGGCCTCCGGCAAAAAGTGAAGGTGCTGGTCGGAGGGGCGCCGGTGACTTCGGCGTGGGCCGCAGAGATTGGCGCGGATGGCTACGCGGCCGACGCCGCCAGCGCCGTGGATACCGCCAGGACACTGCTCGGTCGATAGCCTGCCGCGGAGCGAGGTGAAATGGGCGAGAATATCGTGGCGACTCCCGCCGCAGACGCCGTGAACATTCCGGCTCCCCGGTTAAGGTTCGAACCGTCCGGGCGCGAGGTCAATCCAGCGGTGGGGCAGACGGTGTTAGCGCTGGCGCAGCGGGCGCGGGTACTGGTCGATCACACCTGCTCCGGCGCCGGGACCTGCGGAAAGTGCCGCGTGAGGATGGAAGGCGCCGCATCACCGCTGACCGACGCCGAGCGCCATTTTTTGGCGGGCGAACAGCTCGAGCAGGGCTTTCGCCTGGCCTGCCAGGCCTATCCCGAAGGCGACGTTAGTGTCCTGGTTGAGGAGATTGGTCCGCTGGAGATCCTCTCCGGGGGGCTGCCGCTGCGTGTCCGACTGGCGCCGTTTGTAGCGAAAGAGTACGTGGAGCTTCCCCGACCCTCCATCCACGACCAACGCGATCCCCTTGCCCGGCTGGAAGAACGGTTGAATGGCCGACTCAGGGTCCGACCGGATCGGGATTTTCTGGATTCACTCGCGATGGCGTTCGACGCTGCGGCCGGTCAGTTGACCCTGGCGCGCGCCGGTCGGGATCTTATCTCCGTAGAACCAGGAGATACGCGGACAACTCTCCTGGGCGCCGCGTTCGATATTGGCACAACCACCGTCGTCTGCTATCTCCGGGATCTCTGCACCGGGCGTCTTCTGGCTGTGAAAGCGGCGGCCAACCCCCAGACTGCATACGGCGCCGACGTTATCGCCAGGATCCAGCATACCCAGAGTGGACATAGAGCAGGCGTGGAGTTGCGGAAGGCGATAACCGGGTGCATCAACCAGATGGTAGCCGAAGCCTGCGACGAGGCCGGCGCCGCTCCTCGCCAGGTTTACGAGATTGTTTTCGCCGGCAACACCACCATGCTCCACCTGCTGATGGGTCTACCGGTCGAAAGTATCGCCCGTGCGCCCTACGTTCCGGCGGTGCTTCAGGGGTTGGATCTGGATGCCGCGGGGCTCTGGCTCAAGGTGCATCCACGCGCGCGCGCTTATCTCCTCCCGCACGTGTCGAGCTACGTGGGCGCGGACATTGTGGCGGATTTGCTGGCGTCCCGGCTCCATCGCAGCAAGCGCCTCACCCTGCTGGTGGACTTTGGGACAAACGCGGAGATTGTGCTGGGCAGTCGTGAGCGCCTCGTGGCCTGCTCAGCCGCCGCGGGACCTTGCTTCGAAGGCGGCAATATTTCGTGTGGGATGCGGGCGTCTCGCGGCGCCATATCGAGCGCGGCGCTGAAGGATGGCCGGTTGGCGCTGGAGACTATTTGGAATGGCGCGCCGGCAGGGATTTGCGGCACGGGTCTACTGGACCTCGTGGCGCTTCTGCGAGAGCACGAGCTGGTGGATGAAGCTGGACGATTTCAAAATCCGGGGGAGCTGCAGCATGCGCCTCCGGCGATTGTGCAGCGGCTGGAGACCGGGGCAGAAGGCCCGAGGTTCCTCCTGGCTGCGCCCGGCGAGAGCGCCAACGCCGACGCGTTGGCGCTCACCGGCCGGGATATCCGTGAGCTTCAGGTCGCCAAGGCCGCCATCGCCGCCGGGATCCGCGTCCTCTGCGAAAAATTGGGCGTAGACCGTTCCGAGATCCGGGAGGTGCTATTGGCGGGGGCCTTTGGGTGCTCAATTCGCCACGAAAGCGCACTCTCGCTCGGCCTTCTTCCCCGCTGCCCCGGCGCCCGGTACCGCTCTATTGGGAACGGGGCGGGCGCCGGCGCTCAGATGGCGCTGCTCTCGGCGCGATCCCGTCGAGAAGCGGAGCGCATTGCCCGCCGGGTGGAATATGTCGAGCTCTCGGCCTCTCCATCTTTTTCCGATGCCTTTATGGATGAGATCGTGCTGGCGCCAACCGGATGATCAGATGAAAACATTCAAGATCATCGCCTGCGAGATTGCGTTCCGAGAGATCTCATGGATAGTCTCACAGACACCTAACGTCGTCTCGCTGGAGTTCCTGCCCCAGGGCTACCACGATAACCCGGAAATGGGTGGAACGGCCGTCCAGCAATACGTCGATGCGCTCGAACCGGGGAAGTTTGACGCCGTGCTCGTGGGATACGGTCTCTGCAACCACCTGGTCACGGGGCTAACGGCACGGCATACGCCAATCGTGATCCCTCGCGCCCACGACTGCCTCACCTTCTTCTTCGGCGGTAAAGAGCGGTATAAGAGCTATTTTATGTCGCACCCCGGCGCGTATTACTATTCTTCTGGGTGGCTGGAACACCGCCGGCGTGGAGGGCAGCAGGTTCCCTATACCCAGCGATCCGGGCTGGGTCCAAAGTTGACTTACGACGAAATGGTGGATCGATATGGCGAGGATAATGCGGCTTATCTGCAGACGTTCTTCGAGGAGTGGCAGGAGAATTATTCCCGGGCCTGCCTTATCAACCTGGAGGTTACCAGTCACCTGGGATTCCGGGACGAGGTGCGGCAGATCTGCGGAGAGAAAGATTGGGAGTACGACGAGGTCACCGGTGATATCGGGCTGCTAAAGCGATGGGTGGATGGCGATTGGAATGACGAAGAGTTCCTCATCGTCCCGCCCGGCTGCACGGTCGAGCACTCGTACGACGATTCGATCATCCGGGCCACCGATAGGAACCCGCTGGTTCAGATCGAAGTTCCTGTTACGATTGAGGGGGAGAAATGAACCATCGAGAACGCTGGGTCAACACCATGCATTTCCGGCCGGTGGATTACGTGCCGGACGAGGAGTTTGGCTACTGGGACGACACCATCACCGTCTGGCACGACTCGGGACTTCCCGGTTGGGTGCGAAACCTTCCGCAGGCGGACCTCTACTTCGGTTTCTCTCCACGGCACACCGTGCCCGTACATGTGGGATTGCGGCCCTCGTTTGAGGCCCGGGTGCTGGAGGAGACCGACCGACATCGCATCGTGCTGGATGGTAATGGCGTCAAATCCGTAATCTACAAAGACGGTACCTCTTCCATCCCTCACTACCTCGATTTCTCACTGAAGACTCGAGATGACTGGCCCGAGTTCAAAAAGCGACTCGATCCCACGACGCCCGGGCGCTACCCCTCCGATTGGGAGACTCGCAAAAAGGCGTGGGCCGGCCGTGACTATGCGCTGGGGATCTACTGCGGCAGTCTCTTCGGCTGGATCCGCGACTGGATGAGCTTCGAACGGATCACCGTGACCTGCATCGACGATCCCGCCTGGGTCCATGAGATGGTGGAGCATCTGGCGGACTGCGCCATCAGTACCATCGAGCGAGCGCTAAAAGAAGTGGACCTGGACTTTGCCCATTTCTGGGAAGACATGTGCTACAACCAGGGCCCTATGATCTCACCCACCATGTTCCGGGAGTTCCTCGTTCCGCAATACAAACGGATCACGGATCTCCTCCATCGACACGGTGTGGACGTGGTGGTGGTGGACTGCGATGGCGATATCAATCAACTGGTACCGCTCTGGCTGGAAGCGGGTGTAAACGCCATGTTCCCGATTGAAGTTAGGGCGGGAACGGATCCTTGGGAGCTCCGCAACCGGTTTGGCTCCGACGTCTTGCTTCTTGGTGGTGTGGACAAAATGAAGCTGATCCAGGGAAAAGCCGCGATTGATGAGGAGATTCGACGCATCGCGCCGCTGGTGGAGAAGGGCGGGTACATCCCTCACGTGGATCACCGCGTGCCGCCGGACGTGACCTGGGAGAATTACCTCTACTATCTGGCCGAGAAGCGGCGAGTGCTTGGGATTCCGACGCCGGCGACCTACGAGTTTCAAGAAAAGACAGCGGTCGCATGATGCCCGTGGACTTTTTGACGCCGCGAGAACGGTTCATTGCAGCTCTGGAGCGCCGGCCGCTGGAAGGGCGGGTTCCGCACTTCGAGCTGGTGTTCTTCCTGACGATGGAGGCGTTCGGCAAGGTCCATCCATCGCACCGGAGCTACCATCAATGGAAGCAGATGGAGGAGAAGGAGCGGGATCTCCATCGCATCGACATGGCGGACCTCTACATCGCAACGGCTGGGCGCTTTGAGCACAGCGCCATTTTTCTCCACCCCAATCCGGGATCCATGGAGGAGACCTTGCGTCTTGTGGAGCGGGTGCGGGAGCGTTCCGGAGACCGTTATTTCCTCATGCGCCACGGAGACGCGACGTTTAGCCTGCCGGACGGGAATCAGATGGAGGCTTTCGCCTGCCGGATGGTGGATGACCCGGAGGGGCTTCACCGGGAAGCGAGCGCGCACGTGGATGCGGCGCTGCGGGAGGCCGATCGCCTGGCTGCGCCAGGTGGTCTTGATGGATTCGCGCTCTGCGCGGACTACTGCTTCAACGACGGGCCGTTTCTGAGCCCGGCGCAGTTCAGCGAATTTGTCACTCCATATCTGAGCCGGCTGGTCCGCGGCTACCGGGAGCGGGGATTCTATGTCATCAAGCACACGGATGGCAATATCATGCCAATCCTGGACCAGTTGGTGCAGGCAGAGCCTCATGCCCTTCACTCGCTCGATCCGCAGGGACACGTGGACATCGCTGAGGTAAAGCGGCGCTATGGCCGCCAGGTCTGCCTGATCGGAAACGTCAATTGCGGACTACTGGACACGGGCACGGATGAGCAAGTGATCGAATCGGCCCGGTACGCCCTCAAGCATGGAATGCCCGGTGGAGGCTACATCTTCTCAACCAGCAATTGCATCTATACCGGCATGCGCCTGGAACGCTACGAGCTGATGCTGGATGTCTGGCGGCGCAATGGGATCTATCCGGTTTACAGGGAGCCCGATGATGAACGGTCGTGATCGAGTGCTGACGATGCTTCGCGGCGATCCGGTGGATCGGCTTCCCGTTATGACGATCACCATGCAGTTTGCCGCCGCCCGGTTGGGAGTGAAGTACCTGGACTACGAAACCAATGCCCGGCTGCTCGTAGAAGGCCAGATCCAGGTGGCGGAAGAACTCTCTCTGGACTATGTGAATACGATGTCGGATCCGGGATGCGAGGCCGCGGATTGTGGCGCGACGGTCATCTTCCATGAGGACTCTCCCGCGGCCATTGATGAGAATCATCCTCTCTTGTCGGATAAGTCGAAGCTCGACCATCTCGTGATCCCTGAAGCCACGCGCCCGGGAAGAATGCAGAATCGGCTGGAAGCTCTCCGGCTGTTCAGGCGGAGGGTAGGGGGCGAGAAGCTGATCGAGGGATGGGTCGAAGGCCCCTGCGCGGAGGCCGCGGATTTGCGGGGGCTTTCGCCGCTGATGCTGGACTTCTATGATGACCCGGACTTCGTGCGCCGGCTCTTCGAATTTGCCCTGGCGATGGAGCTCGGCTTTGCGCGTGAGCAGGTGAAAGCCGGGGCGGAGCAGATTGGTATAGGAGACGCGGCGGCTTCGCTGATGGGCGCCGCGATGTACGACGAGTTTGTCTGGCCTTATGAAAAGCGGATGGTGGATGGAGTGCATGCGCTTGGAGTTCCGGTGCGGCTGCATATATGTGGAGACACCCGCGCTCTGTTAGAGGGAATCGGCCGGTTGGGGTGCGATATCGTAGACGTGGACTATCCGGTACCGATGGCGCAGGCTCGGGCGAAGATGGGCCGGTCTCAGATTCTACTCGGCAACATCGACCCGGTCCGGGTACTCCGGAACCAGACGCCGGAGGCAGTTTACGAAGCCATTCAGAACTGCCACCAGGATGCCGGGGACCGCTATATCGTTGGAGCCGGCTGCGAGGCGCCTCGCGACACGCCGTTGGAGAATCTCCAGGCCCTCGCCCGCTACGCTCAGCAAAATACGGCGACGGCGGCTTCGCCCGGAACGCGGCCTGTGTAGACCCACGGTTCCGCCCGGAGCGCGCCCCGTGTAGACCCACGGTTCCGACTATCGGGGAGTGAGCGCCAATTTCTGTTACTGAGCAGAGCGAGATTGCGGTAACTGATCACCCGGCCGGGGCGCCGGATACCAGCATGCCGTGCACAAGCACTCTGATTTACCGGGCGGAAACGTCTTTCACGCCAGGGAGAGCCGGGCCGAAACGAGCGTGTCACCCGGTTGGCGCTGAAGCTCGAACCCGAGAGTCTCGCAGATTCGCTGCATCCCAATGTTGTCGGCTAAGATAGAGGCCCTGATTTCTCGCACGCCTTCTTGCTTCCCAATCTGGACGAGCTGCCGCAAAAGCATCGTTCCGAGCCCCTGTCTCTGCTGCTGGTCCCTTACCAACATGGCGAATTCGGCGCGGTCGGTGTGCGGCAGCTTGCTCAGGCGGCCGATGGCGAGAATCTCGGGTTTCTCGCCAGATTGTCGCAAGACGACCAGCGCGATCTCCCGATCGTAATCATTGAAGCAGATCCGGATCAGCCGGTCGTGCGCAATCCGCTGGCTCAGCCGCAGCGGCTGAAAATACCGGAGATAGACACTGCGATCGGAGAGCGCCTGGTGAAAACTCACCACTAACGGCTCATCCTCCGGCCGGATCGGGCGCAGCGTCACCGGTGTGCCATCTCGCAGTGTTGACTGCTGGATGTACTGCGCCGGATAGGGGCGAATCGCCAGTTGCGGAAGGTCTCTGTCGGTGACGCCGGCCGGTTGAAGTACGATCCGGGCATCGAGGGCGAGCAGACCGTCTCCCGAAGCCAGGAGCGGATTGATATCGATCTCCTGTATCGCGGGCTGTTCTACCACGAGGTGGCTGAACCGAACGAGCAGGGATTCTAAGGCAGGCAGATCCACCGGTTTGCGACCACGAACTCCCTGCAGCGCTTTGTAGATGCGTGTCTGCTCGATTGTGCGCCGGGCCAGCGTCGTGTTGAGCGGAGGCAGCGCGAGCGCCCGGTCTTGCAGCACTTCGACGAGCTGCCCGCCCATTCCAAACAGAATCACCGGGCCGAACTGCGGATCGATACTGCTGCCCAGGATCAGCTCATAACCCTCGAGTCGAACCATCGGCTGTACCGTGACACCCTGGAAATGCTCCGCGCCGGCCTTTTCAGCGACGCTCTTCTGAATCGCACGGAACGCGCTCCGGACCGCATCGGCGTCCTTGAGGTTGAGCTGCACGCCTCCAACGTCGGTCTTGTGAGTGATCGTCTCGGAGTGGAGTTTGAGCACCACCGGGAAACCCGTTTTTTTGGCAATATCGATCGCGTCGTCTTCACTCGCGGCAATCGACGTGGGAACCGTCGGGATGCCGTAAGCCCGCAGGATCTGCTTGGCTTCCAGCTCGGTGAGGAGTGTTCGTCCCGCTTGCCGCGCGGCTTCGATCGCATGACTTACTTCATCCCGAGACGCCGCCCCGGTGGATTCCTCCAGGAGGCTCGGTGTCTCGTACAATCCGTGAAGGTTGTCACTGTACTGCCACAAATAATTGAACATCCTTGCGGCGGTGTCGGGGAAAGGAAAGTTCGGGATTCCGACGCTGCTCAGAACCGCCTGTCCCGCCGCGACTGCCGGTCCGCCCATCCAGCTTGCGAGGATTGGCTTGCCGTCGGTGTGAGCGTGGGGCCGCATCGCTTCCGCCGTTCGTGTCGGTTGGGTCATGGCCTGCGGCGTCAGGATCACCAGCAATCCGTCGCTGCCGGAGTCGTTGGCCACAGCCTCGAGCGCCTTCGCATACCTGTCCTCACCCGCGTCGCCCAGAATATCGATCGGGTTGGAGTGACTCCAGTGCGCGGGAAGCAGCTCGTTGAGTGTCTTCAGCGTCTCTTCAGAAAGCGCCGCAAGCTCCCCGCCTCCCCGGATCAGGCCGTCCGTGGCCAGCACGCCCGGCCCCCCCGCGTTGGTCAGGATAGCGAGTCGCGGACCCCGCGGTCGAGGCTGGGAGGCCAGAATCCCGGCCATGTAGAAAAGGTCCGAGATATTATCCACGCGGAGGACGCCGCATCTCCGGAAAGCCGTCTCGAGAACTTCATCGCTGCCCGTCAGGGAACCGGTATGGGATGCCGCAGCCTTCGCGCCGAGCGCTGTCCGACCCGCCTTGATGACGATGATCGGCTTCGTAAGCGCCACTTCCCGGGCCGCCGAAAGAAAGGCCCGCGCGTCACCGATAGACTCGACGTAGAGGACGATACTTTTGGTGTGGGGGTCATTGCCCAGGTAATCGATGAGATCGCCCCAGCCCACGTCCAACATGGAGCCGATAGAGACGAACGCGCTGAACCCGACCATCTCGCGCAGGCTCCAATCCAGAATGGCCGTGCAGAGTGCGCCGCTCTGGCTCACCAGCGCTACGCTGCCGGGGCGGGCGATGGTCTGGGCGAACGTGGCGTTTAACCCCGTCACCGGACTCATCACTCCCAGGCAGTTCGGTCCGATGACCCGGAGGCCTCCGGCGCGAGCCTCGTTGAGAACCTGCCGCTCCAACTCTGCGCCCTCGGACCCGGTCTCTTTGAACCCGGCCGAGATGATAATTGCGCCGCGGACGCCTTTCTCCGCACATTCCTTGATAATGCCCGGAACCGCAGGCGCAGGCGTGGCGATAACGGCCAGGTCAACGGGACCGGGCGTCTCACCCACCTTTGAGTACGCTTTAATCCCCAGGACCTGCGGACGCCGTGGATTTACCGGGAAGACGGCGCCTCCGAACGGGCTGGCGATAAGATTCTGGATGAGGGTCCGTCCCACGGCGCCCTCGGTTTCTGTCGCGCCGATCACCGCAACACTTTGCGGCCTGAAGAAAACGTCCAGCGCGTGTGGTTCGTAACGCAGCAGATCATGCGTGGGGTCGGTCGTGGGTGGTTTCGCGGCGTCGCTCAAAGATTCATCCTCGGTTCGTGGTCAAGGCCGGAAGGGACAGCGAGTCCTTCTCACACGACCATCATAATCTGACTGGCGCATCCCTGTCACCCTCTCCCAACGCCACCATCGCGGGCCCTCGAAGATCCGGGAGCCAATGAACGGCGGCGGTAGCCGGGATTCCCTCAAGCGCCGCGATCGCTTCCATTTGACGTGTCACGCGCGCTGTGGGCGCCCCTTATTCCTGCAGCGAGGACAACCAGATCAACACCGAAAAAATGAGTATCGCTAGAATTATGTCGGATACCTGGCTGTTCATACTAACCCTTCCACGCAGCGCGTCTGGCAAACGTCCGTCGAGGACCTGATGATGCTCCTTTATCACTTTAGAGTGCGTTGAACGCGCGAATGTCCACCAATAGACGGATTCTGCCAGCAGTTAACCGGTATCGCCGTTTCACAATCCGTCATTCTGTGGAGTTGGCCGCCGAGCCTGTGGGGTACGATCCTGTATGGCATGCATAAATCTCTTGCGCTGCTCCGGCGATTGAGCCGGAGAGGCGGTGTTTGGAAGAAGGAAATCGTGAGCATAGCAATGACCAGCGAAACCGTCGCGCATCTTTTAGCTGATCAACCCACGAGAGCGACTGTTTTCGAGCGATGGGGGATTGACTACACGGCTGATCGCGAGCAGTCGCTCGCCGAAGCCTGCGGACGGGCCGGTGTCGAGCCCGAAACAGTGCTCCATGAACTGGATGAATGCAGCTCCGGGCGCTCGACAAAAACGCATGATGACTGCGCGGAGCTCACGCTCTCGGAATTGATCGACCATATCGAGGCGGTCCATCACCGCTATCTCGCTACGGCTCTCGAACGCCTGAGGTACCTCGTCAACCGGGTGTGTGAAGCCCACGCGGAGACTCATCCTGAACTAATTGAGCTAAAGCGTGTATTCGGGGAGTTTCGTGACGAGATGGAGCGTCACGCAGAATCAGAGGAGACGATTATCTTTCCGTTGATCCGGAAGTTGGAGAAAGCTCGGCCAGTGCCGGCGAATCCAGGAGCCCGATCTTCCAGACGTATGGTATCACCCTTCCGATTGGTTAAGCTGGCTTCCGAGGTGATGGATCTGGAGCACAAGAACGCAATGGATGGGCTCGAGCGAATGCGAGAGCTGACCTCCTACTACTGGTCGCCCGAAGACGCCTGCGGGACATGCCTCGCCATGCTGGACGCGCTGGCGGAGCTGGAGACCGACCTGAAGATCCACACATTCAAGGAGCATACGATCCTGTTTCCCCGGGCTGTGAGGCTGGAGGCGGCATTAAACCCGGACGCGGCTGGAACGGCTGGGCAGACAGTTAGACCGGTCGCCGGAGCGAAGTGATGGCGGCCGGGATATTCAGCAAAATCCTCGTCGGCGTCGATGGATCCGACTGTTCCTTCAAGGCGGCCGGGGTGGCGGCTGAATTGGCGAGGCGGTATGGCAGCAGCGTGCTGATTATTTCGATCTTTTCTCCGCCGTTGACCCTGGACACAGGCATTTACACCAGCGGCGCCGCCCTTGGGGCGCTCTTTGACGCATCCCACGAGGCTCACCGCGTCGCGCTCGAGAAGTCCCGGCCGATCTTCAGGAAAGCTGGCGTGGATTTTGAATTCCGGGAGGAAGAGGGGCACGCGGTCGATACCATCGTCCGAATCGCGCGGGATGAAAATGTTAACCTGATCGTGCTTGGCAGCCGGGGGAGAGGCGAGTTTCAGTCCCTGCTCCTGGGCAGCGTCTCAAACGGAGTGCTCCACCATGCTCACTGCCCCGTGCTGATCGTCCGGTAGGTCCGTGCCCTCTACCCGCGTAATGCCCGGGAGCGCGACGGCGGCGGTCGTGCGCAGTTGCGGAAAAAGAATCTCGATTAAGGCGAGGCTAATCACCAGCAGAACCGGCCCCACCAGCAGGCCGACAGCGCCCATCAGCATCACCCCACCCAGGGCGCCCAGCAGTGCAATCATCGGATGAAGCTGGGCTCGTGCGCCGACGACAACCGATCGGATCACGTGGTCCGCTGTATGGATCACCAGCATCCCCCAGAGCGCCAACGCCAACGCCTTCCAATAGGCGCCCTGGAGCGCCAGGATCAGCGCGATCGGGATCCAGATGACCGGCGCGCCCAGTAATGGAACCAGGCAGGTAGCGGCCATTACGGCGCCCCACAGCAGCGGCGACGGAGCGCCCACCGCCCAGAATGCCACGCCGCCCAATAGCCCTTCCACAACCGCGGCTACCACGCTGCCGTTCACAGTTGCGTGAAATGCATCGGAGATGCGCTGCAGCAGCACGTGCGTTTCGCCGGGATCAAGGGGAAGGTATTGTTGGATGGCGGGTAGGATTCGCTCCGCGTCCCGGATCAGGAAAAAGAACGTGAAGACGATGATAAGAAGCTGGACAGATCCCCAGAGCAGGTCTCCCGCGGTATGCACGCTGTTTCGCGCCAGCAGCGAACCCACCAGGCCGAGCGCTTGCCGGAGTATCGCTTGCGGATCGATCCGCAAGGGTCCGATGAAATGTTCGATCCACCGCCGGATGTCTTCCGGTAAGGGCTGATTCAGCAGGCGGTCCCAACCGGGCGAGAAGCCGCGCTCGATAAAAGTCTGGATCTGGCGAAGCCCGTTACCGGCTTCTTGTACCACGCGCTGACCCAGCAGGCCCCCTGGAACGATCACGGCAATGCCGAAAAGTGTGCAGCTTATCGTGGCCGCGGTATTCGGTTCCCGCACGCGCCTCGCCACCCACCGGTGCATGGGATACGCTATCGCGGTCATTAGAGAAGCCCATGCGATGGCGCGGATGAACGGGCCCAGCAGCAGGGCGGACACCGCGATGGATAAGCCGGTGATGACGAGCAGCAGGGCGATGCGGAACTGAGGGAGAAGCTTTTCGCCTTGAGTTGCAGTTCCATTTTCCTTTTGAGGCATCGGGGCGCCGATGGATGGCGCCCTCATTGTCTTGAGCCGGTTTCCGGCCATATTCTCCACCTGAAAGTTGCGAACAGTTATCCATCATGCCGCTACTATTGTATAGACCCGCAAGCAGAGAGACATCCGCCAAAAGGATGAAGGAGGGATAACAGGCGCGGGGAGCGGGAAGGGTGTCCGTGTCTCGATCCCCGCGTCCCCCTTCCGGAATCACTCTTTTCGGGGATACGTCCTGCGACAGCCACCGGTAGACTGATATAGAGTCGGTAAATGGAAATGTGTAACGTCTTTTCGAATGGACGATTGGTGATTGGGGGATTGTGGTGCGGACCGCATAGAACTGGCTCGTATTTGTCCGGAGCCGGCCGAAGAGGTGATCTTGACTCGATCTATGTATGGTTGAGTGGGAGGTACCGATGAGATCGGAGATGAAAGCTGCTGCGGCCATCGGGTTAGGCGCTGCCGGATGTGCGGCGGCTCTGGCAGCGCGTAGGTGGCGTTCGGAGGCTGAAGGAACGGTCGATCATCTCTTTTCCCGGTCACAATCGTGCTCGGAGCCTGTTATCTGTCCAGAGGATCTCGCGGGAGTGCCGGCCCCCGTCGCCAGGTACTTCGAGTTCGTTCTTATCCGTGGACGGCCGCTCATTGAACGTGTCAGAGTTGTTGAACGTGGCCGCTTCCGCGTTGGCGGCCTTGGGGCGCCCTGGAAGCCACTCACCGCTGTGCAGTATTTCGTGAGTGATCCCCCCGGTTTCCTCTGGGATGCGCGGATTCGAATGGCGCCCTTTTTTACTTTTCAGATTCGGGACAGCTACCTGGATGGGGTAGGCTCGACCCGGGGAAGAGCTGGCTCCCTGATCCCAGTTGTGAATTCAAGCGGTACTGCTGAGCTCGCCGCAGGCGCGCTCCATCGCTACCTCGCGGAGTCCGTATGGTTCCCGACAGCGCTATTGCCCCGGCAGGGATTGAGGTGGGAGCCGATTGATGAGAACCGGGCGAGGGCTGCTCTGACCGACGCGGGCGTCACGGTCGCTCTCGATTTTCGGTTTGGGGAAGATGGCGCCATCGTGAGCGCCTATACGCCCGGTCGTTACCGGGATTCGAATGGCTCCGCAGTACCGACGCCGTGGGAGTGCGAATACGGCGACTACGCCCTATTGAATGGCGTCATGATACCACTAAACGGGAAGGTGGAATGGCTGCTACCAGAGGGCAGGCTTCCGTACTGCCAGATCTGGATACGGAAAATTGAATATGTCTCGCGCGTCTAGCCGGAGGTCAAATGCCCGACGTACAGTTGGAGGAGTTGAAAGATAGGATTGATCGACCGGTATCTAAGCCAGTAGACCCGCCGGCACAGCGCCACGGCGCGAATCAGCGGCGATGGGAGGGCATGATCGCAGCGCTGGCTCTTACGGCTATTGTTCTGCACGTGATAATGCGCTACGGCTTTGGCATCGCGCATGGCCCGGGCGCCGCGGCCATACCTGATATCCCGCTGCTTCTGGCGCTCGTATTAGGAGGCGTTCCACTCGTTATCAACCTGCTCCTGAAAATGGCGCGTATGGAGTTTAGCTCCGATTTGCTGGCAGGCATCTCGATTGTAACCTCGGTCATTCTGCACGAATACCTCGCCGGAACGCTCGTCGTGTTGATGCTTTCGGGTGGGGAGACGCTGGAAAACTATGCGACTCGCAGCGCCTCCTCGGTTCTTCAGGCGCTCGCGAAACGGATGCCAACACTGGCGCAGCGTAAAGAAGGCGATCGCCTGGTTGAGGTGTCCGTTGCGGATGTAAAGGTCGGCGATATCCTGATCGTGTTGCCTCATGACCTTTGCCCCGTTGATGGAACGATTGTCGAGGGACATGGCGATATGGATGAGTCCTATCTGACCGGCGAGCCGTACCGGGTCTCGAAGGCGCCGGGAACGGCGGTCTTATCAGGCGCCATCAATGGGGAATCGGCGCTCACGATCCGCTGCGACAACCCGGCCTCGGACTCGCGTTACGCCAGAATTATGCGGGTGATGCGCGACTCCGAGCAGCAGCGTCCTCGCTTGCGCCGGTTAGGGGATCAGCTTGGCGCCTGGTATACTCCGATATCGGTTGGTATCGCGGTGCTCGCATGGCTGGCGTCGGGCGATCCTCGGCGCTTCCTCGCGGTGCTGGTTGTAGCAACCCCATGTCCACTCTTGATCGCCATTCCGGTCGCGATCATAGGCTCCATTTCCCTCGCTGCACGATTGGGAATTATCATCAAGGACCCGGCGGTGCTGGAGAGGATCAGCACCTGTCGAATCGCCATCTTCGACAAGACCGGCACGCTCACTTATGGCAGGCCCAAGCTAACGGATATCGTGCCCGCGGAGGGCATGGAGAAAGAGGACTTGCTGTCGATGGTGGCCAGTCTGGAGCGCTACTCCAAACATCCGCTCTCCGGCGCCATCCTGGATGCAGCGAAAGAGGCGGGCTTATCTCTACAGGAAGCGGCCGAAGTTCAGGAGAAACCGGGAGACGGACTGCGGGCGATCATAGACGGCCGCCGTATCCACGTAACTGGCAGGGGAAAACTGGCGCAGTTCTATCCGGAACTGACTCTACCTACCACTTCAGCGGGCATGGAGTGCGTGGTCGTCGTAGATGGACGCTATGCGAGCGTTCTGCGATTCCGGGATGAACCGCGCCCGGAAGGAGCGCCCTTCATCCGGCATCTGACCCTGCGCCACCAGTTCCAGCGCCTGATGCTTGTGTCCGGAGACCGGGAGGCGGAGGTCTCCTACCTTGCGAATCAAGTCGGGATTGAGGAGGTGTTCGCCGGCCAGAGTCCGGAGCAGAAACTGGCGCTCGTTCGTGAGGAGACTCAAAAAGCGCCGACCGTCTTTCTGGGAGATGGGATCAACGACGCTCCCGCCCTGACCGCGGCGACCGTTGGAGTTGCGTTCGGCGCCAACAACGAGATTATTGGCGAAGCGGCGGCCGCCGTGATCTTAGACAGCAGGCTGGAAAAGGTGGATATGCTGCTGCACATTGGCCGGCGAATGCGCGGTATCGCCCTGCAGAGCGCGGTCGGCGGAATGGTGGTGAGCGCGGGTGGGATGCTGCTTGCGGCGATGGGGTATCTACCTCCCGTCGCGGGCGCGGTCAGCCAGGAAGTGATCGACGTTCTGGCCGTGCTAAACGCCCTGCGCGCGGCAATCCCCCCGAAAGCCCTCACGGATTACTGACGCGAGCGTTTCTCGCAGCGTAATAGCGCACGGACAGCACGGACTTTGGCAGAGGAGGGAGTTCAACTCAAGCTGTCGAGGTTAGATATAGTAAAACGAGCGGAGTGAGCTCCGACCGCTGGTCAGCCCGTCTGCTCAGAACCGTGCAGCGGGCCAAAGGAATAAGAGAGCAATTATGCGAGGAGGACGCGCAGTGATTAAGGTTCGTTTGAATAGAGATCGAGGCCCGAGCCGCCGCGCCCTGCTCGCCATGGTACTTATCGTGGCATTCGTCTGCCTCTCCGGCCCCGCCCCCGTTTGGGCCGGATCTGTGTACGCCTGGGGTGACAGTTACTACGGCCAGCTCGGCAACGGCGAGTTCGGGTACAGCGATACCCCGGTGCAGGTTCCGGGGATCGGTAACGTCCGGAGTGTCGCCGGCGGCGGCGGCTTCAGCCTGGCTCTTAAGACAGATGGGACCGTCTGGGCCTGGGGCCGCAACAACGTGGGCCAACTTGGAAACGGCTCGACCGTGAACAGCAGCGTGCCAGTGGAAGTGAGCGGTCTGACCGGGGTTACCGGCATCGCGGCGGGGGCCGATCATAGCCTGGCGCTCAGGATAGGCGGGACCGTCTGGGCCTGGGGAGACAACGGCGCTGGCGAACTGGGAAACGGCTCGACCGTGAACAGCAGCGTGCCGGTTGAGGTGAGCGGTCTGACGGGCG
>Ga0307373_10007947_pt1 | contig 16324 bp, 12 predicted proteins | sample OX2MG_FD_202534 | JGI IMG/M metagenome (GOLD analysis project Ga0307373, IMG submission 202534) | Soil microbial communities from Risofladan, Vaasa, Finland - OX-2 | ecosystem: Environmental > Terrestrial > Soil > Coastal area > Acid sulfate soil | place: Finland: Risofladan, Vaasa | collected... | reverse complement strand
CCGACGAGCAGCAGGCGATCAAAGCCACGGCGCGCGACTTCCTCGCCGCCCGATACAGGTCGGAGCGGATCCGCGAGCTGGCCGAGAGCGAGAGCGGCTTCGATCCCGCCGACTGGGCGGAGATGACAGAGCTGGGCTGGCCCGGTCTGGCCCTGCCTGAGGAGTGGGGCGGGCAGGGGCTGGGGATCGTCGAGCTGGCGGTCCTGTTCGAGGAGATGGGCTACGCGCTCGCTCCCTCACCACTGCTCTCAAACACGATCGCCGGTCTCGCCCTGGCCCTCTGTGGATCTGATGACCAACGTGAGCGCTGGCTGCGGCCACTTGCCACCGGCCAGAAGCGCGGCGCGCCGGCGCTCTGGGATGCCGGCTCGCCGGCGACGCCGGGTGGCTTCACGATGGAGGCAAGGGCGAAGGGGGACGGTGTGATCCTCGACGGCGAGAAGGTCTTGGCGATGGACGCGGCAAGCGCCGACTTCCTCCTCGTCGCCACATCCGACGGCAGGCGCCACCTGGTGGAACGCGGTGCCGAGGGGGTCACGGTGACCCTCGAGCCCTCGATCGATCTCACCCGGCGGCTCTGTTCGGTTCGCTTCGACGGAGTTCGGGTCGAGACCGCCGACACGCTCCCCGCCGGCGGGACCGACTATTCCCCGGTGTTCTTTCGCCTCTGCGTGGCGCTCGCCGCCGAGTCGACCGGGGTCGCCCAGCGTACGATGGAGATGGCGGTCGCCTACGCCCAGGACCGCCAGCAGTTCGGCCGTCCGATCGGTGCCTACCAGGCCGTCTCCCACCGCTGCGCACAGATGCTGCTGGAGACCGAGAACTCCCGCTCGGCTGTCTACGGCGCCGCCTGGGCCGCCGACGCCGATCCGGGGTCGCTGCCCCTCGCTGCTTCGATGGCCAAGGCCTACGCATCGGATGCAGGCTGGCGGGTTCCCGACGCCTCGATCCAGGTCCACGGCGGGATCGGCTTCACCTGGGAGCACGACCTCCACTTCTTCCTCAAGCGCGGCCGCGCCAACGCGGCGATGTTCGGTGACGCCAGGTGGCACCGCGAGCTTGTCGCCGACGCGGTCTTCGCCAGGGTCTCCGACCCGGTCCCGGCCTGAGACTGGAGGGTCTCCCTACTCGTCGCGAGGGGTGATGCGGAAGGTCGAGACGACCTCGGCCTGATGGGCCTCGGGATGGACGACGTAGGCGCTGGGGCCGCCACCGAACCAGCCGGAGGCTTCGTTGTTGCCGGCGAAGACGCCGGGATGGTGCTTGCCCTCGCCGTCCTCGACCCAGACCTTGTCGCCCCGCCTGAACTCCGCCGTGGTCTCCTCCATCGGGGCAAGACTAGCGCCGGGCTTTGGCCGCAGGGCGCATGCCGCAGGGCCTCAGTGGGAGGTGATCCCCATTGTCCCGCGGGGGTCGCCGCTGTGCTCGGCCAGATCCTCAAGCTCGGCGATCTTGCGTTCACCGGTCAGCCGCGCGGGGTGGTCGGGGGGAAGGGGCCCGATCAAACGCCGGATGCGGTTACGGACCTGCAGCGCGAAATGGGGGGTTGAGGCCCCCGCCAGGGCGCGGATGTCCTCGGCGGTGATCTCCCGTCCGGGGGAGAGCAGATCCGGACGCTCCGTCTCGCTCACGGGTGGCCTCCGATCTTGGTCAGCGCCGCCAGGTTGTCTATTTCGGCCTGCTGGTTCACGTCGATTGCTCCTTCGTCTCCGATCACCCACACGTGGTTGTAGAAGGCGCGCGTCGGATCGGTCGTGTAGCCCGGCTCGACGTTGAGAAGGTACCCGCGCAGCGCCGAAGGCAGCCTAGCGGCGTTGTCGGTGAGCAGCAGCGGCCCCCAGGTACCCGAGGCCGACAGCGGAGCGGCTGCCGCCGCGTCCAGCGGCGAGTCGCTGCGGGCGATGACGAAGCCGTGGCCAGGGTCGTTTACGTCCCAGCCGAAGCCGCCTTCGGCGTAGCGGGCGAGGACGATCGCGTTGGTCACCGGGTTCGGACCCGAGACCCGATGGACGCGGCTGTCGACTTTTGCGATTCGGCGCATCACTCCGGAGGAGATCGCCGAGGCCGGCCCGAGCACGTAGACAGGCGTCGTGGGGTGCAGCTTCAAAGCGCTCAGCGTCGCCGTCGGCAGATCGTCACGGCCGGCGAAGAGGACCGGGTCGCCCGATCGCGCCGCCCAGGCGGCAGCCGGCATGGCGAAGCCAGGCTGTTCGGAGGAGGCGATCACCACGTGTTCGGGCGCTGTGCCGAACAGCCGGTCGCGCAGGCGCTCGATCGCTGCCGCCGTCGCGGCAGCTTGGCCCGCATCGATCCGGGTCACCTTGGCCAGGTTGGCTGGCGTCGCCACTTCTCCGATGGCGAAAGCCTGCGCCCCGCCGGTGGCGCTGCTGCCGCCGGGGTCGAGGGCCGCGAGCGCGCTGGAGGTCGGGCTTGGTGTATCGCCTCGCGCCGAGATCAGGAGCGGTGCTTTGACCGGCGCGGCCATCAGCACCGACGCGGCAATCCCGCCCGGCCAGTCGTCTTCGGCGACCAGGGTGACCGCCGCGGGGCGCAGGGACGGGGTGGTCGAGGGGTAGGTCGCCAGCGCCGCTCCGGCGGCGCTGGCCGCGGGGTCAGAGCCCCCGATCCGGGTCGTGTTGTCGGTGGCGAAGGACGGATAGCCGAGGTTGGCCGCGGTCTGAGCTGCCGTCGCGCCTCCTCCGGCCGGCGCGGACGCGCCGGGGCTCAGGCCGGTGCTCTTCGAGCCGCCACCGCCGAGCACCGCCGCGACGAGAAAGGCCACGGCGATCGCCACCAGGCCCACGATCGCCTTCAGCGTGAATGGGATCCGCCGTCGCCGTGGCTTGGGCTGGGATTGAGGTGGGGGGGCAGGGGTGGGCTGCCGCCTGGGCAGCTCGCTGGTCGCCGGGTCGCGGGACGGCGGGGGAGGCTCGGTTCTCGCCTCGGGCGGGGGGGCGGCCGGAACGTCGGCGTTGATCGGGCGGTGTCTGGCCACCGGCGAAAGCTACACGCGAGGTGCTGGCTGGCCAGTCAGTTAACCTTTCTGGAGACTGGTTGACTGACCAGTCAATCGGTTGCCGAATGGCTCGCCAGGCGGGCTTTGACTCTCAGAGGGGACTAATGGATTTCGCACTGAACGAGGAGCAGCTTGAGTTCAAAGAGCGCAGTCGGACTTTCGCTCGCGAGGTAATCCGACCGGTCGCCCGCCAGCACGACGAAGAGGAGAGCATCCCCTGGGAGGTGATCAAAGAGGCCCGTAGGCAAGGATTCCAGGGACTCGAGGCGATCCAGCGATCGGCCGGCGACTCCGAGGGCCAGATGCAGGTGATCTCCGCCGAGGAGATGCACTGGGGTTGCGCCGGGATTGCCCTTGCGATCGCCGGCTCCGGGCTCGCCGCTGCCGGCATCGTCGCCTCCGGCACCCCAGAACAGATCGCCCGGTGGGTGCCGGAGTGCTTCGGCACCGGGGAGGAGATCAAGCTCGGCGCCTACGCGGTCACCGAGCCGCAGGCCGGCTCCGATGTCAAGAGCCTGAAGACGACGGCGAAGCGCGATGGCGACGAGTGGGTCCTCAACGGGACCAAGATCTTCATCACCAACGGCGGGATCGCCGACGTCCACGTGATTGTCGCCACCGTCGACCCCCAACTGGGCACCCGGGGCCAGGCTTCCTTCGTTGTCGGCAAGGGCACCCCGGGCCTCGGTCAGGGCAAGAAGGAGTCGAAGCTCGGAATCCGCGCTTCGCACACGGCTGAGGTTGTGCTCGACGAGTGCCGAATCCCGGTCGAGAACCTGCTCGGCGGCGAGGAGAAGCTGGAGAAAAAGCTGCAGCGCGGGCGGGAAGGGAAGAAATCGCGTGGAGCCGACGCCCTCGCGACGTTCGAGGTGACCCGCCCGCTGGTTGGCGCTTCGGCGCTGGGCATCGCCCAGGCGGCCTATGAGTGGACGCTCGAATACCTCGACGGCCAATCTGAGGGTGGCACACCGCTGCTGCAGACGCAGCGCATCCAGCAGACCCTCGCCGACATCGCGACCGAGATCGAGGCCGCCCGCCTGCTGGTCCAGCGCGCCGCCTGGATGGGCCGCAAAGGAGTGCCGATGACCGGCGGCCAGGGTTCAATGTCGAAGCTGAAGGGCGGCGACGTGGCGATGTGGGCCACCACCACGCTGATGGACCTCGTCGGGCCCTTCGCCTGGAGCAAGGAGTGCCCTCTGGAGAAGTTCTTCCGCGACGCGAAGATCTACCAGCTGTTCGAGGGTACGGCCGAGATCCAGCGTCTCGTCATCTCCCGCATGCAGGCCCGCGATTACGCCGAGCGCCTCGCCTACGGCGCCGAAGTCGCCGCCGAGGCGATGAAGCCGGAGAAGGAGCTGGCGCCGGTCTAAGCTCGGCGGGTGCACAACCACGCGCACGCGCTTGAAGCGCGGCGTGGCGATAACCGCCACCGCATGCGGGTCGCGCTGGCGATCAACCTCGCGCTGCTCGCGCTGGAGGCGGTAGGCGGCATCCTCACCGGTTCACTGGCGGTTCTGGCCGACGCCGGCCACCTGCTCTCCGACGTTGGCTCGGTCGCCCTCGCCCTGGGCGCCGCCCACCTGGCGTCCCGTCCTCCCGAGGGTCGTCGCACTTTTGGCTACCAGCGCTCGGAGGTACTCGCGGCGCTGGTCAACGGGCTGTTGTTGGTCGCGGTGGGGATCGGGGTCGCGATCGCCGCGATCGGCCGTTTGGCCAACCCGCCCACCGTAGACGGCGCCGGAGTGCTGGCCCTGGGCCTGCTCGGCCTGGCCGGCAATCTGGCCGCGACGCTGGTCCTCGCCGGCGGCCAGCGCCAGGACCTGAACCTGGAGGGGGTGCTGCGCCACAGCGCCGCCGACGCGCTCGGTTCGCTGGGCGTCGTCCTCGCCGGAGCCGTGGTCCTCGCCGGTGGCTCGCCGATTGCGGATCCGATCGTCGGGCTGCTGATATCCATCCTCATCCTCGCCTCCTCCTGGCGGCTGATCGCCGAGCCGTTCAACGTGCTGATGGAGGCGGCGCCCGCGGGGGTCGACGTGGACGGGCTCGGCGCGGCTTTTTGCTCCGTCGATGGGGTTCGGTCGGTCCACGACCTGCATGTCTGGACGGTCACCGCGGGATTCGGCGCGATAGCCGCCCATGTGGTCGTCGCCCAGGGCACCGACCGCGACCTGGTCCGCCGAAAGCTCGAGGTGCTGCTGGCCGAGAGTTTCGACATCGAACACACGACCCTCCAGATGGAGGAGGTGGCGGGCGAGGGGTTGCTGCGGGTCGAGAACGTGCCGGGCGGGAATGGAGCGGACGCCGGGGGCCGGTAAATACTAAATATTTGGGATCACATTTCGGCCGGCCGCCTTTACCCTGGGAAAAGGAACCCGCACCCAGCACAGGAGGCTCGGTTGGTTCGTCAGGCCCACTCCTATTTCGCCGGCGCCGTTTCCAGCACCGTCCTGATCGTTTCGGCGCTGTTCGTCTTCGTGCTGCTTGTCTCGGTGCAGGCATTCCGGGCGTGGCCGCTCCCTGGGTTGGGGCTCGGGGGCCGCGTGGCCGTCTCGGCTACGCGCCGACCGGCGTCCGACCGGCGGGCACCCGCCGCGGCCGCGCCCGCGGCAGCGGCGACCTCGGGCGGCGGCGGGTCAGGTCCTGCTGCCGACGCCGCAGGCAGGCCCAACCCCGGCCGGTCCGGGGCAATCGGACCTCAGGGCGGCCTCAGCTCACGCCCGCCGGCGCCAACCGGCGACAAGCCACCCGGTGCTTCCGGCCCAACCACCGGAGGCGGGCGCTCCTCCGGTCCCTCCCCGGCCCCTCTATCGAGCGGCGGGTCGGGGTCAACAGAGGCCGGCGGGGAGTCCGGGAGCATCGTGGGTAGTCCCGGTGCTGCTGTCGCGGGGGACGCTGGCAGCACGGTCTCCAAAGTCGACGAAGCGGCGGCTGGGACGCTTGGCGACACCGGCGCCCCCACGGCCGCCGAAGGCGTCGTCAACGGGGTCGGCGGCCCCGAATCGATCGTCGGCCACGCGGTCGGCGAAACCGTCGGGGTGGTGGGCGGCTTGCTCCCCCCTCACCGCTGATCGGCGCTCGCGCCCCAATCGTCACAATGCCCGTCCTATGGCGGAGCGCGCATTGGCCGATCCCATTGCCGGGTCGCCGGTATACCCGGCGGGGAGCCGTGTCGACGAGCGTGGGCGCCTGGAGATCGCCGGCTGCGACGTCGTCGAGCTTGCCGCCGAGCTCGGCACCCCGGCCTATCTGTACGCCGAGGAGGACATGCGCGCCCGCGCCCGCGCCTTCCGCGACGCCTTCGAGCGGCGCATCGGGGACTTCGAGGTCCTCTTCGCCAGCAAGGCGCTGCCCTGCACCGCCACCTACCGGCTCTTCGCCGAGGAGGGCCTGTCGGTGGACGTCGCCTCCGGCGGCGAGCTGCACATGGCGCTGCGCGCCGGCTTCGATCCGGCGCGCATCCACATGCACGGAAACAACAAGACCGACGAGGAGATCCTCTTCGCGGCGCGCTCCGGCGTCGGTCACCTGATCCTCGACTCCTTTGATGAGATCGAGCGCTGCGAGCGGCTGCTCGACTCCCCCCGGGAGGTGCTGATCCGAGTCACGCCGGGAATCAAGCCCTCCACCCACGACTACGTGCAGACCGGTCAGCTTGACTCGAAGTTCGGCTTCGGGCTCGAGGACGGCTTGGCGGCGAGAGCGATCGAGCGGGTGCTGGCCTCCGACAAGCTCGAGTTGGTCGGGCTGCACGCTCACATCGGCTCCCAGATCTTCGAGTTGGAGCCCTACACGTTGGCGATCCGCGCGCTGGGCGAGCTGGCCGGCGAGTGGTGCCGCATGGTCAACGTCGGCGGCGGCCTCGGAATCGCCTACACCGCCGAGGATGAGCCGCCCTCGATCGACTCATACGTGGAGGTCAAGGTTCGCGGCGTCGCCGAGGTCTTCGGCTCCGGGGTGCGGATCCTGGTCGAGCCGGGGCGCTCGCTGGTCGGCAATGCCGGCGTAACCGCCTACCGCGTCGGCACCGTCAAGGAGATCCCCGGCGTTCGCACCTACGTCGCGGTCGACGGCGGCATGTCGGACAACCTGCGGCCGATGCTCTACGGCTCGCGCTATGAAGCGATCATCGCCGACAGGGCCGGCGAGGCGCCCGATACCCCCGCCACGGTTGCCGGCATGCACTGCGAGTCGGGCGACATCCTCGTCCGCGAGGCGATGCTGGCCGCGCCCGCGGTGGGGGATGTGCTCGTCACGCCCGCCACCGGCGCCTATGGCTACGCGATGGCGAGCAACTACAACGGCGTGCCGCGCCCACCGGTCATCTTCTGTCGCGACGGCGAGGCGCGCGTCGCCGTCCGCCGCGAGACCTATCAGGACCTCACCTCCCGCGATGAGCTCTAAGCCCGTGAGGATCGGGTTGCTGGGACGCGGCACCGTCGGCGCTGCCTTCGAGCGCCTGCTGGGCGAGCGCGCCGCGGCGGTCGAGGCGGCGACCGGGCGCCGAGCCGAGATCGCTGGCGTTCTCACCCGCTCCGAGGGCGACTTCGGCGTGATTCTCGAGCGCTCCGAACTGGTCGTCGAGCTGCTCGGCGGCACCGACCCCGCCCGCGGCTACATCCTCGATGCGCTGCGCGCCGGGCGCCCGGTTGTCACCGCCAACAAGCAGCTCCTGGCCCAGCACGGCGACGAGCTGTTTGCGGTCGCTCGCCAGGTCGGCGTCCAGCTCCGCTTCGAGGCGGCGGTTGCGGGCGTGATCCCGATCGTCCGCACGATCCAGGAGAGCTTCGGCGTCACCGAGATCGCCCGGGTCTTTGGCATCGTCAACGGCACCACAAACTTCATCCTCAGCGAGATGGCGAACACCGGTGCCGCCTACGGGGAGGTGCTGGCCCGCGCCCAGGCGCTGGGCTTCGCCGAGGCGGACCCCGCCGAGGACGTTGGCGGCGCCGACGCGGCGGCGAAGATGGCGATCCTCGCCCGTCTCGCCTTCCACACCCCGATCACCCTCTCCGAGGTCGCCTACGAGGGGATCGAGGCGATCCAGCCCGACGATCTCGCCTACGCCAAAGAGCTGGGACTCTCGCTCAAGTTGCTCGGCGTCGCCGAGCGCCGCGACGGAGGGATCAGCGTCCGCGTCTTTCCCTGTTTCCTCTACGGCGGCCATCCCCTCGCCCCGGTCGAGGGCCCCTTCAACGCGGTGATGGTCGAGGCGCCGGCGATCACTGAGGTGACGATGTCGGGCCCGGGGGCGGGGGGGGTGCAGACCGCTTCGGCGGTACTCGGCGACGTCGTCTCGGTCCTCGCCGGCGACGCACCTGTTCCCGAGCCGCTGGAGCGACTGCCGATAGTCACCGACGTCGCCTCGTCCTTCTACCTGCACCTGGAGGTCGCCGATCGTCCTGGTGTCCTGGCCCAGATCGCCAAGGTGCTGGGCGACAACGGGATCTCGGTGAAGAGCGTGGTACAGCGGGGGTTCGGCGAGGACGCGCGGTTGGTGATGGTCGTCCACGAGTGCCTGGAGTCGCGGTTCGCCGCGGCGGTCGAAGAGATCGCCGAGCTGGGCGACTTGCGCTCGCCGCCACGCTCGATCCGGGTGATCGAAGAGGAGTTGGTTTGACGCCGGTCCCCCTGATCGAGAGATACAGGGACCGCCTGTCGCTGGAGGCCGTTGACCCCGTCGTCACCCTGAACGAGGGGTCCACGCCGCTGATCGAGGCCTGGCGGCTGTCGGAGCGGATCGGCGTGCAGACCTATCTGAAGTTCGAGGGCGCCAACCCGACCGGGAGCTTCAAGGATCGCGGCATGACCGTCGCCGTTTCCAGGGCCAAGGGACGGGGGGCAGAGGCCGTGATCTGCGCCTCCACCGGGAATACTGCCGCCAGCGCCGCCGCCTACGCGGCGAGGGCGGGGCTGCGCGGGGCGGTGATCGTCCCCGAGGGGAAGATCGCGATCGGGAAGCTGGCACAGGCGCTGATGCACGGTGCCCGGGTGATCGCGCTGCAGGGGAACTTCGACGACGCGCTGCGGATCGTGCGGCAGCTGGCGGACCGGCACCCGATCGAACTTGTCAACTCGATCAATCCCCATCGGATCGAGGGGCAAAAGACCGCCGCCTTCGAGGTGGTGGAGGAGCTGGGGGAGGCGCCCGGGGCGCTGGCAATCCCGGTCGGCAACGCTGGCAACGTCACCGCCTACTGGCGCGGCTTCCAGGAGCTGGGCGCCGCGCCACTGCTCTACGGCTTCCAGGCCGAGGGGGCGGCGCCGCTGGTCCACGGGGCGCCGGTCGCCAACCCCGAGACCGTGGCCTCGGCGATCCGGATCGGCAATCCCGCTCGCTGGGAGGAGGCGATGGACGCCTTCGCCGGCTCGCGTGGGCGTGTTGCCGCCGTCTCCGACACACAGATCCTCGACGCCTACCGCTGGCTGGCGGCAACTGAAGGAGTCTTCTGCGAGCCCGCCTCCGCCGCCTCGGTCGCGGGCCTGCTGGCCCACGGCCTTCCCACGCTGGAGGGCTCAGCACCTCCGCAGTCGGTCGTCTGCGTCCTCACCGGCCACGGCCTCAAGGACCCCGATACCGCGCTTGGCAAGGCACCCGCGGTGATCAACTGCGTCAATGACCTCGGCGCAGTCGAGCGCGCGGTCTTTGCCTGAGGGGCCCGCCCGTCCGCGCCTTTTGCGGCCAAGCCCTTAGTCTGCGCTGGGGGTGACCGCCCGCCGTCGACTGATCCGCGTACCCGCCTCCACGGCCAACCTGGGTCCGGGATATGACGTGATGGCCGCGGCGGTGTCCCTGCATCTGGAGCTGGAGGTGGAGGAGAGCGCCGGGTTCTCGCTCGACCCCGGAGGACTGGCGGTCTCCACCGCACGCGACAACCTCGTCGTACGGGCCTTCGAGAGCCTTCACCCAGCCGACGGCATCGCCTTCCGCCTGCACAGCGAGATCCCCCTGGCGCGCGGCCTCGGCTCCAGCGCCGCGGCGATCGTGGCGGGTCTATTTGCCGCCGATCACCTCTTCGAGCTGGCGCTCTCCAGGCAGGAGATGCTGGCCCGGGCCACCGAGCTGGAGGGCCACCCTGACAACGTCGCCGCGGCGATCTACGGTGGGTTCGTGATCTGCGGGACGGCGGAGGGAGGCGCGCCGCGCGCGGCGCGCTTTGACCCGCCCGGCGGCCTGGAGGGCGTTGCGGTGATTCCCGCCGAGGAGGTCTCGACCAAGCGCGCCCGCCAGGCAATTCCCGCCGAGGTCCCGCTCGGCGACGCGGTTGCCAACGTGTCTGCCGCTTCCCAGTTGGTGCTCGGGCTGGGGACCGGCGACCTGGATCTCGTCGCCCGCGGCCTCGCCGATCGAATCCACCAGCCCCGCCGCCGCGCCCTTTACCCGCGCTCGATGGAGCTGGTTGACGCGGCCCGCGAACTGGGCGCCCTCGGCGCAACGATCTCCGGTGCGGGCCCCACCGTCCTCGTCTGGACCACCTGGCAGGACACGGGCAAGGTCGTCCTGGAGCTGGAGCGCCGCTGTGAGGGATGGGCCGAGGTTCGCCGCCTCCCCTTCACCCCTCACGGCGCCGACGTCCCCGAGCTTTGAAGCAGCTCGCCAGATTCACCTGGTGAAGGATTGAGACCCTGTCCGGGTAGGTGTCTGCACCTGCCTGAGCTGGCCGCCCTGGAGGGGGATGGGGTCGAGCTCCTCGCCCACGGCGGCCGGTGGGTGAGGGAGGAGCTCCGATCTTTGGCCGGGGTCAAAGGTCGCGCCCATCTGCTCGCCCAGCGCATCGCCGCTCACCCGCAGTGTGGCTGGCGCAGACCATGTCTGTCCTGCAGCGAGGCATCGGGTCGAGGTCGTGGGATTTCCAGGCGGCGTTTAGAGAGCGATGTCCACCCGTGGCGCCTTGCTCGGAGTCCTCCAGTGCCTGCCCTGATCCAATCCCCTTTTGGAGGTGGGAGGAGGCCGATGTATGGTCGCGGGCGACCAGCACCCCGCGCAGCAGGAGGACCGAGATGGCGGATGGCTACACGATCAAGCACCGCGACGAGTTCGAGGTGCTGGAGGGCTCGGGTGACTCGACCTGGAGGCTCGCCCGTCGGGCGCTCGGCACCTCCTCTTTCGGCTTCAACCTGGTCGAAATCGATCCCGGAGGCCAGATTCCCGAGCACGACGAGGCCGGCAGCGGCCAGATCGAGCTCTACGTGATCCTTGAGGGTGAGGCGAACCTGCGGATCGGCGGCGAGGATCACCTGGCGCCGGCCGGCACCTTCGCCTCGATCGAGCCGCCGGTCAGCCGCACGATCCTCAATCAATCCAAGGAGAGGGTGAGCGCCCTGCTGATCGGCGTACACCCGGCAGGGGAATACAGGCCGCCGTCCTTTGCCTGAGCCCCGTCTCGGACCGGCGGCGCCCCCTATAATGCGGTGCTCTCGTCAACCCGTCGCGCGCCCGCTCGGAGAAGGCGTGGAACCCGGGAGGTCAAAAATGTCGGCACCCCAGTCCGGTGAGCTCCACGGTGAGAGTGGCCCCGTCCGCTACTCGCCCGAGCGCCCATATCGGCCGCTCGTCCCGCCCCCCAGCGTCGAGGACAAGGACGCTTGCGCGATCTATGCCTCGGTGCGCAAGGACGCGACGCCGAGCCACGGCCCGATCGAGCGCGCCGTTCCCGCCCTGCAGAAGATGCTCCACCGCGCCGGCAACGTCGACGGCGAGGGCGACGGCTGCGGGCTGCTGCTCGACCTGCCTCGCCGGATCTGGGCCGAGGAGGTCCGCGCCGGTGGGCACGATCCCTCGCTCACGCTGGATGACGCCTTCGCCGTCGCCCACGTCTTCGTCGAGCGCTCCCAGGACCTGGAGCGGATCCAGCACGACGCCCGCGAGCTGCTGGGGCGGGGTGGTTTCCGCATCCTCGCCGAGCGGATCGGCGTGGTCGACTCGCCAGCGCTCGGCCCCACCGCGCGGGAGGAAGAGCCGCATTTCTGGCAGGTCGCCGGTCTGCTCGCCGCCGCATCCAGCCGCGACCGCGCCCTCTTTGAGCTGCTGATCGAGCTCGAGCAGCGCCTCGACGTCCACATCCCCTCCTTCTCCGCCACGACCTGCGTCTACAAGGTGATGGGCTCGCCGCAGGTTCTCGGCGCCTACTACCCGGACCTGAGTGACGATCGCTTCGAGACGATCGGGTGCTTCGGCCACAACCGCTACTCGACCAACACCTGGCCGTCCTTCAAGCGGGTCCAGCCCTTCTCGGTCCTCGGCCACAACGGCGAGATCAACACGATCGACCAGCTGCGCCAGGAGGCGCGGATGCTCGGCATCCCGATCCGGCCGGGCTCCTCTGACTCCCAGGATCTCAACCGCACGATCGAGACCCTGGTCAGCCGCGATGGCCTCAGCCTGGCGGAGGCGATGGAGATGGTGCTGCCGCCGATCGTCGCCGAGATCGGCTCGCTCCCGGCCGAGCTGCACCCCTTCTACATGTACCTGCACCAGGCGATGGGGCCTTTCGCCCAGGGGCCGGTGGCGCTGATCGCGCGCCACGCCGATGAATGCGTTTTCACCGCCGACGCGCTTGGTCTGCGGCCGCTCTGGCAGATCGAGACCGACGAGGACTTCGTCTTCAGCTCCGAGCCGGGCGTGGTCTCCGTGCACGCGATGGTCTCCGAGCCCAAGCCGCTCGCCCCGGGCGAGAAGGCGTTGGTCAGAATCGACCGCGAGCGCAAGCGCTCGACCCGCCACCCTCACGACCAGATGTTGGGGATCGTGCGCGAGCGTTGGCTGCGGCGCAACGACACCGAGGAAGCCGGCCCCTACGACCGCGCCCTGGACCCCGGCGGGCCGCTGGAGGGCGAGGACGTCCCCGGCTACTCCGACGCCGGCCCCGAGGAGCCGGTCAAGGTCGCCGACCCGATCCTCGCCGGCTTTGGCTGGCAGCGCGACGACGTCAAACTGGTCCAACAGATGGCATCCAACGGCGCCGAGCCGATTGGCTCGCTCGGCTACGACGGTCCGCTTGCCGCGCTCTCTCCCGAGCGCCAGAACCTCGCCGATTACTTCAAGGAGACGGTCGCTGTGGTCACCAACCCGGCGATCGACCGCGAGCGCGAGGTCGAGCACTTCTCCACCCGCGCCGTCTTCGGCCGCCGCCCATCGCTGGGCGCCGCCGGCGAGGACACCGCGACGGTGGAGACCGCGCTGCCGGTGATCCTCGGCGGCCATCACGGGATGGCGCCGCTTTCGGACAGCACCTACCGCAGGATCGCGCGCGAGCACCGCACCTACCTGCTCGAGGATCTGTGGGAAGAGTTCCGTGGGAGGGCCGATGCGGTCGACATCTCCCTGCTGGAGTCAGAGACGACCCAGGGGGCGATCGAGCGGATCAAGCAGGAGGCGGTGAAAAAGGTCCGCGATGGCGCCGAGCTGCTCATCCTTACCGATCGCACGGTCTATGACGGCGACCGCCGCTACCTCGATCCGCACCTGGCCACCTCGGCTGTCGATCAGGCGCTGAAGCAGTTCCGGGTCGAGCCCGGGGAGGAGAACCTGCGCCGGCGCTGCGGTGTCGTGCTGCGCTCGGCGGCGATCCGCAACGTCCACGACACGATGCTGGCCCTGGGGCTAGGCGCCAACGGCGTCTGCCCCTACACGATGGTCGAGGTGGTCTGCGTCGAGGACTACGAGACCGATGTCTCCAACCTCTGTGCGGCCCTGACCAAGGGGATCGAGAAAGTGATCTCCACGATCGGGATCCACGAGGTGCGCGGTTACGCCCGCCAGTTCTCCTCGATCGGAGTGAGGCCGGAGCTGGCCGAGATTCTGCAGACGGAGACCTTCGCCGCATCGGAGACCTGCGGCGTCGGTTTCGCCGATCTGGACCAGGACAGCAACGCGCGGGCGCGGCCCCTGGCCGGTGAGGAGGACGCCAAACCGGCGAAGACCTTTCGCTTTTACCCCAAGGTCTACAAGGCGGCGATCGCCACCGCCAACGGCTCCGGCTCCTACGCGGATTACTCGGAGAAGGTGCGCGAGCTGGAGCGCCAGAGCCCGATCTCGATGCGCCATGTGATGGGCCTGAAGGGCGACCGTGATCCGGTAGACCCGGCGACGGTAGACGCCAGCGTCGGCCATCACGATTACCCCGTCGTGATCTCCTCGATGAGCTTTGGTTCCCAGTCAGAGCCCGCCTTCCGCGCCTACGCCGAGGCGGCGAAGGCGATCAACGTCCTCTGCGTCAATGGCGAGGGGGGCGAGATCCGCGACATGTACGGCCAGTACCGCAAATGGCGCGGCCAGCAGGTGGCCTCGGGCCGCTTCGGCGTCTCGGCGGAGATGATCAACTCCTCCTACCTCGCCGAGATCAAGATCGGCCAGGGGGCGAAGCCGGGCGAGGGAGGGCATCTGCCAGGCAAGAAGGTCTCCGAGAAGGTCGCCGCAGCGCGCAACGCCGCCCCCGGCACAGACCTGATCTCACCCTCCAACAACCATGATCTCTACTCGATCGAGGACCTCGCCGAGCTGATCGATGAGCTGAAGACTGTCAACCCCGACGTGCGGGTCTCGGTCAAGGTCCCGGTGGTGCCGAACATCGGCACGATCGGCCTGGGCATCGCCAAGGCCGGCGCCGACATCATCACCCTCTCCGGCTTTGAGGGCGGCACCGGCGCGGCGCGCCAGCATGCGCTGCGCCACGTCGGCCTGCCCTCGGACATCGGCACCCGAGCCGTGCACCGGGCGTTGATGGAGGCCGGGATCCGCAATCGGGTTGAGATCTGGGCCGACGGCGGCTACCGCCACGGCTACGACATCGTCAAGCTGCACTGCCTGGGCGCCAACCGGGTCGGCTTCGGCACCCTGGCGATGGTCAGCCTCGGCTGCACGATCTGCCGCGGCTGTCAGCTCGATACCTGCCACGTCGGGATCGCCACCCAGATCGAGACGGTCGAGCAGGCTCAGGAGCACGGGCTGAAGAAGTTCACCCCGCAGGAGGTGGACCACGCCGCCGAGAGCTGCGCCCGCTTCTTCCGGGCGATGGGCGAGGAGGTGAAGGAGGTCGTCGCCTCGCTGGGTTATGAACGCGCCCAGGACCTGGTTGGACGCTACGACCTGCTGCAGCAGGTCGCCGCCCACGACCGGATCGACCTGGCGCCCCTGATCACTCCGCTGGAGGAGTTCCTCGACCTCGAGCCGCTTGACCTGCCGGTCTCCGAGGAGATCGTCGAGACGCGCGCCGAGGCCGGCCTGGTCGCCGCCCGCCCGATCAGGATGGAGGCCAAGCAGGCCTCGGCGCAGATCGCCGCCCTTGCTGCCGACATTTGCCCGGGCCGGACGATCCGCAAGGAGTTCCCGCGCCCCACCGACGCCCACGACCGCGTGCTCGGCACCGAGTTGGCCGGTGCGATTGCCCGCTCTCGGATCTTCGAGGACGGCCCGGAGCCCAGCGCCGAGGTCCTCGCCAGCCTGGAGTTCAACGGCGGTTCGGTCGCCGGTCAGGGGTTCGGTGCCTTCAACGCCTATGGCGTCTCGATCCGGGTTGAGGGTGGCGCCCAGGACGGCGTCGGCAAGGCGATGTTGGGGGGAAGCGTCTCCGTGCTCAAAGGGGTGGGCGCGAAGGGCAAGCGGGTCAACGGCTCGGTCGGCAAGTCCTTTGCCTACGGGGCCCAGCGTGGCCGCCTCTGCGTCCAGGGCTCCGCCGACTCGCGCTTCTGCATCCGCCTCTCTGGCGCCGATGTCGTCCTCGGCGGGGAGCCCGAGCACGACCTTGACGATGGCCGCGGCTTGCTCGTCGACCGGGCCAACGCCAAGGGCTTCGCCTTTGAGTACATGACCTCAGGGCGGGCGGTGGTTCTCGGTGACCTCGGCCCCTGGGCCTGCGCCGGGATGACCGGCGGCCGCGTCTACGTCCGCCAGAACGCCTTCGGCATCGATCGGGCGGCGATCGAACGCCGCCTCGGCCGGGGGGCCAAGGTCGAGCTGCAGGACCTCGACGCCGAGGGCCTGCTCGACCTCGACGACCTACTGAGCGGTTACGCCGGGGAGCTGCGGGCCACCGGCCAGGACGGGGAGGCCGACCGGGTCCTCTCCCTGGCAGTTGATGCGGCGAGCAATTTCCTCATGGTCGTCCCGCACAGGGTTCAGGCGGACCCCAGCATCTCCACCGAGTAGGCGTCTTAGGACTCGTAGATCAATAACTTGCAGGAGGCTCGCCGTCGGCGTAGAACTTCTCATGCATGATCGACGAGCATGCGATCGGTGAGCGCTTCAGGGCGGTGGCGGGTGAGCTCAACGAGCGTCAGCGCCGCATCTGGGCCGGAGCCGAGGCGCTCTCC
>Ga0307373_10007946_pt1 | contig 16325 bp, 8 predicted proteins | sample OX2MG_FD_202534 | JGI IMG/M metagenome (GOLD analysis project Ga0307373, IMG submission 202534) | Soil microbial communities from Risofladan, Vaasa, Finland - OX-2 | ecosystem: Environmental > Terrestrial > Soil > Coastal area > Acid sulfate soil | place: Finland: Risofladan, Vaasa | collected... | reverse complement strand
AGGCGCCGGCGAGCCGTTCACCATCCTGCTGCCCCCGCCCAATGTGACCGGGCGCCTGCACATGGGCCACATGCTCAACCAGACGGAGATGGACATCCTGACGCGCTGGCGGCGCATGCAGGGGCGGCGGGCGCTGTGGCTCCCCGGAACCGATCATGCCGGCATCGCCACGCAGATGATGGTGGAGCGGCAACTCGTTTCCGAAGGCAGTTCGCGCGAAAAGGTCGGCCGCGGCGCATTTGTGGAGCGGGTGTGGGAGTGGAAGCGCCATTACGGCGGGGCCATCCTGGACCAGATGAAGCGGCTGGGCGCGAGCGTGGACTGGAGCCGCGAGTACTTCACCATGGACGCGCGGCTCTCCGTGGCGGTGCGCGAGGCGTTTGTGCGCCTCTACGAGCAGGGCCTGATCTATCGCGGCGCGTACATCGTGAACTGGTGTCCGCGATGCCAGACCGCGATCAGCGATCTGGAGGTGGTATACGACGAGCACAACGGCCACCTGTGGGAGATTCGCTATCCGGTGATCGACGACGCCGGCAAGGATACCGGCGAGTTCCTGACCATTGCGACCACGCGCCCGGAGACCATGCTGGGCGACGTCGCTGTGGCCGTGCATCCCGAGGACGAGCGCTATACCCGTCTGCACGGCAAAAAGCTGCGTCTGCCGCTGATGGACCGCGCGATTCCCATCGTGACCGACGATTGGGTGAGCCGCGAGTTCGGCACCGGCGCGGTGAAGGTGACGCCGGCGCACGACCCCAACGATTTCGCGCTGGGGGAGCGGCACGGTCTGCCGTCGATCAGCGTGATGGACACGACGGCGCAGATCAACGAGAACGGCGGGCTTTATGCGGGGCTGGACCGGTTCGTGGCGCGCAAGAAGATCGTGGCCGATCTGGAGCATCTGGGGCTGCTGGCGGGCGTGAAAGACCACGTGCATAATGTGGGCCATTGCGACCGCTGCAAGACCATCGTGGAGCCGCGGCTTTCCACCCAGTGGTTCATCAAGATCCAGCCGCTGGCGGAAAAGGCGATTGCGGCCGTGAAGCCGGACGCGAATGGCGAGAAGGCCATTCGATTTATTCCGGAGATGTATGAGAAGACCTACCTGAACTGGATGGAGAACATCCACGACTGGTGCATCTCGCGGCAACTGTGGTGGGGGCATCGCATTCCGGCGTGGCACTGCGCCGCGTGCCGCAAGATCACGGTGGCTCGGGAAGATCCGCACCGTTGCGGGCATTGCGGATTCCGCGGAATTACGCAGGAAAGCGACGTGCTGGACACCTGGTTTTCCTCGGGGCTGCTGCCGGTGTCGGTGTTCGGCTGGCCCGATGTGACGGCGGAAGCCCGCGCGGATTTCGACACGTTTTATCCGACGAGCCTGCTGGTCACGGGCTTCGACATCCTGTTCTTCTGGGTGGCGCGGATGATCATGCTGGGGTGCTGGTTTTCTTCGGATGTGCCGATGGCGGATGGTTCGCCGCGCACGCTGAAGGATTCGGTGCCGTTTCGCGAGGTGTACATTCACGCGCTGGTGCGCGACGCCAACCGCGAGAAGATGTCGAAGACCAAGGGGAACGTGATCGACCCCATCGAAATCGTTGGCCAGTACGGGACCGATGCGGTGCGGTTCACGCTGGCGTCGATGGCTTCGCCGGGAACGGATATTGCGTTCAACGTGGCGCGGACGGAGGGGTATCGCGCGTTCGCGAACAAGATTTGGAACGCGGCGCGGTTTATCTTCATGAACGTGGACAAGGCGGCGGAGGCGGGGATTGAGGTTGATCCGGCTGTTTTGCCGTTGTTGCCCTTTGTTGGAATCGATGCGCCTCTGGAAGATGGCTGGATTATTGCAGAGTTGCACTCGACTGCGAGCAAGGTAAACCGCTCGCTTGAAAACTATCGCTTCGACGATGCTGCTAATGCTATCTATCAATTCTTTTGGGGCAGCTTTTGCGACTGGTATCTGGAAATCGTCAAGCTCCGACTGGATTTTTCCGGGACCGTAGACGCCAAAAAGATCGAGGCGGCGCTCACAACACTGCTCAGCGTATTTGAGGCGTCGCTGCGGATGCTCTCCCCCTTCATGCCATTCATCACCGAAGAACTGTGGCACGCGGTGTACGTCAGGAATCCGCCGGCGAAGTCGATCGCGCTAATGAGCTACCCTCCAGTGCAAAGTAGTCATGTGCGGATGCAGATTGAGATGGAACTTGTGCAGTCGCTCATCGTCGAAATCCGCGCTCTGCGCAAAGAGATTGGCGTGGAGGAGAGAGCCATCACGCCCATTGAACTGCGCATTAACTCGGGACTCAAGCACGTCATCGAGGAGAATAGCGCCACCGTCGAGAAGCTGGCCCGCGTAAGCGAGGTGCGTTTCGTGAATGCGATCGCGGCTGGCCTTTCAAAGCATCACGCAGCGGAATTCGATGTGGCCGTTGTCTATGAGAAAAAGGTAGATGTGGCCGCGGAACGCGAGCGCTTGACGAAGGAAATCGCCAGGTTCGAGAAGGCACTGGTATCGGCGGAAAAACAACTGGGGAATCCAGCGTTCCTGGGCAAGGCACCGGCGCAGGTGGTGGAGGGGCTGAAGAAGCAGGAGATGGAAACGCGGCTGCTGCTGGAAAAGGCGCGGATTGCGATGGCTTCCCTGCCGCCGGAGTGAGCCATCGGGCGAAGAGCAACCGCAGATCCTTCGCTCCGCTCAGGATGACAAGGTACGGTGAGTAGGACTGAGAACTGAGAATCGTGAACTGAGAACTGAGAACTGAGAACTGTGAACTAAGAACTGTGAACTGTGAACTAAGAACTGTGAACTGTTAACTGAAAACTGACTACTGACTACTGAAGACTGACTCATGGACTGGAAAAGCAGCCGCATTGACGCATTGCTGGAGCAGGCCCTGGTGGAAGACCAGGCCGTGAGCGACTCCACGACCATCGTGACCATCGATCCCGAGTTAAAGGCTACGGGCTCCATCGTCGCGCGCGAGGAATTGGTGGTTGCAGGTCTCGGCGCGGTGCCGCGCTTTCTGGAAATCTTTGCGCGGCTCGATCGCAGGCCGCAGGCGCAGACGCGCTTTGAGGTGGTGAGTCATCCGGAGATCTTCGACGGAGTGCGCGCCCGCAAAGGACAGGCTCTCGCGGTGATCCGGCACAACGCCCGGGTGTTGCTGAGCTGCGAGCGCGTGATTCTGAACCTGCTGCAGCACCTGAGCGGAGTGGCAACCAACACCCGCCGCTACGTCGATGCGATCCAAGGAACGCATGCGCGGGTGCTGGACACGCGCAAGACCGTGCCGGGGCTTCGCGCGCTGGAGAAGTACGCGGTTCTATGCGGCGGCGGAACCAATCATCGTCTGGACCTGGCCAGCGGAATTCTCATCAAGAATAATCACATCGCGCTGGGTGGCGGTCTGCGGACGGCGCTGGCACATGCGCTGGAGCGGCGGCAAAGCGGGCAGCGCATACAGGTGGAGGTGCGCGACCTGCGCGAACTGGAGGAGGCGCTCGAAGGCGGTGCGGAGGCCATCCTGCTGGATAACATGAGCCCGCACGAAGTGAAGAACGCCATCGACCGCATCAAGCTGGAGAAGCGCTGGATTCCCACCGAAGCCTCCGGCGGCATTGTGCTCGATAACATTCGCGCGTACGCCGAGACCGGCGTGGACTTCATCAGCGTGGGCGCGCTGACCCACTCCGCGCGCGCGGCCGACATTTCCATGAGCATTGGGGCGGAGTAAGGCGCAGTGTTCGATCTTGCCGCTCTCGACCGGGCGCTTGCCGGAACCGTGTTTGCAGGCAAGCTGCATTTTTTGCCGGCTACGGGTTCAACCAACAGCGACGCCCTGGCGGCCGCGCGTGTCGGCGCAGCGCACGGGTCCGTCTTTTATGCAGACGAGCAGACGGCGGGCCGTGGGCGCGGCGACCACGCCTGGCACTCCGCCGCGGGGCAGGGACTCTATGTAAGCGTGGTGTTGCGCCTGCCGTTTTCTGCCGCGCGCCTCCCGCTGCTTCCGCTGGCGACGGGGCTGGCCGCGGCTGAGGCGATCCGCACCGCGAGCGGTTTGACCGTGGACCTGCGCTGGCCCAACGATCTGCTGATCGGCCCGCGCAAGACCGGCGGCGTCCTGGTGGAAACGCAAACCGATTCGGGGCTGCCTAGCTTTGCCGTCGCCGGCATCGGCATCAACGTGCACCAGCAGCGATTTGCTACCGCAATGGACACGCCGGCCACCTCGCTCGATCTGGAATCGGGCCGCTGGATCGATCGCCAGCCCCTGCTGATCGCCCTGCTAGAATCGCTGGAGCGCGAGGCGCGCGCCCTCGCCGGGCCGGCCGCGCCCAATATTCCCGCCCGCGTGATGCAATCCTCCTCTTGGGTTCGGGGGCGGCGCGTTGCGGTGCACGGGCCACAGGCGTGCGTGGGAGTTAGCGAGGGCCTGGATGACGATGGATTCCTGCTGGTGCGCACGGCCGCGGGTCTGGTACGGGTGCAATCCGGCGGGATTCGCGCCGCGGAGACGGACTGAACCATGCTGCTTGCGCTGGACGTAGGGAACACGAACACGGTGCTGGGGCTCTATCGTCTGGATGAGAATCCGCCCGCGGCGGAGCCGGCGCCGGACAACAGCCAAAGCGCGCGCGACCTCGTTGCCCACTGGCGCGTGACTACCCACCGCGCGCAAACCGTGGATGAGTACGGAGTGCTCTTTGTCAACCTCTTCCAGATGCACGGGCTTGCTCCGTCCCAGGTGACGCACATCATCGTCTCCTCCGTGGTGCCACCGGTGGAGTCGACGCTGCGCCAGGTGTGCGAAACCTATTTTCACCTGGAGCCGATGTTTGTGGAGCCGGGCATCAAGACGGGCATGCCGATGCTGATCGATAACCCCGCTGAGCTGGGCGCGGACCGGCTGGCCGACTGCATCGCCGCATTCGAGCGCTATGGCGGGCCGTGCATCGTGGTCGACTTCGGCACCGCCACCAAGTTCGAGGTGATCTCGGCCAAAGGCGAGTACCTGGGCGGCGCCATCGCGCCCGGCCTCGGCCTGAGCGCCGATGCCCTGTTCGCCCGCGCCGCCCGCCTGAGCCGCGTGGACATCAAGCGGCCGGCAAAGGTGATCGGGACCAACACCGTGGGCCATCTGCAGAGCGGGCTCTATTACGGCTATATCGGGCTGGTGGACGGAGTGCTGGAGCGCATCTTTGCGGAGCTGGGGACACAGCCGAAGGTGATCGCAACCGGCGGCCTGGCGCGCATGGTGGCCGCCGACTCGCGCTACATTTCCGAGATCGACGACCGGCTCACGCTGGATGGTCTGCGGATCCTGTTTGAGCGCAATCGCAACCCGCGCCCGCGCGGCCGCGCGCACTGAGGCGCCGCCCGTGCAGAACTATTTCAATTACTTCACGGAGATCGAGGAGCGCTTCCAGCAACGGCGCGGCTCCCTGCTTCTGCTCTCCACGGTTGACTGGGCGCTCATTGAGACCTGGCGCGAAGCCGGTGTCCCTCTGGAGGCGGTTTTGCGCGGCATCGATGCGGCATTCGACAAATACGAAACCCGCACCCATCGCGGGCATAAACGGCGCATCAACGGGCTGGCGTGGTGCGCGCAGGCGGTTATGGAAGCGGCTGAGGAGCTTCGCGAAGCAGCGGCCGGCGCGTCGCCAACGGCCAGCTACGCTGCGGCAGCGGAGGGTTTTGAGCACGAGCGCGTGGCGGCGCATCTCGAAGGCGCGGCGAATGCGCTCGATGCCGCAAACGTCGCGCCGGAGGTTTGCGCGTTGACGGCCCAGCGGCTGCGCGAGCTTGCCGCAGAGGCGCGGGCGAACGAGCGCGTGGAGATGGAGGCCCTGGAGCGCAATCTCACCGTGCTCGAAGAGAAGCTGTTTGCCGCGCTCACCACGGCTGCGCCGGAAGAACTGCAAGTGGCGCTGAAGGAGCATGCCGCCCGCGAACTCGCACCCTATCGCAGCCGCATGGGCGTCGTGCAACTGCGCCAGGTGGAACGCCAGTTTGTGCAGAAACAACTGCTGGCCCACTACAACCTCCCGCGCCTCAGCCTCTTTTACATGAGCCAGCAATGAGAACGCGCCGGCCCCATCGTCCTGCACGCGCGGCTGCCGGCGCAGCGCCAGGTCCGGCGCGGCTGGTGCAGATCGAGAAGCCTGTTTACGGCGGCGACTTTCTTGCGCGCGAGGACAGCAAGGCTATTTTCGTGCCGCTGGTCTTGCCCGGCGAAACGGCTCGGGTCGAGATCGTAGAAGACAGGGCAAAGCGCGGCTACGCCAAGGCAGAGTTGGTTGAGGTGGTCACGCCGGCGCCGGAGCGCGTAGCTCCGCCGTGCCCCCACTTCGGTCCCTGCGGCGGCTGCCATTATCAGCACGCGACTTACGACGCGCAGCTTCGCATGAAGCAGCAGATCCTGCGCGAGACGCTGGAGCGCGGCGGCGTCCGGGCGCCGGATGAGATTGCCGTGCTGGCCGCGGAGCCGTGGCAGTATCGCAATCGCATTCGCGTGGCATTCGACGCGGAGGGCAATCCGGGATACCGCGGCCGCCGCTCGCACAACATTGTTCCCATTCGTGAGTGCCCCATCGCCGCGCCCGCGCTGGTGGAAGCTGCGCTTGCGGCCGGGGAGATCTTCAAACGTTTTGCCGCGCGCAGCAGGCCTGCCGAGTGCTTGCTCTTCTGCGATCCCGCGGGTGAATCGATCCTGGCGAGCATCTTCGCAGACACGCCGGCGCGCCTGCCCCTGACCGATTATTTCCGCGCCCTGACCGCAGCCTGTCGACACGTGAAGGGCATGGAACTGGTCGAACAGCGCGGCGAGCAGGCGCACACCGTAGCACAATCCGGTGCGGCTTCGCTCAGCTATCGCGCAGGAGGATTCGGCTATCGGGTGGACAACGGCGCATTCTTCCAGGTGAACCGCTGGCTGATCGATCCACTGATCGAGCGCGTCGGCGGCGACGCCCGCGGCGATCTGGCTTGGGACCTCTTCGCAGGAGTCGGATTATTCGCGAGGCAGCTTGCCGATCGCTTCGCGCGCGTGATCGCCGTGGAGTCGGCCTCCGCTGCGACCGCCGCGCTCGTAGCCAATCTGGAGGGCTCCACGGGTGAAGCGCTAACAATGCCGGTGCTGGATTTTCTGCGTTCCCATGCACCCCAATCCCGTCCCGACCTGATCGTCGTGGACCCGCCGCGCACCGGGCTTGGAGAAGAGATCGTGTCGCTCCTCAGCCGCATCGCCGCACCCGCGCTGGCGTACGTTTCCTGCGATCCGGCTACCCTGGCGCGCGACCTGCGCGGCTTGCTGCAGCAGGGCTATGCCATTCGCTCGGTCGCGCTCGTCGACCTGTTTCCGCAGACCTTTCATCTGGAGTCGGTGGTGCATCTTCACCGCGCCTGATATAGTTCCTCTCGACTCAGGTGCAATGCACAGGGCCTCTGCAATTTCTGGCCGATCCACCGGCGCATCCGCGCGCGCGGAAGCGCCAGGGTTGCCGTTGTTTCATGCGGCCTGGCTCTTTGCCGTTGGCATCGCAGCCGCTTCCTTTGGCTGGCTGCCTCCCGGGATGGTGTTGGCAGTGCTCGCGCTGGCCGCTATCGCGTGTGTTATGGCGGCCGTTCGCACGCTCCGTCTCCTTTGGGCGCCAATGGCCGTGCTGTGGCTCCTTTTGGGCGCATGGTGCGCGCAGGTGGAGCCCCATCCCGCGCCCGATCAACCGCTGCTCGCGCTCTCCGACGGATTGCTGCGAACCGTGGAAGGCTCTGTAACCAACGCCGGACCGGTGCGCGCGGAAACACTGCTGAATGTCGACGATCCCGCGGCCAGCGTATCCGTACAAACGATCGATGTCCGCGTTGCAACCGTCGAAATCGTCAACGACGTCGAAGATGCCCAGGCGCCGGTCACCGGATCCGTAAGGCTGACGGTTCGCTGGCCGCAGGCGCAGGCGCCCGCCGCGTTTTCCTGTGGGGATAGTATTCGCGCCGAGGTGCGGCTGTTGCCGCCGGAGAAATATCGCGATCCGGGCGCATGGAGCCGCACGGATTACCTGCTGGATCAGGGAATCACAGCCACGTCATCGGTCAACTATGCGCGTGTGGAGCGCACCGGCGGGGCTGGAAGAAGACCGCTGCACTGTCTCCTCGGCAGCGCCCGCAATTTTGCGTCCTCCCGCTTGCTTCAGCTCCCCGCGGCCACACGCCGCCTCCCGGCTGCGCTTCGTCTCACCCAGAACGACGCCATCATGCTCAGCGCCATGGTCACCGGCGACCGCACCTTTCTTGCGCATTCGCTGCGGGTCGGTTTCGAGCGCACCGGATCGTTTCACATGCTGGTGGTTTCGGGCCTGCACCTGGCCATCGTCGCCGGTTTCGTCTTCTGGCTGGCGCGCCGCCTGCGCATTCCTGGCGCGCCAGCCACGCTTCTCACCGTCGGCGCCGCATTCGCTTACGCGCTGTTCACGGGCTTTGCCACGCCGGTGCAGCGCTCGTTCTGGATGGTCGCGCTGTATCTCGTCGGCCGTCTTGTCTTCCGCGAACGCAACCCTCTCAACCTCATCGGTTTTGCCGCACTGGTTCTGCTTGCAGCCAGCCCGCGCAGCCTCTTCGAATCCGGCTTCCAGATGACGCTGCTTGCCGTCGTCGCTATCGCCGGCGTTGCAACTCCTCTGCTCGCTGCTTCGCTGCATCCCTTCGTAAAGGCCACCAGCCAGCTTCGCCTGGTTGCCATGGACGCCAATCTGCCGCCGCGGCTGGCGCAGTTTCGCATCATTCTGCGCATGTTCGCGGCTCGTTTTCAACGGCTCCTCGGAGCACGGTTCGGCTGGCGCATATTTCCCTGGCTGATTCGCACCGCGTTGCACGCCGCGGAAGCCATGGTCGTCACCCTTGTCGTCGAGCTGGCATTGACCCTGCCCATGGCCATCTACTTCCATCGCATCACCCTCTTCGCTCTCCCCGTCAACCTCTTCATCCTGCCGCTTCTTCTCTTCATGCTCCCGCTGGCGCTGATCACGCTCTTCACGCTTCTTTTGTGGCCGCCGCTGGCCGTCCTCCCCGGCGCGGCAACCGCGCTGCTGCTCCATTTCGGCGTCTTTTTGGTTCACCTGTTCGGCTCCTTTCGCCTGGCCGACATGCGAATCCCCACGCCGTTAAGCTGGCAATCGGCGGCATTCTATGCGCTCTTGGGCGCGGCCATTCTGCTGGCGCGATCGCAACGGGTGGGCATGCGCCGCGCCACCTGGGCTGCTCTTCTTTGCGCCGCGCTCGCCGGGTGGGCGCCGCGCCCCGTCGAGCATCCCCGAAACGCACTCCTGGTGGAAGCCCTCGACGTGGGCCAGGGCGATTCCCTCCTGCTCATCACCCCCGATGGCAAAACCCTGCTGGTGGATGGCGGCGGGTTCGGCGGAGGTCCACGGCAGGCGCCGCAGGATTTCGACATCGGCGAGGAGGTGGTTTCCCCGGCGCTCTGGGCGCGCGGAATCCGCCACCTCGACGTGGTGGCGCTGAGCCATGCGCACTCCGATCACCTCGGCGGCCTGCCCGCCGTCCTTCGCAACTTCCATCCCGCGGAACTATGGGTCGGGAACAATCCCCTTGTCCCGGCCTACACCGCGCTGCTGGACGAAGCCGCCGCGCTGCACACTCGCGTGCGTACACTTCGCGCCGGCGATTCTCTCCAATTGGGCGGCGTGCGGTTCGACGTGCTGGCGCCGCTCCCCACTTATCACCCGGGCGCGGAGCCCGCAAACAATGACTCGCTGGTGCTTCATGCCGCCTATGGCGCCACTTCGGTTCTGCTGGAAGGCGATGCCGAAGCGCCGGTCGAGCGGGCGATGCTGGCCGAGCCGGGCTTATCCAGCACCTTGCTCAAGGTCGGCCATCACGGCAGCGTTACCTCCACGCGGCCCCAGTTCCTCGCCCGCGTTGCGCCGCAATGGGCCGTCATCTCCTGCGGCTTGCGCAACCGCTACGGCCATCCACGCCCCGAGGTGCTTGAGGAGCTTCAGGCGGCGCATGTGCGCACCTTCTCCACCGACATCGACGGCGCCGTTTGCTTCCGCCTCGATGGCAGCTCGGTCTCGGGCCTCCCCTGCGCCGAAGATCAGAACCGGTAGCGCACCCCAAAATCGATCTGGCGCTCGCGATAAAAATCCGTGGCATTGATATTCAGAGGCTGGCCAAATTCCGTCTGCCCTGTCTTCAGCCCGGTGAGAAAGTTGAGCGTAGGGAACGATCCGGAGACCGTCCCCGGCTCAACAAGGTATCCGACGGTCTCGATTTGGGTCACGTTCTGGTGATTGAAGAGATTGAAGCTCTCCGCCATTAACTCCAGCTCGTGCTCGCGATCCAGCCGGAAATGCTTGCCCACGTGCGCATCCGCTTTCCACGTCTGCGGGTACCGATAGGTGTTGCGGCCCACGCCGTACACGCGCTCGTCGCCTCCATAGCCATTCATCCCCGGACCCAGGCCCAGAATCGCTTGACCGGAGCTGGTGAATTCTCTGGGAATTGACCCCGCCGTCCGCATTGTGTACGGCAGCCCGCTGTGGAACTGCCCGATTCCCGAGAGCGCCCACCCGTTCGCCAGCGCTCCGAATTTCCCGTGCGCCCGCCATGGCGTCTCCCACATCATCATCGCCGAAAGCCAGTGGCGCACATCCAGGTTGCTGGTTCCGTACTCCTGGCGGAAACCGTTCGGGTCCAGCACGCTCGGCCCCGCAACCAGCGCGCTTTCATTCGGGTTCCAGTCCATGGCATGTGCGTAGGTATAGCGAAGATGAAAGTCGAGCCCGCGTCTTCCGTAGCGCGACAGGCGCAGCATTGCCGCCTCGTAGGTGGAATTGGCGCGGCTCACCACCTCGCTGATCTGCTGGTACGCGGGGTTGAGCCTGCCGGTATTGCCGGTTGCAGACGGCCACGACGCAAAAAACGGCACCGTAATCTGCGAGACCTTGATGGGACCTTTGCCCGAGGCATCCTTCACGTTGTAAGTGACGGTCTGCGGGTTGACTGCCGGATCGATGTTCGTATCCACCGTGATGGGAAGCCTGCGCCCCAGGCTCGCCGTGGCCGCCGCGCTCACCAGGATCTGTCCCGGCAGCTCCTCTTCCACGGATGCAATGGCTTGGTGAATTTCGCCGTTCCGAAAGGTGCTCGCCATCTCTACTGCGCCCGGCTTTTCAATGGTTCCCGGATCGCCCTGGAGCACGTAAGGAAACATGGGCGCGCTGCTGGTTCCGCTGAACGGGCTGTAGCCATCCATGGGCCGGATGAACAGGTTCAAATCGCCTTTCAGCGAACCGGTCTGTGTCAGCGCCGTCTCCAGCACCATGTTGGGTGTGCGCCCGAAGTACATGCCGTAACCCAGCCGCAGCACCGGCCAGTGTTTCGACGGCCCGGCCCAGGCCAGGCTCGCCCGCGGCCCCCACTCATTGCCCAGGCTGGGCAGTTTCTGCGTCAGCAGGAGATCGGGGTTATTCACCAGCGCTATCGGCGGCGGCATGTCCTGGTGTTCCCAGCGCAGGCCGGCGGAGAGCACCAGGCTCCGTGCCGGTTGCCACTGCGCAGTCGTGAAACCGGCCCAATCGTCTGTCTCCAGGTGCCAGTTGGTCGGCCCCAGCGTCTGCGTGTAATAGGAATAGCAGGGCAGGTTGCCCAGCCCGTGCAATTGACCGGTCGTATCCCGCCAGGCTTTGCCGCGCTCATCGCAGTTGTGCGGATTGGATGAATCAAGCAGGCTGCCGAGTCCGAAATTCGTAAACGCCAGCGCGTCGGAAACGAAGTTCGTCAGGTGCGCGTAATGGTAGGTTCCGGTGTGATTGCGCAGCAGGCTGGTCGCGTCGGCGTTGTGGCGCAGCTCGAACCCGCTGCGAACAAGCAGCGATCCGCGGACCCAGTCAAGGCCCTCCTGCGCCTGATAAAGATGCTCATCGGGATCGTTCCCCGGTCCGAAGCGCGCCGGGTTGCCGATGGTGAATCCATAGCGCGAGTCCACCACGATCTGGGGCAGTTGTCCCCACGCGCTGGCGTTCAGGGACTGCTCGAACGCCGACGGCGCCTCCGGCGGCCGGTCCACGATATGCCGCCCCATGGAACCCTGCGCCACGGAAAGCAGGTTGGGCGTGAGGAACGCCTCCCAGCGGCCCAGTGCCCACAGCTCGCTCGAGCGGCTCGATCCCAGGCTGTGACTCCCGTACATTTCGGATGCGCGCGCCATGCCGCCCCCGGGAGACTCCCGGCGGGCACCGGTGGCTTCCAGCGTGAATTGATGGCGCTCCGCGGCCTTCCAGTCCAGCCGGCCGAATCCGTTCCACTGCTTCGAACTGCGCGACGCCGGCCCCAGAAGCGCATCCAGCCCTTCCAGCACCGGCGAGTATGCCGCCAGCCCCTCCACCACTGGATTCGTGCTGCTCAGCCCCAGCCGCGCGCTCAGCACCTGCATCTCGTCGTTCGTCGGCTGCGCAAAAAAGTTTTCCGGCTCCCTCGCCGTGGAAACGGCTGGGTTGTCGCGCAGGTCGCCGTCAAACGATCCAAACCACAAGAGCCCCTTCCACCTGAGCCCACCTCCAATTGCTGCGCCGAAATTCGCACGCCGATCCCCGGGAGACCACGGCTGGGGCGTAAATACCGGGATCGAAGTCGGGGTGGCCGGCGCCGTCTCCTTCAGCCATTGCGTGAAAGGATTTTTCGCGCCCCAGAGGTTTTGGCGATCGTAAAGAAACGCCTGCCCATGCAGCCTGCTGGCGCCTATGCCCCCGCCGCTCCGCGTCAATATGTTTACGCTTGTTCCGCCGGGCCCGTCTCTCCCATCGGAGATCTGAAGCTCCGTGATGGCAGCCTCACTTGCACCCGCGCTCACCAGCATGGATGCGCCCGACCGTGCAGCCCCGCTGCCTCCGAATGCGAGCCTTGTGGCCGCCCCATCCACCGTGACTCCTTGCGCCGGACGTGCTCCGCCGCGCGAGTCCCATTGCTCGTCGCTGGCCGTCGTCGTTGCCGTGGCCGGCGTGTCCAGAACGAACTGCTCCCATCGCCTTCCGTTCAATGGCAGCGACTGCAACTGCTCGCCGCTGATGGTGGTGGTCACAACCGGCTGAACCGGCGAAGGCTTACTTGCCTCCGCTTGGATTCGCGTGGCAATTGCGGATTCAGAGGCGAGCGATGTCAGGGCTCTCGCTGCGATGCTCGCCACCAACTTCCCGCCATCGCTGAGCTGCGCCATTCGCAGCGCCGCCACTGGGGATTCCAGCAGCGCAGGCGCCGCACTGGTTCCGGCGAGGACGCTTTCCGGCTGCGCGTTTTCAAGCGCCGCCGGCTCAAATCGCGGCGTCGTTTCCGCGGAACCCGCTTCCGGCGCGTTGGTTCCAGGCCAGACCTCCGCCGCGGATGAACCCTCCGCGGTGAGCCCTCCCGTCTCAGTGCCCGGCCCAATCGCGAGCGCGACCGCCGTCTGCACATGCGAGGCATAGCCCGCCGAAATCAGGATGCCCTGGACCTGCCCCGTTCCTTTCCCGTGCTCGTCCACCTTCAGCGTGTACACGCCGGGCGCCAGGCCGGTGAAGCGATAAGCTCCGGACTTGGTGGTGACCGCCCGTGCTTCCGCCCCGGTCTGCGCGTTGCGCAGCATAACCGAGGCCGCTCCAATGGGATGGGATTGCAGATCGGTGAGCCGGCCTTCGAGCGAGCCCCTGTCCCCGGGCTGCGCCAGCGCCGGGGTTATCGTGATAAGAAGGCCCAGCAGCGCACCAATCCCCCACCTTCGAGGTCGAGCGCCGGCCTTCTGCTCCCCGGAATCGTTCACCAGAGCCCTCAGCCAGCCAGACTTTCCGTCCGGCCGGCAATGATGCGACCTTTCGCGGCAGCGCCTGGCGAATTTCCGCTGGCGCCCGCCACGGGCCGCGCCGATGACCCCAAGGAGAAGATGCAGCGATTCTATTCCATTTCGATACACTGAAAAGGCGGGATTTCCGTTTTGGAACGTGTTGTGTGTGCGCCATCACAACCTTACCCCGGACAAATTCCTGAAGCATTTCCATACTCCGGCGCCGAAGAACCACCGGACGCTCTGAGAACCCGGCACAAGTGCCTGTAATTGGGGAACTTAAGACAAGATGTTCATCGACGAAGCAAGAATCCGGGTGAAAGCCGGAGATGGCGGCAACGGTTGCATGGCCTTTCGGCGGGAAAAGTTCGTCCCCCGCGGCGGGCCCTCCGGCGGCGACGGCGGCCGTGGCGGGGACGTCGTCATGGAGTCGTCCCAGCGCCACAACACCCTCATTCACTTCCGCTACAACCCGGAGCACAAGGCCCAGCGCGGCCAGCATGGCATGGGCTCCAACTGCTCCGGCTCCGACGGGCACGATTCCGTTCTGCACGTTCCGGTGGGGACGGCCCTCTACGACGCCGAGACCGGCGAGCTGGTGCACGATTTCCAGCTTCCCGACGAGCGCCTGGTGATTGCAAAGGGTGGCCGCGGCGGCCGGGGCAACCAGCACTTTGCCACCCCCACCCATCAGGCTCCCCGCGAACACGAGCTCGGCCGCCCGGGCGAGGAGCGCGCCTACCGTTTGGAGCTCAAGCTGCTGGCCGACGCCGGCCTGGTGGGTTTTCCCAACGCCGGCAAGTCCACCCTTATCTCACGCATCTCCGCGGCCCGGCCCAAGATCGCCGACTATCCCTTCACCACCCTGGAACCCAACCTGGGCGTGGTCACCGTGGGCGAGGAGCCGGAGCAGCAGTCGTTCGTGGTCGCCGATGTCCCCGGCCTGATCGAGGGCGCGCACCTCGGCCAGGGCCTGGGAACGCAATTCCTGCGCCACATCGAGCGTACCCGCCTGCTGGTGCACCTCGTGGACGTATCCGATGCCTCCGGGCGCCCGGATGCCGTTGAAGATTTCAAGATCATCAACCGCGAACTGGCCAGCTTCGGCCACGGCCTTGCCGAAAAGCCAATGATCGTCGTCGCCACCAAGCTCGACATCGCCAATCCGGAGAAGCTGAAGAAGCTGAGCGCTCACGCCAAACGCCGCAAGCTCCAGTTCCACGCCATCTCCGCAGTCACGGGGCAGGGAATCGACGAGCTGAAGTGGGCCATCGCCAATCGCCTGAATCAAGCTGATGGCAACAACCCCTAACCCCTAATTCCGGTACGCTCGCTTCTCCCGGTAGAGCCCCATCCGCGCCGCAATCATCTGCTCCAGCGCGCCGTTCTGCTGAGCCTTGGCCAGCTCCAGCGCCCGTTGCCCCGCCGCCAGCGCCCGCGCAAAGTCTCCCGCCTCCGCGTAGGCCGCGCCCAGCGTGTCCAGCACCGCCGGATCCTTGCCGCCCGCCAGCTCGTTCGCCCGCGCCGCCAGCTTTACCGCCTCCGCCCCGTTGCGCAGCTTCGCATCCTGCGTGCTGGCCAGGATCCGCGCCGCCCCCACCAGCGCATTCACGCTTCCCGGATCCTCCTCCAGCGCCTTGCGGTAGTGCGCCAGCGCCGGTCCATCCTTGCGCTCCAGTCCGTACGCCTGCGCCAGCGCCTCTTCACCCGAGGGGAAGCTCGGATTCATCTCCAGCGTCCGCTCCAACTCCGGCACCGCCGCGTCCACCTGGCCCGCCTCCAGCAGGAACGCCCCCAGGTTGAAATGTGCCTGCGCCATCCACGGGCTGATCCGCAGCGCCTCCCGCACCTCCCCGAGCGCCTCGTCCCTCTTCCCCAGCCGATCCAGCAGCGCCGCCACGTCGTTGTGGATGCGTCCATCCTCCGGCGACACCTGCTCGGCCTGCCGCAGCACCTCGAGCGCTCCCGTGTAGTCCTCCTTCTCCTCCTTCTCCATCGCCTTTTCCATCAGGCGGTAAATCTGGAGGGCCGGCAACTCGATCTTCTCGATCCCGTCTCCGCTGGTGTTCACAAACTCCGGCAGGTTCACCGCCCGGTTCGCCGCCGTCGCATTCTCAATCAAAATCGCCGGGCTGGAATTTCCCTCCGCATCCATGTGCGTCAGGTACATCTGCGTATACGGGCCCCGCGCCTTCGACGAAAACACCAGCCACTTCCCATTCGGCGACCAGCTATGCCACGAGTTCATCGGCGCCATGTTGGCCCGCAGCCGCCGCGCCTCCCCGCCCCCGAACGGCACAATATAAAGCTGGCTGTCCGGCCGCATCACCTCGCCGTTCTTCGCCTCCACAAACACAATCCACTTCCCGTCCGGGCTTACCTTGGGAAAGCTGTTGCTCTTCCCGTTCTGGCTCGCTCCCACAATCCGCTCCGCCACCCCGCCCTTGCCGTCGTTGAACGGCACCCGGTACAGGTCATACCGGA
>Ga0307373_10007945_pt1 | contig 16326 bp, 14 predicted proteins | sample OX2MG_FD_202534 | JGI IMG/M metagenome (GOLD analysis project Ga0307373, IMG submission 202534) | Soil microbial communities from Risofladan, Vaasa, Finland - OX-2 | ecosystem: Environmental > Terrestrial > Soil > Coastal area > Acid sulfate soil | place: Finland: Risofladan, Vaasa | collected... | reverse complement strand
GGGATCACGAGGAGGTCATCCCTGCCCTTGTCACGCAGATGGTCGAGGTCGGTGAGCAGACCGGTGCGCTCGATGCCATGTTGCACAAGGTGGGTGAGTTCTACGACGGCGAGGTGGAGATCACGGTGAACAACCTCACCTCGATGCTCGAGCCGATCATGACGGTGTTCATGGGGGCCGGCGTCGGCATCATGGTGATCAGCATGTACCTGCCCATGTTCAGCTACATCAAAGCCGTCCCGACGCACTGAGCCAGCCGATTCCGCCCAGGCCATGAGGTCCACCCTCACTTCTTCTGATCACAACGTCAGCGGACCCGGCTTCGCCGGGCGCGTCCGGCGGCGCTCGTGGCCCGTTGCGGTGACCGTGCTCTCTCTGGTGACGGGTATGGCGTATGGCCTGCTGTGGGCGCCGCTCGTCCGACACACCCAGTCCTGGGTCGCCCCCGGGGACATCTGGGGTGCCTACCGCTCCGCCGCGTTCATCGGTTGGGGTGATCTCGGAAACGTCTACGGCGCCGGTACCGGACTCGTGACCTTCCCGGGGATTCTTCTGCTGTTCACCCCGGTGGCCATGCTCACCGGCGCATTCGGGATGACCCAGAGCTTCCCGTTCAACCTTCCCCATCCGACCGCTTGGTTGGTGCTCGGGCCCTACGAGATCCTGCTCAGTTGTGCCGCGCTGTTCGCATTTGACGCTCTGGCCGAGCGATTGGGCGTCGGTCGAGGACGGCGAGGGCTGTTGTGCCTGGCCGAGGGTGTCGTGTTATGGAATGTCTCGGTGATGTGGGGACACCCCGAAGACGCCGTGGCTGTGGCGCTTGCCGCCTACGCGTTGGTGCTCGCCCTCGACGGTCGGTGGAGCGGGACCGGGTGGCTCTTCGGGGCTGCCCTTGCGACGCAACCTGTGGTGGTGCTCATGCTCCCGGTCATCCTCGCGGTCGCGGGGAAACAACGGGCCCTTCCCTTGCTCGTGCGGGCGTCGCTCCCGTCGATGCTGTTGCTGGGCACCCCGTTGGTGGCGGAGTTCCACGTCACCGCGCACGCTCTTGTCGCCCAGCCCAATTTCCCCAACGTGGATCACCGGACTCCGTGGACCGCGCTCGCCCCGAGCTTGGGTGGGTCGGGACAGGGGCTCAAAGTGGCGGCCGGCCCGGGTCGCCTCGTGGCGGTGGTCCTCGCCGGCGCGGTGGGCTGGTGGTCGCGGCGGTGGCGAGATCGCCCGGAGATGATCGTGTTGGCGGTGGCCCTCACCCTGGCTCTGCGGTGCTTCACCGAATCGGTGATGGTGGCGTTCTATGTGTGGCCGGCCCTGGCGATGGCGCTCGTGGTCGTGATGCGCCGGACTCCGTGGCGCGGGATGGTCGCCGTCCTCACAGCCGTAGCCGTCACTGTGTGTAGCGATATTCGCCTCGGTGAGTGGGCTTGGTGGGCGTTCGTGAACGGCGGAATCGTCCTCATTCTCGGGCTGGGTATTCCGTCAAGGCTTCGGCGTCCCTTGCCGATAACTACGAACGTGGCGGAAGCGCCGCCCGTTCGTGACCATCCCCCTGCACTGGTGGGGGCGAGACCGTGACCAGGAGACCGTCGACATGGCACAGGTAGTAGGACTCGACATCGGCACCAGCGCGGTGCGCGCCGCCGAGCTCGAGTTCGGGTCCGGAGCCCCCATTCTCGTTGCCTTCGGCCAGGTCGGCCTGCCGCCGGGCGCCATCGTCGACGGCGAGGTCCAGGACCTTTCCGCGGTGTCCGATGCCATCGCACGGCTCTGGCAGAACGGGAAATTCCAATCGAAGTCTGTCGTGGTCGGCATCGCCGGATTGCGCGCCATCACGCGCGAGGTCGACCTGCCGTGGGTTCCCGACGAGGACGTCGACAGCGCGGTCCGCTTCCAGTCCGAGGAGGTCATCCCCTTCCCTCCGGACAAGACGATCCTCTCGGCACAGGTCCTGTCCGACGACACCGCTTCCGACGGCACCAAGACGCGGCGCGTGTTGGTCGCCGCCGCCCATCGCGACCTGGTCGATGGAGTGGTGAACGCGGCGGAGCAGGCGGGCCTCATCGTCGAAGGTGTCGACCTCGTGTCCTCCGCGTTGGTGCGAGCCCTCGGTGACCCGTCGGTGGCAGCCGAGCGGCCCGAGGCCATCGTCTCCATCGGAGCCGGCCTCACGGTCGTGGTCGTCCATCAGCACGGCCGTCCCCAGTTCGTCCGGACCATCGGCACGGGTGGCAACGCCGCCACCGCCGCCGTGGCATCCGCGCTCGACCTTCCTCTCGTCGACGCCGAAGGGCTCAAACGGCGTCTCGGTGAGGCTTCCGCCCAGGTGACATCGGCCGAGGGCGCGGTGCAGCCGGCCATCGCCGAGCTCGTCGGGGAGATCAGGAACTCCGTCCAGTACTTCGCCACCCTTCCCGGCCGCGCCCCGATCGCCCGGGTGCTGCTGACCGGAGGAGGCGCCCGGCTGCGGGGTCTCGTCAAAGAATTGCGCGCCCAAGTGCGCATCCCCGTCGAGCACGTCTCGCCGTTGGACCGACTCGACCTGTCGCGGATCGACCTCGACCCCGAGCAGGCGGCCAGCATCGAGCCCGTGCTGGCCACGCCCATCGGCCTCGCCCTGCCCGAGCCCAACCCGTCGGTAAAGAAGTTCAACCTGGTACCGCCGGAGGTGACCCAGCGCGCTTTCGAACGACAGGTGGCCCGCAAGGCGTTCGTGGCGGCCGGCGTGGTCGTGCTCCTCCTGGTGGCGGCGAGTGCCGGGCGGTTTCTGCAGGTTCACAAGGCGCAGAACGGCGTCAGCGACCTCCACACCGCCGTGGCGGGGCTCAATGCCCAGATCCCGAAGTACGACAAGGTCGTGGCCATCAACAACGAGCTGCGGACGGCAAAGGGTCAGGTGGCCACGCTCGGAGCGACGGCCGTCGACTGGTCGGCGGTGGTCTCCCAGCTCGGCACCCGGGTTCCCGCCGGGCTGAGCGTCAACACCTTCACTGGCACCAGCTTGGCCGGGGCAGGAACGACCGCCAGCACGACGGCGACGGCGACTGCGACTGCCTCTTCCACCGGGTCCACGCCGGTGGCCGGTTCCATCGGGTCGTTGACCGTAGGACTGTCCGGTAACTTCCCGAGCTCGGCCCACTTCGACCCCGTGGCCCAGTGGATAGACAATCTGACGGCGTCTCCGATGTTCAGCCCACCGGGCGTGAGCGCGGTCGCCAACGCACCGGCAGGGGGGAGCACCACCGTCACGTTCAGTTCGACGCTCTGGCTGTTGCCCACATCCAACTTGATCAAGAACGCAGGCTTCTGATGGAACAGCTGACCCGCTACAGAATCCCGATCCTGACCGGCGTCGGCGCATTCGTCCTCGCCATCATCGTCTTCGTGGCGTGGATCTCACCCGAGGGGAGCAAGCTCTCGGCCCTCCACGCCCAGCAGACCCAGCTCGAATCCCAGCAACTGCACCTCCAGACCGAGCTGACAACGCTCAAGGCGGCGAAGGCCCACCTGGTCTCCAACTGCCAGGCACTCTCCAAGGACCTGGGCGAGATCCCGGGGACGCCGAGTGTGGACAGCTTCTTCAGTCAAGTGACGGCACTGGCGGTGGCGAGCGGTGACCCGAACACACCCAGCATCAGTGTCACCCAAGCCGCGGCAGCAGCGGCGAAGGGTGGGACCGATCCGGTGGCCGTGACGTTCACCTTGGAAGGGACCTTCGGCCAGATGAGCGCCTTCTTGAAGGGCCTCGACACCTTTCCCCGACTGTTCACGGTCACCGCCATCTCGATCAACGGTGGTGCCGTCGCCACGGGAGGCGCTGTGATCAATCCGGCCACGACCGGCTATTCGCTCAACCTCACCGGGAACATCTACTACAGCTCGGGACAGCAGAACGTCTGCACCGCGGCACCGACAGCGGCCACGCCCTGATCGCACCGAACACCGGGTGGCCCGTTGTGCCGCCATTGGGGAATTGTTCTCTGCGGCCTAAAGGAGCTCAGGGCCCCTGCCGATAGTTGTTGCGATAGCCATTGCACATTAAGGGAGGAAGTCCATGCTCAAGTCCACGCTCACGCGCCTGCGTGAGACACGTATGCAGGAACTCGATGGAGACGGAGCGGCTGACGCCGGCTTCACCTTGATCGAACTGATGGTGGTCCTGTTGATCATCGCCATCCTGCTCGCCATCGCCATCCCCACGTTCCTCGGGGTTGCCAACTCGGCCGGTGACCGTGCTTCACAGTCGAACCTGACCAACGCCCTGACCGAGGTCAAGGCCCTGTACCAGAACAATGCCGCGTACACCACCGGCTCACCGCTGGCCCCCATGACGACCGCCCTCTTCACAGCCTCTGCTCCCGAGTTCTCGTGGGCGTCGGCGGCGTGCACCGGGTCGAGCGCAGGCAACTGCGTGAGCGTGCAGGTGGTCGACTCTTCGGCCGCCAGTGACTCCCAGGGCGTCGAGCTGGCGGTCTACAGCGCCAAGACCACGACGTGCTGGTACGCGGTGGACCTCGAATCTACCCCGACGACCATCACCGACACGTCGCCCTTGGTGTCATTCTGGACGGCGGGCACCCACGTCCAGTCTGGTGCCACCACCGCTGGCGTGTTCTACGCCAAGAAGACCGGTGCCGGTGCGTCGGCCGCCTGCGTTGGCGGGTACCCGTCGATGACAGCCGCCACGTTCAGCTGGGGCCAGAGCTACTCCTCTGCTCCTACTAACTGATCGGTACCACCATCTGAAGCGCTCAGCCTGGTGCTGACGCTGACGACAGTTCCAACAGACGATGGCCCCCGCTTCGGCGGGGGCCATCGTCGCGTTCTGGGTCCGGAGCCGAGCGTCGCCGACGCTGATGCGCTGGCGTCAGTTCGACCCGGTCGGCAGGTCGCTCGGCATGGGCGCGGCCGAGGCGATCACGTCCAGGATCTCGTTCCCGACGAGCTCGTCGCGCTCGAGCAGCGAGTCGCGCAGCGCCTCGATCACGTTGCGGTTGGCCTCGAGCATGGTGCGGACGTCGTCCTTGGCCCCACGCAGGAGTCGTTCGACCTCCTCGCGACCGGAGTCGACGGCGGTCACCTTGGTGACGATGTTGCCGGGCATGTCGAGCGCCGCTGCTGAGATGAGGGTGGATCCCATCCCGAGGCTCCCGACCATCTGACAGGCCGCCACGGTGGCGGCCTGGAGATCCGAAGCCACCCCCGAGCTCGTCTCCCCGAAGAACATCTCCTCGGCCACCATGCCGCCGAAGGCGATCTGGATGAGGGCCTCGATCTCGGTCCGGGTCTTGGTGAAGCGCTCCTCCTCCTCCGAATGCGAGAGGAGCCCGAGGGCGTCCTTGCGCTTCACGATGGAAAGGACCTCCATCTTGCGTCCCTTGCCCACGAGCCACGCCACGGTGGCGTGCCCCGACTCGTGCGTGGCGATGGTGCGCCGTTCGGCCTCGACGTATTCGACGGGCTGGGCCAGGCCGATCTCCTCGGTCATCTTGGCCTGTTGGATGTCGTCCCAGCCGAGGCCCGGAGCGTTGCGACGCAGTGCCCAGACGAGCGCCTCGTCGAGAAGGTGCTCGAGCATCACCGGCGAGTACCCGAACGTCATCGCGGCGAGCGTGTCGCGCTTGGCCGGGTCGTCGAGCTCGGGGTCGTGGGCCTTCTTGGCCAGGTAGTAGTCGAGGATCTCGCGCCGTCCGGACTTCGAGGGCAGGTCGAAGTAGATGGAGCGGTCGAAACGGCCCGGGCGCACCAGGGCCGGGTCGAGGTCGGCGGCGCGGTTGGTGGCGCCGATCACGAGGATGTTGGCCGGCGGGTTGGCGGGCTTGTCGAAGTGGTGGCCCGACGGAAGCCAGTTGTTGACGAAGTCCACCCACGCACCGCGTAGCCGGATCGACATCGGAGGCTGGTCGAAGGACTGCAGCTGGATCAACAACTCGTTCACGACGCCGGCCACGCCGTCGTGGTGACGACCATTGCCCATGCCGCCCCGGGCGCCACCGATGGCGTCGATCTCCTCGATGAACCCGATGGCACCGCCTTCCCGGCGGGCGTACTTGCGAAGCTCTCGGAAGTACGAGCGGATCTTGCGGTTGGTCTGTCCGTAGAACATGGACTGGAAGGCCGAGGACGACACGAACAGGAAGGGCACACCGGCTTCGGCGGCCATGGCCTTGGCCAGATACGTCTTGCCCGTTCCCGGCGGGCCTTCGAACAGGATCGCCCGACGAGCCGACCCCCCCATGTGATCGGCGAAGGTCTTGTGGGCCAGGAAGAGGTTGAGGGTTTTCACCACCTCGTCGACGACCACGGGCGCGCCTCGCACGTCGTCGAAGCGGACGTCGATCTCATTGGGCCGGTAGAGGATGTGCGGCGAGCGCCCCGCGCCCAACAGGGGCAGGACCATGACCGCGCACAGGATGATGATGAGAAGGAACCCCGGCAGGTAGGGCGTGAGCCCCGAGGGGATATGGGGGAACCCGAAGGGTCCACGGTGCAGCACCGTGGCCCGCACCACGAACCAGACGGCGAACGGGGTGAGGATCAGCGCCAGGCGCCGCAGCTTGCTCTGACGCACCCGCTCGCGGTGCGTCCCGACGTCGGCGGTCCTGACCCCCATCACCCCGGCCTGGCCGAGGGACTGCAGGGCGGCGGCGTGGGTGTCGGCCCCCCGGGTGTCGAGGCCGGCGGGGTCCGGCGCCACGGTGTCTGTATCGTCCGCGGGAGCGAGGTCTGTGGACGCTGCGGCCGCGTCGGTCTGGGCTCCGCCCTTCAGCAATCGACGACGGTCTCCCCGGTTCCCCTGACTCCCCATGCCCTCAGCCTCGCCCCCGGCGTCATGGCCGTCCCGCTTCGAACGGGAGGTTCTGACGCAATCACACCACTCTCCGCGTCCGTTCTAACGCGCTCCCCAACGAGGGATCAACTCGTTCCCAATAGAAGAGACCCAGAGACCCAGGGAGAAGCGCCCGGAGCGGGCAGGGGCGGGTCACATGGGCCCGGTGTCGTGCTTTCGTTCGGGGAGGAGCTCTCGTCGGGAGGAGAGGAGGTCGAGCGCCCGGTACAGGGCCCGGCGGCTCTCGGCGGGGTCGATGACCTCGTCGACGAATCCCCGCTCGGCCGCCACCCAGGGCGTGAGCAGCTCGGCGTCGTAGCGCTCCTCGAGCAGCCGGCGGTGCTCGACATCCACGTCGCGGTTGAGGATCTGGACCGCCCCCCGGGCCCCCATCACGGCGATCTCCGCCGAGGGCCAGGCCAGGCAGACGTCGTTGCCGATGCCTTTGGAGTCCATGACGATGTAGGCCCCGCCATAGGCCTTGCGCAGCACCATGCAGACCCGGGGCACGGTGGCCTCGGCATAGGCGAAGGCGAGCTCGGCCCCGTGGCGGATCATGCCCCGCCACTCGAGGTCCTTGCCGGGGAGGAACCCGGGCGTGTCGACGAGGGTGACGACGGGCAGGTTGAAGGCGTCGCAGAAGTGGACGAAGCGCGCCCCCTTCTGCGAGGCGGGGATGTCGAGGGTGCCGGCCAGGACGCGGGGTTGGTTGGCGACCACACCGATGGGCATCCCACCGACGCTCGCCAATGCCGTGACCAGATGCGATGCCCACCCGGCCCGCAGCTCCAGGAGGTCCCCGTCGTCCACGATGGCCCGGATCACCTCGCGCACGTCGTAGGAGGCCGAGGCCGCGGCCGGCACGAGGTCTCGAAGCGTCGGCGTGACCCGATCGACGGGGTCGTCGCTGTCCACCGACGGCGGTGTGGCGTCGGTGTGGTCGGGGAGAAACTCGAGCACCGTCGCCAGCAACCCGTCGACGGACTCCGCGTCGGGAGCAAGCAATGCGCACAGTCCGCTCGAGCGGGCGTGTATGGCGGCACCACCGAGGTCATGCAGCCCCACCCGCATGCCGGTGAACCCTTCCACTGCATCGGGCCCCGACACGAAGGCGAAGGCGTCGGGTGTCATCACGGTCACATCGGCAAGGCCCAGCAACAGCGACGGTCCCGATATGGCGGCTCCGGTCACCGCGGCGAGGACCGGCACCGACCCTGAGCACGCTGCCATCGCCGCCGCGGCCCGACCCCACCCGTGCAGGGCGTCGATGCCTTCGGACACCTCGGATCCCGACGACGACAAGACGGCCACAAGGGGGAGGCGTTCTGCGAGCGCCACCCGGGCCGCCTCGGCGATGGTGTCTCCGTCGGCCTGGGTGAGCGCACCCCGGTGGTGTCCCGATACCGACCGAGCTGTCACGACGCGGCGTCCGCCGATGGTCTGGACCTCGGCCCGCACCGAGCCCGGGACGTGGGTGCGCAGGGGCACCTGGGAGCCCGACCCCGGGTCGGGGCCCGATCCGGGGTCGGCGCGACTCGGTTCGAGAGTCCCGGGAGCTACGGACGCGGTCGCCACTGCGGTTCATGTTAGGAGGGTGGCCTCATCGGCACGCGCCGGCACGCGCCGGCCGACCCCACCCGAGGCGCTGTGTCAGCATCTGTCTCACCGAGGCTGTCTCACGAGACAAAGGGGGTGGTGGCGATGCGTGCGTGTGTGCTGCGACAAGGTCGGCTCGTGGTCGACGACATCGACGACCCCCGACCTGAGACCGGCCAGATGCTGGTCCGCATCCTGGCGTGCGGGATCTGTGGGTCCGACCTCCACTTTGTCCGTCACGGAGAGTCGATGGTGTCGATGACCGACGCCATGCTCCCGTCGATGGGGACCCAGGGCTTGGGGATGGCACCCATCGACCTTTCGCGCGACATGGTGATGGGCCACGAGTTCTGTGCCGAGGTGCTCGAGCTCGGGCCTGACACGACGGGGCCCGATCCCGGGGCCCGGGTGGTGTCGGTGCCGGTGCTGCTTTCTTCCACCGGACTCCACCAGCTGGCCTACAACAACGCCTATCCCGGTGGTTATGCCCAGTACATGGTGTTGTCCGCACCGCTCGCCCTCGAGGTCCCCAACGGACTCGACTCGCGCCAGGCCGCGCTCACCGAACCCTTGGCCGTCGGCATCCACGGTGTGGCTCGTTCGGGTGCCACCGAACGCGACAGCGCGGTCGTGGTGGGATGCGGGCCCGTGGGCCTGGCGGTCATCGCGGCCTTGCGTGTCGTCGGCGTCGAGTCGATCGTGGCCGCCGACCTGTCGCCGAGGCGCCGGGCCATGGCCCTCACCATGGGTGCCATCGAAGCCGTGGACCCCACCGTAGAAGGTGTGGTCGACGCCTGGCGTCGCGTCGACGGTCGTCGACCCCTCGTCGCCTTCGAAGCGGTGGGGGTGCCCGGCATGCTCCAACAGCTCCTGACCGAACTGCCCCCCGGCACCCGGGTGGCGGTGGTCGGCGTGTGTATGGAGCCCGACCAGATCCTTCCCTTCTTCGCCATCGCCAAAGAGCTTTCCTTGCACTTCGCCCTGGCCTATGGCGTCGACGAGTTCGCCGGCGCGCTGCGGGCCCTGGCCGAAGGTCAGATCGATGCGTCGCCGATGATCACCGGCACGGTGGACCTCGACGGCGTGCCCGGGGCGTTCGAAGCACTCGCCCGTCCCGACGAGCACGTCAAGATTCTCGTGGAGCCCGCGGCGACGTGACGACGCCCGTGTCGGGGCGTTCGTGGTTCGGGCGCGCCTGGCCGTGGTTGAAGTACGCCGTCGGATTGGCCCTGGCCGGACTCGCCCTGTGGGCCCTCACTGGTCGGACCGGTGAGCTCTCGGGCGCGTCGAACTACCTCGACCACCTCCGCTGGTGGTGGTTGGCTCTCGCCGTCGTGGCCGAGGCGGGGTCGCTGGTCGCATTCGCCCAGATCCAGAAGCAACTGCTCGACGCGGGTCACGTCCATGTGTCGACGGGTCGACTCACGGCTGTGACCGCGGCCTCCACCGCCATCGCCAACTCGATGCCGGCCGGCCCGGTGGTCTCGGCGGTGTTCGCCTTCGGTCAGTACCGGCGTCGTGGCGCCGATGAGGGTTTGGCGGGGTGGACCTTGGCGGCGACCTTCGTCGCCGCCTCGGTGACCCTCGCCCTGGTGGCCGCGGTGGGGGTGACCGTGGCCGGCGCCGAAGGGGCCGGGCTCGACCTGGTCGGCGTGACCGTGGCGGTGCTGGTGGGCGCGGTGGCCCTCGGTGCGGTCTTTCTCCAGCGCCGTGCCTTGGCGTGGCTGGTCTCGGGTCTCGTGGGCATCTCCCGGCGCCTGTCGGGATGGCCCGGGGGCGAGCACGCCGCCCAGGTCGACCGCATCATCCGCCGCCTGACTGTCGTCGCCCTCGATGTCCGACAGGTGCTGGCCGTGGTGGGGTGGGGGGTGGCCAACTGGGTTCTCGACTGCGGGTGCCTAGCGGTGTCGTTCCTCGCCATCGGGGCCGGGATCCCGTGGCGGGGCCTTCTGCTCGCCTATGGCGCCGGCCAGCTCGCCGCCAACCTGCCCATCACCCCGGGCGGTCTGGGCGTGGTGGAGGGAAGCCTCACCATCGCGCTCGTCCAATTCGGCGGCGCCGAGGCGTCGACGGTCGCCGCGGTCTTGCTGTACCGGATCCTGAGCTTCTGGGTCGAGCTGCCCCTCGGTTGGGCGACGTGGGGTGTGCTCGTGTGGTCGGGTCGTTCGGTGACCGAGCCCCAAGAACTCTCCGACAACGTCATGAGGGAGGTCGCGTCGTGAGGACCGTGCCCATACCCCGGTTGCACCGGCTGCTTGTCATCTCGGTGGTCGCGCTCGGCGTGTCGTGGTCGTCGGGCTGCACCGCGGCGCGCAACACCCTGGGGACGAATTCGAGCCCGTGTTTCCACGCCCTGGCCCTGGCTGCTGACGCCGTGCACGATCAGGGGGTGTTCGCCGGCGTGCGCCTCGTGTCGGACGCGAGCCTCGCCAAGCACGGTCGCATGGAGGCTTTGATCAGGGCGCGCTCCTCGACGCCGTTGCACAGCCTGTGCCTGGTGGCGTATCGGGGCACTTTCCGACTCAGCCAGGTGCTGCACCCGGCGGGGAGGATGCCGAGCTCCGGGGTGGGGCACTTTGCCATCGTCGTGGTCTCGACACCGCAGAACAAATTGTTGGCGACCTTCGTGCTCGAGAAGGAGCCGGTGCGCTTCCGCCATCTCGCCCTCGGGGCGCTTGCCGGCGCCGGCTCCCGAGGTCCGCCGTCAGTGCTCGGGTGACGGTGGCCCGTCGGGTGGCCCAGGGTGCTCCGAGGCATCGGACTCGCCACCGGGCTGGCCGGCGTCGTCGTAGCGGGGTTCGGCCCACGGCAACGTAATGGGGCGCGGCCCCGCCCAGGCATGGCGTAGGCGCGCCTCTCGGGCCTGCACCTTGCGTTCGGAGCGTGCCACGCGCTCGAGTTGTCGCTCGACTTCCGCCCACGTGAGCGGCTCGCCGCTGTCGTCGCCATCGGCGGCAGCATCCTCGACGCGCTGGGCACGCATGAGCGACACCCACGCCGCGCTCCACAGCACCGGGAGTGTGGCGACCTTCGCTACCACGCCTGCCAATTGTTGGTCGACGAGCGTTGAGACCGGGAAGGCGACGTGGACATGGCGAAAGGCGTCGTAGAGGGGGTGACGGGAGAAGACGTAGATGATGGCCGGGAACGTCGGGATGACCGACTGGATGAAGAGATACGCCGTGACCGCCACCGGGCTGGTGCGGTGGGTGCCCGGGATGTGGCGCAGGACCGGTCCCCACAAGACCGCACCCGCCAAGACGAGCACCACGTCGGTGAGGCCGCGCCACCACGGTGACGATGCCTGGGCGGCGACGGCCGGAGTCAGGAGGGTCCCCACCGCCACCACCGTGAAGGTCGCCACGGCCACCACAGGACGGGTGAGGACGTCGAGACACGCGTCGACGGAAGCCGGCCGGGTGAGTGCCGCCAGCACCGGGCCGGGCATGGCGAGGAGCAGGAGCGGTGCCGCCGCCAGGGTCAGGAGGAGGCGCTGGACGACCAAGGCGGTCAACGACCAGTGCGCCGCCAGGTCGGCCAGGGGCCAGGTGAGAGCCAGCACCAGGGCGACGACCGCGCCTGTCAGAGACCGGAGCTGGCGGCGGGTGGGGAGCGGCGCGGCCCCCGATCGCCGTCCGAGGTGGCGGAGGGCCCAGGCGTAGCCGAGCGCGAGGCCGGCGATGGCGAGCCACGCCACCACGTGGAGGTGAGGAGCGAAGGGCTCGCCGAGCCGAGGTCGACTCGTTGCGAGCAGCGTTGTCTCGAGGGCCGCCGCGTTCATGGTGTCGAAGTGCATGGTGTCGGACCGGTGCGGCGAGGACGTGGCCGTCGGCCAGGTGTGTGGCGCCGCCTACGCTCTCGCCCATGGTGGACAGGCTCGAGCGGCTCACCGACCTGGTCTTGGTGCTGCTGCGCGACCATCGGCCCAAGTCGTTGCGCGAGATCGCGTCCGAGGTGCCGGGGTACCCGGCCCAGGAGGGTGAAGCTCGACGCCAGGCCTTCGAACGTGACAAGCGGACGCTGCGCGACGGTGGCATCGAGGTCACCGCGGTGCCGATCGACGGTCCCGAGCAGGTCGGGTACGTCATTCGTCCCGAGGACTACTACCTGCCCGACCTCGACCTGGCGCCGGACGAGCAAGCGGCTCTGAACCTGGCCGTCGCCGGGGTCCACCTCGGCGATCCTAGTGGTCGAGATGCATTGTGGCGCCTGGGACTTCCCGCTTCGGCCGGGGCGCGGCCGGTGGCGGAACTCCCCGCCCTGCCCGCACTTCCCGTCCTGCACGGCGCGCTCCGGGCCCGGGCCACGGTGAGCTTCGACTACCGCGGCGAACGACGTCGGGTCGATCCCGCCCAGCTCCGCTTCCATGGCGGTTGGTGGTACCTGGTCGGTCACGATCTCGACCGTGACGCGCCCCGGACGTTCCGGGTCGATCGCATGGACGGAGACGCGTCGGCCGACGCGCCGGGCTCGGCGGTCCTGCCCGACGGGTTCGACCCTGACGCCGCGCTCCCCGACGTTCCGTGGCAGATCGGTGAGGGTGCCCTCGTCACCGTGTCGGTGCACGTGGACGCGGCGCTGGCCGGCTTGGTGACCGACGAGGTGGGGGAGTCGGCATTGCAACAGCGCCACGACGACGGATCGGTCGTGCTCGAGCTCGAGGTGACCAACATCGCCGCGCTGCGGTCGTGGCTCTTCGAGCTCGGCGAGCACGCCGAGGTCGTCGGACCAGAGGAGGTCAGAGACGGCGTGGTGTCGTGGCTCGAGGCCATGGCGGGGCGGACATGACGAACCGGGCCGACGCCGGCTCGCGGTTGCTCCGGCTGCTGGCGGTGCTCACGTGGCTGGCGCGCCAGGGTCGGGCCACGGTGTCGGAGCTCTCCGAGCGTTTCGGACTCGACGCCGACGAGCTCATCGCCGATCTCGAGCTCGCCGCGTGTTGTGGACTGCCCCCGTACTCACCCGACCAGCTCATGGAGATCATCGTCGACGACCAGGAAGTGATCGCGGATCTCGGCACCGAGCTGGCGCGGCCCCGGCGGCTCACCACGGCCGAGGGGTTCGCGCTGGCCGCGTCGGCCCGTGCCATCTTGGCCGTGCCTGGCGCGGATCCCGAGGGAGCGCTCGGACGGGCCCTGGCCAAGCTCGAAGCGGTGCTCGGTGGTCGCGGCCTCCTGCGTGTCGACCTGCGCGAGCCGGCGCATCTGGCCCTGATCCGCGATGCCTCTGATGCCGGGAGACAACTCGAATTGCGTTACTACTCGGCCTCGAGCGACCGAGAGTCGACGCGCACCGTCGACCCGGTCTCGGTACGGCTGATCGAGGGTCACTGGTATCTCGACGGGTATTGCCACAACGTGGACGGCATGCGACGGTTCCGCGTCGACCGGGTGTCTGAGGCCCGGCTGACGGGAGAGCCTGCGGCCCACCACGAAGACGACCTCACTCCTGGTCCCGGGGACGGCGTGTCGTCGACCTCGGAGGCCTTCGTCCCCGGGCCCGAGGCCACCGTGGCCCATCTGGCCGTGGACGGCGACGCGCTGTGGATCACCGAGGCCCTGGCCAATTCGTCGTCCGAGGTCTTGGCCGACGGAAGGACGGGTGTCACCTTGGCCGTTGCCAGCACGGTGTGGTTCGGCCGGCTGTTGCTCCGACTCGGACCGCACGCCGAGGTGCTCGACCCACCTGAGCTGGCCGAGACCGGGCGCAAAGCGGCACGCCAGCTCCTGGTCCGCTACCGCGGTCGCGCCGCGTCCTGAAGCCGCGGCGCGAGGACGCCGGCGAGGTCCTCGTCCAGGTCCCCGTCCAGTTCGTCGTCGAGGTGCGCCGGTCACGGTGACTCCGGGTACCGACCGGCATCGTGTCGGAGCGGTGCCCGGGAGGTCCGGGTGCTGCGGGTGGCCAAGGTGCGTCGAGCTGGGCACGCGTATTACCTCGAGGTGGCCGGTAACGGCGCCGGCACCGGCATCGAAGCTCCCGGGGTCTGGCTGGGCACGGGGGCACCCGCGCTGGGGCTGCGAGGTGAGGTGGACGGCGACGCGCTGGGGGCGGTGCTCGCGGGAGACGACCCCGTCACGTCGCACCGTTTGGGTCGTTTCCATGACCGGGTCACAGTGGCGGGCTTCGACCTCAGCTTCTGCGCGCCGAAGTCGGTGAGCATGCTCCACGCCCTGGGCCCGACCGAGATCGCCGACGACGTCCGCGCCGCCCATGAGGCTGCGGTCGACGCCGCGCTCGACTACGTCGAACGCCGCGCCGTGGCCGTGCGTCGACCCGCGCTGGGACGACTCGTGCCCGTCGAGGCCCAGGCCGTGGCGTCTGCCGGGTTCGTGCACCGGGTGAGTCGCGCCCTCGACCCCCATCTGCACAGTCACGTGGTGATGGCCAATCTCGGTCGAGGCCCCGAAGGCACCTACAGCGCCCTCGACGGCCGGGGTCTCTACGCGCACCGCTCAGCCGCCGACGCGCTCTACCACGCGCAACTCCGTCACGAACTCACCACCCGGCTGGGCGTGGCATGGGAACCGCTACGCCACGGACGCGCCGATGTGTCGGGCATCAGCACCGAGGCCCGACTGGCGTTCTCCCAACGTGGCGCGGCCATCGCCGAACATGTGGCGGCCAGAGGGCTCGGGGGCCCGAGAGCGCGCGCCATCGCCTCGCATGTCACGCGCCCCGAACGCGATCCGCATCGTTCGATCGAGGACCTGCGCCCGGAGTGGAAGTCACGGGCCCAGGCGTTGGGCCTCGGCCCCGCCGAGCTCGGTGCGGTGGTCGACAGGGTGCCGCGCCGCGGTGGGTCGGGGCTCGACCACACTTACGGCGAGGTGGTTGCCGGTGCCCTGGCCCGGCGGGGCGAGACCGTCAGCCGACGAGACGTCGTCGAGGCGTGGTGCGGCGCGCTGGCCCAAGGCGCCCCCGCCGCCGCGGTGGAAGAAGCAGCCGACCGGCTCCTCGAGTCGATGCCGCCCATCGAGGCGCACCGGGGTCGTATCGAGAGCCGGGGCGTGGGGGAACGGCGACACGTCGTCGGTGGTCGAGAGGTCAACCGCCATCGAGACGAGCTCGAGCAGCTTTTGGCGGCCCGAGGCATGGAGCTGGCGCCCGGACCCGGGCGCGGTGTGGGTCGGGGGAGGAGCGAGGACCTCGGCCTCGGCTTCGGATGATCAGGGTTGTGACGTTGTGATGGGCCCGGCGTCGCCGTAACCCTGGCGCACACCCTGGCCGGCGCGCCGGATGAGCTGGCCGGGCTCGTAGATCATCCAATATGCGTTGCGGGCGTGCTTGCGGGCCCGGTCGACGCATACCGCGGCCAGGCGGGCCGGGTCCTCTTCTTCGTTCTCGTGGACGAAGACCTCGAGAACATGGGTGCTCGTCAGCAGTTGGGCGAGCATGATGCCCTGCGACGCCTCGTGCGCGCAGACCTGGTCGATGGCGGCCTTGCCCGGCATCCCGAGGGCGACCACGATGACGCAGCCCTCCTCTTCGATGAGCTTCTTGCATGCCACGCCGAGATCCTTGAAGCCCGGCACCGTCCGGCGAAGCACGTCGAAGCGTTCTCCGAAGCCTGGACATTGCTTGAGCTCGTCCACGGCCTCGGCCCCCATGTCGTAGCGGGCGAACATGGTGTCGACGACACCGAAGTGGTCCATGGCTCGATTCTCCCACGGTGCCGGCCGCTGCTCAGCAGGCACCCTCCACGCCGTGGTCACGGCATGTGGCGACATACGCCGCGGGGGTGACCCTGACAGCCATGCGGCGCCCACAGGCCTGACAGAACCGGGGTGGGTCGAGCTCCCGCCCGCACCCGGAGCATTCTCCCGAGGAGCGACCGCATCCGGGACAGAACATGTTCATCGTGGGGAACGTAGATCGAAGTGGACCCTGGCCGACATCTCGGGCCC
>Ga0307373_10007944_pt1 | contig 16326 bp, 17 predicted proteins | sample OX2MG_FD_202534 | JGI IMG/M metagenome (GOLD analysis project Ga0307373, IMG submission 202534) | Soil microbial communities from Risofladan, Vaasa, Finland - OX-2 | ecosystem: Environmental > Terrestrial > Soil > Coastal area > Acid sulfate soil | place: Finland: Risofladan, Vaasa | collected... | reverse complement strand
CCATGACAGTCCGGCTCATCGACTCAACGGCAAACGCTACCATGAGCATTGGCTCCACAACCTCATGGCGTCAACCTCACTGATGGGCTTAAGAAACCACACACCTGCAATCCGATAGAGTCAGGAGATTTCTTTCTCGTCGGACGCCGATGCGTGCTGTTCGAGGGCAAGGTCCTGTGCGCCCGTCGCCGAGCGCTCGGCGAGAAGGTCTTTTGCGAGTTGCTCATCCGCGACTTTGACGAGAACGCGGAATTCCAGCAGCCCGAAGAGGCCGGCGAATTGTTTTTCCTCGATGCAGGCCGCGATTCCCTCGTCTTTCAATAAGATCCGCACCACGTCGGCCTCGCCGGCGCGTTTTGCGGAATAAATCGAAACGAGTTCGTCGTCGCTCATCGATTCATCCCCTGACTGCGTATCACGCAGGCTGCGCTACATACTCGTGAGCATCAAGTTCGTCGTGCTGGTCGCTGCGCCCGCGCCAGACGAGCGCGCCGTAATCGGCGATGTCCGCAATCCATTCGGGTTCGACGCGAGATCGTTGTTCGATCGGCGCCAACACGACCAGCCGCTTGGCGCCTTTTGGCGAACCTGGCTGCACGGCATAAAAGCGATCGAGATACGTCGGTTGACGGAAACAAGCGCGAACGCAGGTTTCGAGACAGGCCAGCGAAAGCGCCTGCAGGTCGCCGGTCGGTTCGAGCAGGACTTGCAGCGTCGTGAACGGGTTGGCCGCCAGCACGCGATCGATCGCCTGGGCTGCAGCCTGCCGGTCGCGATGAAAATCGCCCGATCGCAGCCAGAGCGTGAGCGCCTGGGCAAATCGCTCGGGGCGAGTGGACAATCCATTAGACAGAGCATCTGCCGCGTTGTCATCGAGATCGACCCGCACGCAGCGCACCCGTCCGTCGCTCTCGTCGAACTCCAGCGCCGGCGGCGGCAGCGGGTCGTACTCGATGCCGAGCCGCTGTTGCGCCTCTTGCATCAATTCGTAAAATTGCTCGAGCTGCAAGGTCGGCGTGCCCAGCACGTAGTACGGCGGCCGCGGCTGAAACTTAAGCCCCAGCGCATCGGCCTCTTGACGAAACGCCGTGCCGGGCAGAATCGCCAAATTAAAAGCCTGAATCGACGAATAGAGCCGGCTGGAACAAAGATAATCGAGCCCCCGGCGGACCGACGCCATCGTGTCGCCGGGCAGGCCGACGATCAGATCGACCTTCACCTCCAAGCCCGCGTCGAGCATCGCGCGCACGCCGCGCTCGAAGGCTTTCAGGTTGTTCTTGCGGTCCATCAGCTCCTGAGCGAGCGGATCGACCGATTGCAGCCCGATTTCGACCTCGGTGAAATTGGCCTCGCGCAGCAAGCGAGCGGTCTCGCTGGTGATCCCTTCGGCTCGCAGTTCGCCAAAAAAGGTGAACTGCCGCTCGGGGTTCGCCTGGGCCAACAGCCGCAAGAAAGCGTGGAAGTCGCGTTTCTGGTTCAGCGTCGGATCGAGCAGCACGACCTCGGCGGCGCCGCGGCGCCGGGCATGTTCCAGGTTCGCCACGATCTTTTCTTCCGAGAGGAAATACAGGCTGTCGTAGCTTTTCGGGTAGTAGCAGAACTTGCACTTGAAGACGCAGCCGCGGATCGTCTCCAACAGCAGCATCTGCTCGTCGGCGGCGTCCAAAATTCCAGCCAAGTAAGGTGAAGAAATCTCGTTCAAGTCCGCGAGCGGCCTACGAAAGTTCGGCAAGCGGTCCGGAATTCCGCCATTCGCGGCAGAAACGTAAAGCCCGTCGATCGGCTGCCGCGAAGCCGGCGGCGAACGCAGCGACGCGAGCAACTCGCAGAACGTCTGCTCCCCTTCGCCGATGGCCGCATAGTCGACCGCCGGCTGTTGGAGCACCCAGGCGTTATCGGCCGTGATCTCCGGCCCGCCGAGCAGGATTTGCAACTCGGGCCGGGCCGCCTTCAGTTGCTCGGCGATCCACAGCGAGCGGTCGATGTTCCACAAATAACAAGTGAAACCGACCAGCCACGGCCGCCGCGCCAAGATCGATTCGACCAGCCCGCGATCGCCCAGCACGTTGGCTTCGGCCGCCGGGACGATCTCGATTTCATAATCGGCCTCCAGCCCCCGCAGCCGGGCCAGCAGCTTCAGATACCCGGCCGCCAGCGGCACGTTGCCGCGGATCGGCTCATGCCCGACCGGCGGAATCGACAACTGGACGAGCACGATGCGGCGGCGCGGTGTGCTAGGCATTTAACCATTGTAGCACAGTACCGAGAGTCCTCACGCGGAGGCGCGGAGCCGCGGAGATTTCAACTTCAAATCTCTGCGGCTCCGCGCCTCCGCGTGAGACCTTCCCTGCGCTGGGCGCTAACTGCGCCACGTCAGTGGCTTCGCGAGAACACGTACCGCGGCAAGTCCCCCTTCGCGTCGAACGGCAATTCGTGCAAGTCGCCCAAAATCTCCAGGTCGCTGCGCTTTTGCGCCTCGTCCCAATAGGCTTGCGAGCACTCGACCTCGCTCAGTTCGAGCGTGTTGCGAATCCAGAGGATTTTGGCGTTGGGCGGCTCGGTCAGGCCGATCGTCGGCAGGGCCGCGTCGATGATCTCGCGGTCGGTGTCGAAATTCACCGGCATCATGGCGGCCGAGACGTTGCCGCTGGTCAGGCAGTTGATCCGCGTGATCCGCTCGTCGATCGCCTGCATGGCCCGGGTGGTGCAGAACTCGAACAGCCCGATGCCCGAGGCGTTGCCGTGCGTCTCTTCGGTCAGGCCGCGAATCACGATCCGGCGGACTTTGGGGAACTCGTCGGACGCCGCTTCGTGGTAGCGGTGCTTGCGGCCCACCACGTTCGTATCGACGCCGGCGCCGCTGATGTTCTTGCCCAACTCGTCGATCAGCAGAATGTCGCAGCGATCGAACGGCAGTTTCGGCATCCATTTCTTGGCTAGCACGAGCAGTTCGCGCTCGTGGGCCTCCATACTGTCGGCGGGCACGGCCGCGATCTTGGCCGTTTCGTCGTAGCCGTTCTCGACGATCGCCAGCCCGGCGAGAATCGGGCAGGTTTCCAGCACGCGGTTGGCCACGCTCTTGACGATCTGCGGGAAGCTGTAGTCGAGGATCGCGCGGTGATAGACCTTGGCGCCTTCGTGCTTGCCCAGGCCGATGAGCATCATCTTCATCAGCCCGCTCTCGACGTCGCCGACGAAGTCGGTATGCGGCTTGACGCGGCCGCAGACCAACACGTGGTCGGCCTCCGAGGCGCGGCGGTCGAAATGGACCGGAAAGCCTTCGGCCGTCTGGCAGACGATGATCGTCTCCATGCTGGCCTTGATCGGGCAGCCGCAGAACTCTTCGGTGATGCCGTAGCCTGCGAGGATGCCGCGCTGCCCTTCGGCCGTGCCGCCGCCGTGGCTGCCCATCGCCGGCACGATGTACGGCTTGGCGCCGATCGACTGGAAGTGCTCGACCGCGGCCTTGATGATATGCCGGATATTGGCGATGCCGCGGCTGCCCGCCGTGATGGCCACCGTCTGGCCCGGCTTGACCTTTTTCTCCAGGCCCAGCTTGGCCAGTTCGGCCTTGACCGTGCCGGGGATATCATCGACTCGCGGCGCCTCGAACTTCTGACGCACGCGGAACATCTTGGGGTAGACGGGCATGTTTGCGAGATCCCTCGTATGCTGATCTTTCTTGAGCAGGGCGGGGCAAAGCCGGGGGCCAAGCCTTGATCTTAGCTCGCTCGCGGGCGGGAGTCTATTGGCGAAGCGAGAGTTCGGGACCAGACGCCCGCGGCTGTCCATGCCGCGGTATAATTCCTGTGTCGGGCAAGGCGCCGCTCTGCTCCGAACCGTCCCGTTTCCTTGGCTTTGCTAATGCTGATCCGACTGATCTTACTCCTGACGATCGTGCCCTTGGTCGAGCTGACGCTGTTGCTTTGGCTCAGCGATTTGACCGATTGGCGAGTGACGTTGGCCCTGGTAATCGGCACGGGGATCGCCGGCAGTTGGCTGTTTCGGCGGCAAGGCTGGTGCATCTGGGGGGAACTGCAAGACGACTTGCGCCACGGACGAACGCCCGTCGACTCGCTGCAAGACGGCGTCCTCGTCTTGCTGGCCGCCGCGCTGCTCGTGACGCCCGGCATTTTGACCGATGCGGTCGGACTTTCGTTGCTGGTTCCGGCGGTGCGCCGGAGAGTGAGGGCCTATTTGGGTCAAAAGTTCAAAGCGCGATTCACGTTTCAAGCGTTTGGGCCTGGCGGTGCAACCTGGACCACTGAAAGGCCCGACGACAACGACGAGATCATCGACGTCGATTCGCGGCCGGCGCCCGATGGCCGGCTCGATCACTTGCCGCGCTGAGTCGTGCGCCGCGTCGCCGCGGCGGTCCACGGATCTTCGGGCCAGGCGTGCTTGGGGTAGCGGCGCTTCAGTTCTTTGCGGACTACCGGATAGCCGTTCCGCCAGAAGCTTTCCAGGTCGCCGGTGATCTGCTGGGGCCGCAGGTTCGGCCCGAGCAGGTGCAAGAGCACGGCCACTCGTCCGCGGGCAATGCGCGGCGTCTCGCGCCAACCGAACACTTCTTGAATCCGCACGGCCAGCACTGGCGGCTTGCCCGGCTCGTAGCCGAGCGGCAAGAAGCTGCCGCTGGGCACTTCGAGCCGCTCGGGCGCCTCGCGATCGAGGGCTTGCATCTGAAAAGGCGTGAGCATCACTTTGATCGCATCAACCACCGGCGCCTTGCGCAGCTCGTCGAACGACTGCCGGCCGATGCAAAGGGTCGGCAAAATCGCCCGCAACGGCTCTTCGCCAAAGTCAGGCAGTTCCAACTCCGGCAGCCACTCGCGCAGGCAGCGAATGCGGGCCAGCAGCTTGTCGGCCGCCTCGTCCAGTCGCAACGAACGGTCGAGCCGGGCCGCCGCCTCGCGAGCCAGCAATTCCGAGGAGTCGTAGCCGGGCGGCAGGCTGGTGGGAGCTTCGTTGAGCACCAGATCTTCCAGCCGGGTGCGGCGCAGCGCCACGACACGCTCGCGCCCGGGATCGAACTCGACGTCGATCGTCGCGGTCAGTTGTTCCTCGTCGAGCCAAATTCGCTCGACGGCCGAGGCTTGCCGCACCAAAGCTTCGGCGCCGCCGACTTCTTGCAAATCGACGCACACGAACAACTCGGCTTGCGTGACTGCGCTCGATTTCGCCAGCCGCACGCCGCGGCCGCCGACCATGACCGCCCGCTGCCCCCCCGGCTCGCGGCGCCGAGCGAGGCGGTCGGAAAACGCCGCCAACAGCGAGCGCCCCACGGTTTCGTCCGCGTCGATTTTGGCCGAACCTCCGCGGCCTGCCTCTTGCTCCGCCAGCCGGCGGAATTGATCGCGGGCCTTGAGAATGAAGCGGGCCGGCCCGCTTTCCAGTCGACCGGCTTCGCTGTCGCGGCGACCGGAACGCTCGAATGCTTCAAGCGCCGTCAGGCGGTCGAGCACGTCGGAATCGGAAATGTGGCGGGACGGTTCTTCGCGCGAGCGGCGAAACGGATCTCGCTCCGACAGTAGCGCCGCGTCCAGCGCCACACGGGCAAGCTGGCCGTAGCGGCGCCCTTCGACGAGCAAACGCGCGATTCGCGGATGCACCGGCAGCCGGGCCATTTGGCGACCCAATGCTGTAATACTGCGTCCCTTAACGGCCCCCAGACGGTGCAGCAAGGCGAGCGCCTGCTCTACCGCTTGCTCCGGGGGCGGTTCGTACCATCCGAACGCGGCTGGATCGTTTTCCCCCCAGCAGAGTAGTTCCAACACGGGGCCGGCGAGGTCGACGCGCCGAATCTCGGGCGCCTCGTGCTCGGCCAAGCCATGCTGCTCTCGCTCGGTCCACAGCCGAAAGCAGACGCCCGGCGCCGTTCGGCCGGCGCGGCCCGTGCGCTGCTCGGCCGAGGCCCGGGAGATCCGTGCCGTCTCTAAGCGGTTGAGGCCCAGATTCGGATCCACTCGCTGCAGGCGAGCCAGGCCCGAATCGACGACGGCTGTTACTCCCTCGATCGTGAGCGAAGTCTCGGCGACATTCGTCGAGAGGACGATTTTGCGGCGTTTGCCTGGCAACAGCACCGCTTGCTGGTCCGCGAGCGGCAAATCGCCGTAAAGTTGGCGAATTTCCAGGTTGCTCGCCTCGGCCAGACCTTCAAGTGCGTGGGCCGTCTGACGGATTTCCCCCACGCCCGGCAGGAACGCCAGCACGTCGCCGCTGGAAGCTTCGAGCGCCTGCTCGATCGCCTGGGCGGTCGCTTGCGGCAAAGGACCGTGGAGCGGAAACCGCAGATACTCGACCGAGACGGGATAGAGCCGCCCCTCGCTGCGGATGATAGGGCAATTCCCTAAATAGCGGGCGATCGGCTCGGCGGCCAAGGTGGCCGACATCACGACGATCTTCAGTTCCGGCCGCACCTCGGCTTGCACCTTGCGAACCATTGCCAGGGCCAGGTCGGTGTTCAGGCTCCGCTCGTGGAATTCATCGAAAATGACGGCGCCGATCGATTCGAGGAACGGGTCGTCCTGGAGCATCCGCACGAAAATGCCGTCGGTGACGGCCAGCACGCGGGTGGCCTGCGTGGCCTGGCGGTCGAATCGAACCTGATAGCCGATCTCTCCCCCCAAGGGGCAACCCCGCTCGTCGGCCAAACGGGCCGCCGCCGCCCGCGCCGCCAGCCGCCGCGGCTGCAACAAGACAATCTGCCCGGCGATCGCCAGCGACGGATCGAGCATGGCCAAGGGAACGCGGCTGGTTTTTCCCGCTCCGGCCGGCGCCTGGAGCACGACGCAGGGATGCGTTTTCAGCGACTCGACAAGCGGCGCCAGCACCGCATCGATCGGCAGCGGCGGCAGCGTGTTGCGGGACCAGCGGTTTTCGATCGGGCTCTCGGGGGGCATGAAGGGCAGGTCGCATTTACGAAATTGGAGGGCGAAAAATCTTACGCGACCCTAGACGACCGGGCGCCCAGGACGGTATTTTAACCAGTCCCATCAAGTTCGCATGTGACGGTTCCAATGGATATATGGATATGTTGTCGTTGCTCTCTGAACAGCTCATCTCCGCAGCCCAGGCGCCGCTCGTCGTATTGGCGGTCTTGGCCCTGATGCTGATCGGCGATTTGGCTACCGCGCCTACATCGCGCTAAGTCGTTTGCCGCCCTCGCATCTGTCGTGCGTCAAATGACGGGGCGCCTCGAATCAGCCCAACGGCGCAGTTCGCGAGTCGAGCCGCCAGTGCATTGTCACGGCTTGATTCTAGTGTCAATTGGCGTGAGCTTGCATTGGACATCGCTCGTCTGCAAAGGAGCGGGAGGAGCGAGCCACGGATGAAACACCGATGCGACACGGATAAAGCCAAATGGGATTTCGCCCTCGGCCGGACGAAAGTGGAGTTCAGACGCACGGATCTCGATTTCTTATCCGTAGGTCTCGGCTTCGATTCAAGGCAGATAACCTATTATTATGAAATTGCTTACGGCAAAACTGAAAATCTGCTCAAAGCTGTCACGACAACCGTTCCGACAACCTAAACTTAGGTCGGGAGGAACGAATGTCAAATAACAGCCGCGAAAAGCCAGCCAAACCATACCCCGAGTTCCCGCTCACGGCCCATCCAAACGGGCAGTGGTGCAAGAAAATCAGAAGGCGGCTCCATTACTTCGGCCCTTGGGACGATCCGACAGCCGCACTAAACCTCTACCTTGACCAGCGCGACGACTTGTATGCCGGGCGCAAACCACGCAAGTCGCGACAGCCAGGTGATGACTCGCTGACGCTGGCGGATGGCCTCAATCACTTTCTCTCAGCGAAGAAGTTGGCGGAAAAAGCCGGCGAGATAAGGCCGCGAAGCTACCTCGACTACGAGGTAACGTGTGATCGCATCGCAACTTCGCTCGGCAAGGATCGATTGTTGGACGACGTTGACGTCGCCGACTTGCAAAAGCTCCGCGCCGACTTGGCCAAAGGCGAACGTGGCGAGCGCGGGCCAACCACGGTCAAGAATGACCTAACGCGTGTGCGGATGTTCTTTCTCTACGTCAACGAATACTTGACCGAAAAGCAGATCAAGTACCGCAAAGTGCTGAAGTCGCCTGCCAAGCGACAACTACGCGAAGCAGCAAACCTGCGTGGGCCTCGCATGTTCGATGCGAAAAAGATTTGTGCCTTGGTCAAGGCGGCTTCGCCGCAGCTTAGGGCGATGATTTATTTGGGCATCAATTGCGGCTTCGGCAACAACGATTGTGGGACTCTGCCGATCGACCAGATTGACCTAGAGAATGGCTGGCACACCTATTGGCGCCCAAAGACGCACAATCCAAGGCGTTGCCCACTTTGGCCGGAAACAGTCAAGGCACTGAAAGAGGCGGTGGCAAAACGACCAAGGCCGGCGAGCAAGGAAGTAGGCGGCCTGGTTTTTTTGACGCGGGAGGGGACGTGCTGGTCAAAAGAGGCGGGGGGCAATGCGATAAGCCCGGAATTCCGAAAGCTGCTAAAAGACCTCGGCATCTATCGGCCGCATGAGACCTTCTACTCGCTGCGGCGAACGTTCGAGACGGTTGCCGCCGTAACCGGCGAGCAAGTCGCCATCGACCATATCATGGGCCACATTGCCCCGACGAACGACATGGCCGCCGTCTATCGGCAGCAGGTGTTCGACAAGCCGCTGTTGAAGGTGACGAACCACGTCAGGGCGTGGCTGCTTGGTCGAAAGAAGGTGAGCTAGTATCGCTTGACCAGCGGTTCCGTCGTTGGCTTTCGTCGCCGGCGCGCAACCGCCGGCGCCGGCGTCCGCCGCTGCTCGAATTCGGCCAGCGCCTCCGGGCTGATCCGGTGCGATGGCCGCTTGCCGGGGCCAGCGACGTTGACGGCTTTTAGGGTGCCGGTAGAAATCCAGCCGCGAACCGTATCGGCGCTGACGCCGAGCCGCTTCGCAACCTCGGGCGGAGTCAATCTATCACGCTCCGGTTTTTGCCGGGGCGCCGGCTGTTGGCCCAAACGATCGGCCAGCACAAGCATGGCCGCGGCCGTGGCGTTGCCGCCGACGTGGTGTAGGTATTCGCGGTGCAAACTCAAAGTGTCGTCGATGCTCATCTTTTGCCCCAATATCAAAACTCTTGACTCTTCCCGCCGCCATGTTGGCGGGCTCCTCATAGGCCGCGATATAGTTCCCATGCCGCGTCACCCGCCGGCATTGAAAAGACGTTTTTGCCATCGATCGAAAACTCTAGCCGCTCGCCAGTATCCTCGCACGCGACGCGTTGGCCGCCGGCAAACCGAGCGAGGATCAACAGCTTGCCGCGGTCATGGTCGCGTAGCTCGGCGAACGTCGCCATGCAGAACAACGAAACGGAGCGGCTGCCGGAACGAAAGCCAATCGTCGCGGCGTCGTCAGGATCAATTGCCGCTTCTTGTCGGCGAGTCGACGTGTTACCGGCGAGAATCGCACCGTTCAGCGTCGACTCGCCCTTGTTCAAACTGGTCATGGGTCTACCCCCTTTCTCTGTATTGATCGTTTCGCCGCCGCGGTCGCCGCTCATCCGAGCCGCGCACGATGGCGAATGGTATGGTTGTTGAAATTGGTCCCGGCTGCCGGGCAAGAGCGACGCCGATAAGCTCGGCGTCGGTTGCCTGAAAGACGCGGAGGCAGCCAAGCGTATGCGCCATCGGCGATGGCATGGCCGCCCTCGATAAATGATCGATGGCCGACTCGCCGCCCTAGGGGTCGCGGCGGTCGGCTAGGCCGCGGAGTCGCGGCGAAATGCCAGCCCTGGCGCCGCCGGGCTGGCGTGTGCTATTCCAGTCCGAGCGCCCGGCGGCCCTCTGGGGTCTTGCGGATTGTTTCATAATCGGCGCCGGAGAGATTGCGGACGTCGATCCGGCCATTAGCGTCCGCGGCATACGCCCGTGAGGCATCGCGGCCGAACAGCACGGCATTGACCGGATCGTCCGCATAGGGCTGGATGCCCTCTTCGACAGGCCGGGGAACCTCTACCGGCTCGCCGTCGTCGGCCGTCGTCGTCAGGATGTAGCGCGGAACGCCGTCGACATACCTGACTTGCTTGGCCAGCACGTCAGCCATGACGTGCGGATGCACGCATCCGGCTTTCGCGGCGGCCTGTTCGATTGCGGTGCGGCAAATGTATGCCTCTGCCGCTTCGGCTCTCTGAGTCAGCGCTTGCGTGACCTTTTCGTGTTCGGCCCGCGGGATCAAGTCAGAGTCTAGATGGTCCATTGTTATGCCCCTTTCGCGACGATAAAATCTTCGCCGCTCTCTCGTGTGATACTAACGTTGCGACCGTTACGATTAAGGCCGCTGATTTGATTGCCGCATACGCTCAGCACTCTCAAAGTGCGAAGCCACATCCTTGCACCTTTGCGGCTGCAATACGCAATCGTGCAACCTGGCTGCACAGCTTCGCCGAGCATGTCTTTCATTATTAGCCCCTGTGTTAGATTGTTTCCACGGTCCACTTGCGGCCGTTTTTCCCGCCTTCGCGCACGAATCGCTTGCCGTTCAGCACACGGCCCCGCGAATCGCGAAGCACACGGCCGAGCGCTTGGGCCTTATCGTGGCCGGGCAGTTCGGCCACGACTTCGCGCAGCGCGGGATAAGGATCATTGTCGCTGAAGTTGCCGGTCTGAATCGTCTTGACGACGTTCGCCACGGACCAAGCGCCCTTGGGCCAAGACTCCAGTAGCTGCCGTAGGATAGACGATTCCTCATCCGATTCTTCGGCGACTTGTGCTCGTGTATCTGGGTCGGGCAAGCCGGCCCAAACGATTGACGCCCGAACGAGATTGTTCCATTCATCGAACCCGCCCCAACCACTGATGGCTTGCTTGGGTTTGCCGGCGCGAATGTAGTGATACGGGATCGACAACGCAGCCGTAGCGAGTTCGCGTCGATGCTGCTTGACGTATGCGAGCAAGTCTGGATGCTTAAAACTCGTGCGACAGCCGGGTTGCTCGTCTGTCGTGTGCAGCTTGCACATTACCAATCGCCCGACCATATCCGGCGTGATCGTGGCGTTATTCGCTGTCATCAGCCAAACTGGATTAAAGGCCACGTCGATTGTCTGATTCGTCCCAAGAATGCGATCGGACCATCGCCCGGCGGTCAGCACGCCTTCAAGCGCCCGGCCGCCGAGCCGGCCTTTGATGTTATCGAATAGGACGTAGCTACTGCCGGCGAGTGCGCATGACGTGATGACCTTGCGTACTTCCTCATCGTCCTGCGAAAATCTCCAACGGGTTGCCTTGCGGCCCTCTGCGATTTCCGCGAACACGTCCGATAGGAGTCCCTTACCAAGCCGTGGAGCGTTACCGTCGATGGCGAAACCCGGCGCCGGGCCGCCGAACGCATGGCGGACAACCATCGTGACCATCGCTGCGATGGCGGCGCTTTTGTGGGCCGGTTCGGCAAACGGAAAATCGTGCAGGATTTCATCGTACCATTGAATGGCTTCGCCAACGCTCATCGGCGACGGCCAGTCACCGTCAATGTCCAGCCAAAGGCCGGTTGATCGATCATATCTCGGCTTCGTCGCAATCGAGCCATCGGCCCGAAGCACCGGGCAGGAAACGATTCCGGTAATCACCGGGATGCCTGGCAGGTCGTGAGATTCCTTGATCGCACCGGCGATTTGCGACGATGGAGCGATGCGTTTGAGCTTGAAGCCATCCTTTGTCGGCACCTTGTTCATCCAGCGCGCGTACTCTGAGAGCAGCATCATAATCACTGAGTTCGGCAGCGGGCGCAACCGCGGAGCGCCGTTGTCGGCGAGGCAGAGCTTTGGACGCGGCGCGTCGTTGACAAGCTGCACCAAAAGGCCACCGCGATTGAACACGTCGGCTCGGCGCAGAGCGTTGAGCGCTTCGGCCTTGACGCGGTGTATATCGTGGCCGACGACGATTTGCGGAGGCGCGAACGGCCCGTACTTTGCCTCCAGGTCGGCGAATGCCTTGCCCTGGCATTTTGAATGATGGCAGTGGAAGACGTGCGATCCGTCAGAGTTGACGAAGATGGTGGCGCCACCATCTTCATGGCCACGAATCGGGCAGTAGCCGAACGTGAGTACGATGGTGTCTTTATCGTTTGTGCTCTGTTGCTGGCTTAGCGGCACGCCGAATCGATCAGCCCATGCTAGGAGCCTGGCAAGCTTGTCTTTTTGCGCATTACCGAAAAGCGAATCGTATACGGTCGGCTGGGGCTTGTTACCGAGCGATACGATTTTTCCGATGACGGATTCGGGCAATGGCGCCGGCTCGCCCTCATGTATCCACTCACGCTTGACACCATCGACCTTGGACGGCGGACACACGCTCTGCGCGGCCTCGGCGCCGATTCTGAACTCCAGGCCAGGGTATTCGTCCGCCGTAAACTTCGCGCCCAAACCGGCTAATCGATCATCCCACAGGTAGAGCCGATGGATGCCGCGGGTTGATTGCCATGATGGCCCTTCGGGCGGCTCGCCGTCGAAGAGCTTGCGGAGCGAATCTTCGCCGCCTTCGCCATCGACCTCAAGATCGATGACGCCGCTGGGCGGCCCAAGGATGATCCCGATGTTCATCCCCGCGTGGATAGCGCGGTCTACTTGGGCCGGCGTCGCCCGTGAGTGCTGCCAGCCGGCATAGTTCGGCCATTTTTGGCCTGCTGGAATGATGACAATCGCGTAACGTTCGGCCAGATGGGCGGCCGTGGAAACAGACATTGATGCACCCCTTTTTGACTGCACTCAAGAGATTGTGAAAAGCCAGCCGTGGGGAGTGCCGGGCCACGGCTGGCGGAGATAGTCGGCGCGACCGACTAGCATTGTGTCCTGTACATATACCGGTGCATGTTTCGTTAAGTCCGCACTCTCGCGTGGATTTTTGCAAAAAAGCAACATGCCCGCAGCGAGAACGCCTAGGAAACCGCAGAAATATCGTCTGGCACAAGCTTTGCGACAACGGGACGGGCATGGCCGACTACATCAATGACATTATCTATCTTGAGTTCGGACGTTGGGATGCCCTGCTTGCGCCTCCCCTGAGCCCCTATCACTACGCGCCATCCGCAGGCCAGACGCTATATAGAGTTCAGTGGCAAGGCCCCGGACTGTCGCCGGCCGCTATACGTAGTTCGGACTTCAAAGCCAACGTCAAGTGGCCGCGGGTCGTTCTGGACGACTACAGCAACGAATGGGATTACGACGGCAGCAAGAAAAGACGGGAACGCGGGACCGCGCTTTCGGCGTTGGACTGGCTCAGCATGTATCCCGACCATCCTTACTGGCGAGAAGCAGCAGCGTTAGGGCTGGTCATGCTGGCTCACAGCATCGCTGTGCGAGAGAACCGCGACCACCGCCACCGCCAGCACCTTGAAAACCGCTACGATGCTGGCGGCGCCGACTTGTTCTCTCGCTGCTTGCTGGCCATCGTCGAGAATCTGGACAAAGGCTTGCCCGACAAAATATGGGGCTTGCGGATCGAGAGAAGCTTGGACGAGCAGCCGCAAAAGAACAAGGTTCACAATACAGATTGGAATCAGCAAAACCGTTTGGCGACAGTCAAAGCAAACAGCAAGACCACACAGGAAATTCGCGATGCCTGCATTCGGATCAGCCCCCGCAGCAACACTGACAAATGGCGACGAAGTTTAGTTGAGACCTTTGAACCGTGGCAGGAACTGAGCGAAAAAGAGGATGAGGCGAGGTGCGAAAGGGATAAAGCAGAGGTCAAGGCTTTATGGGAGTCCTGCCTGACGGATGAGCGCACTCGCCACGTCTTCGCCCTCAAAGCGAAACGGTGGACTGAACGCGAGATCGCAGTCGAGATGGGCGTCAAGACCGGTGTCGTCAAGCGGATTAAAGAGAAGGCATATCAGGAATTCTGTGAAAAATTAGGGTGCGAACCGACAAAGCGTAGAACGCGGGCGCCCGGCCGGGACAAGCCGGAACCCAAGCCAAAGAGGTTCACGTTCGATTGGAGCACGTTGGCACGCCTCATAGAAAGCAATGCGAGAGCGGCGAGCGATTTCGTGCGCAGCGTCAAGCGCGCATGCGTTTCTGATGGCCCTAAGTGCGGAGGCCGGGACATCGTCGAAACTGGCGAGCCAGGGAGTTGGGCCGAGTGCGTAAAAGCGGTGACGTCCTGTACAGATGGCCCGGTCACGCGGCAGGTGATGGAGCGTGTGCTGGCCAGACGTTGGACGGCAGATCAGATAGCCGCTCAGTTAGGCATTGATACCGGGAAAGTGAAGCGCCTTGAACGAAAACTGCGGTATGAGGTCTGCGTAAGGATCGGGCTCGACCCGATGAAATGTAGGGTGTGGGAGCTAGGCACCGTCGAAGATGAGGCGGGAGCCTCAGAGGCGGCCTAAAACCCGCGTCCAATCGGTAAATACGCCAAAAAATACGCGGGAAAACAGGGGTGATCGGGGGTATCGGGGGGATGTTACCCTCCAACGCGCGAGACAAATAAGGCTGTACGCGTACAGCCTATTGCGTGGGCTGGAACGGAGGGTGAGATACCCCCGATACCCCCGGTGCCCCCTGTTTCCCCGCGTACAATTCATTCTGCTCGGCCTGACGCCACCCGCCCGCCGGCCGCTGTCGGCCCGTGCCAGGCGGCCGACCGAGCCGCCCGCCCGTGCCAAGCCCCGGCAGCGTTTGAACAGGTGGCCGCTCGGCGCTAGGTCGATCGCCGCCGGCCGACTGGGGAAGCCGGCCGCCGGCCGCCCGGTGCAATTCTGGTGCGAGTCTCTGCAATCCGAGCCCGTCAGATTGCAGTGGCTTGGCGTCCGGCCGCCGGGCCGGTGAAAACGCCAGCCGACTTGAATCCACGCGTACAATGAGGGGGTATCAACAGATGCCCCCGGTTTGTACGCGTGCAAGCAGGGGGTATCGCCCGTGGGATACCCCCTCAAAATACGCGTTCAAAACGGCGCGTAAACTCAAGAAAACGGTAAGATACGCGTACAATGAGGGGGGTATCGGGGGTATCTTCCCTACTCTATACGCGAGAGACGTAGAAAGCGGTACGCGTACAGCCTGACGGCGCATTGGCAACGGAGGGCGGGATACCCACCCATCCCCCCGATGCCCCCGCTTTGTACGCGTAGATTGCGCTCTGCTCGGCCCGCGGCATTAGGCCGCACCAGCCTGTCGCTCGTACCGGGCCAGCACCCGCATGACCGTCGACGCCGTGAACTCGTTGCCTCGCGTCGTTCGGTAGCCTTCGTTGTTCAGCCACATCGCGATCGCCGCGAACGTCTGACCAGCCTCGCGCATCATTCGCATCGTCGGCAGAATGGACGCGTAGTTTTCTCTCGCCAGTTCAGATGCCTTCGCGCTGCCGGCGCGCCAGCCTCGCTGGGCGCCGTTTCGAAAGGCCGATCGTGGTGACGCGGCACCCAACTTCACCCCGCGGGCCTTGGCTGCGGCGAGGGCCATCCGAGTCCGCTCCGAAATCCGGCGAGCTTCGTCCTCGGCGACGGCGGCCAAGATATGCAGCGTCAGCCGGTTCGCATGTGGGCAATCCAACGCGATGAAGTCCAATCCACTATCCATCAGCGTGGCCGTGAAAGCGACGCTCCGGGCGAGCCGATCCAACCGCGCGATGACCAGCGTCGCACCGGTAGCCTTCGCCAGCCGGATCGCCAGAGCAAGCTGCGGCCGAGTGCTCGATTTGCCGGTTTCGATCTCGACAAACTGGGCAATAATCTGGGTACCTTGGGACGCTGCGAATCGCTGCACGTCAGCTTGCTGCGCTTCCAGCCCCAGGCCGGACTTGCCTTGCCGCGCGGTCGAAACCCGATAGTAGGCGACGATCTTCGTCAAAGATACTTTCATATCACCTTTTCGCGTCCAAATCAGCAAAAAACTCCGCCTCCAGTGCCTGGTGTTGCGCATAATCCGTCCTACGCAGGTCGGCGATCCGAGTCCGGGCGACGTCCGGCTTAATCCCCTCTTTCTTCGCCAGCCAGCGGGCAAATAGCCACGATTTTCGGGGGCCGGCACCTCGCTTTGGGCCGCCAAGCTGCTGCGATCGGGGCGTTGGTGGCGGGACTGACGGGGCCAGCGACGTCGCACCGACGTAGGCGTCTAGCACCTTTTTGGTTTCTTCGAATGTATCGCACTCGATAGCAATCCCCTGCACATTGATCCGGTACATTTGGCACCTCGCGTGTTTCGTCAACACTCGAATATAGTTCATGCATTGGGCCAAATCAAATGAATCTCAGTCCAAAGATTCATTGACGTGCAGAATGAGGGCATGCAAAGGCAGACCCCCTCTAATGGAAGACGCTTTCGGCCGAAAGGCCGAAACCCCTCAAATTTCC
>Ga0307373_10007942_pt1 | contig 16328 bp, 17 predicted proteins | sample OX2MG_FD_202534 | JGI IMG/M metagenome (GOLD analysis project Ga0307373, IMG submission 202534) | Soil microbial communities from Risofladan, Vaasa, Finland - OX-2 | ecosystem: Environmental > Terrestrial > Soil > Coastal area > Acid sulfate soil | place: Finland: Risofladan, Vaasa | collected... | reverse complement strand
GGGTAGGTAAAAGCAAGCCGTGGACTCGGTACTCATGAGATAATTAGTAGATGCAAACACATATAGACACCTATATCGAAAAACTGAGTCGCGCAATGGCAATGGACGCCATGCAGCAGATTCCGATTTTGGCAACAGCGCTTGGCGCCGCGTGGCAAGCAGGACGGAATATCTATCTGTGTGGCAATGGCGGCAGTGCCGGCAATGCCATCCATATGGCAAACGACTTCCTCTACGGCGCTGGAACCCGGTTAGGAATTGGCATGCGTGTCGAGGCACTGAGCGCGAATGCCGCGGTCATCACATGTTTGGCGAATGACCTCGGTTACGACCAGGTTTTTGCCGAGCAGTTGAGAGTCAAGGGCAATCGAGACGATGTTCTGGTCGTCTTATCTGGTAGCGGGAACTCCCCGAACGTGGTGAAGGCGCTGCAAGTTGGTAACTCACTCGGAATGACCACCTTTGCGGTCTTAGGCTTCTCTGGAGGGCAATGCAAGGAGTTGGCACAACATCCCATCCATTTTCCCGTGAATGACATGCAGATCGTCGAAGACATGCAATTGATAATAGGTCATATCTGCATGCAGTGGTTATGCGCAAACCATCCGATAAAATGACTCTCCCATACATACTTCATAAATGGCTCTATCCGGATTTCCCAATGACTTTTCGAGAGGATAAGCCGTTGGTTTTGCAGGGCGAGTGGCACGGTCATCCCCGTAGTCCACAGCCCATGCCGGCCGACGGCGCGGCGCTAAAGGCCCAGCGCGCCAAGCGGCCGGGCGAGCGCAGCGAGCGGCAGTGGACCCACGGGGATGACACGAAGCCAGTGGTGACCTCGCCATCGCTGTACATATTTCGTACAGCTCCTGCTCCCGCCGGAAAGTACGGAAACCTTGCAAATCAGCCACATCCCCACAGTTCCTTCTTTGGGAAATCCGGATATAGCCTCATAAATGAGTGAACTCGGAAGAGCGCCCTTATTTCAGTATCTATGAAAACTAACTTTCTGGTCATTGGTAGTAATTCATTTTCCGGCGCATATTTTGCGAAATACTTGTTGGAAAATGATCAACGAGTGCTCGGCGTAAGCCGCTCCGCTGAACCCGTTGACGTAATGCTGCCCTATAAGTGGCTTCCAGACAGTGACAATTTTTCGTTTCATCAGATTGATATCAACCATCAACTCGAAGAATTGATGATGCTGGTCAAGGAATTCCAGCCTGAATATGTCGTCAATTTTGCTGCTCAAGGCATGGTCGCCCAGAGTTGGAGTTCACCACAGGATTGGTACCAAACCAATGTTGTGGCCCAAGTCAAACTGCATGATCAATTACGCAACTTATCGTTCCTAAAAAAATACGTGCATGTCAGTACGCCGGAGGTCTATGGAAGTACTGACGGATGGATCAAGGAAAGATTTCAATTCGCGCCCAGCACTCCTTACGCAGTTTCCCGCGCGGCGTGCGATCTGCATTTAATGAGCTTCTTCAAGGCCTACCAATTTCCGGTTTGCTTCACCCGTGCCGCCAATGTCTATGGCCCTGGGCAGCAGTTATACCGGATCATTCCGCGCGCGATGCTCTATGCCCGCCTGGGGAAAAAACTGCATCTACAGGGGGGGGGGCATTCCGTCAGATCGTTCATCCACATGAGCGACGTTGCGGATGCCACCTATCGGGTTGCGATGAAGGGGGTGCCCGGCGACAGTTACCACATTTCCACGCCCGACACGATTTCCATTCGCGCGCTTGTCGAAGAGGTATGCGAGATGACAGGCACGCCATTTCGGGAACTGGTGGTCGTCTCGGAGGACCGCCTGGGCAAGGATCAGGCTTACCTGCTGGAAAGCGGTAAAATCAGGAGCGAGCTGAATTGGTCCCACCAGATCACTCTCGACAGAGGGCTCCAGGAAACCCTTGCGTGGGTCGATACCCATATGGATTCCCTGAAAGAATTGCCTGCCGATTACATTCACAAACCCTAGGCGGTATATGAACATTTTGGTCACTGGCGGGTGCGGCTTCGTTGGAACAGTGCTGACGCAGCAACTGTTACTGGACGGGCATCAACTCGCGGTTGTTGACACACAATGGTTTGGTAATTATCTAAAGCCCCATCCCCAGTTGACCGTCTTGCGACAGGACGTGCGTGACGTTAACTCATTGCCGCTGAAAGGCGTGGAGGCTGTGATTCATTTGGCCAATATTGCAAATGATCCCGGCGTCGAATTGAACCCTACCCTTTCATGGGAGGTCAACGTGCTTGCCACCCAGCAATTGGCGGGCCGTGCGGTCAGAGCGGGCATCAGACAATTTATATACGCCAGCTCCGGGAGCGTCTATGGCGTCAAGGACGATCCTCAAGTGACTGAAGATCTGGAGCTGGTTCCCATCAGCGCATACAACAAGACCAAGATGGTTGCCGAGCGTGTCTTGCTCAGTTATGGAGAGAATATACAAATACACTGCATCCGGCCCGCCACAGTATGTGGCTACTCGCCACGCATGCGCTTGGATGTCAGCGTCAACATGCTCACCATGCAAGCATTGAAGAACGGCAGGATGACCGTGTTCGGCGGCGACCAGACACGCCCCAATATTCACATCCGCGACATGGTCAATGTATATCGACACTTCCTGGAGCGACCAAGTCTGCCTTCAGGTTGCTACAACGCCGGGTTCGAAAATATATCGATTCTAGAAATCGCGCAACAGGTGGCTGCAAAAGTTCCCGCGGAAATTGTCGTATCCGCATCTAATGACCCGCGCTCTTATCGTCAAAACTCGGACAAGCTGACGGCAACCGGTTTTGTACAGCAAGCTTCTGTTTCGACCGCCATTGGCGACGTGATCGAGAAATTCCGCTCCGGCGAGTTGGTAGACAATGACCAGTGCTACACGGTGCGATGGATGAAGCATCTGAACCTTCAGGGATAACTGGGCTTGAGCAAATTGGACTCAATTCAACTGGCCGCGCAGTTTCGTGCTAAGGCGATAGAGATGTCTTATGCAGCCGGGGCTGCTCATCTTGCGTCGTCGCTGTCCTGTATGGACATCGTTGCGGTGCTTTACCACGGCGTACTTCAGATCGATTCTCGTAACCCGACGTGGGAAGGTCGCGACCGTTTTATTCTGAGCAAAGGGCACGCCGCCACAGCGCTCTACGCCGCACTGGCCTACCGCGGCTTTCTGACGGAAGAGGATCTTAAGACCTACGGAAAGGCGGGATCCCTGCTGGAGGAGCATCCATCGCCCAAACTGCCGGGGGTTGAGGCGGCAACGGGCTCGCTCGGGCATGGGTTGCCGTTCGGCTGTGGCATCGCTCTGGCTGCCAGAATCAGGGGGCAACGCTACCGGGCCTTTGTGCTGATGAGCGACGGCGAGTGCAACGAAGGCAGCGTTTGGGAGGCATCCTTGTTCGCCGCCGCCAACCGGCTTGGGAATTTGTGTGCTTTTGTGGATTTCAACAAATGGCAGGCGACCGGTCGCAGCACGGAAGTCATGGCTCTTAATCCGCTGGCGGACAAATTTAGGAGCTTTGGTTGGGATGTTTGCGAGATTGACGGGCACGATCATCAGCAAATTTCACAGGCTGTTCAAGCTGTCGCTATAGAAAAAACCCAGCCAACCATGGTGATTGCGCATACCGTCAAGGGCAAAGGCGTTTCCTTCATGGAAGACGATAACAACTGGCACTACAAGATTCCCACGCTGGAAGAGATCCAGTTGGCCAAAATGGAGCTGGGCGTGCCATGAGAAACGCCTTCGCAAAAGCCGTGACGGAATTGAGTGATGTCTATCCGGAACTTGTGATGTTGGCTGGGGATATCGGGAACCGTCTTTTTGACCGATTGAAGGAGAAGCACCCCGGCCGCTTTTTAAACTGCGGAGTCGCGGAGGCCAATATGACGGGCGTGGCTGCCGGCCTGGCCGCGTCAGGACTGCGTCCCATTACCTATACCATCACGCCATTCAACACCGTCCGATGCCTGGAACAGATTCGCCTGGACGTTTGTTATCCCAATTTGCCGGTGATCATTGTAGGCACCGGTTCGGGTCTCTCGTATGCCGACCTGGGTGCGACACACCACTCCATGGAAGATATTGCCATTCTGCGAACTTTGCCAAATATGCACATAGTTTGTCCGGCCGATCCGACGGAGGCTCGGCTCGCGGTAGCGGACGCATTGCGGCTCGGTCGCCCCACTTACATCCGTCTGGGCAAGAAGGGCGAGCCGACTATCCACGCTTTTGATCCTGAATTCCAGATTGGGCGCGGAATTACGGTACGCGACGGCTCGACAGTGGCGATCCTCAGTGTAGGCAACATGCTGGAGCCTGCGTTGCGGTGCGCCGAGCAATTGCATCATCATGGCGTCTCGACTAAAGTTGTGAGCCTTCATACCATCAAACCGCTGGACGATGTTCTGCTGACTGCCTCGTTCGCAGAATTCGAATTGATGATCGTGATGGAAGAGCATGGACTCATTGGCGGCGCGGGCAGCGCCGTGCTCGAATGGGGAAATCTCAATCGAGTCGATTTGCACAAACTGATAAGGATCGGAGGTCCGGATCGGTTCCTGCTTGCCTGCGGAAATCAACAAGAAGCGCGCGCAATTCTGGGCTTAACCCCTCAGGAGATTTCGCGGCAGATCCTCGATCGATTGAATGGGCACTGTGCGTCTGGCACTTGATTTTCACGACACGCTGTCGAAACAGTAGAGCGTACAAGAATCCATGCGTATTGGCATCGATTTCGACAATACAATTGTCAGCTATGATGCTCTGTTTCACAAGGTAGCGCGGGAACGTGATCTCATTCCACACGATACTCCGGTCAGTAAGGTTGCAGTCCGCGACCACTTGCGGCAGATCGGCAAAGAAGAAGTATGGACTGAAATGCAGGGCTACGTTTATGGCGCCCGTATCGACGAAGCATTGACCTACCCCGGTGTGATCGACTTCCTCAGCAGAGCTGCCGCGGCAGGCCACGAAGTTGCCATCGTCAGCCAAAAGACGAAAACTCCTTTTCTCGGCCCGAAATATGATCTCCATGCGGTAGCTCGCGCATGGGTTGAGAAACACCTCCGCAAGGATGATATCGCTCTAGTGCCTGCCACACAAGTATTCTTCGAATTAACCAAGGAAGATAAGCTCGCTCGAATTGAATCATTCGGCTGCGATATTTTTATCGATGATCTGCCAGAGATCCTTCAGACGAAGTCCTTCCCCACTGGGGTTCGGCGTGTTCTGTTTGATCCGGAACAAAATCATGCCGATGCAGATCTTTCAGATATCCGGGTAGCTCACTCGTGGAATGAATTCGAGCAATACTTGCGCGAATTGAGTTCGTCGGTAGAAACATCGGCGTCTGTAGCGGCCCTGTTGGCAAGCATCAACTTGCCCGCGGCTGTTCATTCAGTTGGGATCTGTGCCATCGGCGGCAATAACCGAACTTACAAAATCACGACAGCTGACGCCGTATTTATCGCCAAACAATATTTCCGACACCCGGGCGATACCCGCGACCGCCTTGCCACCGAGTTTGCTTTTCTCTCCTATTCCGAAAAGGCGGCGCCCGGCCTGACACCACGGCCTCTGGCCTGCGATTCAAAAAGTGGTTTCGCGCTATACGAGTTTGTCGATGGGCAGGCTTTTCTGGCCGGAGAAATCACCGCAGAGCAAGTGGATATCGCCGCTGATTTCTATTGTGCATTGAATGCGCCGCAAGTTCGATCCTCGGCGATACTGCCGATAGCCTCTGAAGCATGTTTCTCCATTCGTGAACACCTTGAATTGATCGAAGGCCGGCTGAACCGCCTTTTGGCAATTGAACTGCAAGATGACGATCACTTGACCCGACAGTTCTTCGAAGAACTCTGTGCATGTTGGCGAGTTCTCTCCCGAGAAGTTGAGGCATATGCCACCGACGCCGGCCTTGATCTGAACGCACCATTACCCATGGCGCAGAGATGCATTTCTCCCTCCGATTTCGGCTTCCACAATGCCTTGCGCGAAACCACCGGCGCCATTCGCTTCCTCGATTTCGAGTACGCCGGGTGGGACGATCCTGCCAAGATGGCCGGTGATTTCTTTGCGCAGATCGCTGTGCCCGTACCCGGAATTTTGTTTGAGCGTTTTGTCGAAAAGACAATGTCGCCCTTCCCGGACAGCAGGAGCCTGGTCATTCGTGCCAGATTGTTGCGCCCTGTTTATCAGATCAAGTGGTGTTGTATAGCCCTCAATGTGTTTTTACCGGTGCACCTCGCACGCCGACAATTTGCCAATCCAGGTCTCGATACCATTGCCTTAAAGCATGCGCAAATCGGCAAGGCGAAAGCCATCCTCCAATCCTTGCATGGGTTAAATCATGTCCTACATTGACTTCCTGACACCCATCCACAAAAGCACTCAGCGCGATTATCTCGCGCGTGTAAATGATCCGGAATTCTCAAAGCCAAAGGCGGCGGAACTTGCCAAGAAGTGGGACTTCGACTATTGGGACGGCGATAGGAGGATTTGCTATGGCGGCTATCGCTATCTAGAAGGGCGTTGGGAAATGGTCGCCCGGCTGATGGCAGCGCAATACGACATCAAATCCGGCGACAAGATCCTCGACATCGGCTGCGGCAAGGGCTTCCTACTTTACGACTTCACCAAGGTAGTACCCGGTGTCGAGGTGTTCGGAATCGATATCTCCAGCTACGCCATTGCTAACAGCAAAGAAGAAGTTTCTGATCGCCTGCGGGTTGGCAACGCCACATCTTTGCCTTTTCCAGACCGCCATTTTGACTTCGTTTACTCGATTACCACACTGCACAACCTGCATTGCTACGATCTCGACAAAGCTTTGCGTGAAATGCGGCGCGTCAGCAAGAAACACAGTTACCTTTGCGTCGAGTCTTATCGCAATGAGGTAGAAAAGGCGAACCTGCTTTACTGGCAAGTCACCTGCGAAGCTTTCAACACCCCGGAAGAGTGGGACTGGTGGTTCAAGCAGACCGGATACGCCGGCGACCACTCCTTCATCTACTTCGAGTAAGGTCGTGATGGCAATTCCAAAGACCATGAAAGCCGCCATACTCGTCGAACAGCGCAAGCCCCTGATCGTCGATGAAATCGAGCTCCCCTCGACACTCGAGGTCGGACAGGTGCTAACCAAGGTTCACTACAGCGGCATCTGCGGCTCACAGCTCGGCGAAATCGACGGTGTCAAGGGCGAAGACAAGTTTCTCCCCCATCTGCTCGGGCACGAAGCCTCTGGCACCGTTCTCGAAATCGGTCCCGGCGTAAAACATGTCAAGAAAGGCGATACAGTGGTACTGCACTGGCGCAAGAGTCTCGGCATCGAAGGGACGCCACCGAACTATCTTTGGCGCGGCAAAAAGCTCAATGCTGGCTGGATCGCCACCTTCAACGAATATGCCATAGTCGCCGAGAACCGGTTGACGCCAATTCCAGCTGACAGCGATCGTGAAGTTGCTGCGCTTTTTGGGTGCGCCGTCACTACCGGCTTCGGCGTCGTCGAAAACAATGCGAAACTACGCATCGGCGAGTCTGTCGTGGTGTTTGGTGCCGGTGGCGTCGGCCTCAATATCGTCCAAGCCGCAGCGCTCGTATCAGCCTACCCGGTCATCGCTGTCGATCGTTTCGATGGGCGCCTCGAGTTGGCGAAACAAACGGGAGCCACTCACCTCATCAATTCCGCTACTCGGGATGCCGAACAGGCTATTGTGGGCATCATCGGCACGAAAGGGCTCGACTGCTTCATCGACAACACCGGCTACCCGCAGATCATAGAACTGGGTTACCGCATCACCAAATCCCGGGGGCGTGTCATTCTGGTTGGCGTGCCGCGCAAAGGCGACAACATCAACATCTATTCGTTGCCTTTGCACTTTGGCAAAGGACTCTCCGGCTCCCAAGGCGGCGAAGCTGTCCCCCACGAGGATATTCCGCGTTATCAGAATCTATTCAACGCCGGGCGTATCATGCTGCGCGAGCTGGTTACCGAGCGCTATGCGATCGGGGACATCAATACCGCCATCGAGCGCGTGCGCTCGGGAGCAACAATTGGACGCTGTCTGATCAAGATGAATAGAGAGTAATTGACGGACGTCGAGGGGAGGACCTCGGCAGAGGAGGCGCTGACACATCCGAAGTACCGCCCGGATGTCGATGGTTTGCGGTCGATCGTCGTTTTGTTGGTGCTCGACTACACACCTTTCCGGATTCAATCTCTGGTGGCTTCATCGGAGTAGTCCCGGCGCTGGCCTATTACTTACCGCTTTTGTCGCCGGCTGGGTCATGCTCTCGCCTGGCGACCACCAGCAGCTCGGCAATGATTGCGTTGCGTCAGACTGCATTCAGACCATCTTGAGCTCGGGCAGCGGAACCAGGAAACGGCCTCCTCTTTCTAGGAATTCTTGGTTGCGCTTGATGATAGTATCGGCGTACATCCACGCAGCAATCACCACCACATCCGGTCGGCGTTCGAGCAGCTGCGACGAATCGTACACCGGCAGGTGATACCCAGGGCTGTAGAGCCCCTGCTTGGCGGGATTGTCGTCGACGATGAAACCAAGGCGGTGACCCAGTTCGAAATGATAGAGGAGTGTCGTCGTGGTGGTAGATGCGCCGTATGCGGCGACCGACTTGCCGGATGCAAGGGCTGCATCCACATACTGGAGCGTGGCCTGCTTGCGCCGCTCGATCTCATCGTAGAATTCCCGGTAGATCTTCGGCCGCGCGATGCCTCGAGCCTCCTCAGTCATCATGAGTTGCTGCAGGCGAGGAGTGCGCTCCCTGACCCCAGTACTGAGCACTTGGGCGAATCCGCGGATTGATCCGCCCTTGGATGTGACGCGCTCCGCGTCGAAGAGCGTCATATCAAGAGTGCGGAAGAACCGCTCCAGAGGGATCAGAGCGTGGTGGGAGACGTGCTCGTGATATATGGTATCGAACACGACGTTGTCGATGATGTCCGGAACGTAGGACACTTCGAACACAAACGCACCGCCGGGCGCCAGAAGCGCATGAATGCCGGCGACAATATCCGCTAGATTATCTGCGTGGGCGAAGACGTTGTTGGCGCATACCAGAACTGCCGGGCCTCTTTCGGCTCGAATCCTCCTCGCTAGGGCGGAACTGAAGAAGTCAGCGGCCGTCGGTATCCCTGCTGCGGTTGCCTCCGATGCGATGTTCTGGGCGGGATCGATGCCAACCACTTTGAGGCCCAGCGCTTGAAAGGCTTTCAGCAGTGATCCGTCGTTGCTGCCGATCTCTACCACAAGTGAATCCGCTGCCACAGCGAGGGTATTGACCACGCTGGCGGCGTACCTCTTGAAGTGCTCGACAAGGCCCAGCGACGCGGACGTGCGGTAGGTGTAGTGCTTAAACAATAATTCCGGGTCAACGATATCCAGGTTTTGCAGATGGCCGCAGTCCAGGCACAAGTAAGTGTCCAAAGGATACGTTTCCTGTGCCTCGGAGAGTCGGTCCGCAGCAATGAACGCGTCGCCAATGGCTGAAGGCCTAATCGGCAATACACATTCCAAGTCGGTCGACCCGCACAGGCGGCAGTCGTTGCGGCGTCTTAGATGCTTCATTTTTTCTCTAAGTCAGGCAAATCGAATATCGCGTTCGGACACCGGGTTGCGCGAGACGCCCGCACTACAGGCCGGTAAGCTCGCGAGCTACCTCCTCCGGCCAGACCACCGAGACCCCGCCGTCCACATAGATCGCCTGCCCGGTGATAAATGCCGAATTGTCGCAGCAGAGAAAGTCTATCAGATTCGCCGAATCGTCTGTGGTTCCAATACGCCTCAGGGGTACAAAGCGTCGGTAGAGATCCATCAGCGGTGCGTTGGAGAGATGGTGATCGCGGGACTCCTGCTTCAGGTAGGTGAGCGGCATCACCGCGTTGACGCGGATCCCATGCTGTCCCAGCGTCCACGCGTAATACCTTACGAGTTGGTTAAGCCCGGCCTTGGCTACGTGGTAGGAGGCAGGCTGCGATCCGCCTACGAAGGACGCGTAAACGGAACTCACGACTGCGACGGCTCTATCTCCTGCCGTCGCGAACCGGGATTGCAGTGCCAGGATCAACTGTTGAGTGGCAGTAAGGGTTACCTGCAATTCGCCTTGCCAGGGGTCTCCTTTGCCGCGGTAGCGCTGACAGAAAACGAGATAGTTGATGGCGCCCCCGAGAGCGTCCACTTGCCTAGCGACCTCCGTTGCGTCGGTTAGCGATTCCAGGTCACAGGACACATGGGTGACACGGGCGCTCAGTCCCTGATCAACCGGAGGACTGCGCGAGATCACTGTGACCGTGCATCCACGGTTGAGAAAGCGCTGCACCACTACGCGCCCCAGGCCCTTGGTGCCACCGACCACGACAGCACGGAGAGATGGAATCAAGACCCAAAGCCCTCGATGAAGGGCGCCACCTGCGAGAGCAGCTGTCGCCAGTAGTCGGCGATGCCGCCCGCGTCGCTTTCCTCCGGTGCGAAGGGCGCGAAACGGGTGCCTCCGCGGACAAAAGGTCCGTTGGTGATTTCATGCACTATGAGGATGTCCGAGCGGATCAGAAGCGTGTGGAAGAAGGGCTGAGACATACGGTAATAGAAGGCGCGCCCTGAGTAGCCGTCTCCCAGTGGCACGACCTCCCTGACCGAGCCGTCCTCGTTAAACACCACGATATCCACCACCCCCTGAACGATGTGGAAAGCTTCGCTCTTTCCAGGGTGAAGGTGCGGGCGGATGTATGAATCCCGCCGGATGGCGATAAACATCTCGTGGAGCGTATCGTCTTCCGATGGGTGTGCGTTTATGCGCACCCGCCCACGTGGGCTATTCGCAGCGCCCTGTCGCAGCAGCTGTATATCGTCCTGCCCAAGCATGGCGATGGGTCCCGTCGCCAAGTAGACTTCCTCCGACTTCTTCGTCAAGCGCATGGATGATGGTCCACGAGTGTCCCCAGGTCGCTGCCCGGGAAGAGGGAAAAAAAGCGACCTCCCCTTGCGGAAAATCCCGCACATTTCTCCATCACCTTGGCTTCTGCTTGCGGGCTCACGCCCAGCAGGCATAGGGCAAGGTCTGCATCGGCTAACATAGCCAGGGAGGATACGATGGGGATTCCGGTTCCCGGGACGAAGTATCCCTGTTTGCGAGGGTCATCGTCTACCATGATCGCGAAATCCGCCTCCAGATGCAGTGCGTTGACAAACATGATGGCCTGATGCCCCGCACCGAAAATGGCAACCTTCCTGCCGGAACGTCGCTCGCTCGCTAGGGCGTCGGCATAGGCGGCTCGCACGTTCGGAAACGCCGCGACGTAAGCATCGAAGGTGTCCGACGCCCCCGAGATGCCTGGTACCGAGGGTCGCACAGCGGGTCGTTGTCGCTGGCCTGCAACGACCGGACGAACGACAGCCACCAGCGCATCCTCCAGTTTCCCCGGGTAACGCCACAATGCCACGACGGAGCAACCAGTACGCGCTAGCAGCCCGGTCAGGGTGTTCTCGGTGAAGTAGCTGACGTGCTCTTCCCAGATAAAACTGTAGTCGCGGGCAGCAAGAAACTTACTGCTGTCCGGCACCTCAACAACCACAAGACCGTCCGCGGTCGCAAGATCAGCCAACGCGCGTACGCTCTCAACGGGGTCGTGACAGTGTTCGAGCAGATAGCGGCAGATGACAAGGTGGGATCGGCCCCGCAGGGGGTTATGCGCCATCGTCACGCCGCGCGTCAGCCTGGCCTGGTACGTTTCCAGATACGGGAAGGTCCCAGGCGCAGACGTTGGGGAGGCATCCAGTAGCGGGACCGATGAACTTACGACTCCTCGCCTGATCAGTCGAGTCGTTAAGGGTGTGTCGAAGGGCCCCACCCCCAGCGACGACCTGACCTCCCGGGGAATGAGCGGGAAAAGAGCCTCGACCACCGCATCCATATGTCCGTCGGGCTCATTGTACGCGATCCACTTGACCCTGGGTCGCAGTTCATCTAGAGGAGGCAACGAATCTAATTGCACCGCGGCGCACACGGGGCATTGGGTAATCGCGAGCCGGATGCGGGGCGACTCGGCCTGGGGCTCGGTGGCAAAACGGTTGCAGGGTGGCAGCCTGCCCATATCCAGCACCGAGCCGCTGAGCTCGGCAGCACAATGCAGACACCGGTTACTTTCAAGCTTCACGAAGAATGCGCTCAATGGTCCATGCCGATGGTGAACTTCCCGGAGATTACACCCCTATGGACCCGAGCGATGATGGCTTTGATACGCTCGAACCGATAAGTATCTTGGGCTACAATGCGGCGCTAGCAGGAGGCAATCCGAGCGACCCGCACGCGGCTAATCGTGCAAGTCTGCCTTTGGCGCGACAATTGCGTAGGTGCAAATGGATCAGTTCATCGACAGGTTTGTTGCCCAGACCCTTGAGATCGTCGGCCGCTTCGATCGGGAGGCAATCGCCGCTATGGTCGATGGGTTGGCGACGGTGAAGCGGCGCGGCGGACGGCTGTTCATCGTCGGGTCTGGGGGCGGTGCCGGTCATGCCTCCCACGCGGTCAACGATTTTCGCAAGATCGTCGATATCGAAGCCTATGCGCCGACTGACAATGTGTCGGAGCTCACCGCGCGGATCAATGACGACGGATGGGATAGTTCCTATGCCAACTGGCTACGCGCCAGCCGGTTTCGCAGGGACGATGCGTTGCTCGTGCTCTCGGTGGGCGGCGGCAATGCCGAAAAGGGGGTCAGCGTCAATCTGGTGCGTTGTATCGACCTCGCGCGCGAGGTGGGCGCCGCGGTCTTTGGCATCGTCGGCCGCGACGGTGGCTATACCAAGTCGGTGGCCGACGCCTGCGTGGTCATCTCGGTCGTCGATCCCGAGTTGGTAACTCCGCACACCGAAGGCCTCCAGGCCGTCGTATGGCACCTCCTCGTCTCGCACCCCAAGCTCAAGAGCGCGCCGACCAAATGGGAATCGATCGCAGTTTCGGCGCGTTAAGTATCGGAATGGATAGCCGATACACGTTGACGATTTTTCGCTTTTGACGTGCATCGGCCGAATCCATGCGCCGACGCTGTTGATTTGAAGCGCTGATAGGAAGCCCTTAGATGATCAAGGTGAAGATTTTCGCCGACGGAGCCAACAAAGCCGATATGTTGCGGCTTTATGCCGATCCGCGCATTCGCGGCTTTACCACCAATCCGACTCTGATGCGCCATGCCGGGATTACGGACTATGCCGCCTTTGCCAAGGATATCCTTTCGAGCATCCATGACCGGCCGATCTCGTTTGAGGTATTCTCCGACGAATTCGACGAGATGGAACGCCAAGCGCTCAAGATCGCTTCCTGGGGCGCCAACGTGTTCGTCAAAATCCCGGTAAGCAACACCAAGTCTGAGCCGAGCTATGATCTCATCCGCCGTTTGGCAGAGCGCGGCGTGCAATTGAACGTGACCGCGATCATGACCTTGGCACAGACGCGCGACGTCAGCGCGGCACTCGGCAATCACGCGCCGAGCAACGTGTCGATCTTCGCCGGCCGTATTGCCGATACCGGCCTGGATCCGGTGCCGCTGATGGCCGAGGCAGTCGGGATATGCCGCCGCCACCCCAATCAGGAACTGATCTGGGCTAGCCCCCGTGAGCTGCTCAACATCGTTCAAGCCGGGGAGATCGGCTGCCATATCATTACCGTAACGCCTGATATCCTCAAAAAACTGCCGCTGATCGGCAAGGACCTTGGAGAGTATTCGCTTGATACCGTCAAGATGTTTCATGGCGATGCCACGGCGGCGGCCTTTCGCCTCTGAACCGGAACGGATCGGTTCGCATAGGCGCGGGCAGGCAAGCGCGGGTAGAGATAGCGATGAGAGGCTGGCTTGAGCCGGCACCTGCGTCACGCCATCGCCGCGCTGGCATTCCGCCGCTACAGCCTTCGGCTGGATCAAGTCAACCACAACGCGGCCTTGTCGCATTGGCTACGCAGCCACGAGATGAAGACGTTCGCGACGCGCCGCGATTTGCACAGCCACGTCAACGAACTACTCGGCGGCCCGGTCGATTACCTTGAATTCGGGGTCTATCGAGGCGAGTCCATAGAAATGTGGACGGAAATCAACCGGCACGAGAATAGCCGGTTTTTTGGCTTCGACTCCTTCGAAGGCCTTCCTGAGGCATGGGGAAAGGCCATGCGGCCGGGGGACTTCAATGTTGGAGGCCACGTCCCGCAGATCAACGACGTTCGGCTAAGCTTCGTGAAAGGCTGGTTCAACGATACGCTGGCCCCGTTCCTGGCTACGTTCGAGCCACGCTCCCCGCTCGTCATCCACAACGACAGCGACCTCTATACTTCAACACTCTATCTCCTGACCAAACTGGATCCGATCTTGCTGAAGGGCTCGGTCCTGATCTTCGACGAATTTTACTCGTCGTTACACGAATTCCGGGCCTTTCAGGACTATGTTTCGGCCTATCGGCGTCAACTTCATCCGATCGGTCGGGCTCGCGATGCGCATGGCCGGGTCGCCTTTAAATTCTCGTGATACCCGCGCAGCCGGTCCGGTTTGGCCTACAGTCTGGCGCTGATCGCCGGTCGGAAAGTTCGCGGCGGGTTGTCAAGGCACGTTGGCCTATTGACGGATGGGGCTCATGACGATCGGGTTTATCGGTGGTCTGTCTCAACTTCGACACGGCTGCAGGACGTGAGAATGACGAAAGAAACTCAATTCCCGCTTGCCGGCAATCCCGCGGGCGATACGCAATTGCAAGCTCGCGGCGCCGCCAATACTCTCAACTTCCGGCCGATGCTGGCGCTGGTGGTACGGCGTTGGTGGTTGGTACTCACCGTCGAGCTAATTATGGTTGGTCTGGCAGCGCTCTTTCTGCACCTTGTCACTTACAAATACACGATCACGATGGAAGTTTCGCCGGTCGACAGCGGAAATTCTCAACGAAGCAACATTGGCGTCGCCGTCGCGGCATTGGCCGCGTCTGGACTCGGCCCCGCCAATCAGGATACTAACCGAATCGAGCTTTACATGGCCGCCCTGACCTCCATCAGGGTTGCCACGGCCATTGCTAACAACCAAGAAATCATGCACCGCCTGTTCGACAAAGAGTGGGACCTCGCCACACAGAGCTGGCGGCCGCCAAAAGGCCCGCTTTCCTCGCTAGCGGTCGGCCTGGAGAAGTTGCTCGGTTTCCCGCCGAAGCCCTGGGCACCTCCCGACGCGAAGTCTGTTTTGGAGCTCCTCAAAAGCAAGATCGTAATAGATTTTCTACCCAATCGACCGCTGGTGACGATTACCTACCAAAACAAGGACCCGCGGTTCGGAGTGGAATTTATTGAAGCTCTCCACGAGGCTGCCGACACCCAGCTACGCCAGACTGTTCTTTATCGCTCCACCGCCTACATCAGTTACCTTCTCAAGGAGCTGCAGTCGGTTAATGTCGTAGCTTATCGTGACGCACTCGCACAGGTTCTCGCTCAAGAAGAGCTTCAACGGATTCAGACTCAGGCCGACGTCCCCTATGCCATAGAAATCTTCGCGCCACCAACAGCATCACCGCGACCGACCACTCCTGATGCCCCAGTGGTGCTGATTGCGACTGCGCTGATTGGGCTGATCATATCGGTGCTGCTGGCACTTACCATTAGCGTCCGTCCCGCCGCTCGTCCGACTCGCGAAACTCCCGCCGTCTGAATATGACTTGGGCGCCCGCCTCATATCCGCGCCAATCCGCCTCCCCGCTACCGGCTCTTCTCAGAACCGAAACTTGCTGGGTCAATCTTGCTTTTTTCTTGACGTTCTTTCCTTCCACAATATATTTCATCCTGCCATCGCTATCGCAGCCGGTGGCAGCCCTCGCCGCGCTTCCGCTGCTTTTCCTGTACCCCACACGCGACGGCGCTCTAACCCGCTGGATACTCATCCTGTTGCTTCTGATAGTAAGCTACATCGTGGTCTCTCTCTTTATCTACGGAGAGATTGCGCAAGAAATCATCGCAAACGGGGTAAGTTACATGCTACCCCCTCTATATTTGCTCGCGATGCAAAATAGAGCGTACCTGATCTCGATCAGAACTTATCGATGCGCGCTATGGCTTTGGCTGGCAATCGGAATCATCCAGTACTTCAGCGTCTTCTCCCCAATTCAGAGCCCTCTCCAATCGGTATTGAAGGTTTTTATCGCCAACCGCTTTCTGATGACCCATTACACCGTGAACCGCGGTGTCATGTTCTTTTCGTCGGAGCCGTCGACGGCCGCGCCAATTATTCTCCTTTTCACTATTTGCGCGCTGTTTCTTTGGGTACAC
>Ga0307373_10007941_pt1 | contig 16332 bp, 15 predicted proteins | sample OX2MG_FD_202534 | JGI IMG/M metagenome (GOLD analysis project Ga0307373, IMG submission 202534) | Soil microbial communities from Risofladan, Vaasa, Finland - OX-2 | ecosystem: Environmental > Terrestrial > Soil > Coastal area > Acid sulfate soil | place: Finland: Risofladan, Vaasa | collected... | reverse complement strand
GAGCCCCGCTTCCTGATTCGTCTGCGCTGCCGTTGACGGTTGCGGCTGCGCGCCGCTCACGCTACTATCGTGGACTCCAGATTTAGGGGCGTAGCTCAGTGGTAGAGCAGCGGCCTTTTAAGCCAACTAGAGCGACGCGCAACACTCCGCACCCAAACGCAGCACAGCGAAAATCCCCTGTACTGACGGCCCTTTGTGAGATTCGCCAGCGCACTGCGACGCACCATTGCGCAACGAATTGCAAAGTCAACCGACACCACTACCGACACCGGAACTGACGCCGCCAACAGCCCGCCTTCTTCTGTAAAGTGAGCGCATGAAGGGTCACTCTCCCAAAGAATCGCTCCACGCGCCGTTTGCTGCGCGAGAAAGGGCATTTTGGGAATCATTCAGGCCAATTCATTTCGGACTTCTGAGGACTCTCCGGCGCGAAGCGCCGAGCCTACCTTCGCGGCGCTCTTACTCTTGCGCTCGCATCTGACAAGGCCGATCCACAGCGCGCGGGTAATTTTGAAGCCAAGCGCGGCACAAAGGGTGTACTGTGAGGCGATGGCGCGGTCAAGCGCAGAGCGGGAGCGACTGAAAGCGTGGGCCATGAACTGGCGGCCCCAGCCTGGACGCGACCGGCTCAACCGGTATCGCAAGCTCAAATTCGGAAAGTGGAGCGAGTATCAAAGCAACCGCCTTGCCCTGCGGCTTACGTTGGAAGAGCGGAAAAAGGCGGATGCGATCTACAGCTACCTGCTCGACAAGCATCGGGGCAAGGTGGTTTCGCGCGGGCCGCGTTACACGCGAATGCTTTGGGCTTGCGCTGTGTCCCGCTGCCGGAAGCGCACGGCTCATGTTTACGAACACTGGGGAGCCATCAACCGGCTTCGCTACTGGCAGGATCGGGCCTATGAGGAAGGCTTGTCTCTCATGGGCGTCCCGGCAAAAGAGAAAAGAGACTCGCTTCCTGTAAGAGACCTCGAACGAGAAAATTTATTAGCGAACTGGCATTTACGGAAGTTCTGGGACGAAGGCAACGCGCCCTGAGAGACGCCTGGCGCTTGGTTTCCCGCTTGTGGCGCTTTGCCAGAACGACGCAGCGGACTCCCTAAGCCTTACCCACGCGAGGGAACCAGGCAATCGCGCCCTGATCGCTTTCCTGGCGATTCTCTTTGCCATCACCGGGTTCTATGTTGCTTTGTACCCGCTTTGGGTGTATCACAGCCGCCCAAGAGGAGGCACACACACATGAAGGCTACGGTAGCTGTCTTTCTGCTCGCGCTCGCAATCCCGTGCTTTGGGCAGAGCAACGCACATTTGAAGCCAGTGACGGTCAAGATAGAAGCCACAGAGCTAGACAAGGCCATGCTGCTATCCAAGCTGAACGAGCATGGGAAAGACCACGGATTGAGCTTCGATGCGGTGGACAAGGGCTACGAGTACCGAATTGTGTTCGCCACGGGGCAAAAGAAAAACATCGGCCTGCTTCTCGCGGGAGCGATGGCGATCAACTACAGCAATGCGAACGTGGCCGCATTCGACGCGAAGGGCACTGAACTCTTTCAGTTCCGGCGCGCTAACCGCTACACCGACTCCGGCGCCGCAAACGCCGCCTCGAAGGAGATCATCAAGCGGCTGCTGCGACTTTGGAAGCTGGAATCGAAAACCCAGCCCAACGGCGGCGGGCCGGACTAGAAACAGAGAAGGCAATAGGCCGCCTTTCTTTACCCGGTCTGTATTCGGGGTAAAAGTGCTTTTGTTGCGCTCTGCGGATTTTCCAGTTTTTTGCTTCCAGAGAAACGCTTGGGAGTGAGGGAGCGAGCAAAGGAACCCTTACCGCATGGGTTCCGATTGAGAAACGCCCGGTCGTTTCGGTCGCTTCGCTTCGAGCTTTTTCTTGAGGAACGGTGTAGGCGCTTTCGCGCCCGGTCCGGTGTTTTATACGAGCGTCCTCAAACGTTCACGGCCCAAAAAAGCGCCGCGTCACCTGCCGCCTCTTTACATCCGTGATACGGAGCACTGTCGCGCGGGTCTTAGCAAAGGGAGCTCGCCGCGTCGTGGTTGCCGCATCTGCGATAGGTGATGCTAACGTCTTTACCCGCATCGGAGAGAGTGACGGTCTGGCCGCTCGCTCTCTCAACTGCAAAAAGGCGTTCAGCTATGTTGCGCCGTCAGATTCTTAAACTGCGCCCGCAATTTCCGTTCCCTCCACCCGCCGCGGTTTCGGGCTGGGCTGATCGTGCCGCAGAAAAGTCTCTAGCGAACTCCTCAACACAAGCCGCCGCGATCCAGCTTTTCGCGCGACGATTTTCTTCGCAGCGATGTAGTTCTCGATTGAACGGCGCGAGAGACCAAGCAGCATGCTGGCTTCGGCGATGCTGATGGCGAGGGGCCTGTTTTCACTTCGCAGAGTGCTCACGGTGTTGTTTCTCCTTTCGTGGCGAAGATTACAGGCACACGCACGGGCAACAAAGAGGCACAAATCGGCTATTTGTGCCTCCCCACTTTTGTGGGCTTTTCAGGGAAAATCAGGAGCTGGTGTGGCGAAAATGAAGGAACTCTTCGGCTTCGCGGATGATGTTTTTCAGGCGTCTCACGTCGCGGCGAAGTCGGTCTGCAAACGGCTCGCCGTACGCGGGGTAGTTTGCGGGCTTAAGGCGTTCAGCTATTTGCGCCCATGTGTAGCGCCGATGAAGTTCATGTTCGCGTAACGCGCGCGCTGCCAAGTGACGAGTGGTTTGCGGGCGTCCACGAGGGGGTCTGAGCATGTCGCGGTGTGCCTGGTTAAGGTCAATGCTCGGTTTTAGCTTCTCAAGTTTCCGCAAAGCACTAGAAATGCGGTTGGTGGATTCCACCGTGGGCGGGTGCAACGGTGGCGCGCCGTAGGCGATTAGTCTCCTGATCAGTTCGGTGCAGGTTTGCAGAAGGATGAAACATGAGTGCCACTCCTTTGATTGGAGCGGATGCGTATTGAGCGATTCCGATGCGCTCGCTGCAAGCAATGAGAGTTGTTCGCATAGGGCGTTTAAGGAGGCTATTGCGTGGCGATGCCGTTTCGACATGCTCGCTCCCTTCGGCGAGCGGCGGGGACGGCAAGGGAACCGTCCCCATGAGCCGCAGTGATCTGCTACGGCTTGGCCGCGTCCGGCGAAGCATATCATAATTTCCCGCTTGCAATTAACCTAACGTTAGGATAATATGCAGCGCATGAGCAAAGCATCGGAAGCGGCAAGGGAATTGGCAAGATGCAGCATTCGGGCGCGCCGCGAAAAGTGGGGCGAGCGCGAGTTTATCCGCCGGATGCGCAAATGGGGCAAGCTTGGCGGCAGGCCCCGAAAGGATGAAAAACATGGAAACTGAAACTGCGGTTTTGACGGCTCTTACTCCGAAGCGCACGCGCGAACGCAATCCCAAAGCGCGCGGTGTGTTCGAGAAGATTCGCGGCTCCGGCGTTTGGTGGATTCGCTACATGGACGCGCAAGGCCGCTTCCGCCGCGAGAAGGCAGGCACGAAAGGCGCAGCGATTGACTTGTATCGCAAGCGCAAGACGGAAGCTCTCGAAGGGAAAAAGCTCCCAGAAAAGCTGCGGCGCGCGACGATTACGTTCGTTGATATTGCCCGCGACGCACTGGCCTACTCGAAGGCACACAAGCGCACCTATGGGGATGACGTTGCGCGTACGGAGCGGATGCTTGGATGGTTCCGCGACCGCTCGGCAGAATCTGTGACTCCGCAAGAGATAGAGCATCACTTCGAGGAATGTATCGGGCAAGAGGAGTGGGCGGCTTCGACTGTGAATCACTATCGCTCGCTGCTTTCACTCATGTACCGGCTGGCAATTCGCAACGGCAAGGCTTCCTCGAATCCGGCGCGAGCCACGCGACACCGCCGCGAAGATAACAGCCGCGTGCGGTATCTGACGCCCGAAGAGGAAACGAAACTTCGGGGAATGCTCGAAACGGAATGGAAGGGGCATATCCCTGAGTTTGACCTTGCCCTTCATACGGGTTTGCGGCTTTCGGAGATGTACGGACTAGACTGGCAGGACGTTGACCTGTCGCGCCGATTGCTCGCTGTGCGCCGGGGCAAGAACGGCGAGGCTCGCTACGCCCGGCTCAATTCCGTCGCGCTCAGGGCGCTGGGCGAGCTTCGCAAGCGCGGCGACGGAACGGGGCCGGTGATTCGGAATCTCGAAGGCGAACGGCTCTGCGGGCCGCGCTATTGGTTCGAGAAAGCCATCCACAAGGCTGGCATCGCTGACTTTCACTGGCACGATCTCCGACATACGTTCGCTTCGCGGCTGACAATGGCAGGAGTGGGCTTGCGCGCCGTTCAAGATGCTCTGGGACACAAGAGCGTCGCCATGACAGTGCGGTACTCTCACCTTGCGCCTGACTTCCTCTTGGACGTTGTGGAGAAGCTCGTGCCGCGACTAACAGAGGCTCGCTCGGATAGTCCAACCGACACCACTACCGACACCGGAGCCATTTCGCCGGTTTTGGCCCAGGCGATGCGCGTCCAGTAACTCTTTTTCGTGTAAGATGTTGTGAGCAATTCGAGGGGCGTAGCTCAGTGGTAGAGCAGCGGCCTTTTAAGCCGAAGGTCGTGGGTTCGATCCCCACCGCCCCTACCATCCTATCGATCAGAAAATAAATCAATTCTGGCGTTCGCTTCCTCCGCGTGTGTTATACGTGTGGTTCGTCTGCGTTTGCTTCAGCGGATCGTTTGCAAAACTCCCGCCGTAGAATCACCTTTGAGATGCTCATTGCGCGACTAGGACATGCGAAAGTACCCCAAGCTACCGATAAGGCTTAGGGCTCTGAATGGAACAGCCCGGCTTGAGGGGAGAGGGGTGGGTAAAAGGAAGTAGTTTTGTTGAACCTAAATTATAATGGTTTTGATATTGCACCAAAATTGTGACAGAACACCCGCACGAGGGCGACGCGTCGCCGTGCCAGTCGGGCGCGGGCGGGGGGACTCGGACTTGTTCCCATTTTTTTACGCCGCAAAATGCTCGAATGCGAGCGAACTTGTTAGTGCGTTCCGGACCGTATTCGGATATTTGTCTGCATATTTCACTAGCTTCTGTTTATCGAGGACTTGCAACTCGATCTCATCAAGACGTGGTGTTAGTCCGCTTTGCAGCGTGAGGTAAATCCAGTCAAGCAATGCCTTCTCTGGTTCGGCAATTTGATACTTCGAATAACGTGTCTGCTTTTCGACGAAGCCCCAGAAGAGATGCTCTGAAATTGTTCTAAATGTAATCGCAAACTCTGGCGTCCTGTACCCTTTCGACTTGCCGGTCGTCACACACGTGAGCGACACAGGGCTCTGGGTGCTTACTCCCCAATGATTCAGTGCCGATTCAAGGGAAACGTACGAGTTCGGTTTGAGGACGTTCACAAAGTCAGACACGGAGGCGTCCCGCACCAATTTGTTCAAGTAGATTCCGTTCGCGACCCGACTGAGTAGTCCTCGTTTCGTCAATCGAGATGCTGCTTTCCAGGCCGAGGCGGCAGGCAGATTGTATTTGGCCGCTAACTCGTTTACGACCACTACGTCCGTCAATCGAGCTTCGCCCGTCAAGACCTTTACCCAATCCAATCTGCTTGCCTTTAGGTTTTTCATAGCCACTCCTCATACAGTTTTGCGACGGCGTCTCTCAGCCTGCCGAACCTGTCCTCTTCGAGCGGCAAGTACACTTCTTGGGGCAATATGGAACCCAATTCGAAGCGGCAACGATCTATGTCAATCAGTGCGAGACGGTCTGAGATAGCGGCCGCATCAATCTCATTTGCGTGGATCGCATCTGCGAGGTGAGCCCGCAGATTGGAACTCAGTACGGCGCCTTTTTCCAACAAAACGTGGATATCGTAGGCATCCCTCGCTTTGACTATTCTTCGCAACAAAAACGCTTCGGCCTTCTGAAGGAGAAGAAGTTCCTTTGTCGCCGACTTGATCACCACCGATTCGCCAGACTGGGCCTCGACCTGGTGCGCTTCAATTTCGCTCTCGATGGCGGAGCCGAACTTCGTAAGATCGACACGAAAGAGTCGCTGGCCGGATGTACTTGCTACAAAAATTCTTCCCTGTTGAGAATCGGGGCCTGCTGTCTCAAATTGAAGGTCTCCCAGTTGCAGGATTTGAGCAATCGGCAAGAGTTCCCGTTTTAGCGTGTCGATGATTTCGTCTCGCGTCGGTAGTGAAGTTCCCCGAGCGAGCAGATCGACATCAGCCGACTGTCTGACGCTCTCATGAAATAGGACTGGCGTCGCACCGCCGAAAAGAAGAAAGGCATCCGGGAAATCCCTAAAGATCGCGAAGATCGCATTCTCCATGAGCGCATTGATTTCTGCCTTCTCTTGGCTAAAGCCCTTTTCTTCGTATTTTGCAATTTGCCTTGCAAGATTCATGGCTCACCTCTTGTGGGGCATGGTAACATATTCCTGTATACAGACATAAGTGTACAGGACTGAGCTGTATAATGCAAGCTATATGTCTATAAGCAGACATATATGTCCCTATATAAGAATATAACGTGAGCTCCCGACTGACCTGCGATGGAGTCACCACGGTGTCCGTCACCTCAAAAACATGTGTTTGTGGGCAGCCTGAGATGTGGATTCCCGGTCTTGTCTTTTCAAGTAGTTGGAGGCTCACTTACAAATGGGTTTTTGGGCAGACCCTGGACTATCCCAGCCGAGTCTTGAAGGCTGGTATTTGCTTCCTTCTCAGAATAGAATCCGCCGTCACAGGCTTTTAACCCACACAGCCCAGGCGACCGGTGGGAGCTTGCCCTAATATATCCAAATCACGATTCGAGGGTGGCCGCGTCGCAAGACGGGGCGGCATGAGTCACGTCGTTATGTAGGGAGGGTCGAACAGTTGAACGCCGTTGAAATAGAAGAAGCCATTTCGCAATTGGCGGATCAGCTATTTGATCCAAAGAACTTTCCCTATGCCTTCCTCGAATCTTTCGGCAACAAGGAGATCACGATCAAGAGGCTGCGCGCCGGTGCCTCAAACAAATCCGACCTTGGTGGTGTTCTTCAGACCAACAACATTCACATCGCCACATGCGAGACAGGACAGGTCACAAAAACGCTAACGGCGCTGAAGGGGAGCCCCGCGACCGTCAAAGCGAAAGCGAAGTTCATCCTGGCGACCGACGGCGTGCTATTTGAGGCCGAGGACTTGGCGAGTGGTGAAACCGTTGCTTGTGCTTATAAGGATTTTCCCGACCATTTCGGCTTTTTCCTGCCGCTTGCCGGCATCACGACCGTCAGGCAAATCGCTGAAAACAGCTTCGATATCAGAGCAACCAGCCGCCTGAACCGACTCTATGTCGAGCTTCTGAAGGACAACCCCGTGTGGGGCACGGCCGAGCGCCGTCACGACATGAATCACTTCATGGCGCGCCTGATCTTCTGTTTCTTCGCCGAGGACACCGACATCTTCAAAGGAACCGGTCTATTCACCGAAACTATCGCGCAGATGAGCGCCAAGGACTCTTCCAATACCCATGAGGTGATCGGCGAACTGTTCCGCGCCATGAACACAAAGAACGAGGATCGAGAGAGCGCCAGGATACCCCGATGGGCCGACACGCTTCCCTATGTCAACGGCGGCCTGTTCTCAGACAACATGGATGTGCCGCGCTTCAGCCGGATCGCGCGCTCTTATTTGATGCACATTGGCAACCTGGACTGGACGAAGATCAACCCGGACATCTTCGGGTCGATGATCCAGGCTGTCGCCGAAGATGAGGAACGCGGAGCGCTTGGCATGCACTACACGAGCGTGCCGAACATCCTGAGGGTGCTCAACCCGCTCTTCCTCGATGATCTGCGCGCGAGCCTTCAAGAGGCCGGCCACAATGCTCGCACCCTACTTAACCTGCGCAAACGCCTGTCGAAAATCAGGATTTTCGATCCAGCCTGCGGCTCCGGCAACTTCCTCGTCATTGCCTACAAAGAAATGCGAGCAATAGAGGCCCAGATCAACGAGCGGCGGGGCGAACCGGATCGGCGCTCAGGTATTCCTCTGACGAACTTTCGCGGCATCGAGTTGCGCGATTTCCCAGCCGAGGTTGCCCGCCTAGCGCTTATTATTGCCGAGTTTCAGTGCGATGTGCTGTACCGCGGACAGAAGGAGGCGCTGGCCCAGTTCCTGCCGCTCGACGCACAGAACTGGATTACCCGCGACAACGCGCTAAGACTGGACTGGTTGAGCATCTGCCCGCCCACGGGAATAGGCGTGAAATTGCAGGGGGATGACCTGTTCAGTACACCATTGGACCAGGCGCAGATCGACTTCGAGAATGAAGGAGGCGAGACCTACATCTGCGGAAATCCGCCCTACTCTGGATACAACAAGCAAGCGAAGGCCCAAAAGGAAGACCTCGAATACGTCTTCAAAAACCTGATGAAGAATTGGGGGAATCTCGATTATGTCTCTGCGTGGTTCGCTAAGGCGGCACTTTTCCTAAAAGAGACTAGCGGTGCTGCGGCGTTCGTCGCCACAAACTCGATTTGCCAAGGCGGTCAAGTCGCAGTGTTGTGGCCCCTGATAAATAAATTTGGCGCTCGTATTCACTTTGCCTACAGCTCGTTCAAGTGGGCAAATCTGGCAGCGAACAACGCCGGTATCAGTGTGGTGATCATTGGGCTTTCCATGCAGCCCGCTAAGACCGCCAAGCTCTTTGATGTTGAAGAGGATCAAACATCCGTCCGAAATGTTTCTCATATCAACGGGTACCTCATCCCCGGTCCCCCGATATACGTGAGCAAGGAATCCGAGGCCATATCCGCGATAGCGAAGATGAGCTTTGGCAACCACCCTTATTTTGCTTCTGATTTGATAATATCGCTCGCGGATGCGCGCGAACTTGTCGGCAACGATGCAAGAGCAGAGCGGTTTCTTCGACCCATATTTGGCTCGACAGAGGTGATCAAAGGTGTTCCTCGCATGTGCATTTGGATTGAGGATACATTGTTAGAGGAAGCTGAAGACATCTTAGACATCAAGCGACGCATCGACTCCGTGCGTAAGTTGAGGAAGGAAAAGACCAGCGACGGTACCGCCCAGTTGCTGGTGGATGCCCCACATCGCTTTCGGGACACGAGGTCAGCCGAACGGAATTTCATTGCGGTACCGCAGACCACATCGGAGAACAGAGAGTACCTGCCGTGCGCCCTGATGGACAATCGGGCTATCGTGACCTTCAAATGTTTTGCACTCTATGATGCTCCGCTTTGGAATATGGCGCTTGTCGCTTCAAAACTTCACATTGCTTGGATCGGCGCAGTGTGCGGGCGTTTAGAGATGCGCTTTTCGTATTCCAATACCCTCGGCTGGAATACGTTTCCCGTTCCGGTGCTAACCGAAAAGAATAAGGTCGATCTGACTCGCTGCGCCGAGGACCTCTTGCTGACGCGCGAGCACTATTTCCCTGCCACGATCGCCGATCTTTACGACCGCGACAATATGCCGGACGATCTGCGCGCGGCGCACGAGCGTAATGACGAGGTGCTGGAGCGCATTTATATCGGCCGCCGCTTCAAGAACGATACCGAGCGATTGGAAAAGCTGTTTGATCTTTACACCAAGATGACCGCGTCGGCGGTGGCGACTAAGAAACGAAAGGTGGAAACAGGCGCGTGACCATTGAGGCGAAGTCAGTCCCCTCCATTTCGGTTTCCTACGCTCGCAATGGCAGCTCGACCAGGGCCAATGCGCTCGGCATGCGGCCGATGCAGGAGCGCACCTACGAAAAGCGAGGCGAACAATACCTACTGATCAAGTCGCCGCCCGCGTCGGGCAAGAGCCGCGCTCTCATGTTCATCGCGCTCGACAAGCTCCAGAACCAAGGGCTTAAGCAGGCGATCATCGTCGTGCCAGAAAAAGCCATCGGCGCGAGCTTCTACGACGAGCCGCTGACCAAGTTCGGCTTTTGGGAAGACTGGCGCGTGGAGCCAAAATGGAATCTCTGCAACGCACCCGGCGAGGACAACGGCGGAAAGGTCAAGGCAGTTGGGGCGTTTCTTGAGAGCGGCGACAAGGTGCTGGTCTGCACCCACGCGACGTTTCGCTTTGCTGTTGATGAATATGGTGTCGAGAAGTTCGATGACCGGCTTATTGCCGTGGACGAGTTTCACCACGTTTCCGCGAATCCCGACAACAAGCTGGGCGTCCATCTTGGGCAATTCATCGCCCGCAATCGCGTCCATATCGTCGCTATGACCGGCTCTTACTTTCGGGGCGACGCAGAAGCCGTGCTCGCCCCGCAGGACGAGGCGAAATTCGACAGCGTCACCTATACCTACTATGAACAGCTCAACGGTTACGAATACCTGAAGCAACTCGACATCGGCTACTTCTTCTATAGCGGCTCTTATGTCGATGACATCCTCAAGGTGCTCGAGCCGGCCGAAAAAACCATCGTCCATATTCCGAACGTCAATTCGCGCGAGAGCACGAAGGACAAGATCAGGGAAGTTGAACATATCATCGGAGCATTGGGCGAGTGGCAAGGGATTGACCACGCGACGGGATTTCAGCTCGTCAAAACTCCGGATGGTCGCGTTCTGCGCATCGCTGATCTGGTCGATGACGATCCGGCCAGACGCGACGGCGTTTCCGCGGCGCTGAAAGACCCGGCGCAGAAGAACAAGCGGGACTATGTGGACATCATCATCGCGCTCGGCATGGCGAAGGAGGGCTTCGACTGGATTTGGTGCGAGCACGCGCTGACGGTGGGCTATCGGGCGAGCTTGACAGAAATCGTGCAGATTATCGGGCGCGCGACCCGCGACGCGCCGGGCAAGACCCGCACGCGGTTCACGAACCTGATCGCCGAGCCGGATGCTTCCGAAGAAGCAGTCACCGAGGCGGTGAACGATACCCTGAAGGCTATCGCGGCGAGCTTGCTTATGGAACAGGTGCTTGCGCCACGCTTTGAGTTCAAACCAAAGCATCAGGAGAGCGGACCGAGCGCCGGTTTCGATTACGGCGAAGGCGGCTACGATCCCAACAAATGCAATGTCGGCTTCAACGAGAAGACGGGACATCTCCAGATAGAGATCAAAGGGCTCGCCGAACCCAAGAGCAAGGAAGCCACGCGCATCTGTCAGGAGGATTTGAACGAGGTTATTGCCTCCTTGGTTCAGGACAAAACCGCACTTGAGCGTGGTCTGTTCGACGAGGAGCTGGTGCCCGAGGAGCTCACGCAAGTGCGCTTGGGCAAGATCATCAAGGACAAATACCCGGAGCTTAACGACGAAGACCATGAGGCCGTGCGCCAGCACGCCATTGCCGCACTCAATCTGACACAACAAGCCAAGCAGATTGCTACCGGGGGCAGGGACGACTCCGAGCAGACTGCCAACACCGCCCTGGTCGACGGCGTGCGCAGGTTTGCTATGGATGTGCGAGAGCTCGACATCGACCTGATAGACCGTATCAACCCTTTCGGCGAAGCTTATGCGATCCTCGCAAAAGCCATGACCGAGGACAGCCTGAAACAGGTCGCGGCAGTGATTGCTGCAAAGCGGACCAGCTTGACGCTGGAAGAAGCGAAGGAGCTTGCCGTACGCGCCTTCAGATTCAAGAAGGAACGAGGACGGCTCCCATCGCTCACCTCACAGGATGCCTGGGAAAGGCGGATGGCCGAAGGCGCCGTGGCCTTTGTCCGCTTCAAGGATGAGGGTCGCTATGAGTGACATCGACTTCGACAAACTGCGCTCGGAACTGGACGACTTCGCGGAGCCGAAGAAGAAAGGCGGACGCTCACTGCGTGATGAGCGCATCATTGCCGGATTCGAGGAGATACAGCGGTTTGTCGAGAAACACGGTCGCGTCCCGCAGCATGGCGAAGATCGCGACATTTTTGAGCGGCTGTATGCCGTGCGCCTTGATCGGTTGCGCGCCCTTCAAGAGTGTCGGTCGCTGCTCGTATCACTGGATCATCAAGGGCTGCTTTCCGGCACGGAAATTGTCGCTGCTGGGTCACCGGAGACTATCGACGACGACGAGCTGCTTGCCGAGCTAAAGGGCGCCGCGGGTGAGGGGGGAATCACTGACCTCCGGCATGTCCGCAGAAGCGCCGACAAACGCGCCGCCGAGGAAATTGCCAATCGCACCGTCTGTGAGGACTTCGAGAAGTTCAAACCGATTTTCGAGCGGGTGAAGAGAGAGCTGGAGTCCGGCGTCCGCCATACGCTCCCCGTCCAGACCTTGGACGAGATCAAGATGGCCGAGATTCAGAAGGGCGAGTACTTCATTGTTCAAGGTCAGATCGCCTACGTCGCCGAGGTGGGCGAGGATTTCAGGACGCAATATGACCGTCGTGACAGCCGCTTGCGTGTTATCTACGACAACGGAACCGAGAGCAATTTGCTCGTGCGCTCCTTCCAGCGCGCGCTTCACCGCGACGCTGCGGGACGGCTCATCACCAATCCCGACTCCGGGCCTCTATTCGCCGAGGAGCCTGCTGGCGATGATCTGGCAAGTGGCACGATTTATGTTCTGCGTAGCAAGTCGGAGCATCCGGTTGTCGCGGCCAATCGCGATGTTCTACATAAGATCGGCGTCACAGGAAGCAAGGTCGAGACACGCATTGCGAACGCGAACCTGGACCCGACCTTCCTACTGGCTGACGTGGAAATCATAGCCACTTATGAGCTCTACAACATCAACCGAATCAAGCTCGAAAACCTGATCCATCGTGTGTTCGATCCAGCGCAATTGGATATTGAACTCAGGGATCGCTTCGGCAATCCGGTCAAACCGCGCGAGTGGTTCCTCGTTCCTCTTTTTGTTGTGAACGAAGTGGTCGAGCGCATAAAGGACGGAAGTATCACCCAATACGTCTATGATCCGACGGGGGCGCGCCTCGTGAAGATAGCTTCCTGAAGATCGGACAATCTAGGTACGAGAGGGCGCCACTGTGATGTCGCATCCCTTCATCATCAGGAAAAGCGGGGCAGCGGGAAAGAAGACAATGCTAGTGGCCACGATTCCACCCGTGATCGCTCCAGCGTGATTGCCGCCCTTCGCTTGTTTGGCTCCACGCAGCGGGATTCAAGCCGCCGAATTCCACGAGCTAAGGACGATCTTCTCTTCTAGCTGTTTACTGGCACGATAATCAATTCCTGAAATAGCGTCCGAAGTACTAGGGCAGTGGGAGAATGTGCGCACGTTAATAGCTGAGGCTACGCACATGACCATCAGTCCGGAGGTCACGCGGTCGAATGAAGTCGCCGATAGGATTGAAGAACTCGTCGTCGCGAAAGGGCAGGCCCCCACTGGCGATCGAAACACGCTCCTAATGGCGTACTGGTCTCTGGCCTTCGAGTTTCATAGAGCCATTCTCTGCTTGATAGACCACAAGTTCTATGGAGCCGCATTCGCGCTGGTTAGGCCGATCATCGAGACCACGGTACGCGCCCATGTCGCGGTTATGGGTTCTGACGACGACCTCAAGAAGTTGCACAGCGACGAGTACAGGACCAATCTTCCGACTGTGGGCAAAGAAATAGACGCTGCCTTCCGTTTAGAAGGTCTCTTTGAGAATTTCCTGAATGGAGCACGAAAGGCGCTTCACAGCTATACGCACGCAGGCATGTCGCAGTTGGGTAGACGATTCAAGGGAAATGATCTTATCCCTGATTACAAGGAAGGCGAGATCATCGAAGTGATTCATGTTTCCACGAGTGCGGTCTTCATGGTGAACAACTTGGTCACAAAGCATTTTGGGTTTGAGGAGGAGTGGAAGAACAACACAGAGTTGTATGCGAACTGGGGAGCGCAAGAGTGACGAGAGACCCCTTCGAGGACAGGCTAAAGCTGCACAGCGTTTTTCGCGACTCAAGGTGGAACCGAAACTCCTACTTTGAAAAACTCGCCATTTTGGACGGTGGGACGGTGGCTCTTGTTGTTACCGCCGTGCTCGGACTGCGCGGCAGAGCCTTCGTGAGGGCTTGCCAGCGCTCTGCGAGACGGCTAAGCTTCGTGGCCGTTGCCGAAGGCATAGAGTGTAGATTTCTCTTTTTCTGTAGAGACCCCAATGCGCCTCTACGTCGCTGTGACTGACAAGGACTGGTTTGCTCTCCACGCCTCGAAGCCCGAAGTCGAGGAAGTGAACTTTTGGCGTCCATCGCCAGATGCCACGTTTAAGGCCCTACAGCCAGGCGAACCATTGCTTTTCAAGCTCCACTCACCGGATAACTTCATCGCGGGTGGCGGGTTCTTCACCCGATTTCTTCAGCTTCCGTTGAATCTGGTGTGGGACACATTCGGCGAAGCGAACGGCGTGCGGTCACAATCCGAAATGCGAGAGCGAATCGCACACTACCGACGCAGCCCCATCGCGGCCAACGACAACCCCACGATTGGGTGCATCATGCTGGCCGAACCCTTCTTTTGGAATCGGACAGATTGGATTCCTTCCCCAACAGACTTCAAGCTGAACACCGTCACTGGCAAAGGGTACGAATCAGAGACCGGAACGGGCAAGGAGCTCTGGGACGCAGTGTCGGAACGACTAACGCAAAGTCGTGCGGCAGTTTTGGAGCCGGGAACGGCCACGGTTGCAGCGATCGCGACCCACGGATTCGGCAAACCACAAATCGTCCTTCCCCGGCTAGGTCAGGGCTTGTTTCGCATTCTGGTCACCGACGCATACTCGCGAAGGTGTGCGATGACCGGAGAGCGCACGCTGCCAGTCCTTGAAGCCGCACACATTAAGCCGTACTCGCTGGTGAAGCGCCATGAACTCCCAAACGGCATCCTGATGAGGAGCGACCTCCACAGGCTCTTCGACGAAGGCTATCTGACCGTGGACCCGAAGGATCGCTGTGTTGTCGTGAGCAAAAGGATCAGAGAGGAATTCAAGAACGGAAAGGATTACTACAAGCTCCAGGGTCAGGTGCTCCGGGAGCCAATCGAAGTGTGGGCGAAGCCTTCATTGGAGAATCTCGAGTACCACGCTCACAACGTGTTTCGGTAAATCCTAAGGGGAGGGTAAGAGGTTGGATTCTGGTCGGGCGATACCCAAGGGCAACGACGGGTCAACGGATCACAGGGCGGCTTTTCTCTTATCTACACTCGACCTAAGGCTACTACCTCCCCACCTGAGAAGGTTCCGCCGGTGGGTACCACCCCAACCGCATCTGAGTTCATGCTCAAATTCGCAAGTGAACCGTCCGCAAGGCTAACCTGCCCAAAAACCGTCACGATCCGGGTTGTTTTGGGGACTGAAGGAGCAGGACTTAGAAGACGGGTTTCGCCTGCCCAGATACAGACGATTCTGGGCAACGATGCAGACATCGTGGTTCGGACACGACTACAACTGGCCGATCCGGCAAGACCCTCTGATTAGAAGCGATTGGGTCGGGAATCCTAAGCTTTGCCGAGGTAGCAGTTTACGGGCAAAACCATTTTACAATTCGCCCTCAAAATGGGCCATCGGGCTAACATTGCACCAGCAGGCTGGAAACTCGAACTGACGCAAAAGAAAACGGAGGCCTTCCAGTCCCGCCCTCGGCCTGTCCAGGTGCCCCAAAGCATCCGCCACACTTTCACCCCTGCAATCTTTCCCTGGTTTAATTGGAGTTTGAATGAATGTGGTGCGCCCGGCCAGACTCGAACTGGCGACCTCCGGATTAGTCTCCGGTGCTCTATAGTGGTATCTGTGACGATATCCACATTCCTCCTGAGCTACGGGCGCGAACCTGAGAATTAGGTGCGCCCGTTGCTCAGGGCGGAAGCAATCTTCCTTGTCTCTGCCGCTTGCTTTGTAACTTTTTCCGTTGTCTCGGCAGCCTCTTTAGCCAATTTCTCCATCAGGGCATTGAGCTTTTCTGCCGCCTCAATGCGAAGGTCGCGGGAGGCATCGCGCAGCGGCGTGAGTTCACCGTCCTCATCCATTCCGTCAAGGCATTCGTACAAAACAAGGCCCCACTTGCCCTTCGATTTGGAATATCCCAAGGAGCAGATACGTGTAAACCCATCGCCCGTATCTTCACTACGAATCTCTACCCACGCCCCGACTCCAAGCTTTAGCTTGTTAATGGCAGTTTCCACGGAGTTCAACTCAGCGGTGAGTCTGTCGCTAGCTTCGTTGAGGTTGTGGGACAGTGATGCGAGCTTGCGAAGGGATGCTTGAACTTCTGCAGTCATAGTTAACCTTCCGGTTGTTAGGGCCTTCCGACCCAATTCTCCGCCACCCTTCCGGGCGCGTAAGTGAATCCAGCTTACGCGCCTCAATTTACAATGTCAAGGTCACGGACTACGACGGCAGGAGTTCCGCTTCTGGGGAGAAGCGTGTTAGCCGGGCGCGCTGGC
>Ga0307373_10007940_pt1 | contig 16332 bp, 8 predicted proteins | sample OX2MG_FD_202534 | JGI IMG/M metagenome (GOLD analysis project Ga0307373, IMG submission 202534) | Soil microbial communities from Risofladan, Vaasa, Finland - OX-2 | ecosystem: Environmental > Terrestrial > Soil > Coastal area > Acid sulfate soil | place: Finland: Risofladan, Vaasa | collected... | reverse complement strand
GTGAACTGGTAGCAGTAAGCAGGGGCTGCGTTCTGCTCGGCCTTGCGGGTGCACTGCTCGATGACGCTGCGGCGCACGCCGGAGGTGGCGATGACGCTCCAGAGCTGGAACGGGTTGGCGTTGGGATAGAGCTGCCGGTAACCGGCGATGACCTGGCTGGACTTATCCTTGAACCGCTCGGCAACTTGTTTCTCGAGTTGGGCCTGGGTCATCTCGAAGGCGTCGGGGCGGCCGATGCCGGTGGTGAACTCGTTGAGGGTGCAGCCGACGATCATGGGCACGGAGGCGGAGAGCGGCGAAGCCTGGGGATCGAATGGGTGCTGGGCGATGACGCGACCGTCCATAACGGGGTACCAGCCGGGCCGCTCCGACATGCTGCGGAAATTGATGACGCCGGTGAGCCGCGGCATCCGCGTCACTTTGACGGCGGCGGCTTCGAGATCGGCGATGGGAATGTCGTGCAGCTTCTCGACGGAGGACTTGTCGAGGCCAAGTTCCTTGAGCAGCGCGGCGGCGGTGGTGCGGGAGACGTCTTCATTGCCGACGCGGAGGGTAGAACCGCTTTCGACGACAGCGCGGTGGAAGAGGCCTTTGGCCGAGGGCATGGCCATCAGCGTGGAGACCTTGCCGCCGCCACCGGACTGGCCGAAGATCATGACCGTTCCGGGATCGCCGCCGAAGCCGGCGATGTTGTCGCGCACCCACTCGAGGGCGGCGACGATGTCGAGCATGCCCACGTTGGCGGAGTCGGCGTACTGGGTGCCGTAGTCGGCCAGATTGAGATAGCCGAGGACGTTGAGGCGGTGGTTGATGCTGACCACAACGACGTCGCCGCGGCGGGCAAGGCTCTCGCCGTCGTAGGAGGGCAGCTCCTGGCCGGAGCCGGCGGTGTAGCCGCCGCCGTGCAGCCAGAACATGACCGGGCGCTTGCGGTTGTCGAGGGCGGGCGACCAGATGTTGAGGCGGAGGCAGTCCTCGCCGGGCTGGCCGTCGTCCCAGTTGAAGAGCCAGGCTTCTTCGTCGTGGGCCCAGCCGGTGCGCGCGGGCTGCGGACACACCTCGCCGTAGGTGAGGGAGCTGCGCACGCCGGTCCAGGGCTTCGGCTTCTGCGGAGGCAAGAAGCGCGCGGCACCGGCGGTGGAGGCAGCGTAAGGAATGCCCTTGAAGGTAAGGATTCCGTTACGCGAAGAACCGCGGACCTTGCCGGATGCGGTATCGACCACGGCAAAGTCGGCCTGAGCGTTGACGCGATCGCCGGTGGTGGGGGCTTCCGCGGGATAGTCGGGCGCAGACGCCGGATTGCCGGGCGCAGCGGAGATGGCGCGCGGGAGCGTGGTTGCGGCGGCGGCCAAAGCGGAGCTTTTCAGAAGCGTGCGGCGAGAGAGCATGCGGTTCCTCCGGTGATTTCCAGGACGCAGACCATCTTACGCGCGGGAAAGCGGGTTGGGACGATTGGAGTGTGGTTGAAGTGCAGCGCGTCGGCGGGTCAGCGCTTATTCTCCATCGCACCCAAGTTCGTGGTGGAGCGGGCTGTTTGAACAGCAGATTCCCTGCGGGGAACGACAGAAAGAAAAGCAAGAACAGAGGCAAAGCAGGGTGTTTCGGGTGCGGCTTTGGCGTTTCCCATGTCTCCAAAATCGGGAGACTTGGGGCACCCGCCGGACGGGGTTTCAACCGTCCGGAACAGCAAAATCAAACCTCGATACAGAACAAGCTGCGCAGGCCGCATCTCACATTTCCGTGTCGGGAGTACCCCATGTTGCGGCTCTTTCTTTCCTTTCTTTGCGCGTTCGCATTAGCACTCCAGGTAGTGGTCCTAGCCGGGTGCGGCGGTTCAACTCGAATGACCTCCAGCGGAGGTGGAGGCGGCACTGGCCCAAGCCCCAGCAGCAGTTCGGCATGCGGCGGTACGGGATATGGATATAACAACGGAAGTGGGGTGGGCGTTTGGATGCAAAGTCCCTCGCCCGGTGAAAATCCAAGCCGTGTCCAGGTGAATGCAACCGCGTACGCCGCCGATGCCATTACCCGGATGACGGTTTGTCTCGATGGTCAAGCCGCGTATCAGACAAACAGTGCTGCGACTTCGCTCTCCCAGGGGATCGATATACCCGCCGGCCAGCATCTTCTCTGGGCAAGCGCGTCGGACGCCAAGGGCAATTCCAACAGATCGGAAATTGCGTTGATCCAGGTGGGACCGCCGCCGGCGAGCAGTACGGTGCTGCCGACTCCGCCTGCAAACGCACAGGTGCTGACGGAGATGCAGAACGACACCGCCAACTGGAGCATTTGCAGCCTCTGCGCGCATGGCACCAACACCACCGGCAACTACTGGATGAAGCCTGACCAAAGCCAGCCCTCGCTGAGCGGCAGCAGCCTTGAGATGTATGCCGACGGGCCGCAGTGGACGAACGTGCTGTTTATGGATGTGATGTTGGGCACCAGTTCCAATTCCCATTTTTTGTGGGACTTCTGGGTCTACCACGACACCGCTGCAGAAGCCCACTACTGGGCCTCGGAGTTCGATCTCTGGCAGGTTCTCGGCGGCAACGAGTCCATGATCGGCAGCCAGTGCGACTTTGGAGACGGCTACTGGGCCACCTGGGATAGCCAGGGCGGCGCTTGGGTTCTCAATGGAATCCCTTGTCCGCACTGGTCGCCGGGCTGGCACCACATTCAGTGGTACGTTGAGCGCATCAGCCCTACATCGTATCGCTACGACACGCTAGTGTTCGACGGCCACGCATACGGATTCAATCAGACCTGGAACGTCAACTCCACCACTTGGGCGGATATGATCGGCATCCAGTACCAACTGGACCAGGATCCCACCGGTACTCCACTGCATGAATGGGTGGATAACGTCACTCTGACGATGTGGTGATAAAGCAGATTCCCTGCGGGGAACGACAGAAAGAAAAGCAAGAACAAAAGCAAGTACTCGGCGAGTCATCGGGCGCGGGTCTGGAGACCCGCACGACAGCCGATCTGGAGATCGGCGGTACGGACCGGAATCAGCCGGAGACCTCGAGCTGGACTGTGGCGGGCTCCAGGCCGGGAGATTCGGCGCGGAGCTGGATGGTGCCTCGCTCGCCGGTGGGGCGGACGATGGCCACACATGCGCCCTGAAAGGTGCGCCGATGCGGCTGGCGGAAGCTGGCCACGTCTTTCGGGTTTCCGTTGCCGACTGCGGCGATCTCGCCAGCACCGGTGAGAGTGAACGAGACGGGGACGACGGCGTCGGGAATGGGGCGGCCCCGATCGTCGGCTACCTGGACCATGACGTAGCTGAGATCGTCGCGGCTGGCCATCAACATGGTCTGGTCCGGGGCGAGGATGAGCTTCTTCGGCTTGCCGGCGGTGGCGAAGGTGACATTTCCGATCTCGACGCCGTCCTGGTAGGCGACGGCCTTGAGTTCGCCGGGCGCGTAGGGGACGGTGAACTCGGCGCAGAGGGCGTCTTTCTCGGTGAGGTCCTTTGAACCGACCTGCTTGTCATTGAGGAAGAGAGCGGCCTTGTCGCCGCGGGTGTAGACGCGGACGGTCATGGGCGTGTTTTCGAACCCAGGCCATGTCCAACTGCGAAGCTCGTCGCTCCAGCCCCACTGGCTGACGTGCTCGCGGTAGCCCGCGGGGATGGGGCGCTGAACGGCCATTTCGACCTTGCTGCGGCGCCAGACCACGTCGCGGAAGTACGACTGCGGTTTTTTGTTGCCGATGAGGTCGATGTCGCCGCAATAGGAGTTGAACCAGGGATAGGGACCGTTGAAGGAGTCGGGGCCGGGGCCGTTGTGGATGCTGGCGTGGCCGATGCCGGACTCGCCGAGGTAGTCGATGGCGGTCCAGATGAAGTCGCCGAGGACCCAGGAGCCGGCTTCGACGGCGCGCCAGTTCTCAAACGACTGGTTGGGGTAGGATTCGGTGCCGACCATGATGCGGTCAGGGTAGGTGGCGTGGTCCTTTTCGTACTCGGACCACATGTAGTTATAGCCGCCCACGTCAAGGTAACTGAATGCGGGCTGCATGCTGGACCAGGGCTGGCCGGGGTGGTCCCACGCGGCGCAGATTGCCGCGGTGACTTTGCGGGTGGGGTCGAGCTTGTGACAGAGCGCGGCCAGGTTCTTGCCGATGACGACCCCCTCAGGCGTGGCGCGCTCATTGATTTCGTTGCCAATGCTCCACAGGATTACCGAGGGGTGATTGCGGTCGCGGAGGATCATGCTGGTGAGGTCGCGCTCCCACCAGTCCTTGAAATAGAGGTGGTAGTCGTCAGGATTCTTGCCCTTCTCCCAGCAATCGAACGCCTCGTCGATAACCAGCACGCCGAGGCGGTCGCAGGCGTCGAGGAACGCGGGCGAGGGCGGATTGTGGCTGGTGCGGATGGCGTTGTAGCCGTTGGCCTTGAGGATCTGGACGCGGCGCTCCTCGGCGCGAGGAATGCAGGCGGAACCGAGGGGGCCGTTGTCGTGGTGGACGCAGCCGCCGCGCAGCTTGTGAGGCTCGCCATTGATACGCAGGCCATTGGCGGCATCGATTTCGACTTTGCGCACGCCGATGCTCAGCGCAGTGGACGCGGTTACTTTTCGGTCGGCTTCGATGAGGACTTCCGCACGATAAAGCGACGGAGCAGCCGGAGACCAGAGGTGCGGATTGGAGAGATGAACAGCGCAGGTTGCGGTGGTGGTGCTGTTCGAAGGCACAGTAGCGGGCGCGCTCGCTTCCCCGGCAACAGCGCCGGATGCGTCGAGCAGGCGCGCGCGGATTGTGGCGCGGCGTGACGCTGAAGCGCGGTTCTCGATTGTGACTTCGAGATGGACAAGAGCAGCATTCGCCGCGACTTCCGGGGTAGTTGCGTAGACGCCGTGCGCGGGAATGTGGAGATCGCCGGATGTGTCGAGCCAAACCTTGCGGAAGATGCCGGAGCCGGAGTACCAGCGGCTGTTTTTGCCGGTGTTTTTGACGTGGACAGCGACGATGTTCTCCCCCGTCTTGAGGTGCGGCGTGATGTCGTAGGCGAACTCGGTGTAGCCGTAGGGATGATTGCCGAGGGGGATGCCGTTGATCCACACATCGGAGTTCATGTAGACGCCTTCGAAGCGCAGCTCGGCTTTGCCGCCTGACGGAAGCTCTGGCTTCGTAAACGTCTTGCGGTACCAGCCGATGCCGCCGACGGTCCAGCCGGTGGCCATCTGGCCTGCGCTTTGGTAGAGGTCGAAGGGGCCGGCGTGGAGCGGCGTAACGCCACCGGTCCATTCCGCGCCGCGGCCCTGGTCGGCGACGGCGGGGAGGTCTTCGATGGTCCAGTCGTGGGGCACGTCGAGGGTGCGCCAGGCGGAGTCGTCAAAGGAGGGCGCATCGGCGCCGGGGGCATCGCCGCGATGGAAGCGCCAGTTGTCGTTGAAGGGCAGTTCGCGGTTTTCGCCCTTCGCATCGGCTGGCCACGCAGAGAGCGGCTCTTTGCTTTTGCGCTCGGCTGCTGCGGGCAGCGGCAGCATGGCGGTGGCGGCTACTCCTGCGAGTCCCTGCATTGCTTCGCGGCGCGTAAGCGAATTCTCATTCCCCATGAACGAATTTCTCCCGATGGTAACCACTCAGACCCGGTGTCCTGCCGCGGTTGAATTCAGGAGGATTATTGCACCTTCGCCCGGGAAAGAGCAGGCGGCGGCCCGCTGGGCAGTTCCAATCAATGGATAGCCAGGCTTATGGTTCCCCACTCTTGCGCCGGAAAGAAGGTGCAAGGATGGCAGGGAAGATCTATTCGCCAGATCACGGCGCGACGACGGATGTGCCTCACTGGGCGTTTCCGTAGGTTGCGAAATCCATGAAGTCGTAATTGTGCAGGAAATCGCTGAAGCCGATCTGGAAGACTCCATCGGTTCCGGGGTGACCTCCCCAGGGATTGCGTAGGGTCACGGTGTCGCTGGCCTCGTCGTAATCGAGCACCGTGAAGGCATGGGTAGCAACCCACCAGGCGGAGTCGCTTGCGGGGCTGTCGGGGGAACGGGAAGCGCGAGTGGTGGCCACGGCGATCCCTCTGCCTGCATGGACGAGGCGAAGAGCCGGCCTGGCCTCCTGCACGTTGGATTGGAACCCAACGGTGGTGACTTTGCCGCCGAAAGCTTCCAGCACGCGACGGATAAAACCTCCCTGACCGACAGAGCGGTAGACGCCGAAGAGTTCGCCGTTGGCGCGAATCTGGCCGGCAAGGGTGTTGAGGAAGGTCTCCTGAGAAAGAAACTGGTTGACCTGGGACCGGACCAGGAAGGGGACATCCAGCCCCACCATTTCAGAGTTGAGCTTCGCGACAAGATGGGCGCCGTCGAGGTCGCCGGACTGATTCACGGTGGCGCGGATGGCCCGGTCGTAGGCGTTGAGGAGGAGGTTGTTCTGCTGAATGAGGCCGGCGGCGAGCTGCTTGACGGTGTCAGGGTAAGTGGTGGCGGCAACCGAACTCAGCAGCGCGTTGCGCAATGTGGCCTGACCATAGGCCCGCAGCAGAACCGCCACCCACAAGCCGTCGGAATGGTCATAGCCGTGGTCGCGGGCATAGAGGACGTCTTCAAGGTCCACCGTCTCCCTGGCGCCGGAAGCGAAGATGACCAGGAAGGTGTCGGATGCGGATTGCTGGATGGAGTTGCGCAGCAGATCGGGGTGGGTGCGGGCAAGCGCGGCAACGGAAGCGTGAAAAAAGCAGCTGCCGAGGCCCCCCTGGCGCACCGCGGAATAGGAGATGCCGGAGGCGCCGTAGAGCGAGAGGGGATCTTTCTGAGCCTGCGCGGCCAGGGCAGCCGGGACCAAAATCGCGCAGAGAAGGACTGAAGCGCAGCGGTGGAACCGGCCCTGCCGCAATTGGGTTGGCTGGTTTCGCTTTGGCACCACTATCCCTCCCATGTACACGAAACGCCGACCCCCACTGCACGCACGCCGGAAGTCTGCCGGCGCTGCTGGCCAGAGCCTAATCGGAATTGGGAGAACCGTCTCCCGCGGCTTCGGCCCTGTTGATCAGATCGAGTAGCTGCCTCGCCCGGGCGTTGCTGTGGTCGCAACTCAGTACAGTCTGTACAAGGCGCTTGGCATCTTTATAATTTCCAGCGCCGCGGCTTCTTTCCGCCCGGTTCAGCCACGTCGCATAGTCGTCTGACGAAATTGTGCAGTTTCCCGAGGGTTCCTTAGGGACGTCAGGGGGTTTCTGTTGGTCCGGCTGCTGCGTCGGCCCGGCTTGAGGGGTTTTGTTTTTCTGCTCCTGTTCCTTCTGCTTCCGCTCCTGTTCCAGTCTCTGCTTCCGGGTCAGGGGCGGGGCGGCAGAGGACGCGGACTTGTTGTCGCCGGCGGAGGCGGGCGCGGATGAAGTGGGAGTCGATGACGGCTCGGTCGTGGCTGGTCGGGGTTCAGCCGTAGCCGGGTTGGTGGCAGGAATTTGCTGCGCCGGGGGAGCTGCGGCGATTCTTTGCGGTTCCGGTCCGGTACGGAAATAAAAGAATCCGGCGACGGCACCTGCCACGAGAAGGGCGGCAACGGCAACCCACAGAAGGGCGTGCAATCTGCGGCCAGATTCTTCGATCTCCTCAGCTTCGGGATGGACGGAAGTCTCGAGTTCGGGCGGTGGCGCCAACGGCACAGCTTCGACGGAGCGGCCGTTTTGCTCCATCATCGTGGCGAGCGCCTGCTCGTCGGCTTCGCGAGTGGTCAGACTCGGCGCAGCCCGCCACGACATCTCGCGGAATTCGGCGCCATTTTCCTTGGAGCGAACGGAAAAGCCGGGAACATCTTCCAGCAACCGGGCAGCAGAATCGGTAACCAGGATGCTGCCGGCGGAGGCAAATTCCGGGGGCGGAGTTTCGTGGCCGGCGCGGGCCACTTCGTCGCCGGACTGAATCAGGATGGAGAGAGCGTAGGGATGGGAGTCCTCGGATAATCCCTGTGCGCTCCACTGCAAACGGCGCGCTGCCAACGCGGCGGCTGCGATGGTATCAAACCGGGCCGACAAAACCGGCCCGCCCATTTCGGCAGGGATACCGCCCGAGGCCTGGATCAAATCGCGGGCGAGGGCACACTCGAGGCTGGCGTCGTCCCAGATCTCCGCCGGGCCGTTGTCGGTGCAGACGCGCACGGACAGGACAGCGCTTCCCGCCGGAGCGTCATCAACCATCGCGGTGGCCGCCTGGGAGCGGTCCCGGGCAGGGTTACCAATGGGGTTCACGGCTGCCGTCCTATCCGCGAGGCACGTTTGTTACCGCAGGGGAGAATTGCGGAAATACAAATTGCAGAGCCTCTAAGGAAGTGGTAGATTAGCAGAAAACTGGGCCTCGGTAAACCCTCAAATGCGTTTCAGGTCATTCCCCCATGGCCAGCGCAGAGGGCTCTGTGTATAAGTAAGCGGCACTCCCATTGGTCCAATTCGGCACGACTCCTGTTGCATGCAGGAAGTCTGCTCCCGGGGGAATCATGAAATCGCAGGGTCAAGGATATAAGAAGGTTACGAAGACAAGCTTAAAGCTGCGCTTCGTGGCAGTCCTAACTATTTGTCTTGGGGCCATGACCGGCATCGGTCGAGCCAAGGAATCCGGACTCACGGCAATTGAGATCTATAACGGGCCTTCCGGGGTCTCGTATGTGCAGCTCACCAATGTGCTAATTTCGGCAAAGTTAGAAGTGCGCGTGACCGCTTCCGCCGACGCGGCGATGGAGAAGGGCTTCTATAACAAGCTGAATAAGCTCACGATGGAAGTTGGCGGGGTGCTGGAGCGGGGCTCGGACGGCGTGCTGCGCTACACGGGAACAGATGGCCAGACCGTGGTGGTGGTGCCGTGGAACGCAAAATTCGAGCACGGCGCGGCTCTCACGCCCTCCCAGTTGGCGGACCAGGCAGTGCTGCGGGGAACGGCGGTGGGGAGCGGGCAACCGCAGCAACTCGGACGCGGCGTAAAGCTGGTATTTGTTACGGCGCCGGACCAGGAATACGCCGAGTATCTACGCGCCGAGCGTGCTTCGGATATAGAGGGCTGGCGGGCATACCTTGCCAAATATCCCAGTTCAAGACACCTTGGGGATGCGAAGAGCCGGCTGGCAGCTCTTTATGCGCAGGCTGGAGAGTCGGCGCTGGAGCAATACAACAAAACGGCCGACTCTGCTTCCCCCGCTTATGAGAGTTTGAAATCGGCCAGGAGCTTTGTCGAGCAGGCGACTGCGTTGGCGCCCGGCTTGCCCGCAGTGAAACAGCTCGATGACCGCGTACTGGCGGCGCTGTCGGCGATTGTGGAAAAAGGCAGGAACGAACTGGATGCATATCTAAAGGCTCTGAAAGAGCGCACCGCGGGATATGCGCACCTGGGAACGGCCAAAAGCCTGTTGGAGACCGCCAACGGGATAGAGGTCACGCAGAACGGCGAGACCGCGTTGAACGAGGAAATGAGAGCGTACGATGCGGTGCAAAGCGCGATGCGGCAGGCCGAGTCCTCAGTAACTGCAAAGCGGTATGATCTGGCGCTGTCCAACGTTGAACCTTACCGCTCGTTCGCCAGCGAGGAACCGCGCATCTCCGCCGTCATCGACGCCGATTACAACTACCATATGGATGCCGGTAAGCGCGCCGGCGCCGCTTCGAGCTGGGATACCGCCGTTGCCGAGTTGGAAAAAGCGGAAAAGGCAAAGGGCACTCCGGAAGAACGCCGTCAGTTGGCTAATGCCCGCGAGCAATGGACCATCACCCAGGACAAGGCGGCTGCCCAGAAGGCGCTGGCCGAGAGCGCCGGTTACGAGCAAGAAAAGCCACCGGACATCATCCGGGCCTACGAGGTGCTGGACCAGCTTCCGGACTCCCAGAAGAAGCTCGTCGCCGACGACATGCAGCGGTTGCAGCCGGCCTATATTCAGAAATGTGCGCAGACAGCCAAAGGCTTGAACCAGGCCTATAAGGGGCTCGGCGGCGTGGCCGATGAAAAGGGAGTGGAGCAGGCATTCAGCTACTATTCGAAGGCGTACAAGCTGAGCGAAGATCCAGGCTATAAGGACCAGATGGACGCGATCGCAGATGAGCTGAGCGGATATGAGCTGGCTCAGGCGAAGCAATTTACGGCCAAGCCGGATGGATCGGGAACCGAGATGGCCTGGGCATACCTCTCCGAGGCGTTCCGGTACAGGGCCAGTAATCAGAGCGATGTTCGGGATGCCATGACGGCTGCGGCGCCGAGGCACAGAATCCGCTCGAATCTCTCCATTCGCGTCCAGTTCCGCGACCAGACCGGAGGCGGCTCGGGATTCGCCACTCAGGTAGAGAACGCGGTGATTGCAGGGCTGGAAAAGTCCAGAATCCCGATGAAGGTGGTGCGCGAGAATGAGCCGACCGCAGACCTCGTGACGGACTATTTGATCGAAGGTGACGTCCTGCGTCACCAATTGACCCCGGAAACAACTAAAGAACCGGTGCCGTCGACGTTCTTGTCGGGTACGGAGCAAGTGGAAAGCGAAAGCTGGCTCAAAGCCAATCAGGCGGTTGAAAAGGCGCAGATCGCGGTAACCGCCGCGCAGAACAAGCTTACGGTGGCCGAGGGCAAGGGAAAGAAACACGAGATCGAGGCCGCTCAGCGTTCTGTCCAAGATGCGACGAAAGCTGTCAACCTGGCTACCGCGGCGCGGGATAGCATGCCGAAGATGGTCACGCGGCCCGTTTCCCTCCCTTACACCTACATTAAGCAGACGGTGACGCTGACGGGGTCAATCGAGATGGAGTTCAGGATTTCGGACCCCACCCTGACCGAGCGCGTGAATATGGAGCCCATCGACAAAGATGAGACGCAGTCCTACACCGTGCTGCTCAATGTAAAGCCAGAGGATCCCACCGCAAACAAGGACCTGGGCACGCCGATTGATCAAACGCAGTTTCTCAGGGGGGCGGAGAATGACGCGCTGACCGCGCTGGTAACAGCGGTACGCGGCCAAGTGGAAAAGCTGCCGCAGAAGATCTATAGCAAGGGCATGCAGCGGGAAAGCGAACAGGATCTGGAAGGGGCCGGCGAGGCCTACATTCGCTACCTGGAGCTCATGCCGAACGACGACTCAGCGGCAGCGAAACACGCCCGGCAATTCCTGCTGGATAAGTTCAATATGAGCCCGGAATCCATTGTTGCCATTCCGTAGCCCAGAGCAGCGTTGAATGGAAACACGGGCCAGGACAGGGCGTAGGACACTTTTTTGAGGATGGTGACAGGTGACCCCAGACATGCCGAATGCCGGACCGGTCACGCGGATCGGCAAATACGAAATCATCGAAGAGTTGGGCCACGGCGGGATGGGGGTAGTCTATCGCGGGATCGATCAGGCCATCGGGCGAGAGGTGGCGATCAAAACCCTTACCGAGGGCTTTGCCGACGATCCCACGATGTTAGGACGGTTCTACGATGAAGTCCGCATCACCGGAAATCTCAACCACCCCAGCATCGTGACGGTATACGAAGTTGGGGACGAGAACGGCACCCCGTACATCGTAATGGAATGCGTCAGGGGGTTGTCTCTGGACAAGATCCTGGGTTCCCGCGACCAAATGCCGCTGCCGGACCGGTTGCGCATCGTGGAGCAGACCTGCAGCGCCCTGGGATACGCGCATCAGAACAACGTCATCCACCGCGACGTGAAGCCGGCCAACATTTTCGTGCTTCCCGACGGCAACGCCAAGCTGCTGGATTTCGGAATCGCGCGGCTGGAGAAACGAGACCAGGAGCAGGGTCATACCCGTGTGGGACACCTGATCGGCACCATTCCTTACATGGCGCCGGAACGGCTGCGGGGCGAGACCCTGGATGGGCGTTCAGACATATTCTCAGTCGGCGTGGTTCTCTATCAGCTGATCGCCGGCCGGCTGCCGTTCACGGGCTCGGACACCGTGCTGATGCAGAGGATCCTCCAGGATTTGCCGCCGTCGATGTCGGAGCTCGGTATCGAATGTTCGCCGGACCTGGAGGCGATCATCGATCGGGCTCTGGCAAAGGATCCGGCTGACCGCTACTCCAGCGCCGAAGAAATGGCGGCAGAGATTTCTGCCATTGTGGCGGAGTTGCGCCAGGGCCAGGTGCAGGAGATGATCGCGGAAGCGCGTGAGTGCATCGAGGCCGACCGCCTGGCGCAGGCGAGGACCGTGCTGAACCAGGTTTTGCGCATCGACAACAAAAATGCGCCGGCCCGCGAGCTGCTGGCTCATATTCAGAGCCAATTCACCCAGCGAAAGCGCGAGTTGACGGCGCAACAGGTGCGGCAGCAGGCCGAGGACGCGTTTGCCAGTAAGCGTTACGACCAGTGCCTGGCGGTGCTGGACGGAAGCGGCGAACTGCTGACGTCCTATCCCGAGCTGGATACTTTGCGAAAAAAGGCGCAAAAGGAGAAGGAGAAACAGACCCGGCTCAATGAGCTCATGGGCCAAGTCGAGTCGGCGCGGCGCAGGGGCGACTACAAGACAGCCATCGCCAATGCGGAAAAGGCGCTGAAGGTCGACAAGACCAATCCTCGTATCGTCGCCTTGCGCAATCAACTCACGGCGGAAGCCGAGCAGGCACAACGGCAGGCACAAGCCCGGGTGCTGCTGACGGCGGCGCGCGGAGAATTGACCGCGCGCAGGTATGCCGAGGCGGTGGACCTGCTGAAGCAGGCGGAGGTGGTCGATCCGACAAACCCCGAGCTTCCACTGATGCTGGACGACGCCAAAAAGGGCCAGGAACAGAGCCGGCGCCAGGAGGTGATTGCCCGGCTCGAGGACGAGGTGTCGCAGGCCGCCACTTACGAGCAATTGCAGCAGGTGGCGCAATCCATCAAGGGAGCGTTGTCGGACATGCCCTCGGAATCGAGGCTGTTCCGGCTGAATGCCCAGGTGGAGCGGCTGGTGCGCGATCACACCAACCGGAAGCTGGTTGAGGATACGGTTCTGGCGGTGCGCGACCTGACCCCTCGCGAGGCGCTGGAACGGGTGCGGCGAGCGCAGGCCCAGGTGCCCGGCGAGGAGCGGCTGCTCTCTCTTGAAGTTCTGCTGAGCGAACGCCTTCGCCAGCAGTCGGTGGATGAACGCCGTGCCGACTACCTGGTACAGGCGCGGGAATTCCTGGGCAACCAGCAATTCTCAGATGCGGTACGGGTACTTGAGTTCTGCGAGGGTGAAGGCATTGCTTCGTCGGAGGTCCTGGCCCTGCTCGACTTCGCTCGCAATGAGGAGCGCGAACACCAGCGCGTGAGCAAGTTGCGCAACGACATGGCGCATGCGCAATCGTTGATTGATGATGCAGATTTCGAAGGCGCGATCCGGTTTCTGGAAGGCGCTCTCGGGCAGAACGACGATCAGGCGCTACACATGCTGCTCGACCAGGCAACCTCCGGCCGGGAGGCACTTGACAAACAGATCGCGAACGCGGTGGCGTCGGTGTCAAACCTGATCCAGGCCGGCAAGTTTGAAGAAGCCATCCACTTTGTCGAGGTGCAGCCCAAGGTCATTACGCGTTCCTCTCGGATCCAGAGCATGCTGTCCATCGTGGCGGAGGAGCAGAAACAGGCCGTGTTCCGCGCAATCGGCCGCGCCTATGCGGCGCTACCCGTCGATCTACGGCTTTCCGAGACTCTATTGCGCCAGGCGGAAGGCGCTGCTTCCGAAACCTCACTGCTGAACGCGCTTGCCGAGACGTTCCATGCCCGGCAGCAGTCGTTTGCGGATGCAGCGTTGAATGAGGCGGCGAGCAATTCGCGTCAACTGGTGCGGGAGCGAAATCGGGAAGGGGCCGAGAAACTACTGCTGTCGGTCTCCGCCGCTCTCCCCTTCTCCAGCGAAAAGGCTCGCCTGGAATGGGAGAATGCGCGCAGAAAGGCCACCGGATCGGGAATGTTTCGGACGCGAAGCTGAAGATCCTGGCAGGCCGGGAGAAGACGCATGGATTTCTCAAAGATGCTGGTTAGGAATAACGCGGTTCAAGAAGGGACCACATGGAAATCGAAATCGAAGTGATCGGAAAGCCCAATCGATGGCTCGTCAATCAATCGCCGGTTCGGATCGGACGCGGAGCGTCCTGCGAGGTTACGTTGCCGGCGCGGCAGTTTCCCCACATCGCCCTGGTGCACGCGGAGCTCGAAGTAGTAAATGGCGCGCTGCGGCTGGCGGCGACGGACGACAGCCAGGGGCCGGTTAGCCTGAACGGGCAGCCAGTGGATGCCGGCGCGTATATTCTCTCGGGCGACATACTCCAGCTTGGGCCCGAGGGCCCGCAGCTTCGGGTGCAATACCGGGAGACTGCTCCCCAACGCAGCAGTTACGAGCCCACCCGCGTGATGCAGGCGGGCGAAGTTCCGGGCCGCGAAGCAGCGCGCGGGGTGGCCGCGCCGGACATCCCCGGGCGCCTGCCTACCCAGGTGATGAGTGTGCCGGTTTCACCGGCAGAGCCTCCGCGGCCGGCGCCACCGTTATCGGCACGCGCTCCCCAAAAGGGATTGTTTGGCGACGGCAACCCGCAGACTCCGCCGAAGTCTTTTCCCGGTCCCGCGGTGCGGGTCCCCGCGACGCCGGCGGTCCCGGCTCAAGCGGCTGCGAATCTTACCCCACTGCAAGGATCTTTGCGAACGTTGCAAATCATGCAGGGCGCCAGCCTGCTTGTGATTGTGATCCTTGCGATCCTGGTGATCCGGCTGCAAAGCCAGGTTTCGCACAATCACAATGAGCTCACGGCCCTGCGCGCCCAGAACGCGAATGCGGTGAGCGCGTTCACGCCTACGCTGGATGCGCGCCTGAATGCATTTGGCCAGCGGGTGGACTCGATTGACGCCACCATGCGCGAAGGCGAGGCACGCATGGAGCATGGCATGGACGTGAAGATGAAAGCCGCCCAGGACCAGCTCTTCGCGAGCCTGGACCAGCGCATGAAAGCGACGGAGGACCACATGGTGAACCGCATGAACACGGAGCTGCCGCCATTGCTGGACAAATACATGACAGCGAAGATGGCAGAACTCAAGCGCTAACCAGATGCGGCGCTGCGCGCACGTATCGCGGCGCAGGGAGAGGGGCATGATGCCGAGAACTTGGATTCCGTGCCTGGCTGTCCTGTTGGCATTGGCTCCCGTTGCCGACGCCCAGCCGGATGCGCTCAAACCGGCGGGAGACCCCGCCGCGATGGGCGCCATTCAGGTGAAGAACATAAGCATCTCCGCCTTTTCCGTCTCCCACGTCGAGATGGGCGTAACCCTGGCGCTGGTTCCAGCGCAATCGGTCACGCTCAAGAACCTTCAGATCTGCTCGCTTCGGCTGAATGGACTGCCGGTTTTCGCCTCACCGCTCGACCAGGAGATTGTGCTGCAAAAGGGCCAGACCGTTGTGCTGCCGCCCCTCTCGATTTCCGTTTTTTTTCGTGACCTGACTACTCCTAAGCCTCTCCAGCAGATGATTGAGAAGCAAAGCGTGCACGTGCAGGGAGAGGTGCAGTCGAACGTGGATGTGGGTCTCCTTGGCAGGCTCGCGTTGCACTCGCAGCATCCCAAGGTGGTGGTTCCGATCAGCCAGGATGTCCCCGTGGAGGTTGGCGGAACTCCGCTCGAGCGGAGCCTGGCTCTGAGCGTGCTGTCCGCCATTGACAGTCAGATGCAGAGCAACGGACCCGCCGACAAACTGCTGGAGGGGCTTCGGCCGGAGTGGATTCGCAATATTCAGGCGGCCGCCCAGCCCAGCCTTTACGTGGTGGAATCGAGTTATTCGCTTCGCCAGGGATCCACGGCCTATCCAGTGAATGAGACGGAGCTGGGATTCCGCGTCGCGTCGGGCAAGATCGCCACCTCGGCGGAAATGCTCAGCCCATGGAAATACGACGTTGAATTTCAGACTGCACTCTCGACCGGCGACGTCAAAATGGTCAAGAACAGCGAAGATCTCACCGTGCGGCCGTTAACAGGCGGCGCACCGGCGCTTTCCCTCATCCACGGGGACATTGGCGCCGAGGCGAGCGGCGCGGCGGAGAGCGATAAGCTCATCGCGGCGGGAAAAACGCACGAACAGATCCAAGTGTTTCGCCGAGCTTCCCCGTTCTCGCTGGCAGTCCTCACGCTGCACGCGCCATCCCCGCCCGGCCTCACGCCCGCTCCGGCCGCCATTCTGGCCCAGGATAGCTGGGACCAGGTTGTGGTGTTTCGGCTGCGCAGGGCCACCGGCGCCGACGGAGGAGCGGTGGAGCCGCTTCCGATTGCCGCCCGACGAGACGGGAACTCGATCCACCTGATGCAACCTGTGGACGACGCCGTCTACGGCTCGCCGATCATGACGCCGGAAGGAGTCATCGGCATCGTGCAGGATGAGCAGACGGGGACGTTTCTTCCGCCGGC
>Ga0307373_10007938_pt1 | contig 16336 bp, 14 predicted proteins | sample OX2MG_FD_202534 | JGI IMG/M metagenome (GOLD analysis project Ga0307373, IMG submission 202534) | Soil microbial communities from Risofladan, Vaasa, Finland - OX-2 | ecosystem: Environmental > Terrestrial > Soil > Coastal area > Acid sulfate soil | place: Finland: Risofladan, Vaasa | collected... | reverse complement strand
ACAACGTGCGGTGCAGCTCTCCGGTCGCCTACGGCTCCCTTCGAGCCGCACCGCAGAGAAGAGCAAAAGCAAGAAACTACCCCGGAACTCGCATTATGATTGGTACAGAGAACGGGGGCAGGTCACACCCTTCGCCGCCTTTCAAAATGCCGCTGGCTCCGAAACGGGAGCCGATTGGGCTTGAGGGACATGCATCCTTGAGCCGAAGAACGCGTAATGAGTGACGACAATGTAGCACCCGAGCGGAATGAGCATAGCCAGTGCCATGCTGTGCCAGATCTCGTATAGATACCCCATGGCCGGCGGAGCCACGGCGGCTCCGATAATTGCCATGATGATGAGAGAGCCGCCCAGCTTGGTGTTTGACCCCAAGCCCTTGAGTCCCAGTGCGTAGATGGTGGGGAACATCAACGACATAAAGAAACTTGTCAGAAACAGCGCCCCTACTCCCACCCAGCCGGGAAACAAGACGCCCAGCGTTACGAGCCCAACGTTGATGATTCCATAAGCTCCCATCAGCCTGCTAGGGCGGAAAAACTTCATCAGGTAGGTTGCCACGAATCGACCAATAGCAAAGGCCACAAGGCTTCCCGTCAGCACGTAGCCAGCGACTTTTTCAGGCTGATGCGTGTAGTCCTGGACGTATTGAATAAGGAAGCTCCAGGTTCCGACCTGCGCGCCAACATAAAAAAACTGAGCAGAAATACCCTGCAAAAAGTGTGGGTAATGCCACAGGTCGCGGAGCTTGCCTTTGTCGCGGGGGTCCGTCGTATGGATCTCTTCGACGGTCTTGGGAAATTTCGTTCTCAGAATCAGAAAAGCCATAAAGAAAACGACAATGCCAAGAATGACGTACGGCCGAACCACCCTCAACGTCTCGTGCTCCAGGTAAGCTCCTAGCGTCCCGTGGATCTTGAGTGTGTTAATTTGCTTGGGACCTAGTTCAATTCCGGAAAAGATAAAAACCGTGCCCGCCAAAGCTCCCGTGATCGATCCCAGCGGGTTAAAGGATTGCGAGAAATTCAGCCGCCGTTCGGAAGTCATCGGGTCGCCGAGCACGGTGATAAACGTGTTTGATCCCGTTTCAAGGAACGACAATCCGCTGGCAATTACGTAGAGGGCCAGCAGGAAAAATCCATAGCTCCTGATGATGGCAGCCGGCCAGAACAAAATGGCTCCGGTGCCAAACAAGCAAAGTCCTGTGACAAGCCCGGCCTTGTAGCCGAACCTTCGCATCAGGAACGCCGCTGGCATGGCCCAGCAAAAATATCCCAGGTAGAAGGCGGATTGCACCAGACCTGCCTGAAGACGCGTGAGCTGAAATGAGGTCATGAACTGCTTAATCAGGATGTCATTCAGATTGTTGGGAATAGCCCAGAGATAAAACAACGCTGTGACCAGAACAAAAGGGAGGATACTTTCGTGTGAAAACAATTGAGGACGGTTGTCCCCCTCAGGTGTCGAGCTCATTATTCACATCCTCGATTTGCCAAGGTTTGGGGTTCAAAAATCCCGAAGCCGTCTTGAATGGCCTCATTGAAATCTGTTGTTCGACAGCGGCTATACGTAACGCCATAAGTTGGCGACGCTCCAAAACTGTAGCACCGGTCTGCGACCAGGCTTGTCCAAATTAGCTTTTCGAGATCCACTTAATTTGGACAGCCACTGCCAGTCGCTGGCCATCTTCCCAGTTCGGCGTGCTGCAAAAGGGCCGAAATCCGCCCCATTTGGAAGGGGTTGTGGGTTTTGGGGCCTCTGCGAGCCGGTCGGTGCGAATTTGGACAGCACGGCGCCAAGATGGGAACCTGATCTTGAGATGGCTAAAAGCCTCATTGAAAGTAAAGGGCTTAACCCGTCCAAATAGCCTTTTTGTGGCTAATTTGGACAGCCCTGGTCTGCGACCGGCGGATTTCGCCGCTCAGGCAAGCAGCGCTTGCCGCCGAGCGGCGCTACAATAAATGACCGTCGCCGACTTATGGCGCCCTATATAGAACCCTTCAGTCATGCCGGCCGCAACGAGCCATTGCCGGGCGGTTAGCTTGAAGCAAGTAACCGGAATCCCTCGTCACCAGAACATGTTCCGACAAGGGTTTCGGCTTCCTGTCAGCGGTACTTCATGCGTGCACACTTCAATGCGTTTAGAGCGACTGCCCGGCAGGTTCCGTCCCCGAGTATCAACTATTACTTTCCTCTTCGATCAAGTAATCGAAATGCCTAAGCGGAATAGGTTAAGAGGCGTTTCTCCCATTCCACCAGCGCCGCGCTGCCACGACGGACCAGACAGATTCCACGAGCCCGAACGGCCATGCTCCCTGGAGAAATCCGTACACCGATCCCATCAAGCATGCCACGGCAAACAACAGGATGAACCAAGGGCTGCGTTTCTCCAACGCGTAACACACGAGCATTGCCGTAACCGCAAAAAGTCCAAAAAGTGTGAGTGTGTCCACTAGAACGTTTCCGGGTGCTTGCCGCTCCAGATATTCTCATTGGCTGCGAGTGCCAGATCTGCTCAAATCGACCGACCCTCAGGAAAAGGCATCTTTTCTCTCCCAAACATTTGACGCCGGACCATCCACCGGTTGGGAATCGTTCAGCGGGAAGGCGCTTTTTTCGGAGGAGTTGCGTTTCCCCGGGGTGGGCGCTTTGCAGTCCGCTGTGTTTCCAGGCGCGCCTTCAGCAACCTGGACTTTCGGTCCGTCCGTTTGCCGAGTTTCTGATTGATAAACCGTGAACCTCTCATGTTCCAAACTCGGAAACCTGGCAAGGTCTGGCGTTATTGCGAAACCGATTCTGCTCCCCGAAGGGTTTCCCATTCCTGAGCGCGAACGAGGAGGGTGTTGGACATGCGATCATGCCAAGTCAACCCGTCGCTGTCGACGATTGCCCAGATAAATCCCAGCATCAAGGCTGAAATCGAAACTAAGTATCCGAAGGACCGCCAGAAGCAGTCAATCCGCTTCGGGGGACTGCCCTCAAAGGTGCGGACTTCCAGGCCCGCCCAGACCAGTCCTGGCGTTCCGTAGGCAAAGACCGTAAATACTCCAAAGTAAGCCATGAGCAAAATGACTCCAACCAGAGCCACTACAACCAGGTCGGGAGGCTGTGAAGATAATTGCCCGCCTGCTCGCCAGAAGATTGCGGCAAACACGCCGGCGGCAAAAAGCAGGACCAGAAGATCCAAGGCGCCGGCAAGGAATCGCTTGCTCATCGGCGCGATCTTGAATGAGGAGGCATTGCTCCTTGCGTCGGCAAGCGCCGGGGAGGGTTCGAGCTCAATTTCCATCGGGACTGCCGGGGCGGGAGGTCCCATGCGAATTTGCCCGGCGCCCGACCTTGCATCACCCCCGGTGTCAATCTCGTCCGGAAGCCCTTCCAGAACGAATGCGTCCGAATTTGGACCTAAACCCGGTGGAGTGTCTTCCTCGAAATTCGATTCATCAAAAGATGGGAATTCGATAGCATTTGGCTTGCTCTCGGTTTCTTCCGGACGGGACTCGAAATCAAGGTCGAGGGTTTTTTCATCGTCCTCTTTACCTTTGCTGATGCGGGCTCGACGGCGCCGATACTCTTGCATCCGCTCGGAAAGCTCCTTTTGCCAGTTCGGGGACGATTCAGATTCGGGTGGTTTAGCCTCGGTGGCGCTCCGCCGGGGCAGGTCCATGAACTCTCTGCCGCGACCGATGGATTGGTCCATATTTCCGCTCTCTGCTTTGGTAACTTGTTCTTTACCTTCAGGCTCCCTGAAAACGGTGTCCGCGAGCTGGGTTGTTGCCCTCGAAGGCGGACTAAAGAAGGGTGGAATCCCAGGCTTTTGATTCTCAGCCTGCGTGAAGCGATGACCGCACTTCTTACACTGATCGAGTCCGGGAAAGCTGACAAAACCACAATTCGGGCATTTCACGCGGGTTAATCCCCCCGTCGAACAACTTACATTGCCGTATCATGTTAGCAAATTCGTGCATTATCAGAAAGGGTTTGCGAGTAAAATACTAGCTTTACGAATCCTATGGTTTTTTCCTTTTCTCGCCCGCGAAGAAACTTTCGATTTCGGCTGCCAGCATTGTTCGGAGTGGCGCTGGTTGCCCTGAGCCTTAATACGTTCGGACAGCAATCCCCATTGATCCCAGCGGAACTCGGAGGACAAAACTCAACGGTTACCGTTCACGCGGACTCGCAGGAAAAAAATGGAGACATTTATGATCTGCGGGGACACGTTGAGGTGGCTTACGCTGATACAAACGTTACGGCTGATGAGGTTTCGTACAATGAAGCAACGGGAGAGATTGTGGCGAAAGGTCACGTCACCTTTACCGCCCCCGACGCGCACTTGGACGCCAACGAAGCTCACTACAACGTTCTCACGGGGCAGGGCTGGTTTCTCGACGGCCGGGGCTACGTGCGTCCGCGTCTCAAGCCTCGACCGGGAGTGATACAAACGGAAAATCCTTTTTACCTCCAGGCGAAAGTTGTGGAAAGGCTGAATGAGCTGGCTTACAAGATTACGGACGGCCGCGTGACGACCTGTCAGTGTGAGCGGACGGGCTGGTCCATTACTGCCAGCCGTGCCGACGTCAAAGTCGGGGAGAAGGTGGTGGCGAAGGGTACCGTCTTCCGCTTTCTTCGAGTGCCGATTTTCTATTCGCCGATCCTTATCGATTCCATCGCCCCGCGTCCCCGCCAGAGCGGGTTTTTGCTGCCGACGATCGGCAACTCCAGCCAGAAAGGACTTACTTTCGGCGATGGCTTCTACTGGGCCATCAATCGCAGCGCCGATTTGACCTTGGGACTACAGAATTACAGCGTGCGAGGTCTCGGCGGGAGCGCCGAGTTCCGCGCCCGTCCCAGCGCTAACAGCAACCTCGATGTAAGTATTTTCGGCGTCAACGACCAGGGGAGTGGGGGCAACCGGCAACTGCGGGCTCCGGGCGAAAGCGTGCGCGCGACCGGGGAGGCCGATAACCTGTGGGACGGCTTTCGAGGCGTGGTGAACGTCGATTATGCGAATACTTTGGCTTTTCGCGAAACATTTACCAACAATTTTACCGAGGCTGTCTCCTCCGAGGCTCGGCAGATGGGCTTTCTGACCAAGAACTTTGATGCCTACAGCGCCAATTTTTATCTTTCGCGCTATCAGAACTTTCTGTCCACCAGCGGGGGAGCGGGGAATTCCATCTCCATTCTGCATACTCCCAGTTTTTCTTTTTCAGGGATGGACAAGGAGATCAGTGGCTCGCCCGTTTATTTTTCCTTTGATACTTCGATTGGGGCCGTGGAACGGACTGAGCCGGACTTCAGCACCTCCAACCTTTCTGAACGATTTGACGTTCATCCCGAGTTTACTCTGCGGTTGAAATCCTTTTGGCACATTCATGTGACGCCGTCGGGCGGCATCCGCTTCACGCGATACGGTACCAGCCTCAGACCGGACCGTAGCGGCCTGGATCGCTTTCTTGGGGACTTCTCCCTGGATCTTCGCCCCCCCTCGTTTGAAAAAGTCTTTGCGCATCCTTACCATGGGTACCTCTTTAAACATGTCATCGAGCCCGATATCACTTATCGCCTGGTACGGGCCGCCGACCCGCAGGACATCATGGACATTGTCCGCTTCGACAACCTCGATACCCTGGCGGAAACCAATGAGATTGAGTATTCCTTAACCAATTCCATTCTAGTCCGCAAGGATGTGCCCTCCGGTACGGCGCCGCCGCAGGCTCGAGAACTCGTATCTTTGCGGCTTTCTCAGAAATACTATTTTGATCCGACCTTCGGGGGCGCGCTTGAGCCGGGCAGGCAAATCGTGTATGAGCCAACTTCTTCACTGACGGGTTTCGCCTTTGCGCAGGGGCGCTCGTTGTCGCCGCTGATTTCGGTGCTGAAGCTGGCGCCGTCTTCGAATTATGATACGGAACTGCGGGCTGACCTTAACCCCTATGGGGGCGGGGTACTGAACGCCGGTATCACCTCGAACGTGCATCGCGGGCTGGTGGGCGTGTCGCTCACCGACTTTTTCATCAACCGGACGGCATCGGAACTGATCCCGGTCATCCCCACGGTGCCTCTGTCCCAAATCCCGTCGTTTAACCTGTTGCGCACCGTCGCAACCTATGGCAATGTGGGCCACAAGGGTTTCAGTGGTGCCTTCGGAATCGACTACAATTTTGTGGGAGGGGTCTCCCAGCAAGTCGTCAGCCAGGTTGGTTATCATTTTTCCTGTTTTGCGGTTGATGTCGAATATCGAAGATTTAACTTGGGACCCATCCGCCAGGAGAACGAGTTTCGCGTGGCCGTATCCTTGTCGAACGTGGGGACGTTCGGCAACTTCCGGCAGCACGATCGATTGTATTGATCCTGCCCGCGCCGAATTATCGGTACGCGTGCCACAGGCCGGATAAAAGAGAACCGGGCCTGCTTCGGGTTCGCTTGGATTCACGGAAGGAGAAATGCCATGGCTTTCCCCACTCATCGCCCTCGGCGCCTGCGGCGCACGGAGGCTTTGCGAAGCATGATCCAGGAGACGCGTCTTTCGACGCGCTCCCTGATCTATCCCCTGTTTGTCTGCCCGGGCTCCGGTGTGAAGGACGAGATCGGCTCGATGCCCGGCAACTACCGGTGGTCGGTGGATTTATTGGCCGAAGAGTGCAAGGCGGTCTATGACCTTGGCATCCCCGCCGTGATCCTGTTTGGGATTCCCGAGAGCAAGGACGAGGAGGGTTCGGGCGCCTACGACCCTGACGGAATCGTTCAAAGGGCCGTCCGGAACATCAAAAGGGCGGTTCCCGATCTCCTGGTGATTTGCGACGTTTGCCTGGATGAATACACCAGCCACGGACACTGCGGACTTATCAAGAACGGAGAGATTGACAACGACTCCACGTTGGAACTGCTGGGGAAAACGGCGGTGACTCAAGTGGAAGCCGGCGCGGACATTGTGGCGCCTTCGGACATGATGGACGGGCGGGTGGGAAGAATCCGGGAAGACCTGGATTCCGAGGGGTTCATCCATACGGCCATCCTGGCTTATTCGGCAAAGTACGCCTCGGCTTTTTATGGGCCTTTCCGTGACGCGGCGGATTCAGCGCCGAAGTTCGGTGATCGCAAGTCTTACCAGATGGACCCGGCCAACTGGCGGGAGGCGTTGCGGGAGATTGCGCTGGACATCGAAGAAGGCGCGGACATCGTGATGGTAAAACCTGCGCTTCCCTATCTTGATATCCTTGCGCTGGCGCGCCAGGAGTTTGACGTGCCCATGGCCGCCTACCAGGTGAGCGGTGAGTTCTCGATGATTGAGGCGGCGGCGCGCGCCGGATGGATCGACCGAAAGCGCATTGTTATGGAAACTCTCCTTTCCATTCGACGTGCGGGCGCTGATATGATTCTGACCTATTTTGCGAAGGATGTGGCGCGATGGCTGGCGTGTTGAGCGGTTGCTCTCCAACGAGTAATCAAACTCCCGGGTGCTGTCGCTGATGGAGTTCGTGCGGTTGAGGCGTTTTCACCGATTCTTACCTGGCATGTCTGAACGTCCTGACCGATGTTGGCGCTGGGGCTTGTGCCTGTTTTCCCTGGGTGCCTGCGTGCTGCTGCTCCCGGCGGCGGGACGGGCCGCGCACCACAGGTCGCTTGCCAGCCAGATCGACGCCATCCTGCGTACGAACCCCGCTCGACGCGGGTTTTGGGGCATCGAAGTTGTCCAATTATCCGACGGCAAGGTTCTCTACGCCCGGAATGCGGATCACCTTTTCCAACCCGCATCGACAATGAAGTTGTTTACTACGGCGGCGGCACTCACCAAGCTGGGTCCGGATTTTATCTTTCGAACAACCGTTGAAAGCTCGGCCCCCCCGAACGCCGAAGGCCGTGTCCCCAACTTGATTCTGGTGGGGCGTGGCGATCCAAACCTCGGCAGCCGAGTTTTGCCTTATCACCTGAAGACTGAAGTTCGCTCGCCCGCCGATCTGGATTTCGAGAAGCTTGCCGAGCAAGTTGTGGCGAAAGGCGTCCGCGAGGTTACCGGCAACATTATTGCGGATGACGGCTATTACGTTTACCAGCCTTATGGGCCCGATTGGGCGATCGATGACATGGTTTGGAGCTACGGCGCTCCCATCACGGCTTTGGCCTTCAATGACAACTCGCTGACGCTGCGCGTCCAGCCTGGGAGTGCAGAGGGATCCCCGGCGGGAATCACCTTGGGGCCTGCCTCTGATTACTACAGGATCAAGGACGAGGTCAAAACAACCTCAGCCGACACCCCGGCCAAGGTGCTGGTGGACCGCGCACCGGGGTCTATGGAACTCGAAGTCTGGGGCCATGTTCCCGTGGGTTCTGACGGGATTAAGGAAGAGGTTGCCATTCAGAATCCTCCCTTGTTGATTGGGGAGATGTTTCGCAGGCTTCTCGATCAGCGAGGAGTGAAAGTGGACGGACAAGTGGTGGTTCGCGAACGGAGTCCCTCCGCAATGGCTGCCGCCGATGGGGCCTCGACCAAGCCCGAGGAGCGGAATATCCTCGCCGAGCACGATTCTTTACCCCTGAGCGAGGATATTAGGGTCACGCTTAAGGTCAGCCAGAATTTGCACGCGGAAATGCTCCTGCGAACGATGGCCCGGGAAGTCAGCGGGGAGGGAAGTCTCAAAGCCGGCACAGAAATTCTGGATGATTTTGCTCGGGAGATCAACATTCCTCCAGACGAGGTCCATTTCGCGGGCGGGTCCGGGCTTTCGCGCGATACTCTGGTGAGCCCCGTTGCCTTGATTGCATTGCTCGAATTCATGGCCCACTCCGAGGACTACAAAGACTTTTTTGGAGCACTTCCTGTGGCGGGCGTCGATGGGACTCTTGCTGACCGTTTTGAGCGCACCACCGCAAAGGGATGCATCCACGCGAAGACGGGTTCCATGGAGCACGTGAATTCGCTCGCAGGGTATATGGATCTTCCCGGGGGACGCCGCTTAGCGTTTGTGATTGTGGGGAACAATCATCCCCTGCATTCGGCTGCGGCGATCGGGGTCATTGACCGGATGGCTCTTGCGATCTACCGGCAATTTGCAGAGGCGCGCAAGGTGCGCTAGAAATGTAATAAGATGAGATGTCTTGATTCATGATGGCAAAGCGACACCGGGCCCTGCGTATATGAAGACAATTACAATTTTCGGAAGTTCAATGCCGGATGGAGGCACAGAGGTTTACCGCCAGGCACAATGCTTGGGAAGGCTGCTTGCTGAGGCGGGCTTGATCGTTTGTAATGGCGGCTACGGCGGGCTGATGGAAGCGTCAGCGCGAGGAGCACAGGAAGCCCAGGGGCACACCGTGGGCGTAACCTGCAAGGTATGGCCGGCTCATGCCAATCGTTGGATTACTGAGGAGATTCGCACCGCTTCCTTTATGGAACGCCTCATGACGCTTATTGAACGAGGCGATGCGTACGTTGTCCTGCCGGGTGGAACAGGAACACTTGCGGAATTGGCGCTGGTGTGGGAGATGATGAACAAGTCGTCGCTGGCGAGATCGATGGGAGGTCCGAGGCCCTTGCTGGTGATGGCTCCGTATTGGCAGCCGGTGATCGGCTGCCTGGAGCAGGAAGGCCAGATGGCTTCCATCTCGAAGAAAATGAAACCGCCTGCCATGGATATGGTGACCCTGATCCGCAGTGTGGATGAGGCTGTCGTCCGGCTGAGGAGCGAACCATGACGCTGCGGCTATAACAGTCTGAGGCTCGCAGTCTCCGCACCATGAACGAAACCGCTCCTTTTCCCGGCATGACTGATTTCTTTTCCTGCGATGTCCTCGAGTTCCGAGCGATCCAGGAACTTCTGCGCGAATTCTTGTCCGGCCCCATCAGCGGTGCCCGAATTGCTGCGCTTACTCCGCAAACTGATTTGGAGGCGATCAGGCTCGCCCTGGAACGTGTGCGCGAGGCAGTGGAATATCTGCGGGAGAACCAGCGACCATCGTTCGGCGGGCTTGCGGATCCCCATCCTGTCCTCGAAAAACTCCACGTTGAGGGAATCATCTGCACCGTGCGTGAAATATTGACTGCCCTTGCCGTGCTGCGAAAAGCGCAGGAGTTGAGGAAGAATTTTGATAGGACGTCTTTTCCAAACCTCGCGATTCTGGCGGGTGCGTTGGCGGATTTCCGCCCCCTGCTGGCGGAGATCGACGGGAAGATCCATCCGGATGGGCATCTCGATTCTTCGGCCAGCGCCGAACTCGGCCGCATTCGCCGGGCGATTGACCATTTGCGCGGGGAAGTGCAGAGAACACTCGAAAGCCTGATACGGCGCTTCAGCCGGGACAAAGTCCTGCAAGATGCCGTGGTGATGCTGCGGAATGACCGGCTGGTGATTCCTATTCGCGCCGAGGACAAGCGGCATGTGCCGGGCGTGATCCACGGGGCGAGCTCGTCAGGCGCGACGGTCTTTCTTGAGCCTCTTGAAACCGTTCCCCTGAATAATGAGTTGGTGGAACTCGAAGAGCGCGAGTACGCTGAAACTCAGAGAATCTTGGGTGAGTTCACCGAAAAGCTCCGCGTGCAGCGCCCTGAACTTCTGGGGGCGGTGGAAGTCCTGGGAGAACTGGATGTCGTATTCGCAAAGGCGGAGTTTGCCCGCGCTTACAACTGTTGTCTTCCTGAGTTTTCAAGCCAGCGGCAGTTTTTGCTCAAACAGGTCCGGCATCCTCTGCTCGAGAAAACACTTGCAAAAGATAGAGGCAAGCCCATCCCGCTGAATGTGGAGTTGAAAGGACCGAGAAGTCTGATGATCATCAGCGGCCCGAACGCCGGCGGCAAAACGGTGGCACTCAAAGCAATCGGTATCACCGTGCTGATGGCCCAGGCTGGCTTGCCCGTTGCCGCGGAGGAAGCCTGCCTCCCGGTTTTTCGGCGTGTGCTGGCGGACATTGGCGACCAGCAATCCATCCAGGCCAATTTGAGTACTTTCTCCGCCCACATCACCAATATCCGGGCCATGGTGGAGGTCGTCGGGCCGGACGACTTGGTCCTCCTGGACGAACTGGGCTCCAGCACCGAGCCCGGGGAGGGCGCGGCACTGGCGATTGCGATGCTCGAGTGGTTCCGCAAGTCTCGCGCGATGACCTTTGTCAGCACCCACCACGGGCGCCTTAAGGCCTATGCCGGCGAGACTCCGGAAGCTGAGAACGCCGCCATGGAATTTGATGAGGAATCCCTTCGACCGACCTACCGGCTGCTGGCCGGCTTGCCCGGCAATTCGAGCGCATTGGAGATCGCCGCCCGGCTGGGTCTTCCCGGGGAAATTGTGGCCAAGGCCCGCGAATTGATCGGATCGGAGGAGGCTGCGGCTTCCTCTCTGCTCCGTTCACTCCACGAACAAAGGGCTGCTTATGAGTTGCGGCTGGCGAACCTGCTTTCCGACGAAGAAAGACTTCAAGCCCGGGCGACGGAACTGGAGGCAAAGTTCGAGCGAGAACGCCACACCAAGCTGAAGGAACTCGATTCGCGCCTGGAAGACGAACTACGCAGTATGGGAAAACGCTGGGATGATTCCTTGGCCGATTTGCGCGCGCAAGTTCTGGCTCCCAAGCTGCAAAAAACGATTGAACGCAAAGTCGCGGCTTTGAAGCAGGACGCTCGCAGTGAGTGGAATGCCCAGGTTTTGGAGGTTCTGGCCGAGCCTTCTTCAAGCGAGCAACCGGCCGTAGAGGCCCCCCTGGCCGTTGGGGATCAAGTGAAGGTGCCGAACCTTTCCACGCCGGGAACGGTGACAGCGGTTCTGGACGATGAGGAGATCGAAGTTGAGGTGGGAAGATTGCGCCTGCGAGTCGAGAAAGACAAGGTGTCGGTCGTAGCCCGAAGGGCGGAGCCTGCACGTCCATCTGCGCCAGCCGGTGCGTGGCCCAGAGTTCGGTTTGAAGGATTTGCCGGCGACGTCCCGGATGAAATCAACGTCATTGGAAACAACGCGGAAGAAGCGGCTGCGCGAGTGGATGAATTCCTTGACCGGGCTTACGTCGCCGGGCGCTTCAGGCTGCGCGTGATCCACGGGTTTGGGAAAGGGATTCTTCGGAGGAGTCTTCATGAGATGTTTGCCTCCCATCCGCATGTTGAGAAGTTTTATCCCGCACCTCCGAACGAGGGAGGAGCGGGAGCGACCATTGTGGAGTTAAAAACTTGAAGCGAGAACGCGCATGGCGAGTAGACGTGTTTCCTGTTTGAGTTGATGGACAACAAACGCAGGGAATTGGCAGATACCTCTGATTCCGGGACCTGACCGTGATCGCTTGACCGAACGACGGTGCTGTGGGTTGGCCTTCAAATAAGCCGAGCCTGAGGGGCTTCTCACGCATCTCAACCGATTAGGAGACAAGGTTATTTCAAGCCCTCGGACAGCGAGACGGGAGGAGAAGACATGGGATTAATCGGCGACGATGTTGCCACTGAAATCCGCGAGCAGCTCAGCGCGATGGCGGCTCCAGTGAAAATTGTCCATTTTACCCAGGAGCTGAATTTGGAGTACGGGCGCGAGACTCGACAGGCGCTTGAAGAACTTACCGCCCTTTCAGACAAGCTTTCGCTCGATATTTACGACTTTCTTCTCGACAAGGAGAAGGTTGCTGAATACAAGGTGGATAAGGTTCCCGCTACCGCAATTCGCAACGGCAAAGACTACGGGATCAGGTTCTATGGAATGCCGGCCGGTTATGAGTTTGCGACGTTGATCGAGGCGATCCTAGATGTTTCCAAGGGGGAATCGGGGCTGGGGACGGAAACCAGGGAAAAACTCCGCCAGATCAGCCAGCCGATTCATCTGGAAGTTTTTGTCACACCTACTTGACCTCATTGCCCTCGGGCCGTGCGCCTGGCTCACCAATTTGCGATGGAGAGCGACCTGATTACAGCAGACTGCATCGAAGCCACTGAATTCCCTGAGCTTGTCACTGAGTACCGAGTCCAAGCAGTACCCAAGACCGTCATTAACCGGGAGCAAACCATTGATGGAGCTTTGCCGGAAAGCTATTTTCTCGATAGCGTGCTCAGTGCTGCCAATCCCCCGGAAAGCGGCCAAGAGGCTTAACAGGCCCAACACGCCGGGGAACTTGCTTGAACACTCGCTCCATGCGCCGGCCCGAGCGGCGAGGGCGGTCATGACCCAGACAATGGAACACACCCGCCCGACGCTATGTGGTTGACAATACAGGCTATTAGCTTGTTGTTATTGTTGTCGCCTGCTTAGTATTTCAATACGGAGTGTAGATCGTATTGTGAAATCTTGTCTTTTCCTTTTAGGAATTCGAGTTCAACCAGGAATCCGATGCCGGCCACTTTCCCGCCCAGCGATTCCACAAGTTGAGCAACGGCAGCCGCAGTGCCGCCCGTGGCCAGCAGGTCATCGATAATCAGGACTTGCTGCCCCTTGCCGATTGCGTCGCGATGAATCTCCAGCGCATCCTTCCCATATTCCAGGCTGTATTCGACGCGGGCGGTGTCTGCCGGAAGCTTTTGGGGTTTGCGGACGGGAACAAAACCCGCATTCAGGCGGTACGCGACCATGGGCGCAAAAATGAAGCCCCGCGCCTCGATTCCTACCACGCGGTCAATGACGCGGCCGATGTAATGATCGGCCAGCGAGTCCACAGCCCAGTGCAGCCCCACCGGGTCTTTTAAAAGCGTCGTGATGTCATAGAACAAAATTCCCGGCTTGGGGAAGTCCGGGACTTCCCTGATCAGTGCTTTGAGATCTACCACGTATCCTCTCCTCTGTCTTTGATTCGCTACCAGTCGCTTTCTACCACAAAACGCTTGTAACGATTGTTCAGTTGCTCCTCGGACTCCTGAATGCTGTCCACGCGCGCGCTCCGCGGGCCTTCAGTAAGCCGCGATTTGAATTCCTCTAAAGCCGCAGCGTTTCCGATCGCGTAGGCTTCCACCGTTCCATCCCAGCAGTTCTTGACGTAGCCGCAAAGGCCCAGTTGGTTTGCCCAATGCTCCGCAAAAAAACGAAAGCCAACGCCTTGAACGCGCCCCAAAATCAGATACTTTCTGGCAAGCTTCACTTGTTTCTCACGGACCAATTGCTTAGCAAGCTGCTGAAAAACCAGTTGCGCGACGTCATCTCTGAAAGCGCGACGTGTCAAGAGCGATCTCCGGAGGTTCGACGGGATCGAGCCCAGTCATCTCTACGCCCTCGATGGGGCATGAACATGTTCCGGAGGTGTGTCGCATTCATCCTGCGAGATCAAGGCTCATGACGTCTTCGCGCTTACACCTCCCTGGTCCGACCAGGGTCGGATCTCGATAGGCCTCCTTCCGGCTGAGGACGTGGAAGGTGGCTTCGGCCAAGTGCCGTGCCACCGCCCCGATGGCCTTGCGATGACCTTTGCGCTCGCGCAGGTGCCGGTAGAGTTGGCTGACATGGCGAAGGGGGCAACGGGGGTGATTGACCGCCACCGAGTTCGCGGCTTCGGCAAAAGCCCATTTCAAATAACGGTTCACATCGGGCCGCGTGCGTCCGTACCAGACCCGGTCGCCGCTCGCGTGCACGCGGGGCGTCGTGCCTGCATAGCCTGCCAGGTGCTCGGCGCTGGGGAAGCGCCCGATCTCGCCGACCTCGAGCTGAATCGTTGCCGACAGAATCACCCCGATCCCCGGCAAGCTCATCAGGCGCTGCATGTCGGGCGTGACCTCGACCAGGTTCTCCAGGCGTTGCTCGAACGCCTCAATCTGACGATTCAGCCCGTCGACTTGCGCCAGCATCTGCTGGCTGGCCCAGCGCGCCTGCTCCGGCAAGCGCTCCATCCGCCGGTCGAGTTCGGCTCGCGCCCGCTTCCCGTAGGGGTCGCTCGACTCCCGGGCCGGCGCCCCGTACTTGGCCAGCGTGGCCGTCAGACGGTTCTTCCAGCGCGTCCGCTGGGCCACCATCACCACCCGGGTGCGCGTCAGTTCGCGCAGCTCCCGCAACGGACCGGGCGGAATCCACACCGTGGGCAGCGTGCCGTTGCGCTGCAGCCGGTTCAGCCCGTGCGCGTCCCGTTGGTCCGTCTTGTTGATCAGCCCCATCATCAGCTTGGCCTTGCGCGGATGCACCAACTGCGGGACCAGACCCGCTTGCTCGATCTCGTCCACGATCCAGTACCAGTTCGCCGTGGCTTCCAGCGCCACCGACGTGCCCGGCTGGCATCCCGCCAGAGCCCGGCAGATCGCTCCCGGTGCGTGCTCCACCCAGGTGTAATGCTTGTGACTATCAAACGCGATATACTCTTCCCTGCGCGGCTCCTTTCTTCTTCGAAGAATCTTTTCACCGTCAGCTTACGCCGACGGCCGGAGTCGCGCTTTCATATTTCCATCCCGAGCCCCTTCGTGTTCATCAGGACATCGTCCGGATATTTTTCCCAAGAGGGGAATTATAGCCAACCCGGCAACATCCAACAACCAGCGACGCTGCACCGGCATGGTTGCCAATTATGGTTTGCTGTCGCTGCGTGTTCAGGCCGGCGAGCGGAGAAAAGATATTGAGTCGAATTGACCTTCGAATGGACTTGGTCAGAGCGGTGGATTTCTGGACTCGGCTAGTGGAGAAGGGGACAAAAGAGGCTTGCGCGACCAGCATATCGCGCAAGCCTTGCTGCTATCACAAGCTCCGAAGCGGGCATCCCTTGAGACTAACGCCTGCCCACGATGTAGTCTTCCAGGCTATCGGCACGAGCCTTATTTTCTACCGCAATAACCTTCAGCAAGTCCTGGATGGAGATCATCCCACAGTAACCATCGTTTTCAGCGACAACCAGCAGGTGGTATATGCCGTATTGTTCCATCAAATTGAGGCAATCCTCGAGCGATTCTTGTGGCGAGACGGTAACGAGACGGGTACTCATGATCTCCGATGCGCGGACCCATTCAGGGCATTTGTTTTCCGCGGCAACCTTATCGGAGATATCGCTGTGTGAGACGACGCCGACTACTTTGCCCTGGCCGTTGCAAACCGCCACGGCACGCACTTGCTTCTCGCGGAGGTAGCGAGCTGCTTCATGAACGGTGGTGCCCTCCGTAACCGAGAATACTTCCCTACGCGACTCGATTAAGGTTGATACCGTCATGGTCATCACCTCGGAAAGGGATTGTGGGTATTATGCTACGCCGGGGGTTGAAGCTTTACAAGCATATTCGGATACGCAGACGCCTACCCCCTGCAGGCCTGTCGCTGTGGGACTTTGTCAGGAAAATCATGTCTGCCTAGTGTAATGCGTCATAAATAGATTTACTTATGTTCGGTCTTCGGATATCCTGTTGCGCATGAGCCGAAGAGCCGCACCGATTTTGCTTTCCGGGCAGGAGCGGGCCACCTTGCAGAGGCTGGCG
>Ga0307373_10007937_pt1 | contig 16337 bp, 14 predicted proteins | sample OX2MG_FD_202534 | JGI IMG/M metagenome (GOLD analysis project Ga0307373, IMG submission 202534) | Soil microbial communities from Risofladan, Vaasa, Finland - OX-2 | ecosystem: Environmental > Terrestrial > Soil > Coastal area > Acid sulfate soil | place: Finland: Risofladan, Vaasa | collected... | reverse complement strand
TCGCCATCGCCAGTGTCCTCTGCTTCATGATTGCCACCATCCTCCCACTGCTCCCCACTCCTTATCCGTTACACGCAAAACATGGAGCACTTATTCAGAGGTTCCCTAGGCTCCATGCTTGTCACAGTCAGCGTCCTGCGCCGGCGCTGCGTCGAACATGAGCAGACCCTCACACGTTCTGCTAAGGTGTAAGTATGCCCTCACGTTCACGAGCGAGGCCACGGCGAGTACCTCAACAGAAGCGAGAGAGACTCCGTGTTGCGAGCCTACTGCATGCAGCCGCTTGCGTGATGGCTGAAACCGGATATGAATCGATGACGATGTGCTCAATCGCTGAGCGCGCAGGCGCATCGATCGGTTCACTCTATCAATTCTTTCCCAACAAGGAAGCGGTGGCTGAAGCGCTCCGCAGCGGATACACCGGAGAGGTTGAAGCGATTTGGTCGGCGCTTGCTCTCAATGCTAAAAACCCTAGTATTGAGGATATTATTAACCAGCTTTTCATCCCTCAGATCGAATTCGTGAAGAGCCATCGCACCTTTCTGCCCTTGCTCGACGCCCCATCCACCGCAAGCACCTGGCGCAGGCGGGAGTTGATCCGAAACCGAATCGCCCGAGTTCTGATGGCGCGGCAGCCAGGCTTAACCAGGAAAAAGGCGCTGCAGGCAGGAGCCGTTGTGCAACAGGTTGCAAAGCTGATTTCTTTCCCAATATTTCTCTGACCGGCGTCGGGGGCCTCGAGAGCAATGCGCTCAACCGGCTTTTCGATACGTCCGCCACCGCATGAACACCACAGGATCGGCCACCCAGATCATCTTCCAGGCTGGAGCTCTACGCGCGAGCCTACAGCTTACCCGGGCCCAGAAAGAACAGATGTTGTTGGCATACAAACAAGCTATTCAGGAATCGTTGCGCGAGGTTTCGGATTCCCTGGTGGCTTATCAGAAAAACCTCGAATTCACGAAACAGCAGCAGCTCCTGACGGCTGCCGCAAAGGATGCGGAGCGGCTCTCCAATATTCTCTACCAGCACGGGGGCGCCAGCTCTCTGCAGGTTCTGACCAGTGAAACGAACTACTTCGCTGCCGAACTGAACCTGGCGCAAGCGCAACTAGACCAACAGCTAGCTCTCGTCCAGCTTTATAACGCACTCGGCGGAGGTTGGCAGCCATAATGCAGATGGGTGGTTTGTTCGGCGAAACACGAGTGCGTTCGATAACGCATCGACCGAAGGTGAACGTTCCACAGATGCCTGCTGAAGTAATCATGAACACAAAGCAGCTTGTGCCGCGTCGACTGCGTATCCTAATGTTCTTGTAACCGGATATTGTTCTCAGTAATATCCACTATTTCGATATCCGAACGTGAACGAGTAGGCTTTCACCCCAGGATTTAGGAATTCAATATCTCCCCATCTTCCACAGTAAGCTAGTCGCGTTGATTGCTGCTCAAGAAGACATCCGAACTTGCACCTCGGTATTGAATCGCATGAATCGCAGATTCTGCGAGCCCATAGTGCATAATTTGCGCGCAATAGCGGTCGCCGGTGCTCGTCGGATGAACGAGACGGAAAGGGAGATCACGGCAGCAAGCGTATCGAGACCGTCGTACCGAGTCGGCTGGCCCTCCGGAATGCGCATGATGAACCCGTACAGATGCCGATCATGGTCAACACTGTCAATTCGGTTTGGTGGGGCGGGTCGCAAGCGGTTTGCACATGCTTGGCAGTATTTTCGTCCAGACGTTCGAGCCAAATCTCGCAATGAATCCCGAGGAAGTCGCTGCTCAACTTCGGAATTCAGGTTTAGAAAAACCGTTGAAGGATTTTGTTGAAACGACGAACATTGAGCCATGACGCCCTGCAAGATTCTTCGTTGCCGGGCTACCTTCCGCCTTTCAGTGACGCTTGTCGGATGGCCCTAAATTCGGCATCCGGTTTCCATTCGGGCATCTTGGCCGCGTTGGCCACTTTGTAGCCCACCAGGAAAAAGAGCTGAGCATCCTGCACAGCCCCACTCAGGTTCCAGTCGGGCTGAATCACGTCGCTGGGCTTGTGATAATTATTTGCGGTGTACTCTTGCCTCTTGGTAAGTCCCCATCCCGCCGGCTTGCCGATAAAATCAATTCCCGCATCGGGGTCAAACGCCGGGATGCCGACCTTCGCAAAGCTGAAGTGATCTGACCGGTAATAGTAGCCCTTCTCTGGCTCGGGATCGGGACGCACTGTGCGGCCCTGCTCCCGTGCGGCTTCCGCCACCACTTCATCGAGAGTCGACTTCCCCTCCCCGATCTCGGTGATATCGCGGGTCTTCCCCCACACATTCATGCCATCCATATTGATGTCCGCCGCGGTTTGCGCCACCGGATAGAGCGGGTGTTCGGCATAATATTCGGAACCAAGCAGGCCCTGCTCTTCCGCCGTCACCGAAAGAAACAAAATCGTGCGGCGCGGCGGAGGCTTTACCTGCGCGTAGGCTCGCGCAATCTCCAGCAGCGCCGCGGTACCCGATGCGTTATCGAGCGCGCCGTGATAAATCTTGTCCCCATTCACTTCCGGCCCGATCCCGAAATGGTCCCAATGCGCGGAGTAGATCACATATTGATTTTTGAGCGTGGGGTCGCTGCCCGTCCGTTTGGCGATCACGTTGTGCGATTCAATCGTGCGCAGCGTGTTGTGAATGTCGAGCTGCGCTCGCATTCCCAAGTCGACAGGATGAAAATCCGCACTCACCGCTTGTTTCTTGAGAGCTTCGAAGTCCAGGCCCGCCGCTTGAAATAGCGCCTGCGCCTGCTCGTGCGTGATCCATCCTTCCACCGCAGCGCGGTGCATATTCTTGTCCGGCGACACCAGATTGAACGTCTCGCCGCTCCAGCTATCCCGAACCACTTCCCACGGATACCCCGCCGGCTCGGTCTCGTGCACGATCAGGCAGCCCGCCGCGCCCAATTCCGCCGCCTTTTCGAATTTGTAGGTCCATCGGCCGTAGTAGGTCATGGCCTTGCCGCCAAACATGCGCGGGTCCGGGACGGGCGGGTCGTTGATCAACACGACGATCACTTTTCCCTTCACATTCACGCCCTTGAAGTCGTCCCATTTGTATTCGGGGGCCTGCACGCCATACCCCACGAAAATCATGTCCGCATCCAAGTGCACGGAGTCGACCATGCGCCGGGTCTGCGCGACGAAATCCTTCTCGAAAACCAGGTGAAGCGTCTGATTGTGGCCCGAGAACGTGAGCACCATGCTCGGATCGGGACGAATACCCACGAGGGGCACCGCTTGCAGGTAGGTGCCGTTGGGATTCCCGGGCTCAAGTCCCATGCCTCGAAACTGCTTCTGGAGATAGGCGAGCGTCAGATCTTCGCCCGCCGTTCCCGGCCCCCGTCCCTGAAATTCATTCGAAGAAAGTGTGCGAATGCTCGCCAGCATGCGGTCTGCTGAAATCAAGTTCAACGCCGCTTTCGGCTGCGGCCCCTGTGCCTGCAGCGACACGATTGCGACGATTCCGAAGAGCATCGCGGCGGCGATTGCAAAAATCTTAACTCGAACAAAAGAGGAAAATCGCACGCGTACCCCCAAATCTAAAAAAAGAAATCCTCATCCGCTGCCTGTAACCGTTCGGGTCTGCAACTTGCTGCGATGTTACTGTTATCGTGCGCTGGGCAGATTATGACCTGAGCTTCATTTCTTCCGCTTCTTTTTCGACTCGATGACGGCTTGTGCAGCAGCCAATCTCGCGATCGGCACTCGAAAGGGCGAGGCGCTCACATAATTCATCCCCACGCGGTGGCAAAACTTCACGCTCTCCGCATCTCCGCCATGCTCGCCACAGATCCCTACTTTTAGCTTAGGCCGCGTCTTGCGCCCTCGCTCGATGGCCCACCGGATAAGCATCCCAACGCCCTCCACGTCGAGCGTTTGGAATGGGTCATCCTTGAAAATCGCCGCCTTTTGCTGGTCCACATAGACGGGCAAAAAGCGCCCGGCATCATCGCGCGAAAGGCCCATGGTGGTCTGTGTCAGGTCGTTAGTGCCAAAGGAAAAGAATTCGGCTACTTGAGCGATTTGATCCGCCAGTAGCGCCGCCCGCGGCAATTCAATCATGGTCCCCACCAAATACTCGAGTTTCACTTTAGATTGAAAAATTATCGCGTTAGCCACGCGGCGAGTCGCCTCTTCCAATATTTTGAACTCCTTTTTATCCAGCGTGAGAGGAATCATGATTTCAGGTAACACTTTAATCTTGTTATTTTGGCAGTCGATCGCCGCCTCAATGATCGCTCGTACTTGCATCTCGAGAATCTCAGGATAGGTAATTGCTAGCCGGCCTCCCCTATGACCGAGCATTGGATTTGTCTCATGCAACTGCTCCACGCGCCGCGCCACAGCTTCCGGCGAGATTCCGATTCTCTTCGCAAGCTCTTCCTGTTTCGCCGGGTCGTGCGGAACAAATTCGTGCAAGGGAGGATCGATGAGCCGGATCGTGACCGGCAGCCCATCCATAGCCTTGAATATCCCCACGAAGTCGCGCCGCTGGAATGGCAGCAGCTTGTCCAATGCCTTTCGGCGTGACTCGGAATTATCCGCCAGAATCATCTCCTGTATGGCCTGTTGTCGTTCGGCGCTCTTTTCGGGATGCTCGAAGTCTTTAAAGAACATATGCTCAGTACGGCAAAGTCCGATACCCTCGGCACCCATTTTCCTTGCCGCGCGGGCGTCCTGCGGTGTGTCGGCGTTGGTTCGCACGCCGATCTTGCGATGTTTATCGGCCCATTTCATCAATGTTTCGTACGCCTTCGGCGGTTCGGGACGCACCAAGTCGATCTGACCGCTATAAACCGAGCCGTCGCCCCCATCGAGCGTGATCCATTCACCCTCGTGCACCACGTGACCGTTGACGCTCATCTTTTTCGCTTCGGCCACGATGTCGATCTGCTCGGCGCCCACAATGCAGCACTTACCCCACCCACGTGCGACGACTGCTGCATGGCTGGTTTTTCCGCCCGTCGCGGTCAAGATTCCCTGCGCAACGTACATGCCGCCTACGTCCTCGGGGCTGGTTTCGCGGCGCACTAGAATCACCTTTTCGCCCTTGGCCGCCCACTGCTCGGCTTCTTCCGCTGTGAACACTGCTTTTCCGACGGCGGCTCCAGGAACAGCATTGATCCCGTTGGCAATCTTTCGGTGGGAAAGATCGCTGCGCGCCACCTTGGGATCGAGAACAGGATAGAAAAGACGCTCGATATCTTCCGGACTAATTCTTTCAAGTGCTTCTTCAACTTTAATCAGTCCCTCATCGGCCATATCCACAGCTATACGGAACGCCGCTGCCGGTGAACGCTTACCGGTTCGCGTTTGCAGCATGTAGAGCTTACCGGTCTCGACTGTGAATTCCATGTCTTGCATGTCGCGATAATGTTTTTCCAGCTTTTCGCGAACCCGCTCGAGTTGCTTGTAAACCTTGGGCATGCGGTCTTTGAGTTCGATCAGGTGCATTGGCGTGCGAATTCCCGCAACTACATCTTCACCCTGCGCGTTCAGCAGGAAGTCGCCAAAGAATGTTCTTTCGCCAGTGGAAGGGTCGCGTGTGAAGCAAACCCCTGTCCCCGATTCTTCACCGGTATTTCCGAAAACCATCTGCACCACGTTTACCGCCGTCCCCAAAAGCCCGGTGATCTTTTCGACTCGCCGGTAGGTGACAGCCTTCTCTCCCATCCAGGACTCGAATACTGCGCCGATGGCACCCCATAACTGCTCCTCCGGATCTTCGGGAAATTCCGCCTGGGTTTTTTCCTTGAAATAGGCCTTATATTCGCCCACCAGTTGCTTCCATCCCTGCGCGGTCACTTGCGTGTCGTCCGTAACTCCTAGTTTTTTTTTCACCCGGCGCAGGCGAGCCTCCAGGTCTTCTTTTGGCAATCCAATAACGACCGTTGAATACATCTGCACAAAACGACGGTAGGCGTCGTAAGCGAAACGCTCGTTGCCCGTGGTTTTGGCAAGGCCATCAACAGACTTTTCATTCAGACCGAGATTCAGGATCGTTTCCATCATCCCCGGCATGGATCTTGCCGAACCCGAGCGCACGCTGACGAGCAGCGGATCTTGGTCATTGCCGAGTTTCTTGCGCGTGAGTTTTTCGAGACGCGTAATGCTCTTCAGAACCTCGCCCTTTAGCTTCTTGGGATATTTCTTGCCATGTTTCAAGTAATAGTCGCAGGTTTCGGTCGTAATCGTGAAGCCCGCCGGAACCGGCAAGCCAATGCGCGTCATCTCTGCAAGCCCCGCCCCTTTGCCTCCCAGTAAATCCTTCATCTCGCCGGTACCGTCTGCTTTTCCTTCGCCAAAAAAATATACGTATTTCATCATTCCCCTCGAATACAGTGCTCCGCTCTTTTCAGAGACGGGCCATTGTCGGCGGGCCAACAAATCAAGCTACGCCTGAACCATTCTCGAAGTGCCAGAACTGCTATCTAACGTGCTAGTTGATTGTCCCTCTTCGCCCAATTCCGAAAGGTCCGCGATAGTCGAAAATTCCTTCAATAATCCGCCAAGCAGGGCGATGCGATTCCAGCGTACGTTTTCGTCTTCAGCCATTACTAGAACTTCGTCAAAGAAAAAATCTACCGACGGGCGAAGTTCGGAGATCTTCTCCAGTGCTGCGCGATATTTTCCTTCCTTCTTCCGACGCGTGGCTTCCTCGCCAATTTTTTGAGCCATCATGTGTAACTGCATTTCTGCCGGCTCCCGTAACAGCGCCTGGTTCACTCCAGTCTGCCCTTTATCACCCTTGCTTGCGGACTTTTCCAGGATATTTCGGATGCGCTTAAAAGCCGCCGCAAGCGGCGGAAAATTTTTCGTCTTGCGAATCGCTCTCAAGGCATCCACTCGGACGGCAGCATCGACCAGGTCGTCCGCGCCAGCCGCAAATGCAGCATTGATCTCATCGTAGGCGAATCCGTGCCGCTCGCGAAGAATGTATCGAGTGCGTTCGAGCAAGAATTCGAGCACCTGGCTTTGGACCTTCTCCGTCGCATCAATTCTAGGGGCGTATTCCTTCAGCGCCTTGGATGCCGCGGAGATGGCTGCGGAAATAGAAAGCGGAAGTTTACGTTCAAGGATAATCTTAACTATGCCAAGGGCAGATCGCCGCAAAGCAAAAGGATCGCTTGATCCTGTTGGTATTGCTCCGACAGCGAAACACGCGACCACGGAATCGAGTTTATCCGCCAGAGCGATCGCACACCCTGTCAGGTTTCGCGGCAATAGGTCATCGATGCCGGCCGGTTTGTATTGGTCGTAGACAGCCCAAGCGATTTCCTCGGGTTCGCCCTGCGCCCTTGCGTATAGTCCGCCAACGACTCCTTGGAGTTCGGTAAACTCGCGAACCATTCCGGTTACAAGATCGCATTTCGCAAGCTCAGCGGCACGATCGGAACCCGCCACATCCGCACGGGCCACACCCGCGTTGAACCACTGTTCGGAAAGCCAACGCGCCAGCGAACGCATCCGCTCAACCTTATCGCCGTAGCTGCCGAGGCGCCTTTCGTAGGTGACAGCCGAGAGTCTCGGCAGATAATCCCCTAGCCGGGTTTTCTGGTCCGCTTCCCAGAAAAATTGCGCGTCGGCAAATCGCGCGCGAAGGACTCGTTCATGCCCCGCGCGAATCAACCCCTTGGCATCGCTTGGCAGGTTAATCACGGCCAGAAAATGTGGGGCAAGTTCTCCTTTCCGGTCATGCACGGCAAAGTACTTCTGGTGTCCCCGCATCACTGTAATAAGAATCTCTTCAGGCAAAGCAAGTAACGCCGGCTCGAAGTCCCCCAAAATCACCGACGGATACTCGTTCAGATACGTCACGAGTTCCAAAAGACCCACGTCGCCATGAACGCGCAAGCCCTTGCGCGAAGTAAGGGCGCGTATATCCATCTCAACTTTTTGGCGTCGAATTCCGGGTTGGCACAAAACGAAATTCTTGCGCAGTTTTGACTCGTAATCGGCCAGATTCGCGACAGAAATCGATTTCTTGCCAAGGGCTCGATGTCCGTCGGTTCGGTTTCCTGCACTGACACCACCGAATGAGAGGGGTATTGTCTTACCATCAAACAGCGCGACCATCCAGCGGATGGGACGAATAAAGCGAGGCCCGTGCGCTCCGGTCCAGCACATGGAGCGAGGCCAGGAAATTTCACGGATGACCGCCGGCAAAATTTTCTCCAGAATTTTCACTGCGGGCTGACCGATCACCACTTGCTTCGCGGCGAGATACTCCCCGCGCGGTGTATTGACGATGGTGAGTTTGGAAACGGGAATTCCCTGCTTCTCCGCAAAACTCATCGCCGCTCTAGTCGGCTCGCCGACATTGTCGAACCCAATGGATTTTGGCGGGCCCACAATTTCACGTATCACATCTTCTTGCCGGACTCGAACACCCTGTGCGGTAGCCACGAGACGCCGTGGCGCACCGAATGCCTTAATGGAAGCAGCACTTGAATTTTCTAAAAATAACCCGTTCGCAGAAAAATGCTTCGCAAGTATCTCTTGAAATTCTTGTGCGGCCTTCGAAATCATTCCGGCGGGAATTTCCTCACAGCCAATTTCAAAAAGCAAATCCCCAAACGTCTTTGGGCTACCTGTCTTCTTTGCTGCTTTCACGGGCTTTGGTCTCTTCGAACCGGATCGAGACCTTGCGACTGCACGGCTCACCGGCTCACCTCGGCAAGCTGCTGCGCCGTACTATGCTGGTCGAGCCATGCATGTGCGACTTGCGTCGCAAGTTTGCGCACACGGGCGATCATGGCGGCGCGCTCGGTCACGGAGATTGCGCCACGGGCGTCAAGAACATTAAAGAGGTGCGAGCATTTCAAGCACAAGTCGTAGATTTGCAGCACTGGAAATCGCTTCCTTTCCTCGCCCTTCAGGCTCCCAAACGCCGCCAAAAGCCGTGCGGCTTCGGCTTCGTTCAAATCGAACTGCTTGCGAGTGGAAGCAGCGTCCGCATAGTCAAAACTATATGCTGAGAATTGCTGCTCTTCGGCCAAGCGGACTTGCCCGTAGGTTATGGTATCAGACCAGCGCACATCGTAAACGTTGTCCACGCCTTGCAGGTAGGCGGCGATACGATCCAGACCATAGGTAAGCTCCACGGAAATTGGATCCAGGTCGATTCCACCACACTGCTGAAAATAAGTGAACTGGGTAATCTCTAGCCCATCAAGCATTACCTGCCAGCCAATTCCCCAAGCTCCCAGGGTCGGAGATTCCCAGTTGTCCTCTTCAAATTTTATATCGTGTTCCTTGAGGTTTATCCCCACGGCAGAAAGACTCGTGAGATAAATATCCTGTATATCGTCCGGAGGGGGTTTAAGAATTACTTGAAGCTGCGTGTGCTTATACAAGCGGTTGGGATTTTCACCGTAGCGACCGTCCGTTGGTCGCCGACAGGGCTGGGCGTACACCACGCGATAGCTTTCCGGGCCGAGAACGCGAAGAAACGTCTCCGGGTGCATCGTTCCAGCGCCAACTTCGATATCGTAAGGTTGCTGGAGAATACAATCGTGGCGCATCCAGTATTCTTCAAGTTTTAATAGAAGATCCTGGAACGCCATGCCCTTCGGCTTCGTCAAGCGATTTGAGGCGCGATGGATGGCCGGCCTTTGTGGTTTCGTTACAGACGTTGCCCTCTTCACGCTGGTGACTCCAGGAGTTCCCGCGATGTTAGCTTGCGGTCAATTTGGTCCTCGATCAGATCGAGCATAGCTTCCGTCAACTCGCGCGCCGACCGCGGCGCAATCGAACCTTCGCTTATATGGTCCAGGCGTTCGACGAGCATTCTGCGCGCCGCAGTCAGCGCAGCGGACGAAACGGCTCGCATCCCAGCCAGGCGGCATTTGCCGCAAGCAAGCGACTGCGCGTTTGCCGAAAGATATGCTGGCTCATTTTCCGCCATTTTCCGCCCGCAGCGCATGCAGAAATCAAACGCTGGAAGCCAGCCACCGAGCCTCACGGTCCAAAGCGCAAAATAGGCGAGCGGCAATTCGACCTTCCCCGTGCTTTTCACCGTCTGCGCCGCGAGGAGGAGCAGACGAAAAGTCGCATCGGACGCTTCGTGCTCCGGCAGGACCGCCTCGGTAACTTCGCTGAAGAGAGACAGCGCTACGCTCGACGCATAATCGCCAAACGCGTTGAGAAACGACTCAATCATCTCGCACTGATTGATGCGGACTAAGTCCCGCCTTTCGCGCTCAAAAAACCAGATATGCACGTAGGTAAGTCGCTCCAGAGTCGATCCAAACCGGCTCTTGGGCTTTCGCGCGCCCGCTGCAACTCCCCGAACTCGCCCCATGGTGCGCGACAGAAAACTGACCAGTCGGTCGGCTTCCGCCAATGGGTAGCTGCGCAGAATGATGGCTTCGGATTCATGAAGTGGCATCGGCGTTTCAGCGCGCCAACCGGCGAACGGACTGAAGAACTCTTGTTTCGTAACCCTTCGCACACGCCGCGTTCGCCGCCCGCATGAGAACATTTTTTCTATCATAGCAAGACATGTCGCGCAATTGATAAACGCCTTCCCTGTTGCACCCTGTTGCGAATTCACTTGGATCTCAGCTAGAGTGCCTCGTGTGCTACTCGTGCCGCCATTCGAATGTTCCCTCGAATTCTTGCGTTACTATATAGGTTTGTGATGGGGGTGAATATAACTCCTCGATACGACTCTTTGCTTGTCGCACTTCATGCTGGCCGCGAGAACCAAGCAATTCTCGTGCCGGAGAATTCACGATAACGAACCCGGGCATTAATGTATTACTAGAAGCCATGAATTTACGGAATATTCCTGACTGCTTCAAGTGTTAGTTTTCCTAAGCTAGTCGTGAATCTTTCGTTCGGGGGACGAGAACGAAAGATTTTGTTCAAGACTCAGTTTAACGCCGATACACACCCCAGGAGGCGATATCCGCAGCTTGTCCTGTTCGGATTGGCCAAAACTGGTATAAATCCCCAGAGGCGAAGAACCCATAGTGATTCCATTGAAGGACACGACACGGCGTAGGTCAATACCGTTTGTAACGCTGCTGCTGATCGCCGTGAATATCGCCGTTTTTGTTTACCAGATCATGCTTTCTTCGCCTGCCACGAATATCTTCATCAATACGTATGCCTTGGTCCCCTCGAAAATCCCTCTTGCACTCGCGGGACGGCATTACACTCTGGAACAAGCAATCGTGCCCCTGTTTACCTGCATGTTCTTGCATGGTGGGTTCCTTCATATTCTCGGGAACATGTGGTTCCTTTGGATCTTCGGCGGAAACGTCGAAGATCGACTTGGATCCTTCACATACCTCATTTTCTATCTCATTTGCGGAATTGGCTCGAGTGTTTCGCAATTGCTGTTTTCGTGGGGATCTCACGTGCCGTCGCTGGGCGCGAGTGGCGCCATTTCAGGGGTGCTCGGAGCCTACGTAGTTCTCTTCCCCGGATCGCGTATCCTCACGCTCGTACCACTGTTCATTATCTGGTTCACAGCGCGAATACCGGCGGTTATCTTTATCGGGGTGTGGTTTTTGGTGCAATTCCTGAGCGGAATCGGCCGGCTTGGAGCACCGGGTTCGGTTAACGCCGGCGGAGTAGCATGGTGGGCGCACGTGGGCGGTTTCCTGCTCGGAATGTTCCTGGCGCAGGGGTCTCGGAGACAGCCTGCGGCGAGTTACGGCTAGTCCCGAAGTATTTCACTTCGCAGCCTCGATGCGGTGCAAATGCTCATCGCCGCACGCAGCATGAAGAACAAGAACAAAAAATCATCCACTGCCTCCGCGAAAGGAATAAGCTTTAACATCAGCCAATTTCATGTCGCATCGGGGGACTCTAACTATGCATCGTTGCACGCAAATCGGGAAACTCGCCTTGACGTTAGCTCTGGCGCTATTGCTGGTTCAGGGTTATAGCCGCGCCCAGGGCAAGATCATGGGGCAGGTGAATTTTGTTCCGGCAACAAAGGCCGAAAGAGATGCAGGTATCTGGATCGATGGGGAATATGTCGGCTACGTGAGCGAGCTCAAGGGCGCCAAGAAAATTGTGCTTCTACCGGGCACGCATGAAATAGCCGCACGCGCGTCGGGATACAAGGAATTCAAGGAAAAGATCGTTGTGGAGCCCGCCAAGACGCTCGATTTAACCATCCAAATGGTGCGAGACCCCAGAGTTAAATACTCCACTGTGACCTCCCAAATCAAACTTTCCGTCGAGCCCGACAGGGCCGCAGTCTTCCTCGATGGAGCCTTTGTCGGAAATGTTCATGAGTTTGGGGGGATCGGAAGGTCGATGCTGGTGAATCCTGGCAAGCACCAGATCAAAATTGCATTGCCTGGCTATCACGATTTCACAACGGAAGTGGACTTGCTGCCTAAGCAGAAATACACCATAAAGACGAAGCTGGAACCTGCCAGCATCACGCGGGCGGGTCCGTCAATCAAAAAGGCTGACCCTTAAGGTGACGTTAAAAGTCGGCTTGCCGACAGCTCGGGTTTATATTTAAGAATTCTTAATGGTGAATAGAATTTTGAGATACTTCTTTAAGTCAGACAAAAAACTGAAACATAAGTTTAATACTAAAGTTACGGGCGTTCACATCTAGCGCGGAGGATAGACATGGACATTCGAGCACAAAAGGAAAAAGCGGAAGAGTTAAGACGCTTCCACCACGGGCCGCGAGCCCTGGTTCTGCCGAACGTGTGGGACGTCGCCACCGCACGGATAGTCGAAGCAGCGGGCTTCCCCGCTGTGGCCACGACAAGCGCGGGAATTGCGGCGAGCTTTGGCTACGCCGATGGACAGAGAATCTCGCGACAAGAAATGCTTGGCATGGTGGCGAACATTGCTCGCACGGTACATGTTCCCGTCACGGCGGACATGGAAGCGGGCTACGGGATTACTCCTGAAGACATGGCTGAAACTGCCGAGAGATTAATCGAAACCGGCGCGGTGGGATTGAACTTGGAGGACACCATCGGACGTGGCGATGACTGCCAGGTCAGTTTGTCCTTGCAGGTGGAGAAGATTCGATCGCTTCGAGAGACATCGGCCGCGCAAGGCGTCCCGCTGGTATTGAACGCGCGAACCGACATTTATCTGTTGAGGATCGGAGATCCAGCCACTCGGTTCGACCGAACAGTTCAGCGCCTCCGTGCGTACCGGGATGCGGGAGCGGATTGCCTGTTCGCGCCCGGTGTGCGCGATACCGATACGATCAGGAAGCTCATTGAGGCAATCGAGGCCCCGCTGAACATCCTTGCAGGCCCGGGGAGCCCATCCATTCCTGAACTGGAGAGCTTGGGCGTGGCTCGGATCAGCTTAGGATCTTCCCTGGCTCGTGCCGCCCTGACGAAGGCGATAGCTGCGGTGAAAGAGTTGAGGAAAACAGGAACCTACTCGGTATTAGAAGGCTCCCTCTCTCACACAGACGTTAACAATATTTTTCAAAAGCCGTCCCCGTAAATCCTCCTGCTAGAATCTGGCCATTCGCGTTTTACCATAGGAAGTCTATATGATTTAATCTTTTACTGAAAGTTGTAGTATTATTCGGCCCTTACTTCACAAAAGTTAAGCATGAATCGTCGGCCATACGACATTTGCGCGTTCACTTAAGTAAATCACGGCCACGACACATTCCCCAAATCGAAGTGTAGTCCACCACGACAACCACAAGCGAAAATTAAAGGGTCACTATAATGAACTAGCACGTTCCATCCATATTGAGGGACTTGGTCGACGGCTAGCCAGTCGACCAGCGTGCGAGTTTTGAAAGGCGATCACCCGATCATGCGCACCTGTTCGCCCCAATTTGTGTCAGTACTATTGCGGAATTCGATAAACGGGATTAGGTTTCTCTCAGCTCCTGGTTGCTGAGGAGGTTTCATGGTGAAGCATCGACGCAGCAAACGCCTCCCCTTATCTATTTCGGTACAAGTTTACGGACGCACGCCGAACAATCATCCTTTTCGCGATATTGCTGAGACCAAGTTCGTCAGCGCACATGGTGGCTTTCTCGCACTGTCTCCCGCTGTAAATTGCGGGCAGACGCTTCTGATCGTCAATAGCGTCACGCAAGAAGAGCGTGAATGCCGAGTCGTGTATGTGGATTCGGCGTGTCAGGAAAAGAAGGGCGTGGCGATTGAATTTGCCAAACCTGACCGCGACTTCTGGCACGTGTATGGTCAAACGGTCAGCCTGAAGCCAACTCGCGCTGCTGCTTTCTCTGAGTCTGAATGATTAGTATGATTGGTGACGCTACAAAAACCGTTCGCTTGATGCAACCGGCCCGTTCCCAGGGACGCGCTGTCATCAACGTAGCCACGCTCATTTAGAAGGGCTATTTGGTTCGTCTTTTTCCGTCTCAGAGAGAGGACATTCGCGCGGGCCTAAAAAAGGCCCCGGCTAGTTCTAGCCGTTCCAATCGGAAAACTGCCGCGAATCATGTGGATCAGTACAACCACTCGCTGAAACGCAGCCTCAATATAATACTGAGGAAACGTTATGATGGGCCCTCTCTCTACACTCAAACCCGACTACAGGAGTTTCCGGCACTTGAACGCAGGGATAAAGAGGCCTTGGCCCGGTGAAAGGCCGCTGCCCCAGCGTGGCCTACAATAAAAACCTGCCGATTGCTGAATGAATTTAGCTGGGGAGCAATCGATTAGCGATTGAGTCATGAAATCGAAAACAGACACCTCCGGCAGCATCGCGCGGCGCTCGGGGCAGCAAGTCCCGTGGCTGGGATTCTGCGTAGCGGTAGTGATTCTAGTGCTGATCGCGCTCGCTGCGGACGACGTTACAACTCGCCTGGAAGACAGCCAGTATTGGTTAAACCAAACGCAGGAAGTGGAACAAGAGCTAGGGCGATTGCGAGGCGACCTGTTGGCCGCAGAATCGGCGCGTCTCCTCTATCTGATAACAGGAAACGAAACTCGTTTAAACTCCTACTATAGCGGCGCGCAGAGAATTCCCGAAGACTTGGACCTCCTGAAAAATCTCACTGCGGACAATCCGATCGAGCAGCAGCGATTGGCGGAACTGCGGCCGATCATCAACCAGCGCATGGGCCTCCTGAAAGAATCAATTGAATTGAGGAAGGTTGGGCCACCGCACAGCGACAAACAGGATGAGCTGACTATTACCGGCACGGCCTTGAGCAACCAAGCCATGGACATCGTGCAGAACATGAGGGATTCAGAGGACAATCTATTGAAGCAGCGCGAATCCTTGTCGCGACATACTTATGGAAGCGTTCGTCTCGTGCTGGCCATTGCCTTTTGCGCGGTGGTTATCATTTTTGCGGGGAGCTTTCGGCGATTGTGGGTTGAACTGCACGAACGGCGCCAAGCCGAAGAGGCGGTGCGAAAACTGAACGGACGCATTCTTCAAGTACAGGATGAAGAACGCCGTAAAGTAGCTCGGGAACTACACGATAGCATTGGCCAAGTACTGGCGGCCTTGAAGATGAACCTATCCTTGCTCGATGGCAATTTAAGGGAACATCCGGAACAGCAAGATCAACTTCTTATCGAGTCCAGAAAATTGATAGATCAAGGCATCTCTGAAGCGCGGACCCTCTCGCACTTGCTGCATCCCCCTTTGCTAGACGAGATGGGGTTCGCATCTGCCGCCAGGTGGCTGGTCGATGGATTTTCAGGACGCAGCAATATTCAAGTACATCTTGAAATGCCTCCTGATCTGTACCGGATGCCTGGAGAGATCGAATTGACGCTCTTTCGGGTGCTACAGGAAAGCCTTACCAACATCCACCGGCATTCTGGCAGTTCTACCGCCGATATTCTCCTGGAACGAGCGCCGGGTCGAGTGATGTTGACCGTGCGCGATTACGGAAAAGGGATTCCGCCAGCAGTTATGGAAAAGTTCCGCAGGAACGCAGGAATCGGAGTGGGGCTCGCCGGAATGCGCGAGCGCGTGAACGAGCTGGGCGGCCGCATTGAACTTCGGTCGGAAGGATCGGGCACAATGCTACAGGTGAATTTGCCGGTGCTGGAAGGCAAGGAAGCGGACGAAGCCCCAGGACCGTCCGTACCATTGGAAACCGAAACAATTCAGCCATAAATCGTGGTCGGCCCAGATGTTCTATCCCCGAGCGGCCGATAGTCCACGCCAGCAGGTGTGGCCGGCAATTAAGCCGTTGGCAGAAATAGGCTTAATTGAATTCGCGGCGTCCTGCTTATCTGTTCCAAAAGCAATCGAAGCGCAGCACAATCAATCGGTTCGGTTCTTGTTTCAAAAGGGTACCCTGCACGTCGTCAACTTCCGCATCGTCTGAGATCAACAAATAACGT
>Ga0307373_10007936_pt1 | contig 16338 bp, 11 predicted proteins | sample OX2MG_FD_202534 | JGI IMG/M metagenome (GOLD analysis project Ga0307373, IMG submission 202534) | Soil microbial communities from Risofladan, Vaasa, Finland - OX-2 | ecosystem: Environmental > Terrestrial > Soil > Coastal area > Acid sulfate soil | place: Finland: Risofladan, Vaasa | collected... | reverse complement strand
CGAACCGCTCACGACAATCCCGATTGGCATACTGAACCTGTCGGCCTTGGCGTTGATGACGCGCACCACCGAGCCGTTGCTCGCGTTTAGCTCGATGACCGAGTTCAAGTTCGCCACCCATACCTTGGTACCGCTCGCAGTAATGGCGAACAGCGACGCCGGATCGGTGGGGTCGAGGGGAGCCTTGGCCTTGATGACGCGCACGAGCGAGCCGTTGCTTGCGTTTAGCTCGATAATGCGGTTGAAGTCCGTCACCCAGACGTGAGTACCGCTCACGGCAATGCTGTTGGGCGCGTGCAGTCCCCCAATGACGTGAGAAAGGCTGATGACGCGCACCAACGAACCGTTAGAGACGTTAAGTTCGATGACCGAGTTGGCGAGTGGCGATTTCAAACTCATATAATTATTCACTACCCACGCGTGCGATCCACTGACTGCAATGTCGACGGGTAGGGCGAAGTGCGGAACGGCGACCGACGGGCCGTTCGCACCGACCGTGCGTGCAGGTTGGTCGCCCGTCGTTTGCTTCGCGCTACTCAGCACCCCACCGGCGACGAGCACGAGCAGCACCACGAGAGCCAACGCAACAGTGAGAACTGCACTTCTACGGACACGCCGACGACGCGCCGTCTGTCGGGCCTCTTTGATAAGCAGTTCGGTGGGGTCTGGACTCTCGTAGGAAACATCGTGTTCCGTGGGGGTGATAATCATTGGAACTCCTTACGTAACGGTAAAAATATAGTACTATACGAGATAGTACTATGAGAACTCTAGAAGTCAATAAGAACAAATTGATGCCTATCTACGAGCAGGTGGCCGCCGAGATACGCCGAGCGATCGCTGACGGTGAGGCTGGCCCGGGTGAACGGCTCCCGCCCGCCATCGACTTGGCCGAGGTACTCGGAGTGAACAAGAACACGGTGATTCGAGCGTTGCATATCTTGCGCGATGAAGGTCTGTTGGATTTCACCAGGGGTCGAGGCGTGCGAGTGGTCGGAACTGCGCAACAGAGTGCCGTGCTCGTACGCGTCAGCGAACTCTTGGACTTCGCTCGACAACAAGGTTACCGCAGTGACGAAGTAGTAGCAATAATCCAAGCGCAGGGTCTGCGATGATTATCACTCCGATCGAGCATGACGTCGCTCGCGAGGGCGCGGATCCTGCGGAGCTACTAATCAAAGAGGCCCGACAGAAGGCTCGTCGACGGCGTCTCCGAATAGGTGCTCTTCTTACGACTGCGTTGGCCTTCGTGGTGGCGCTGCTGGCGCTCGTCGCCGGTGGCGTACCAAGCAGTACGAAAGGAACGACGGGTAATCAACCCGCTCGCACGGTCGGTGCGAACACCTCGTCGGTCGTCATTCCACACTTTAATGAACCCCAAGCAATCGCCGTTAGTGGATCACACGTGTGGATTGAAAATATGGCGGGAAACTCAGTCACCGAACTCAACGCGAAAACCGGCGCATTGGTGCGCGTCATCGACGCAAAATCTGACGCGTTCCATCATCCTGACGGTATCGCGGTGCAAGGTTCTCACGTGTGGGTTACGAACGGCAACCAAGAGTTCGGCATGGGCACCTCGAATTACCCGTTGGCCAAGAACAGTTCGGTCACCGAACTCAACGCGAGTAACGGCTCACTGGTGCGTGTCATCGACGCCAACACCGACCATCTCCTCGCGCCAGGCCCCATCGCGGTCAGTGGATCGCACGTGTGGGTCCTAAACGCCAACACTGCTCAATCCGCAACGTCGACGCCCATGAACGCACTCATCGAACTTAACGCGAGTAACGGCTCCCTGGTACGCATCTTCAAGACTGGCGTTGATGGACTTAACGGGTCGCTCAACCTCACCGCGACTCGGTCCGACGTGTGGGTGACCAACGCATACCCCTACGACCATTCGGTGAGCGAGATCAACTCGACCACTGGTTCATTAGTGCGTGTCATAAGACCAACGGCAGGTGAACTGCTGGCCCCTGACGGCATCGCGGTCAGCGGTGCGAACGTGTGGATCGCGAACATTCGAGAAGGCGATAATTCGGTCACCGAACTTAGAACTTCGAACGGATCGTTCGTCCGCAACATCAAAGCCAGAGCGGGTAAATTCAACGGGCTTCTCGATATTGCGGCAGAGGGACGGCACGTGTGGGTGACCAACGGAAATGGATACGAAAGTGGCGGGAATACCAACTCCGTCTCCGAACTCAACGCAACGACTGGCTCACTGGTGCGGGTTATCAAAGCGAAAACTGACGGCCTTTATGGACCAACAGCAATCGTCGCGAATGACTCCAAGCTGTGGATTCTCAATATCAGTTCGGTCACCGAACTCAACGCGGGAAATGGATCGCTCGTACGCGTGATCAAGTAATCTCTCAAGTGACTTCGAATCAAGTTTGTTGAACAATGCTTAATCAGCAGGTTTCGGGTTCAAGTGCCGGCCGGCGCACCAAAGTAGTCAAACTTCAAGGGCTCATACATTCTCAACTGTCGCTCCAACGGGGCTACGGCATGAAGTTTCGAAAGCTTGGAAGAGTACCGGTCAACGCAAAACCCGTCGCGATTCACGTTACGAATTCGATCATCAGCAGTCTCACCTGATCGCGGTGATGTGCTCGGTTCGCAAGATCACTTGCCGTACAGTTCGACTGCGACGTCCCGATAGCACCGTGACGTCGACAACAGTCTCGCGCTTCGCGGTGACCAGTCTCCTGACGAGCCGAGATCAACGAGGTTCAGGAACTGCGAGAATCACATAGGCAGCAATATTCCCAATTCCAGCCCAGTGCCTTGGACCGTCTCAGGTACTCGGCTGAGGATGCCGCAAACCGGACTTCGTCTTTCTTAACCCAATGTCGTCCTATGCACATGACTCCAACCGGCCCGAACCCAGCCTGCTTAAGTGCAGCGGCCGCGCTTTGTACGTGTGATCCGGTGGTGAAGGTGTCGTCGATGACAAGAACCGGTTCTTTCGACCTTGAACTTCGCGTGACTTCAAACATGTCAACACGACGGACGCGCTCACTGTTAAAACTCGGTCCCGCTTTGAGCAATGGCTCGTATCGCGACTTCGTTATCGTAATCATGTCGCCGACCATGGTCTTCAGAGGATGTGTTGCCCTCAAGCTTGGAATCGAGGTCACCACGGGAAAGTCTGTGACTCCGACTGCGTTGGCGAGACAAGACTCGTGATCGCGTAACCATCTCCAAAGAAGGGCCGCCAGACTCATCTGAACTTGAATGGCCTCGTCGCCCAATGCCTCACTCTTGTATGTGAAGAGATCGCGAGCAAGTTGCTGATGTTTGGCAGCGAGAGCCACGAAACTGATGGCGCTCGCCCGTTCCGGAAGAGCCGTGCGCGCTGCGTTGCATTGAAAGCACAACCCGTATGTTCCAGCGATATCGGAGTGGCAAACAGGACACACCCCGTCCGAGACTGGAAGGACTGGAAGCAGAAAGTTGGCAAAGGGGGCGCTCAGATCGTTGACTGAAGCCACACCCCTCCTACCGATCGACAAGTTCTCGGGAGCCAACCTCCGAGTCACCCAGACTCTTCACAATCTCATCCACGGACGAGACGAAGCGTGCACCTGGCCGCTGACCAAGCTTCTGAGCCCACTCATGGCGAGCGAGGCTAGTCATGAGGAATACTCTTCGGCCGTGCTGCAATGCCAACCTCGCTTGCATCTTCGCACCGCTCCTCTCATCGGCCTCGATGACCACAGTCGCAGAAGCCAGCCCACTCATAACCGCGTTTCGCATTGGAAACGAGAATCTCATCGGAGATGCGTCGGGCAAGAACTGGGATAGCACCATTCCAGACGCAGCGATCTCGCGTTGCAGTGACTCATTTTGAGCGGGGTAACTCCTCCTCAAACCCGTCCCTATCACCGCGACAGTTCTGCCCCCCGCCTCAAGGGCTCCGCGGTGTGCGGCAGTGTCGATTCCAGCAGCTAGACCGCTTATCACAGTGATCCCGCGGTCTGCGAACTCGCGTGCGAGTTTCCCAGCGGTGCGCGTCCCCTCGTCGCTTGCCTTCCTCGTACCCACAATCGCCACACCGCTGGCGTCACTGTCCGAAGTTGTGCCCATCCAGGCCACAAAGGGAGGTCGTTCTCGAATCGTTAGTAACTGCCTCGGATAGTCCTGGTCAAGAATCATTCGAAACACCATGCCCTCCGACGCCCACTCCTGAAGAAGCTTGTCGGCGTGCTGAAGTTCATCCCCCACAGAGTCCTCAACCGCGAAGAGTGATTCCTGCTCGAGAGCCGGAGCTCTCAAGACGGTTAGAGCGCTTCCCCGCTGCTCGACCTCGTCAGCAACCTCTGACCAATGGGCGTTGGGCCTCAGGAGAAGCGCCAACATCGCTGGTCTCTCCATCGCCTCCACGTCCCTCAGGTTACCCATAACTCCCATCACTTTGAACTATCCATGTGACATCCGCAGGGTGTCATCACAACCCTCTGTCGAACCTTCTATGCGCGTCTCCCTCAGTTCCTGGTGAAAACCTGCAATCGAGATCGTCGAAACATCTCCATCGATCGACACCCGATCAACGAGCCCAGTCATCAATCTGAATCGGTCCAGGTATTCCTGAGGCTCTCCTTCTTGGGAGAGAGGATGGAATCATGGGAAATCAACCAGCGGCATCGAAGAGGTATCCACCTGAGTTGAAGAAACGGGCCGTGAGGATGGTCCGAGCTTCGACTATCCGATCCGAAGAATCAGGGGGTGGTAACAAGAGTGGCGCGCCAATTGGGCCAGCGTTCACACGGACGCCAGAATCGGGTGGAAAAATCCCTAAATCCATCCCTAACATTTCTTGATAGTCACTGAACGCACTGATCACACTGATCACAAAACCCCATGAATATGGGGTTCTCTGAATCTAATGAATAGAGAATAATGAACTCGGTGGCCTTTTAATCCCAAGGTGCCGGGATCGAGACCCGGGCGGCCCACTGAGTAGATGTGAACGTTCACGCTCGTGGGCCACAACGGTCGCCGCATTCTCACTCGAGAATCAAACTTCTGAAATACCGAACCTCTTGAGCGGTAAGTACGGGACTTAACAAGTCAATACTGATAGAACCAGAACATGATTATGTTTCAATAATGTATCTGTATCGTGTAATACGAGACACTGCTATACTTGAAACATAAAGATGAACCGACCAGTTGGTTCTACGAAAGATGGTGCGAAGAGATGAGGTCGAACAAGGCGATAGGCGAAAAGCAAGTGCTCCGAGCCTGCGAAGAGCTGGTCAAAGGCGTGTTACCCGCCGAATGGAACTTCGCTGTCGGTGCCGCTCAACAATCGAGATCCGGTCGGTTCGATTCGTGGTTCACGCTGACGTCCCCGGAAGAACGATCTGTTAACTATGTGGTCGAGGTGAAACGCTCGCCCACCGCAAGGTCCATCGTTGATGCGGTCACGCAGCTCAGACTCCTGCTCGAAGGAAGAGAGGGCGCGTTGCCTCTGCTCGCCGCTGGCTACCTAAGCCGCCGCTCTCGGGAGGTCCTCAAAGAGTTCGACGTCAGCTACGTCGACGCCACGGGGAATATAAGGCTCACGGCATCGAACCCCGGCCTCTTCGTTGAAGTCCAGGGCGCCCAAAAGGATCCGTGGCCGGATGACCAGCCGCTGCGCACCCTTCGAGGACGAGGAGCAGGGCGTGCAGTGCGGGCACTCGTCGACACCATCCCGCCGTACGGCGTCAGAGAACTCAGCGCCCGAACCGGTGTCGCTGCGGCGACGCTGTCTCGAGTAATCGATCTCTTGGAGCGAGACGCAATCGTCACGAGAGACAGTCGAGGTGGCGTGGCGAGCGTCGACTGGGCTGGCGCGCTGCGTCGCTGGAGTCAGGACTACGAACTTCGTAGATCCAACACCGTGACTTCCTATCTTGAGCCCCGAGGACTCGAAGCGTTGAGCCAAAGACTCGACGACGTGCCGTGGCGCTACGCCGTCACTTCGTCGCTGGCGGCGCAACGATTCGCACCGGTGGCGCCTGCTCGAATGGCCGTGCTCTACGTCGATGACGCCACGTCGACAGCCGAAACACTCGACCTGCGCTCGACCGATGCCGGTGCCAACGTCCTGTTGGTCGAGCCGTTCGATGAGGTGGTGTTCGAAAGGACAGTCAAACGAAATGGACTAACTGTCGCGGCCCCGAGCCAAGTCGCGGTGGACCTGCTGACCGGTCCGGGCCGAGAGCCCGCCGAGGGTGAAGCGCTGATTGACTGGATGGAGAAAAATGAAGACGCCTGGCGATCCTGATCCGCTGTACGTTGCGGCGCGAGCAGCGCTGCTTGACACTCTCGATGCATTACGCGAGCACCAAGATGCACTGGTCCTCGTAGGCGCCCAGGCCGTCTACGTCCACACTGGCGCCACGACGCTATCGGTCGCCGAGTATACGACCGACGCCGACTTCTGCATTGCTCCCGACCTGCTCGCCGACAGCCCCCTACTCGCCGATCGTCTGCTCGCTAATGGATATGAGATCGGTACGAATCCCGGGAGTTGGATCAGTCCGCGAGGAATCACCGTAGACTTCATGGTGCCCGAAGCGCTGGCCGGTGCCGGCACGCGAGGTGCTCGACTCGGTCCCCATGGGAACCGAGCGGCTCGTCGTTCCAAGGGACTAGAAGCATCGCTCCTCGATCGCGAGCGAACGACCATAACCGCGCTCGAACTATCTGATGAACGATCAGTGGAAATCTGGGTAGCCGGTCCCAGCGCACTGCTGATTGCCAAGATCCACAAGATCACCGAGCGACTCGACTCTCCAGATCGGCTGAGCGACAAGGACGCGCTGGACGTCTTCCGACTGCTCCAGTCCGTTTCGACCAACTCCCTGAGCAACCGGTTGAACGAACTGAGGACTTCGGATCTTGCGGGCGATGTGACAGCCCAGGCAATCGGAGTCCTCCCCGCTCTCTTCGGCCAAAGTGATTCTCCGGGAACGAGAATGGCCGTTCGAGCCGCTGGCGAGCCGTCACTCGACGCTACAATTGCCGCCTCCTTGGTTGCACTTGTACAAGACCTCGTCGACGAGCTCGCCATCTGAGCATTCATGAATGAACTGAGAATGCGCGCAAATGCATGAACCCTTCATGCAACGAAGTAGTTCGTCACTCGGGTGAAACATCCCCTGGATCCAACTTTCGAAACTGGATACGAACAGGGAACAGTGCCGGGTGACAAGCCCCGATGGCCCGTCACCAGATGCCGAGGTAGAACCGATGTCACACCAATGGCATACGCTCATCTCGTGTCCCATCCGTTCTGCGAAGATTGGAATACCTCTACTCCCAAGTGCGGGGGCCGCGGGTGACTATCCAGTACGACGAACTCGCCCACCTACGAGCCCAGCACCCGGCGTGGGCGCTGCTTCGCTCGAACAACGCCGCGCTCGTCCTCAGTTTCCTTGGCCGCGTTTTCGTTGACGATAACTCCAGCGACCTTCCGGCCACCGTGCTCACGGCCGCGCTGGACGAAGAACTGTACGCGCTGAACCAGCGTCTCGGTGAAGACAGTTTCCCCAAGGCCGCGTCGGCTTACTTGGACGACTGGGCGTCAGCAGACCACGGCTGGCTTCGCAAGTACTATCCAGCGGAGTCTGACGAGGCACATTTTGACCTCGCCCCAGCTGTCGAAAAGGCGCTCCTCTGGGTACGAGACCTCCCTGCGCGCGAGTTCATCGGAACCGAATCACGCCTCAACATCATCTTCGAACTACTGCGCCAGATGGTATTTGGCGCCGAGAATGACCCCGAACGCCGTCTCGTCGAGTTGCGACGGCGGCGCGCCGAAATCGATGAAGAGATCGCCCGAGTCGACCGTGGGGAGATCACGGTGCTTGACGCCGTAAGCCAGCGTGACCGCTACCAGCAGTTCGCCCGTACGGCCCGAGAGTTACTCGCCGACTTTCGAGAAGTGGAGGAGAACTTCAGGAAGCTTGACCGCAACCTACGCGAGCAGATTGCCGGCTGGACCGGATCGAAGGGAGCGCTGCTCGATGAAGCGCTCGGTAGTCGTAACGGCATCGCCGAGTCCGACCAGGGCCGAAGCTTTCAGACCTTTTACGATTTCTTGCTCTCCTACCACAAGCAGGCCGAGTTCACTGAACTGCTCGAACGACTACAGCACATCGAAGATCTCGGACACCAGGACCGCCGACTCAGCCGCATTCACTTCGATTGGATCGACGCCAGTGAACGTACCCAGGCAACCGTCCGCCTACTGTCAGATCAGCTCCGGCGCTTTCTCGATAATCAAGTATGGATGGAGAATCGTCGGGTCTTCGATCTGCTTCGCGCCATCGAATTAAAGGCCCTGCGCGTTCGTGACCAAGCCAACCCGGCCGTGAGCATGGAACTTGACGACACCGGCCTCGCGCTCACCCTACCCATAGAGCGTCCGCTATACCGACGAACGCTGCGGGCACCGCTAGAGAGCGAATCAATAGAACGGGGAAGCAACGACTTCGACTCCTCAGCCATGCTGGACCAGCGTTACGTCGACCGCGATTTGCTCGCTCAACGGGTGCTGAGTTCGCTGGGGCGTCACGACCAGGTCAGCCTCAATGAGGTGATCATCGGCGAACCACTGGAGCAGGGCCTGGCCGAACTCGTTGGCTACCTATCACTCAACCAAGCCGGACTCTCGGTGATCTTCGACGAAGAACGACGCGATCGCATCGAGTGGAGCGACGCGGACGTGGAGCGCGTGGCCGACCTGCCACGGGTCAACTTCAGCCGAGACCGATCGGAGACGTCGTGACCGACATGATGTCCGACGCAAGCACCGAACCATCGGATCTATCCCTGGTTCTTATCCAACTCATGAAAGGCCCCCTGTACCGCGACACCCATGAGAAACTCTGGGGTCTCTTGCTCGGAGCGCGCCACCAGGTCAGTGACTACGTCAGTGTGCTCGGACTAAACGCCGTGATCGATGAAGCCGAGGGCTACGCCTTCCTGCGCAGCCGTCCTATCGACGACGACGCTGAGTTTCCTCGGCTGGTGGCCCGGCGCGCCCTCTCCTTTCACGTCAGTGTGCTGCTGGCCCTGCTGCGCAAGCGTTTGGCCGAGTTCGACGCCAGCAGCGCGGAGACACGACTGATCCTGAGCCGCGATCAAATGGTAGAGATGCTCCGGTTGTTCATGCCCGACTCCACGAACGACGCCCGACTAGTGGACACCATCGACGCCCATATCAACAAAGCCGTCGAACTCGGTTTTCTTCGCCGGCTACGCGACGAACATGACCTCTTCGAGGTCCGACGCATCCTCAAGGCTTATGTCGACGGGCAGTGGCTCTCGCAATTCGACGCCCGACTGGACGAATACCTGACCGAACTGAGCCCCATCGAGGAGTCTGGCTGATGTCGCCGCTGTTCAGCCTGATCGACCTCGATGACGGACTGCCCGACCGACTCTCCGGAAGTCGTCTACAGCGCCTCGAAGTCTTCAATTGGGGAACCTTCGACCAGAAGGTCTGGTCGTTCGATCTCGGGGGTCGCAACGCGCTGCTAACGGGCGACATCGGCTCGGGCAAGTCCACCCTCGTCGACGCGATCACCACACTGCTCCTACCGGCGAACAAGATCTCCTACAACAAAGCTGCCGGTGCCGAGACTCGTGAGCGTGATCTGCGCTCCTACGTGCAGGGACACTACAAGTCTGAACGAAACGAGACGACCGGGGTCTCTCGTCCGGTCGCCCTGCGCGACACCCGGAACTTCTCGGTCATATTGGGAGTCTTCGCCAACACCGGCTATGCCACTACGGTCACTCTGGCTCAGGTGTTTCGCACCAGAGACATGAGTTCGGGTCAGCCCGAGCGATTCTTCGTTGTCGCCGACTCCGATCAGTCGATCGCCAAGGATTTCTCAGAGTTCGGCACCGAGTTCAACTCTCTCAAGCGCCGACTCCGCGATGATGGCGCGAGGGTCTACGACAGCTTCCCCGAGTACGGCCGGGACTTCCGACGCCGCCTCGGCATCGAATCCGAACAGGCTATGGAACTCTTCCATCAAACGGTATCTATGAAGGCGGTTGACAACCTCAACGACTTTGTTCGCGGCCACATGCTCGAACCCTTCGACACCAAGAATCACATCGCTTCATTGATCGAACACTTCGACAACCTCACGCAGGCTCACGATGCGGTATTGCGGGCCCGCGCCCAGCTGGAACTACTCCAGCCCCTCGTCACCGACCTCGAGACCTTCGACCAGTTATCAAGCGCGCGCGCCAGGCTCGAGCACCAGCTCGCGGCCCTGCCACTGTACTTCGCTGACCGCACTCGACAGGCTCTTCTCTACGAGCTCGACGCGCTCGCGGTCCAGTTGCACGATCTGAGTCAGGAACTCGAGTCGGTCGACGTGAGCGTCAGGGATCTGCGCGAGACCGAGGCACAGTTGAATCTGCAGATTGCCGGAATCGGTGGTGACCGGCTGGCCGACATAGAGAGATTGATCGAGCGCCACCAGCGCGACAGACAAACTCGCCAGACAAAGTTCGATCACTTCAACACCTTGTTGTCGCAGGTGGGCATGGAGCAGGTGTCGGTCGCCGAACAGTTCCTCGCCACCCGAGAGCGGGCCGTCGCTAGGCAAATGGAATTGGAGGTTGAGCACAGCGCCATCGAGAACGACCTCAGTGAGCGACGTTTCGAGCAACGCTCGCTCAATGAGGAATCCGAAGGAGTAAACAGGGAGCTCCACAGTCTGCAGACACGTCGTAGCAACATTCCTCGTGACAGTCTCGAACTGCGCCAGCGCCTCTGCGACGACCTCGCTATCGAACCCGACCACCTACCCTTCGCTGGCGAGTTGATCCAGGTCCTCGCAGAATCAAGTCAATGGGAAGGTGCGGCGGAGCGCGTGCTGCACAACTTCGCCCTGTCCCTGCTGGTTCCCGACCAACACTACGAAGTCGTGGCGGCGTGGATCAACGAACATCATCTCAACGCTCGAATCGTCTACTACCAAGTGCCCGCCCGGTCGCCAACCGCGGCCTTGCCCGAGCGCCGGTCGGCCCATCCCCTGTTGGTCGACATGCTCGAGTTCAAACCCGAGTCGAGATTCGAGCCGTGGTTGAAGTCCGAGCTCGCGCGGCGCGCTAGCCACGCTTGCGTGGAAACGATTGACGACTTTCGCGCCAGCCAGCGGGCGGTCACCCGAGCTGGACAGATCAAGGACAAGGAGCGCCACGAAAAAGATGACCGTCGGCGCATCGACGACCGCCGTGAATACGTGCTCGGTTGGACGAATCAGAGCAAAGTTGACGCGCTGCTCGCCCACGCCGGCACGTTGCAGGAGCGACTGAACTTCTTCGCAAGCGTCATTGCTGATCTCACGAAGCGTGACGAGACGACCTCGCTCCAACTCCAGTCGTTGGCTCGTCTTGGCGAGCACTCGAGCTGGGACGACCTGAACTGGCAGGCGCTGGTGAGTGCAATTGCAGCGCTACGTGGCGAAAAACTGCGTATCACGTCGTCATCGGACACGCTGGCCCTCCTCACCTCCGAACGCGAACGAGTCCGACAAGAGGTCGCCAACCATGAGCACGCACGTGACGGATTCCAACGAGACCGGGGCGCCGCTGAGGGCCGTCAACGTGATGCCGAGGCCGAACTGGATCGCGTCAGGGCAATGTTGTCCGATGCCCAGGCCGTAGAACTTGCTAGCGAATCGTTCGCCTCGATTGACGTTGCGGTGGCAGTTGAGTTCGACGGACCAGCACCGGACGCCGTGCGCCTCACCGCGGTCCAACAATCCATCAATGCCTCCCTCGTGCACCAGCTCAACACGATCACCAAACAGGAGGGATCTCTCGGACAGCGCATCGTAAGGTTGATGGGCGGCTTCCGAGGGAAGTACCCCCACGAAACCACTGAGTTTGACGACTCGCTCGCCTCGGCGAAAGAGTATCGTCAACTCCATCAGCGGGTGGCCAACGACGATCTTCCCCGCTTCGAACGCGAGTTCAAGGACTATCTCAATCAGAACGCGATCCGCGACATCGCCGGGTTCTCGGCCCAGCTCAACAAGCACGAGAAGCAGATTCAAGACCGCATCGAGACCATCAATGAGTCCTTGGCCGGCATTGACTACAACGAGGGACGCTACATCCGACTCATGGCGAACCAGACGACCAACACCGAAGTTCGCGAGTTCCGTGCTGACCTGCGCACCTGCACGGACAACGTGGTTGGTGGTGGCGCCTCCGACCAGTACTCAGAAGAGAAGTTCCTTCAGGTCAAGCGCATCATCGACCGATTCAAGGGTCGAGAAGGCACCACTGAACAGGATCGTAACTGGACTCGTCGGGTGACCGACGTCCGGCAGTGGTTCCTCTTCTCCGCTTCCGAGCGGTGGCGAGCCGACGACATCGAGTACGAGAACTACAGCGACTCGGCGGGAAAGTCGGGCGGCCAGAAGGAGAAGCTCGCCTATACGATTCTGGCCGCATCGTTGGCGTACCAGTTCAAGTTGGACTGGGAGGCCGAGCGGTCAAAGGCTTTCCGATTCGTCGTCATCGATGAGGCGTTTAGTCGCGGTTCGGATGTTTCGACCCGCTACGCCTTGCGTCTCTTCACTCGGCTCGGGCTGCAACTCCTCATAGTGACCCCGCTCCAGAAGATCCATGTGATCGAGCCGCACGTGGCGGCCGTAGGTTTTGTCGACAATCTCAACGGTAACTACTCACGACTCCAGTGCCTCTCGATTACCGAGTACCGGCGCCGTCGTCTCGAGCGCAGCGCCGATGCCGATGCCGATGCCGATGCCGCGAGTCAGAATATCGCTGAGGGTATGGGCGTTATCGACGACACCGGCGCATGACCTCCTGGACGAACGTCAATGACCTGATTGCTATTTTGCGCAAGCGTTGGGCTACGGGACGTTACTTAAGCGACTACGCCAGGATCGTCCCGTGGACACCGATCGAACTCCCCGTGAAGGCACCGTCGGCAAGCGAGCTGCTCGATCAATTCGATGATGCGGTCCGCTGGGCCGAACGATTCCAGCGCGACAGCCATACCGGCGGAGGTGCGATGCGCTTTACGGTGGCGTACCGCACCGTCAAGGGCAAGAACCTCGGGACCAACTCAGTGCCCGCACGAGTCCGGATCGAGAGCTTCGAACAACTCTGTGCGCTAATCGGAACGAACCGCGACGTTCGCTCGCTTGATACAATTCTGAGCCAAACAAAAGCCGCGATGCCCACACTCGTACCGTGGGTGGTCGCCCATCCGTTGGGCGCGATTGAGCATCTGGACATCTGGGGCGACTTGTTGGCCACGGTTACCTGGATCATCAGCAACAGCACGGAAGTGCTCTACCTACGTCAAATCGACGTCGAGGGTCTTGACACCAAATTCGTCGACCGTTATCGTAAACTGCTCGACGAACTCTTAACGGCCGTGCTGCCCGAGGACCGGATTGACCCTAAGTACAGCGCCACCGACTTTGCGCGCCGGTTCCGATTTCGACCCAAGCCCACCTATACGCGGCTCCGATTACTCAACTCACAATCCGCCTTCCCGAAAGGCGTCAGCGAGATGACCTTGCGCACCGAGGAACTTGCCATTCTCGAACTCGTCGCCGACACCGTTTTTGTCGTCGAGAACGAGATCACCTACCTCGCCTTTCCCGCCGTTTCAAATTCGATCGTCATCTTCGGTTCCGGATTCGGCCTCGCAACTTTGCGAGACATCCCCTGGTTGGATAGCCGAGAGATCGTCTACTGGGGTGACATCGATACGCATGGCTTCGACATCTTGCACCGACTGCGAGCTCGGTTCGAATCCGTGCAATCGATAATGATGGATCATCAGACACTGCTCGCCCATCCCCGACAGTGGGTAACCGAGCCCAGCCCCACCAACCGAGCGCTGACGAACCTCAATGACGCTGAGGAGGCCCTGTACCATGACCTCATTGAAGACCGCTACGGCCAAGCAGTGCGTCTTGAACAGGAACGAGTTCGCTTCTCATGGCTACAACAGGCACTCGAGCCATGGCTCTCCTGACCTACTCAACTCCTTCACATCGGACATAACGTGATGCCCCAGTTACCATGTCCAACTCCAAATCCGGCAGTCGGGATTTGTTGAAGTCGGGTCTCCAACGCTAACCCTCACGCTGAGCGATTCCGGTCGCTCAAAATCCCACGCTATTTCCCACGGACCATTCCGACACCACCGGACGAATCCGACCTCACCAGACAGATTTTCTTTGAATCTCGGATGATTCCGACCCCACCGGACGAATCCGACGATCCGCATCTCTCTTTTAATCCCAAGGTGCCGGGATCGAGACCCGGGCGGCCCACCAGTAATTACACGGGTTTTCGGGACCGTTCGCTCTTCGAGTTCGCTAAATAGGCCTCCGATTTATCCCACGCAACGTGTTGCTCTGGTCGATACTTGAGATTTCTCGTCGAAGTTCAACTTTGGCCGCTCGCTTTAGGCCGCCTCAACTTTCTCGCGATACCACGATCCCAGGCCAACGAGCGATGACACGTTTCGCGTTGAGACAAAGGCGATCCTTGACCCCTGATGGGTTGCTACTTGGTGTCGCTTCGGCTCTTGCGATCCTTGCCGACGTCGAAACCGAGAGCTGCGTACCCTGGAAGTCTCTTTCGGTGCATTCTGGCGAGCACCGGGCTCTGAGCGTCGACGTAATCGTGAACCTCAACGGATGATTTGCCATCCAAGGGTCGCAAAATACGGCCAACGTACTGGACAACTCTTCCTCGAAAGGCGATCGGAAACGCCATGAATACGGTATCGAGCGGTGGACAATCGAACCCTTCGCCGAGGAAACTGCCGGTCGCCGCGAGCACCAGCCCACCTCGCTTGGATGCGCCGTCCAGGTCCGCCATGACTTTGGCACGTGCCTTCTTTCCCATCCCACCTTGGAGGACGAGAGGAGTGACTCCCTTGGCACCAAGTACAGACACGACCGACGAGAGGTGCTCAGTCCACTGCGTCAGCACCAGACAGTTTCTACCCTTGGCGGCTGCGGCGGCTACGTCATCACAGATGGCTATCGTTCGAGCTTCGTCATCCACCAACGCGCGGAACAGGTCCTGGATGTGTGCACCGTCGTCACCTACCTCGAACTTCGTCTGGTGCACAATAAGTTCTCGACGGAAGTCGTTCTCCGTGTCCACCTTCTCCTTCATTTGGTGACGGATGGGCCCGCAGTACATGGTGATTAAGCCCTGGAGACCATCGCGCCGGTAGGGCGTGGCTGTGAGACCGAGCCACCGTCGGACACTGATTTGTTTGACGCATCGCTCGAACGTCACCGCCGGCACGTGGTGGCACTCGTCGACCACGATGAGTCCGTAATGGCTTGACATCTCGTCGAGATCTTCTCGTCGAGCAAGGCTCTGGGCCATGGCGACGTCGACGATACTGGTGGTCTTGTTCCGGCCCCCGCCGATCTGGCCAATCTCCTTCGCGGTGAGACCCAGGTGCGTTGCCAACCGTTCGGTCCATTGCTCCACCAACGGTTTGCGATCGACGATGATCAGAGTGGGCCGTTGGTGGTGCGCAATGAGCGCACAGGCGACGACGGTCTTTCCGGCTCCGGGCGCTGCGACGAGGACGCCCAGTTCGTGATCTCGGAGCGCTTGGAGCGCAGCTTCTTGATCCTCTCGAAGCCGAAAAGTGGGCGTGAATTCAATTGGTTCGGGATCCGGGCGATTCTCGTGGATCACCAATCGGCTTCCCGCCTCCGCGACCACGCTGGCGGCCTTCTCGGTGAGACCTCGAGGAAGCAGCAACGACTCGAGGTTCTCTCCGTAACAACGGATCATCCTCGGCGTATCCCACGTGGAGAACCTGAGCCGCTCCTTCTCATAGAACGCCGGGTTATGCAGTGACGCGAGATGCTTGAGTCCTGCGAGCAGGGTCGACGGAAGACCGGATCGCTCAATCTCCAACATCGCGTTCGCGACGCCGGCGACCGTCTCGGGCATTGCAATGGGAACGACGTCGCGAGAGCGCCGGAAAGTCTTTTCTTCCGGTCCCGCTCCCACCTCCGGCGTGGACGCAAGGATCGACTCCACTTCAGTTTGCGACATTCGCGTGAGGGTCGAGAGATAGGCCCACTGGTCCTCCATCGGCTTCATGGTGCCGGGGTCGAGAAATGCGGTGGTTCCGCGATCTCGACACTCCTTCTGCAAAGGCAGCGCAATCAAGTTACCGAACGACCCCTTCGGCATGAAGTCCTGCGCGGGGAATAATCGGTCGTAACTCGCGAGGTCGAGCTCTCCTCGAAGGTTCATCGCCTCGCGAAGGAGCAGCGT
>Ga0307373_10007935_pt1 | contig 16338 bp, 18 predicted proteins | sample OX2MG_FD_202534 | JGI IMG/M metagenome (GOLD analysis project Ga0307373, IMG submission 202534) | Soil microbial communities from Risofladan, Vaasa, Finland - OX-2 | ecosystem: Environmental > Terrestrial > Soil > Coastal area > Acid sulfate soil | place: Finland: Risofladan, Vaasa | collected... | reverse complement strand
CAACTTCTACAACCACCAACGCCGGTGCACCAAGGCCGGCAACCTCAGCCCCATCCGCTACGAGTTAGCTTTGGCCCCCAGGCCACAAGCGGCCTAACCGCGTGTCCACAATCTCTGGGCAACCTCAATGACACCTTGACCGGCCTGGCCAACCGGGCATTGTTCCTCGATCGCGTCGGCCACGCGCTACGCCGCTCTGACCGCCAAGCGACCCCGGTGGCGGTGCTGTTCTTGGATCTCGACGACTTCAAGACGGTCAACGACAGCCTGGGCCACGACGCCGGGGACCAGCTCCTGATAGCCGTCGGCCACCGCCTCAAGGAGGTCTCCCGTGCCAGTGACACGGTGGCCCGATTCGGTGGCGACGAGTTCGCCGTGCTGGTCGAGTCCGGCGACATGCCTCAGACCGCCGAGGACGTCGCCGAGAGGCTCGTCGAAGCTCTCCGCGCCCCATTCCGCCTTGATGGGGCCGAGGTGGCCATACAGGCCAGCGTAGGCATCGCCCTCGGCCAGCCGCCCGACGACGCCCCAGGTGACCTGCTCCGCGACGCCGATATGGCCATGTACCTGGCCAAACACAACGGCAAAGGCCGTTTCGAGATGTTCCGTCAAGGGATGCAAGACGAGGCACTCAAACGTCTCACCATCACCGCAGACCTGCGACGAGGCATCGACGACGGTCAACTGGAAGTTTATTACCAGCCCATCGTCACCGCCCGCGACGCCACGCCGACCGGGGCCGAGGCCCTGGTCCGCTGGAATCATCCCCGCCGAGGGCTGCTCAACCCAATCGAGTTCGTGGACGTCGCCGAGTCCACCGGGCTGATCGTCCCGCTCGGAGATTGGGTCCTCAACCAGGCCTGCCGCCAAGCCCAAGCCTGGCGCCAAGACAACGTTGTCGACGACGACTTCTACATCGCTGTGAACCTTTCCGCCCGCCAACTGGTCGAAGCCACCCTCGTCGACAGCGTCGCACGGGCCCTCCGCGATTCCGGTCTGCCCGCTTCCGCACTGGTCCTGGAGATCACCGAGAGCAACATCATGGTCAACTTCGACGCCGGGCTGGCTCGACTCCGGTCCCTCAAAGATCTTGGCGTGCGCCTTGCCCTGGACGATTACGGCACTGGCTACTCGTCACTCAACCGCCTCGGCACCCTCCCGGTCGACATTGTGAAAATCGACAAGTCCTTCATCGACGAGGTCACCCTCAAGTCCGGAGCGGCCCTTATCAAAAGCGTCGTCGACGTCACCGCAGCCCTCGGACTCAAATCCGTGGCCGAAGGCGTCGAACACCCCGACCAACTCGTCGCCCTCAATGGTCTCGGATGCGAGACCATCCAGGGCTATCTCTTCGCCAAGCCCATGCCTGCCAGCACCACCATATCCACGCTGCAGCGTCTCCGATCCAGGCACGGTTCCGACGCTGGCAACAATTTGGACGGCTTGGCACTCGCCGAGCCGCTCGGTTAGGACTTCCTGTGGTCAGGCGTGTTCGGATATGAGGTTGCAGGGGTCGGGGGCGTCTGGGTTGAGCCGGCCGGGGGAATCCACCTCTTGGTGCAGGTGGATGCCAGGTCATCACCTCCAAGATCAGGTCGCCGATGTCGACCCTGGGCAGCATAGCCTCGCACCTTTGACGCCCTTGCCGCCTACCAACGGCGGGCAGGCCTCCCGGTGGTGACAATCCTTTCGGTGGCCTAGCCGCTTCCGTCCCGAGAACCCTCGAGGCCCGTCCTACGCGATGGCGTAGTGGCCGTGCCAGGGGGCGCATGTACTTGGGGTTGAAGTCCCCCCTCCGACCCCGGTCCGTTGACCACGCAGGCGGCTCGACATAGGGCGGGCGGCCAGTGGGGTCAGACCGCGAGGGCAATCCGGAGTGCGGCGTCAACTCGTGCCAACTCATCCGTGGTGAGGAGCCCGACTGACGCCCCGAGACGTTCGGGATCGATGGCTGTGGTCTGTTCGACCAGGACGAGGGTCGGCTGGCCGCCGAGATCGATCTCGGGACGGAAGACGGCCGGACGCGCTGCGGTGGAGGTTGGTGCCACTAGCCAGGTAGAGAGGTGAAGGTCGTCAGACTGCACGACGACACAGAATCGACGGCCACCCTGTTCGTGTCCCCTGGCCACGCGAGGCGCGTTCAGGGCAAAGACCTCACCACGCACGAAGCGATTCCATGTCGGTCAGCACCCGGGCCATCTCGGCCCGGTCTTCGGGGTCAGCAGCTAGCGCTTCGGATTCTTCCCTTACGACCTGGCGTTGGCGGGTGACCGCAGCCTCGACCAGTGCCGAGCGGATCGCCTCGGAGACGGGGGTGCCATCTGCGGTGAGAGCGCTCAGTGCCCGTTCGGTGTCTCGGTCGGGCCGGAAGGTGATGACTTGAGCCATGTCGGTAAGTCTACTCTCCCTGTATTACCTAGCGTAACACGATGACATCGGTTGAACTCCCCCCTCGGACACCCTCTGTACTACACGCTCAGGGCCGCCGGCGCGCTGTCCCGCTCGTACAGGCCCCGCTGGTCGCCCCCTCGGCCAGGGCGATGCCGGTCAGCACGTCCCTATAGGCCTCTGACCACGTCTGTGCCGAGCTGCGAGCCACCGGCCGCACCTTCACGCCGACCGTGCGCGCGATAGCTATGCCCGAGGCGGCCGAGGTCCAGACCTGGAATGGGCGGCGCTGGGTTATCCGGCGCCGAAGCTTCGCCCATGTCGCCACGCTCGGCAACGAGGACGGTGAAGCCACCTATCTCATCTTCAGATCCTCAGGAGACGAATTGACGGTGCTATGGGCGACCGGTCATCCCTTCTTCCGCCCCAGTTGGGGAACCAACGTCGTTGGCATGATCCTGAGCGAGGGCAGCGATTGGGAAGAGGTGGGCGAGCTCCTCTACGACAGCTACTGCATTCAGGCGCCCAAGAGGTTGGTGGCCCTCGCGATGGCGATCGCGGCCTGCCCCACTTAGGCTGGCTCCCGCCACTGAAGGGGGGCTATGAGCGACGATGACCTGACCGGAGGAGCGGGGCGCGCCTACGTGGTCGTCTCGGCCGACACCCACGCCGCCCCGGACGACCTTGAGCACTTCCTCTCCTACGTCGACCCGGGACACCGGGAGGCTGTGGCCGCCTTCGGGGAGCTGTCGTCCACCGCCATCTCGATGTTCGGGGGCTCCGACCCCGGCCTGATTGAAGACCCGGATCCGGTGCGGTCCGTGGCCACCCGCCGCTTGGCTGGCATGGGTGTGGACATCCAGGCGGCCAGGTCCTGGCTGGCCCGCTACAGCGCCGACTGGGTCATCCCCGGGGACGGTGACGGCCGTCGATTGGCTGTTCTGGAGGAACAGGGCATTCATGCCGAGGTCACGCTTCCGGGTCCGGTGCTTGCGGGCGGCATTTCCCCGGCGATGTACCTGGGCGGCCACGCCAACCAGGGCCTGGAGGTCGTCTGGCCCGCCATCCGGGCCTACAACCGCTGGCTGACCGACTTCTGTGCAGCCGCTCCAGGCCGTCGGGCCGGCTGCATCCCCATCGACTTCCACGACATGACCAAGGCCGTGGAGGAGGTGGAGTGGGCCCGGGCATCGGGACTGTTCGGCGGCGTCATGCTGCCGGCGATGTCGGTGGGCTCCCGGCTGCCCGGCTACGCCGATCGCTATTACGACCCGTTCTGGAGCGCCTGCGAGGACAGCGAGATGGTGGTGACCCTGCACACCGGCGCCTCCGGCTCGGCCACCGACACCAAGTACCTCTACGACGAGGAGCACGGCCGCTTTCTCGGCCTGTACGAGGTATTCGTCTTCACCCGGCGGCCGCTGTGGTTCCTGATCCTCGGTGGCGTGTTCGACCGCCACCCCGACCTCAAGGTCGTGATCACCGAGAACGGCGTGCAGTGGGTGCCCTCGCTGGTGCGGGATATGGAGGGCTTCTTCGACACCCATGGCGCCGCCCCGGTCCGCTCCTATCTCAAACTGCGCCCGCACGAGTACTTCGAACGCCACGTATACGTGGGCGGCTCGCTCATGAAGCGGGAGGAGGCGGAGATGCGCCACGAGGTGGGTATCGACCGGCTCATGTGGGGCGCCGACTACCCCCACCTGGAGGGTGCCGCCCCGGTCCACCGCCAGGTGCTGGCCTACGTCTTCGGTGGCCTGCCCGAGCCCGACGTGCGCCGAATGCTGGGTGACAACGCCGTCTCGCTGTGGGGCTTCGACCAGGCTCTACTGCAGGCAGTGGCCGACCGGGTCGGGCCCACCCCGGCCGACCTGGCCCACCGGGTCCCACTCGACTCCATCCCCGAAACGTTCAGCTGGAGTCTGGCCCGGCCCGTGCCGCTGACAACCCCGACCTCGTGACCGCGGTCTTCTCCAGGATCGGAGCCAGGCCACGTGCCTGAGTTCTTCGCCGTCGTGGACGCTCAGCGGGCCTGCCGCGAGTTCCGGTCGGACCCGGTGCCGGACGAGCTGCTCGAACGGGTCCTCTCCGCTGCAGTCCGCGCCCCAAGCGCGGAGAACCTGCAGCCATGGGTCTTCCTCGTCCTGCGCGACGCTGCCCGCCGAGCAGCCGTCGGGGATATCACCCGCCAGCTTTGGGAGCGCTCGGCCCGCGACTTCACCAAGCCGAGGGTGTCGACGGCCCTGTTCCAGGATGCCGAGCGAGGAGCCGCCGGCGGTATCGCCGCGGCCCCAGTCCTCATCGTGGTGTGCGGGGACACCTCCGTCTGCCATGAAGGGGCGTTGGCCGCGTCGATCTATCCCGCCGCGCAGAACCTAGTTCTGGCGGCCGGGGCGCTCGGACTCGGCTCGGTGCTGACGACCCTGCCGACACTCGGGCCCCTCGGGTCGCGCCTAGGACTGCCCGAGACGATCCGACCCATGGCCGTTGTGCCTCTGGGGTGGCCGGCGCACCCGCTTGGCCGGTCCGGGCGCCTGCCGATGGCGGACAAGACGCACCGGGAGCGATACGGGGCCGGCTGGCACTGACCGCGGACCCGCAGCCACCTCGTCCAGGTCCACCAGCACGCCCATCGCCTCGGGCGGGGAGGGCGCAGTAGCGTGCCCATATGCAGCGACACAGTTACTCGGTCGTCGTGGACGGCCCGCCGGAGCGGGTGTGGCGGCTGTTCTGGTACCGCGGCCCGCGGCCGCCGGGGGCCGGGCCTGGTGGGGTGAGCATCGAGATACTGCATCCAGGCGATGACTCGGGGGAGGGGCTCGTCCGCCACTGCACGTTCCCGGTTCCGCGCTATCTCTTCTCGGGCGGGATCGGCCAGTCCTGGGAGTGGTTGACCGAGGTGCGTCCGGTCGAGTCGTGGAGGTACAACGCGATCGGTAAGCCGCTGTGGTCACGCGCCGAGGGCCACACCCGGCTCGAACCGCTGGAGGACGGCCGCACCCGGATTCACTTCGAAGAGTCCTACCACGCCTTCAATCCGGTGCTACGAGCGCTTCTAGAGCGCCGAGTGCACAGGTTCATTTCCAAGAACAACGACTCGCTCATCCGCGACTCGATCAATGCCGGTCTTCGGGCGCTCCGCCCTGAGCCGGCACCGTGAGCGCCGTGATCCCGCTGGCGAGCGGTTAAAGGCGTTCGGGGCGAAGAGCTCACCACGCATGGAGCGAGTCCATATCAGCCAGCACCCCGGCCCTCTCGGCCCGGTCTTCGGGGTCGGCGGCTAGGTTCTGGGTTATGGCACAGGTGGAGACGGTGAGGGGTCCGGTCGAGACGGCAGAGCTGGGCCGCACCTACATGCACGAGCACATCTTCGTACTTACACCGGACGTGCAGATCAACTACCCAGAGGAGTGGGGCAGCGAGGATGAGCGCCTCGCTGACGCGGTGGCCAAGCTTAGAGCGGCGGCCGCCCAGGGCACCCGCACCTTCGTTGACCCGACGGTTATTGGACTCGGTCGGTACATCCCACGGATCCAGATGGTGGCCGAGCAGGTGCCTGAGCTGAACATCATCGTGGCCACCGGGTGCTACGCCTATGACTCCGTGCCGTTCTTCTTCCACTTCCGCGGCCCGGCTCTGTCCGCCGCGGTCGGGATGGACGTGCCGGACCCTATGGTGCAGATGTTCGTGAAGGACATCACCCAGGGGATAGCGGGAACCGGCGTCAAAGCTGCCTTCCTGAAGTGCGCCATCGATGAGCAGGGCATGACACCCGACGTGGCCCGCATCATGCGGGCAGTGGCCCGGGCCCACCGCCAGACCGGGGCGCCGATAACCGTGCACACCCACCCGGCTTCCCATACCGGCCTGGAGGTCAAGAGGCTCCTCTGCGATGAGGAAGGCGTGGACGCCACCCGAGTCGTCCTGGGGCACAGCGGGGACAGCACCGATGCCGATCACCTCGCACTGCTGGCCGATTACGGGTTCATCCTGGGCATGGATCGCTTCGGCATTCACGCTGGTCCGGCCACCTTCGAGGGGCGCTGCGGCATCGTGGTGGATATGTGCCGACGCGGCTATGCCGATCGGATGGTCCTCTCCCACGACGCGGCCTGTTACATCGACTGGATCGACCCTAACGTGATCCAGCTCATGGACCAGTGGAACTTCCTCCATATCGAGAATGACGTCCTGCCCTACCTGCGAGAGCACGGCGTCACCGATGAACAGATCAACACGATGCTTGTGACGAACCCGACCCGGTATTTTGAGGTCGCTAGCGCCTACTGAGGGTCCATGCCGAGAGGGCCACCCATGCCCATCGGCCGCTATCGACAGGTTAGGGAGCGACCTCAGCCGCCGAGGGATACCCCGAGTACGAGCGCGGCCACGGTCGTGACCGAGGCGGCCGCGCCCCAGCCGGCCAGCCCAGCCGTGGTCTTGGCCCGCTGGTGCAGGAAGGCGCTGAGGCCCGACGCCGCCACCACGATGATCTTGGCCACGAGCACGCCCCGCCAGGCGGCGGTCTGCTTGGACAGGTCGACGGCGGCCAGATTCCAGAAACCGGTGAGGACCAGCGCGCCATACGCCGGCCACGCCAGCCGGGCGAAGGCGCGGGCCACCGCCTGGGTAGATTCCGGGGACACTCGGCGCAGCGTGGGCACGAGGCCCCCGAGGGTCAGCTGCCCCCCCACCCATACGGTGGTGGCCAGTACGTGTAGCGACAGGCGGACGAGCGTCGAGGCGGAGGCCAGCACCGAGACATTCTGCCTCGCCTCGTCTCGTGCCCTGGCTCGACGGGCCCGCGGGCAATTCCCCAGACCGGCCTCCTGGGCGAAAGGCCGACCATTACCCCATCCGGGCTGCCGATCGACAAGGCTAGAGCCAGCAACCAATGGGAGATGACGATGAGTACTGGCCCTCTGCCCAGGCGGGCCCGGCGCATTAGCTACACGGCTGCCCGCCGCCTGACCCTGGCCGCGGGTCTGCTGATCCTGGCCGTCTTGGCCGGAGTCCTTTATTTCACGAGGGTGGACACCGTCGAGGTGGTGGCCGTGCTGTTCTACCTGCCGGTCTTCGTGGCCTTCATGACCCGGGGGATCGTGGGTGGCCTGGTGGCCGGAGCCGCGGCGGCCGGCGCCTACGTCGCCATCCGCTACCCGTCCCTGAATGCCATTCGGGGGAGGAACCTGGTCGGCCTCCTGGCTGGCCGGGCTCTGGGCTATCTCGCCTTCGGCGGGATCGGTGGCTGGGCGGCCAGCTTGCTGCAGGGCTCGATCCTCAAGCTGAACCTCTTCGACACCGTGGACGACGCCACCGGCCTGCTCAATGCCCGCCAGTTCGTCATCGAGGTCCACCGCCAGTTGGAGCGGGCCCGCCGCTACGGAACCCTCTTCTCCATGGCGACCACCCAGATCGACAGTTCCGTCCTGACCGGCGGCCGGCGGCGCGTCCGCTCCCAGATGGCCGAGCTCGGGCGAGCGGTCAAGGCCACCACCCGCCAGGTGGATGCGGCTGCGCACTCCACCGATGGAGTGGTCCACCGGGTGGTCGTGCTGCTGCCCGACACCGGTGCGGAGGGAGCGGCCGTCTTTGCCGCCCGGCTGGAGCGCAGCCTGTCCGGCCACCTCTACCTGGGCCAGGCCGCCGCGGGTCCCAGTGTCAGTCCTCTGCTTTATCCCGAGGATCAGGACCGTATCCAGGCGGTGCTGGCCCAGCTACATGCTGATGACATTCGTGACAACGGGGAGCGCGAGGCCCTCTCCTCGTGAAACCGTCGCTTCAGCGGGCCGCCGCCATCATCGGCTTCTTCGCCGTGTTCCTCATCCCGATCGCCACCTCCTCCCTGGGTGGACTGACCCAGCTGGTGACATGCAAGGCCATCCAGGCGGTGGGCTTCACCCTGGTCGTACCTAGCCGTGGGGAGCCAACCATCATCACGTCGGAAAGCCTGCAGAAGGGCCAGCGGGCCACGGGCGGGTGTCCCGGCCTCGACTTGAACCTTCAAGCTGGATTCGGGCACACGGGGGCGCTTTTCATCGAGTTGAACATCCGCAACAACAGCCGATACGCCTGGGAGGGAACCGTAGTCGTGCATCTGGGCACCCTGGATCTCCCTGTCCCGATCGGACGCATCCCGGCCGGCCAGGTTGGAAGTTCCCGGGTGGATGTGAACCCGGGTGTGGGAGCCCACGAGGTGGACGGACAGCTGCTGGTCGGGCCCTGACCAACTAGGAGGTCATGCCGCCCAGGCCGACCAGGGCCCGGGCATGTTCGATCTCGCCCATGTGGCGCAGACCGTGCTGGTAAATCCAGCACTCGGCGCCGTCGAGACGGGTGATGCCGCGCTCGGCCGCCACCCGGGCGCTGTAGGTAGTGGCTATGCCTTCGGGGAAAGGTCGGGCCACCACCACATCATCCAGGCTGGCCGGATCCAGTGAGGCCAGCCACGACTCGGTCTTGGCGAAGACCCTTCCCATGTAGTCCCGGAAGGCCCCGTAATCCCCGATGCGCTGGTGGACCATCTCCTCGACGGTTCTGGTCTTACCGTGATCGGGGATGGCCAGGCCCATGCGGTCGGACCAGGCGGAGTCGAAGATCATGTCTCCCGCCCCGAGCATGGTGGCCGACCCGTCCTCGATCTGCACGAAGTGGAACAGCGAGAAGGCGATGGGCAGCACCCCGTCTCTCTCAACGTAGTTGACCTGGTCGGCATCCATGGTGCCGACCGCCTGTTCCCAGAGCGAATGCATTGCTCTCATGCGCCGGGCCAGCGAATCCCGAGCGGGTCCGTAGTCGGCCACCGCTTCACCCTAATGTGTCCAGAGTGAAGATCCTGAGGACACCCGACGAGCGATTCCAGGACCTCCCCGACTTCCACTTCGAGCCGCACTATGCGGAGTTGGCCGACGGACTGCGCCTCCACTACCTGGACGAGGGGCCCAGTAGGACCGGCCCGGTGCTCCTGATGCATGGGGAGCCGACCTGGTCCTATCTGTACCGGAAGATGATCCCCGGCTTGGTGGCCGCCGGCCACCGCTGTGTGGTGCCCGATCTGATCGGTTTCGGCCGTTCGGACAAGCCGGCCGAGCAGGACGACTACACCTACCAGCGCCACGTCGATTGGATGGCCGAGGCCCTCTTGGACCGTCTCGGATTATCCGGCATCACCCTCTTCGCCCAGGACTGGGGCGGCCTGATCGGGCTGCGCCTGGTGGCCCTGGCCCCTGACCGCTTCGATCGGGTGGTGGTGGCCAACACCGGCCTGCCGACGGGTGAGCGTCCTCCCAACGAGGCCTTCCTGGCTTGGCAGACCTTCTCCCGGGAGTCCCCGGCCTTCCCCATCGGGTCCATCATCTCCAACGGCTGCACCACCCGTCTGTCCGAGGAGATTGTGGCCGCCTACGACGCCCCTTTCCCCGATGACAGTTTCAAGGCCGGCGCTCGCCGGTTCCCGTCCCTGGTCCCCACTTCCGTGGATGACCCGGCCCACCGGGCCAATACCGAGGCCTGGGAGGTGCTGCGCCGCTACGAGCGCCCGTTCCTGTGTGCCTACAGCGACGGGGATCCGATCACCAGGGGCACCGAACGCCAGTTCATCGGCCACGTCCCGGGTACGGCCGGCCAGGGCCACCGCGTCATCGAGGGCGCCGGACACTTCCTCCAGGAGGACAAGGGACCTGAGCTGGCCGCCCTGGTCAGCCAGTTCATGGCCGGCTGACTTCGCTGTCGGTGGTCCAAAGACGTCCGGCCAGGACTGTGGGACGTAGGGGATGAACCGCCCCGCATCCCCGAATTGTCACCTCCTGCCGAACTCGAACCAGAATTGAGCCTGTGGAGGTTGAGCCCCGCTTTCCGAAGGTGGTCCGCATTGTTCAGGAGGTGAGCGGGCCGGTGGTGGGCGATGTGGCGGGTGAGGTCGGCCGTGGCCTTCGTGCCCTGGACCTGGGCCGCCGGGTGCGAGCAGGTCAGACGGTGGCGGTGGGGGCGGGCAGCCGGGGTATATCGGGCATGCTGGAGGCGCTCCGGGCCGTGGTCGTCCATTTGAAGGGACTTGGTCTCGAACCCTTCGTGGTCCCGGCCATGGGAAGCCATGGTGGAGGGACTGCCGAGGGCCAGCGGAATGTCCTGGCCTCCTATGGCATCACCGAGGCCGCCCTCGGCTGCCCCATCCACTCGAGCATGGACGTGGTGGATCTCGGACCGTCGCCCCGGGGGATACCGCTCTGGCAGGACCAGGCCGCGGCCGGCGCCGACCACCTCATCCTCTGCAACCGGGTCAAGCCCCACACCATGTTCACCGGGGCGGTGGAAAGCGGCCTGGTCAAGATGCTCATGATCGGTCTGGGCAAGGAGAAGGGTGCCTCGGTCTGCCACCGGGCCGTCATGGACCTGGGCTGGCCGGGGATGGTCGAGGAACTCGCCCCGCCGCTGATCAGCCGCTCCCGGCTCCTGGCCGGCATCGCCCTGGTGGACAGAGCCGATGAACAGACGGCCGGGGTGGCGGTACTGGCCCCGGAGCGCTGGATGGCGGAGGAGCCGGAACTGTTGGCGCAGGCCCGTCGGCTCATGCCCAGGCTTCCCTTCGATGAGATTGACCTTCTGATGCTCGACCGGATCGGTAAGAACATCAGTGGGGCCGGTATGGATACCAACGTGATCAGCCGCAAGGACACCACCCATCCCGCCGCTCATCACCCCGGGGTACCGGTGCGCCTGATCGCGGTCAGGGGCCTGACTCCGGAGACGGGAGGCAATGCCATCGGGCTGGGCCTGGCCGAGTTCGCCCGCTCCCGGGTCCTGGACGCCATGGATGCCCGTATCACCCGGCTCAATGCCCTGACCGCCGGGGATCCTCCGGGGGCCATGCTCCCGGTTGACTTCGAGACTGACGCTGAGATCCTGGACGTGGCCCTGGCCATGGCCGGCCTGCGCCGCCCGGACCAGGCTCGTCTGGTGTGGGCCCCGAACACCCTCGACCTACGTCACACCATCTGTTCGGTGGGACTGGCGGCGTACGCCCGGGACGGGGTGGAGGTGGTCGGGGAGCCCTTCGATCTGCCCCTGGATGCCCGGGGCAACCTGGCTGATGATCTTTCCGATGTGTGGGACGACCCGGGGTCGGGTGGCGACAGTCTCCTTAAGCTGCAGGCATGAGTACGCCGTCGAGCGGGGCGGAAGGTTCGGCGGCCGACCTGGCTCGGGCCTCGCTGGCCGCGGTGGCAGCCGGGGACCGGAACGCCTGGCTGGCGCTGTTCGAGGATGACGCCGTGGTCGAGGATCCGGTGGGCTCGTCGCCCCTGGACCCTGCGGGCCGCGGTCGTCGGGGCCGGGAGGAGATCGCCCGCTTTTACGATGAGGTCATCTCGACCATGACCAGTTTCCATTATCAGATCGAGCGGTGCTACCTGGGAGGGGACGAGGCGGCAATGGCCGTCACCTTCACCATCGGGATGGGCGAGAGTGAGCCGTTGGTCATGGACCTCATCAACATTTACAGGCGCTCACCGGCCGGCCGGCTGGCTTCGTTGCGGTCGTTCTGGGACGGCAGCCGCCAGGGCTGATCCGGACCCCGGGTCAGGCCAGGTCGGGCCGGCATATCCGGCACGGCTCGTAGCCCTTGGCTCCGGGCGCCACTCGACGTAGGTCGGCTCGACCCTTGACCACCTGACAGTTCGGCCGGTGCAGCATGGTGCCCGTCGGCGTGGCCAACCACGTGGCCGAGCCCGGCTTGATTCCCGCCGGGCCGTTGGCCCGGGCGGACACCGACTCGCCGGCGGCAGTGGAGAGATGCGACTCGATCCGCTCGAGCACGGACTCCAGCCGGCGGGCCTGCTCGCGACCCTCCCTGACCAACAGCGTCTGCCAGTAGGCGAAATAGACGAAACCCCCGACCACGACCAGGGCCAGGCCCAGCAGCCCGCCGGAGATCATGTAGGGGATCTGCTCGAAGAGAAGGACGGTGTGGGACGCCCCCAGCCAAGCCAGAACGATCAGGAGAAGACCGAGCGGGAGCAGGACCCCGCCCACGATCAATAAGCCGCGGTCCAGCCGGCCAGCCGCCACCTGGGTGCGCAGGGCCTGGACCCTCGACGCCAGGTCCACGGGCGCATCCGTGCCGGCCACGGAGGCTGGGCCGTCGGCGCCCGCCCGGGAGGGGCTCGGGACGGCCGGGGCGGAAAGCGTGGTCAAGGGCTGTCCTCCAGGGAACAGATGATGCCGCTCTCCTCCAGGACGCGGTCGGGCAGGCGACGCAGGCCGGCGGCTACCGCAGCCGACCCGAGGAGAAACAGTAGGGGCCAGACCGGTGAGATTCCCCTGGTCAGCGAATAGGAGGCCGGGGTGGCTGACAGCGTCGGAGGCGTCCCAGACCCGGCGGCGCCGCCGGCGGGAGATGACCCGGCGCCAACGGTGGGTGAGGGAGAGCTCGAGCCGGAGCTGGCCGGGCCTGTTCCGAGGGAGCTTCCGCCCGCTGCTCCACCGGAGGTCGGAGCCACCGATCCGGCGATGGATCCCACGCCCGTGGAAGCGATGGCCGAGCCGGGCGCGGCTTGAAGGTTGATGGTCGCACCGCCGATGGTGGCAGTGAAGGTCTGGCCCCCGCTTCCCGGTGGCGACCAGTAGAAGACCACGGAGCCGGCGTCGTAGGTGGCGTCACCGGCCTGGAGGCTCTGGGCCGGCTGGCTCACCTCGATCTTCATCCCCATGCCCGTTATGGCTGTGTTGACGATCTCGGAGGCGACGGCGTTGAGAGGAGCCGAGCTGGAAAGGACGTGCACACCGGATTGATCGATGCTGACCGGCTGGCCCGCCACTGTCATCCCCGATACCACCGTTGAGCCGCTGACCTTTGCCCGGGTGCCGTTACTGGTGGCGCTGGCGGTCGAGGTGACCGAGGCGATCTTCACCACTCCGCCCAGATCTATGTCCTTGACCGTGCTGGTGGCGACGGTGATGACCGTGGTGGGCCCCTCCAGCTTGACGTCGCTGCTGGAGGTGGTCGATCCGGTCGAGGAGGACGGCGCTGGTCCGGTGGCGCCGGCCATGCTGGCCATGCCCGAGACTTCCTGGTCGGTGGCGGTGGCGGTCATACCCATTCCCGGGTAGCTGTCATTGGTGACGGTAGGGGGACCCGAGCCGGTTCGGGCTTCGGCGCGCACCGGTTCGTTGGCGTTGGCGGCCAGGGGCTGCGGCAGAGTCAATCCGACCAGCGCCGCGGTCGAACCACCATCGGCAATCAGGGTCCCGGGCCAGGCCACCGTAGCCAGGCCGTAGCCGACCGGGCCGGGCTGGAGCCGGGCGACCGTCTCGGGTACCTCGGAGTCCATCTCCGGATGGGTCGGGGCGGTGGGAGAGTCGTAGGTCCATTCCACTCCGGGGGCGGTGGCATACAGGCTGTAGCTGCCCAAGCCGGCGTCGGCGCCGGCCCGGGGTGCGCTGAGGAATCCGAACCCGGCCACCGCCGCCAGGGCCGCCCCCATCGCCAGGAGACCGGGGCGGCCGGGCCCGCCGCCGCCCCTCCGAGGGACCTTCGGCTGTCCAGTGGTCATTCGCCTTCACTCCCGAGGTAGGCCTCGGACATGTAGCCGGCCACATCCTGGGGCTGGCCCACGTGCATGACGCGGCCGTGGATCATTATGGCGGCGAAGTCACAGATCTCCAGTGCCATCTCAGCAAACTGCTCGGTAAGCAGGACGGTCACTCCGTCCTGGGCCATGGTGGCCACCAGGGAGTACAGCTCGGAGACGATCAGGGGGGCCAGTCCCATGGAGATCTCGTCCAGGAGGAGAAGGCCCGGGCGGCTCACCAGAGCCCGGGCCATGGCCAGCATCTGTTGCTCTCCGCCGGACATGGTGCCGGCCAGCTGACCCCGGCGTTCGCCCAGGCGCGGGAAGCGCTGGAAGGTCCGTTCCTGCACCTCGGCCGCCGATATCGGGGAACCGTAGGTGCACATGCGTAGATTGTCCGTGACCGTCAGGTTGGGGAAGATGCCCCGGCCTTCCGGGATGTGGCACACCCCGGCCCGGGCCAGGCGGTCAGGAGAGGCGCCGTTGACGTGGACACCGGCCACGTGCACGCAGCCGGCCAGGGGCTCGAGGGCACCACCAACCACGTTGAGGGTGGTGGTCTTTCCGGCCCCGTTGGGACCGAGGAGAGCGACCACCGTGCCGGTGGGAACGGTGAGGTTGACACCGTGGAGCACCTCGATGCGCCCGTAGGCGGCCCGGACGTCGATCAGCTCCAAGGTGGGTACCGGTCCCGAAGTCGAGCCAGGCCGGCTGGTCATGGAGGTGGTTGCCATCATGCGCCGCCGCCGCCGCCGCTGCTGCTGCTGCCGGCGCTGCCTGCGCTGCCTGCGCCCCCGCCGTCATCGGTGGAAGGCTGGGTGCCGAGGTAGGCGGCCCGAACGTGAGGATCAGCCTGGACTTCCGATGGCGATCCCGAGGCGATGATCCGTCCGAAGTCGAGGACGAAGACCGTCCGGGATATGCGCATGACCAGGTCGACGTCGTGTTCGACCAGGAGGACGGCCACACCGGCCTCGCCCAGTTCGATCAGCAGGCGGCCCAGGTCCTCGGACTCGTTCTCGTCCAGTCCCGACCCGGGTTCATCCAGGAGGAGGAGCCTGGGCCGGGTGGCCAGGGCCCGTCCCAACTCGACCAGCCGGGCCATACCGGTGGGTATGGCGTCAACCCGGAGATCGGCCACCGCCCGCAGTCCGACCCGGTCCAGGATCTCCTCCGTCACCGAGGCGGGATCCTCGGCATGGCGCGACCACGACCGGTGGAACTCGGCCCCGGTGAGGATGTTGTCCCGTACCGACAGGCTGCCGAAGACCTCGAGCCGCTGGAAGGTTCGGGCCATGCCCAGCCGGGCCCGTCTGTGCGGTGCCATTCCGGACAGGTCGGCCCCACCCAGGCGGACCCGCCCCTGCGCCGGTTTTTCCAGGCCGGTTATGACGTTGAACAGGGTGGTCTTACCGGCCCCGTTGGGCCCGATGAGACCGGTCACCCCGCCGGCGCCGGCGGCCAGGCTCACCATGTGCAGGGCTCGAATGCCGCCGAAGCTGACCGAGACATCCTCGACCCGCAGGACGACTCCGTCCCCGTTCCCGACTTCGGTCCCGCCGGCCGAGCTGGCGCCGGTGGCCGGTTCAGCCGTCGGCGCCGACAAGCCGCTCTCCCTCCACGGTCAATGCGGGTCCCGACTCCGCTCGCTCGGACCGGTCCACCAAGAGGTCACGGAGCCGGGTGATCTGGCCACCGAGGCCCTCGGGATTGCGCCCGAGCGTGAGGGCGCCCAGGCCGACCAGGACGTATTGAATGTTGGACAGAGAGGGAACGTGTTGCTGGAGGACCGGGAATAGGGCGTAGAGCACCGCCGTGGCCAGCGCCCCGGACACCAGGCTCTTGCCTCCCAACAGGACCAGGAGGAGCAGAACCAGGCTGTTGAAGGTCTGGAAGTCGGCCGAGGTGACCAGATGTTGCTGGCCGCCGTATAGGGCTCCGGCCAGGCCGGCCAGGGCGGCCGAGGCGCTGAAGACGGCCAGCTTGGTGTAGGCGATGTTCACTCCGAGGGTGGCGCAGGCCTGAGGCGAGTCGTTGAGCGCCGCCAGGCGCCGGCCATATCGGCCCCGGCGCAAAGCCAGCAGTCCGACGCCGGCCAGGGCGAAGATGACCGCCCCCAGAATGAAGAAACCCTTGTCCGAGGTGGTGTCGAGCCCGGGGACATGCAGGCGGTCCACCGAAAGCCCTGAGCCGTAAGGACCGAAGTGCTGATCGAAGAAGATGTAGTCCATGGCGTAGGCGAAAGCCAGGGTCGACAGAGCCAGGTACAGCCCCCGGAGGCGCACGGCAAATATCGCCACCAACGCCCCGAGGCCTCCGGAAACGGCCACCGCCGCCAGCACCCCGACCAGGGATCCGTGGTGGCCCAGGTGGGCCATGGCGT
>Ga0307373_10007934_pt1 | contig 16342 bp, 15 predicted proteins | sample OX2MG_FD_202534 | JGI IMG/M metagenome (GOLD analysis project Ga0307373, IMG submission 202534) | Soil microbial communities from Risofladan, Vaasa, Finland - OX-2 | ecosystem: Environmental > Terrestrial > Soil > Coastal area > Acid sulfate soil | place: Finland: Risofladan, Vaasa | collected... | reverse complement strand
ACTTCAAACCAAGTCTTGAGCGGGTACTTCGTATTCTCAAAGATGGTCCCAGCGGTGAGCGAGAACCGATAGGCGTTGCCCTTGCGGCACGTTTTGTTCGTGCACTCCCACTTCCATGGCAGGGCGATGTTGTAAACCGTCTCCGACTTGCCGCAACGCGGGCAATGCGGCTTCCCGTCATGCCAACGCCGCCAGAACAGAAACTCGCGGCAAGCCTCGTCCGTCGGGAAGGTCTCCATCAATTCGCGTAGGGTCATCATGCAATGAAAGATAGCAGAATATCAGCAATCCGTTAAGTGCCGGATAGTCGCCAAATTTTTGGTCTTTCGTTTTCTATACTCGCAGCGATGCCTGCATACGCTTCGCGGTGGCGCGCCAATCGGCGGCGGTGGGCGCCCTGTCCCGCGCCCGCCATATCGCCTATCTTGAAGGCACGCCGCTCGACTAACGCGGCGCATGGTGGACTCTACGGTGAAACCCTCGCGGCCACGGACCTACGTGCGGCTCCATTTTGACACTCCGGCGGCGAGCGCCGACCGTGCGGCGGCGATCCTTGTCGCCCACGGCGCGCTCGGATGCGAGGTCGCCAAAATCCGCCCTTCCCGTCCGGCGCTCGCGCGGCGTCCGCAGCGCGTACGCCTCAAGAGCTATTTCGATCGGCTGGGCGCCGCCCGCCTGAGGCGCGTGCGCGAGGCGCTTGAAGCGGCCGGGATGATCGCTGCGCGCGATGCTCTGCAGACCGAGGCGATCGTCGATCCCGGCTGGGCAACCATGTGGATGGCGCGCTTCAAGCCTTTCGCCGTTGGCCGCCTGCTGATCGTGCCGCCGTGGAGCCGCGAGCGGCGCGCAGGGTTGATGCGCCTCGTGATTCAGCCCGGACAGGGCTTCGGCACCGGCCATCACGCCACCACCTACGGTGTGCTGCGGACGCTCGACGAGCTTTGCGCGGCGAGCCACTTCAAACGCGCGCTCGACCTCGGCACCGGATCGGGAATTCTGGCCATCGCGATGCGCCTGCTCGGGGCGGACGAAATCGTCGCGCTCGAAATCGATCCGATCGCACTCGACAACGCGCGCGAGAACGGCGATCTCAATGGCGTCAGCCGCCATCTGCGGTTTTCGATCTGATCACCGCCAACATTCTCTCATCGACCCTGATCGAATTGGCGCCGCGCCTCAAACCGCGGCTGGCCGCGCACGGCCGCCTGATCCTCTCGGGGATACTGGCGCGCGAGGCGCCGCAGGTAATCGCCGCGTATCGCCCGGAGCTGCGCTGCGTCGGGCGGCGGATCGATCGCGGATGGGCCACGCTGCTGATGGCCCGCACCTCGGCATGACGGGGCCAGCGGCGACGGATCGGCGGCGGCCGCCGCACTTCGCGATCACGCCCGGCGCGATCGCGAATGGCGCATCCGGCGCCGGCGAGATCGCACGCGTCGGTGGCGCCGAACTTCATCATATGCGCGACGTGATGCGGCTGGGCGCGGGCGCGGCAGTTGTGCTGATTGCGCCCGGCGGCGCGCATTACGCCGGCCGGATCACCGGCTACGCGCCGGACTATGCGATGGTCGCAATCGAATCGTTCGCCGCGGCGAGCGCGGACCCGGCCGCGATCATTCTGGCGCCCGCGATCATCAAAGGGCCGCGGATGGATTTCCTGATCGAAAAGGCCGCGGAGTTGGGCGCGGCGGCCATCTGGCCGCTCATCTGCGCCCGCGCGGTAGTGCGCGATCCCGGGGCGGAGCGCCTCGCGCGCTGGCGGCGGCTGGCGCTCGCGGCGGCCAAGCAGAGCCTCGCGCCGCGCACCGTCGAGCTGGGTGCGCCGCGCACCGTCGCGGTGATGGCCGCCGCGCTCCCGCCCGACACGCTGGCCCTGGTATGTGCCGAGGGCGGTGCGGCGCTCGGCACGGCTATCCGGCGCGCGGGTCCGCGCGCTATTCTGATCGCGTGCGGACCCGAGGGCGATTTCGCTCCGGATGAACGGGCCGCGCTCGACGCGGCCGGCTTCGCCGCGGTGGGACTCGGACCGCGGCGTCTGCGCAGCGAGACCGCCGCGCTTGCGGCGATCGCGATTGCGCGCGGCGCGCTCGACGAAATCGGTCGCGAGGCGTAAAAGCGGTCGTCCGGTTCGCGGGAATTTGACCCAACGATTTTTTGCCGTGCGAGGATAGTTACGCGGTGGCTTATAAATTCGCCTTTGTGATGGATCCGCTCGAGGCCATGCTGCCCGAGAAGGATACGACCTTCGTCTTCATGTTCGAGGCGCTCGCCCGCGGCCACCAGGTGTTCCATCTCGGGCTGGCCGGTCTGCATGCCGAGGGGCATCAGGGGTTCGCCCACGCCCGGCGCTGCGCGGTCGCCCGGACGCCGCCGCATACCCGCTATCTCGACGAGGGCGCGCAGTACCGGCTGGAGGATTTCGACGCGATCTTCATGCGCAAGGATCCGCCCGCCGACGATAACTATCTCTACGCCACGATGCTGCTCAGTCTGGCCGATCGGCGCCGCACCTTCGTGCTCAACGAGCCGGCCGGCTTGCGCGAGGCCAACGAGAAACTCTACGCGCTCAATTTTCCCGGCGCGATTCCGCCGACTATCGTCACCTACGAGATTGCCAAACTCAAACGCTTCATGGAGGCGCAGGGCGGCGAGATGATCGTCAAGCCGCTCGACGGCCACGGCGGCGAGAGTATTTTTCTGGCCCGCGCGGGCGATCGCAATCTGAATCCGATCCTCGAAGCGGTGACCCGTTTCGAGAGCCGCGCGATCATGGGCCAGCGCTATATCCCCGAGATTCGCAACGGTGACAAGCGCCTGATCGTGCTCAACGGCGAGCCGCTGGGCGGCACGCTGCGGGTGCCGCGCGACGACGAAAACCGCGGCAATATCCACGTCGGCGGCAATTGCGTCAAGGCCGAGGTTACCCAGCGCGATCGCGAGATCTGCCGGATGCTGCGGCCGCGACTGGAGCGCGACGGGCTCTATTTCGTCGGCCTCGATATCATCGGCAATTACCTGACCGAGGTGAACGTCACCAGCCCGACCGGGATCCAGGAGATCGATCGGCTCGACGGCGCGAACCTCGAAGCGCGGGTGATCGATTTCGTCGAGGCGCGGGTCGCCGCGCTGCGCTGAATCTTTCGCCGCGCGCGCCGGCGCCGCCCGGCTTGCAACCGGTGGTCTGGATCGGTAGCAATGAAAGGCCGTAGAATTCCCGTAGCGCCCCGCGGCGGGATCCGCATGGCGGTGGGCAGGTAGCTCAGTCGGTAGAGCAGAAGACTGAAAATCTTCGTGTCGGCAGTTCGATTCTGCCCCTGCCCACCAATAAGAATTGCTCCGTCGAGCGGTCAGCTTAACCCTTTGCGGCGGAGACCAGGGCGGGCAAGTCGAGTTCGAGCAGGTCGCCGACGCGCTCGATAGTCACATCGGGAACGGGATATTTGGCCACCTCGGCCGCGTCGGTCGCGTAGTGGCCCTGGCGCGGAAAGACGGTAGTCACTCGCGCGCCCCAGATCTGTTTTACCGCATCGAGAATGCGCACCTTGTCATCGACGAATACGTAATGCGCGGCCGGATAGCGCGCGGCGATATCTTCGACCTCCAATTCCTTGTGGATATAGATGAGGACGTTGCCGTCGAAGACTTCGTACAGGCCCGAGCGATGGACCTTGAGCGGCTGAAAGACCACGTCGCCGTCGCTGACGATGACGGTACGGCCGAATTCCTGGCAGCGCTCGACGACGTCGAGCGAGTTCGGATAGAGCCGGTTGGCGAAGGGATAGTTAATCAGGAAATCCGAGACTGTGAGTATATGGAAATCGCGCGGATACTGAACGCGGTAGCGCTGCAGCGCGCCGAGGTAATCAGCGTAGCCGAGTTGCGCGCGCAACTCCTCGAACAGTTCCCAGTACTGCTTGCTCTGCTCGGAGCCGACCGCATTCTTGAGATGGCGCATGAGGTCGGCCTGCACGCGGTCGTTGTCGAGCAGGGTGTTATCGACGTCGAAAAGAAAAACCGTCTGGTCGGAAGGCATCCGTAATCTCCTGCGCGCCGGCGCGCCGTTGGCGCGGGCCAACGCGCTCGCGACGCCGCATGATTATCGGATCATCGGCCGGACCAGTAAATGTTTCGCCGGGCGCGGCGCCGATCGCGGCGACAAGTTTATGAAAGAGCCAAGTCATTTCGAGCGCAGCGAAGGATCCCGATCCGGAACCCATTCGCTGCGCTCAGGGTGACCGAGCCGAGTGCGGCTGCGCGGCGCTCAGACCAAGCCGTAGAGTTTGGCGGCGGTGTCGTGGACGATCTTGCGCAATTGTTCGTCGGGCAGCGTGCCGAAGCGCTTGGCGACGATCTCCTGCGAGCGCGGAAAGGTCGCCGCGGTATGCGGATAGTCCGACGACCACATGATGTTGTCGGCGCCGAAACGGTGCAGCGAGTCGACGAAGATCGGGTCGGCGATGAAGGTCGCATAGACCTGGCGCTTGATATAGTCGCTGGCGCGCAGCGGCAGCTTCATCCCGCCGACCGCGCCGAGGCGGTTCTGCACGGTGTCGAGCCGGTACATGAAGTAGGCCATCCAGCCCACGTCGTTCTCGGCCGAGACGATGCGCAGGCCGGGAAATTTCTCGAACACTCCGCCGTAGACCATCACCGACAGCGAACGCTCGATCTGATGATGCAGCGTGGCGAGCGAGAGCAGGAAGCCGCGACCGCTGGTGGGATTGGCGCCGGTGCCCTGGCGCGCGGTCAGGATATGCAGCGACAGCGGCATCGCGAGACTCTGCGCGGCGGCCCAGAAGGGTTCGTAGTCGGGATGGCTGTAAGGCCGATCGTCGGGCGCTTCGGCCCAGATCATCGCGCCCTTCATACCCTGGCGGGCGATGCGCTCGAGCTCGGCGACCGCGCCGGGGATGTCTTCGAGGGTGATCAGGCCGAGCGGGACCAGGCGCTTGAGGTCGTGGCTGCAATACTCGGTCGCCCAGTCGTTGAAGGCGCGAAAGCAGGCCGCGCGCAGCGCGGCGTCGTCGAGTCCGAACAGCGGCATCCCCATCGAGGTATAGATCACTTCGGCCTGCACGCCGTCGCGATCCTGGTCCTTGATGCGGTAGGCGGGATCCCACACGCTCTTGGGCGCGGCGTCGAAACCGCGCTTGTTATGCTCGGGCAGTTCGGCCGAGGGTACACCGGCGCCGAAGAAACCGGCCACGGCCATCGGGGTGATATTCTCACAGATGAAGAACTCGCCCTCGCGTCCGCCGAGCCCCTTCATGGTGCGCGGCGCGCGATCGCGAAAGCGGTTGTCCATCCGCTCGCCCCACATACTCGGCGGTTCGACGAAATGGGAATCGGCGGAGATAAGACGATAGTTGGCCATGCCCTGCCCTCCTTGATGGTTCGCGCCGGCGCAGCGAGCGGCCGGTCGTGACGCAAAGCCGCCGGGCGCGGCGATGTGCGAGCGCGGCAGCGGCTGACGGCATCGTAGCGCGATGCCGCCCCATCTCTATTAGCGCTGGCGATGGGCGGCCGCAAGAAAAACTTGCGTCGGGCAGGCGCGACGAATCACTTAATGCAGCCGGAGGGCTGAACGTTCCAGATTGAGATTTCGGCGAACCATGAGTTACCGGCGCAGTCCGGATTGACGTCATAGAGATTAAATTTGAGGTTGTCCGACGCCTCGACGTTGACCACGCGGTTGTAATTGTCGTGAAGATCAATCGTGACGCCGTACGATTGCGATCCACCGTTCGGATTTACCACTTTGCCGGAGAACACATAGTTGTAATTGCTTTCTGGCACCCTGCCAATGCATGGCCGACCGGGTCCGGCCTGCGAGCATCCGATGTAAATGCCGCCCATGCCATTACTTTCGACGTCAAAATTGCCAACACTGTTATGGCTCGCACCGTCGATCCACACGCCGTAGCGATCGTTACCCGTGATCGTGCCGCTCTGTAGAAGATTCTGCGCTCCCTGCACGATTCTCACGCCGTCGGTCAAGTTACCGGTAGACGAAAAAAGTGAAATGTCGGCCCGCTGGGCGCGGTTCAACAGCACGCCGGCATCGCTGTTGGCGGTTACCGTGAAGTTATCCACCAGGGCGTTGGCGGCGTCGATTTCGATGCCTTCGCCGAATTTCTCGATCGTCGCGCCTTCGCCCTCGATGAAGACCCCCGACGCCGTTGGCTTGACGTGTATTCCGTCAGCGTCGGTATTGCCGGAGATCGTATGTGTATTGAGATTGAGGACGACGTTGGGCGCGGTAATTACCAGGCAATCGCTGCCGGGCGTGGCGGCGGCGTAGAGATCGCTGTCGACCTCGTAGAAGCCGGCTTTGGCGATCTTCGTGCAACTGGTAATGCAGTTGGCGCAACTGGCGGTCGGATCGTTCGCCGGTTGCGCCGACGCGGCTCGCGTTCCAACAGATATCCAGACGGCGCCAATCATCAGGAGGAGACGCGTCGCGCGTCGGATGAAGTTGACAATCGGGCCCAGCCCGGTCGATTCGTGCAATCGGCTCAAGCGGTCCTCGTAAAATGGCGAATGGCGGCGAGGTGTGCCGCACGTTCCACCATAGAAGATAGTAAAGGGCTTTATAGCAGAAGAGCGACAGGAATGGGAAGCTAGCCTGCGGAGTCCTCAAAATGGGCGTCAGGCCGGTCTGAAGCCAGCGAATACCGCAAAGATCCCGTCGCGCCAGGAGCATTCGACCGCGTCGAAGCCGGCTTGCGCCAGCCATTGGAGTTGCGCGGCTAGCGGCGCGGGTCGATCGAGCTTCATCCGCTCGAGCGCCGCGGCCAGGTCGGCCTCACTGACGCCCAGGTGGCGGACCCGGCGGACCCATGACTCGTGATTGAGGCGATCGAGCGCGGGAGTCGCACCGGCAACCTGATCGGCGTTGACGAACAGGCCGCCGGGCTTGAGCGCATCGCGAATCCGGCCGAAGAGCGCGCGTTTGGCGGGGTCCTCGAGATGATGGATCGAGAGCGCCGAGACGATCGCATCGTAGGGTCCGTCGAGCGCCTCGCGGGCGTAGTCGGCGGTGACGAAGCGGACGCTAACCGGCTGGCCGGCAAAACGATCGCGCGCCCGATCGAGCATCGCGGGCGCGACGTCGACCAGCGTCAAGCGGGCATGCGGCAAAGCTGCCGCGGCGAGCGCCGCGAGCAGTCCCGTGCCGGCGCCCAGATCGAGCAGGTCGCATCCGCCGCCGGCCGCGGCCCCGGGCGCCATGCGGATTAGTTCGAGCGCCGCGGCGTAAAAATCGTCGAAGCGTGGGATCAATTGGCGCCGCGCACGATCGTAATTGGTGGCGGTCGAGTCGAAGGCGCTTTTGATTGAGGATTCCATCGTTGCGCTGGCACCTGCCTGCGCCAATTTAACGCCGTCGGGCAGGCGGCGCTATCGCCCGACGATCCGGCGGCCAATCAGCGCGCGCTTGACCGATGGCGCGAATCGCGCGTAGCGGTAGAGTTCGCCGCGCAACGGACAGTCGAGGAGGTGCGCATGACGCCCCAGGAGACGCTCTCCGCCTATATGAGCACCGCTTTCCCCAAGAGCGCGAAGCTGCGCGACGGCACGATGATCGTCCTGCGCCCGCTCACGCCGGACGATCGCGACGAGGCGTGCAAATTCTTCGAGCGCGTGCCGGAGGATGATCGCGCCTTTCTCAAGGAGGATGTGATAAATCGCCGCGAGGTCGAAGCCTGGCTCGACCGGATCGATCCGGCGACCGAGACGGTGATCGTTGCGGCGGCAGCGGGCACAATCGTCGGCACGGCGGTGCTGCGGCGCGAGGCGCAGGGCTGGGCCCGGCACGTCGGCGAAATCCGCGTGGTGGCCGATCCGGCGACGCGCCGGCAGGGCCTGGGCCACGTGCTGGCCGAGACGGTTTTTGCGATCGCGGTGCGGATCGGGCTCGAAAAGATGATCGCCCAGATGATGGCGAACCAGACCGGTGCGATCCGGGTCTTCGATCTGCTCGGCTTTAGCGCCGAGGCGACGCTGCGCAATCATGTCAGGGATCGCAACGGGCATAAGCACGATCTGTTGATTATGGCGAACGAGATCGAGCAATCGCGCGAGGCGACCACGGTCGATTCCGAGACGGCCTTTATCCCGCGGCCGCGCTGACTGACGCGAAGCGGCGCACTTAGGGCGGCGCGCGCGAAGCGGCTCAGATGAGTGGTCCGCGGCGGGTGCGGCCGAGATGGGTATAGGCGCGCTGGGTGGCGACGCGGCCGCGCGCGGTGCGGGCGATATAGCCCTGCTGAAGCAGATAGGGTTCGTAGACCTCGCCGATGGTGTCGGCCTCTTCACCGACCGCCGCCGCGAGGCTTTCGACGCCGACCGGACCGCCGTCGAACTTGTCGATAACGGCGGCCAGGATCGCGCGGTCCATGCCGTCGAAACCGCATTCGTCGATTTCCAGCAGCTCGAGCGCGGCAAGGGCGACTTCGCGCGTGACGATCGGCGCCAGGTTGACCTGGGCGAAATCACGCACGCGGCGCAACAGCCGGTTGGCGATCCGCGGCGTGCCGCGCGAGCGGCCGGCCATCTCATGCGCGCCGCTGTCGTCGAGCCGCACGCCGAGCAGGCTGGCCGAGCGCCGGACGATCTCGGTCAGCTCCGCGCGCGCGTAGAAATCGAGATGGTAATGCTGGCCGAAGCGATCGCGCAGCGGTGAACTCAGCAGACCCGAACGAGTGGTCGCGCCGACCAGCGTGAAGGGCTTGACCGCCAGACGCATCGAGCGCGCGCCCGGCCCCTTGCCGACGACGATATTGAGCTCAAAATCCTCCATCGCGGGGTAGAGCACCTCTTCGACCTGGCGCGCGAGGCGATGGATCTCGTCGATGAAGAGCACGTCGCCCTCGTCGAGGTCGTTGACGATCGCGGCCAGATCGCCGGCACGCTCGATCGCCGGGCCCGAAGTGGCGCGCAGGTTGACGCCGAGTTCGCGCGCGATGATATGGGCGAGCGAGGTCTTGCCGAGCCCCGGCGGTCCCGAGAAGAGCACGTGATCGAGCACCTCGGCGCGCTGGCGCGCGGCGGTGATCGACATGCCAAGGATTTTCTTGAGCCGCTCCTGGCCGACGAAATCGCCGAGCGCGCGGGGCCTGAGCGAGAGATCGAAGGTGCGCTCTTCGGCGTCCTCGGGCGGTGGGGAGAGCGCCACGCCTTCGCGATCGCGCTTGACGTTGCGGCGGCGCTCGCCGGCGCGCGGGTCGGCAGCAGCGTCGCCGGCTTCGGCGGCGGATTCACTGCCTTCGGCCGCGGAATCATCCTCGGCGGCGGACAATTCCGGGCTGGCGGTCACCGCGATCACCGGGTTGATCTCGCGGCTATTTTTCACCGAACAGCACCGCGAGCGAATTGCGGACCAGGGATTCGAGATCTTCATGCGTCGCGCCAGCGCCCGCCGCGTCGACCGCGCGCTTGGCCTCGGCCGGCTTGTAGCCCAGGTTGACCAACGCGGAGAGCGCGTCGTCGAGGATCGCGTCCGGGGCCGCGTGGCCGTTGGCGGAAGTCGCGGCCGGCGCGGGAACGGCAAACTTGAGCGCCGCAATCTTGTCGCGCAATTCGCGCACCACGCGCTCGGCGACCTTCGGACCGACACCGGGCACCGCGTCGATCCGCTCGACATCCTCATGCGTCACGGCGCCGGCCAGATCTTCGGGCGAGAGCACCGAGAGGATCGCCAGCGCAAGCTTCGGGCCGACGTGCTGCACGCCGAGCAGCAGATCGAAGGCCTGCTTTTCGGGCGCGCTGACGAAGCCGTACAAGGTGATCGCATCCTCGCGCACGACCTGGCGAATTTCGAGCTCGACCGCGCCGCCCGGCGCGGGCGTGCGGTAAAAGGTCGTCAGGGGAACGTGAACCTCATAGCCGACGCCGCCGGTCTCGACCACCAGCCGGCCGGCCTCGCGCAGTTTCACCCGGCCCGCAAGCGAAGCAATCATGAGCCGCGCGCCGCCGCTATTTTGCGCGCCGTGGGCCAGGCCTTGCGCACGCGCGGATCGGGCTGCGGGATACGCTCGCGATAGAGATGGCAGAGCGCGATCGCGAGCGCGTCCGACGCGTCATCGGCGAGCGCGATCGCCGGGTCGAGTTTGAGCGTGCGGCGCACCATCTGCTTGACTTGCCGCTTGTCGGCGCGGCCGTATCCGGCGACCGAGAGTTTCACGTCGGTGGGGGTGTACTCGAACAATTCGAGTCCGCGATGCGCCGCCGCCAGCATCGCCATGGCGCGCGCCTCGCCGAGCGTAAACGCGCTCTGGATATTGAGCGCGACGAAGCTGCGCTCGAGGCTGATGACGGCGGGCGAGTATTGGTCGATGAGTTTGATCAGATTATCGTAGATGGCGGCCAGGCGTTTGGGTCCGCGCGCCGCCGCATGCGGACGAATCGTGCCCGCCGCGACGTAGCGCGACTCGCCTTCGCGCTCGATCACTCCGTACCCAGTCAGCGCATTGCCCGGGTCCACGCCGAGTATCCGCATACCCCCACCTCGTCCCGCACCGCTTGCCGCCGCCCGCGGACTTGAGTCCGCATCGCCGCCACTTGCGCCGATCTCGCTGCGCGCCGGCGCCGCATACATACCGCGCCCGACGGATCGAATCCTCAGGCGGCGGAGAACTGCGCCATCACTTCGTCGTCAATATCGTAATTGGCCGCGACGCTCTGCACGTCGTCATGGTCCTCAAGCTCTTCGATCAGCTTCAGGACCTGCTCGGCCGCATGGCCGGAGACCTTCACGGTATTCTCAGGCATCAGGGTGACTTCGGCGTTGGCGATTGCGATCCCGGCCTTTTCGACCGCGTCGCGCACGGCGGCGAAATTTTCCGGCGCGGTCATTATCTGGTAGCCCTCGGCCTCGCTGAGCACGTCGTCGGCACCGGCCTCGAGCGCCAACTCGATGACCTTGTCCTCGTCGGCGGCGCCGCGCTCGACCGAAATGACGCCGCGCTTTTTGAACATCCAGGCCACGCATCCCGACTCGCCGAGATTGCCGCCGTGGCGCGAGAGCAGGAAGCGCAGGTCGGCGACCACGCGATTGCGATTGTCGGTGAGGACGTCGGCGATAAGCGCAACGCCGCCCGCGCCGTAGCCTTCGTAGGTAATCTGTTCGAGCTGGCCGCCGCCCAGTTCGCCGGTGCCCTTTTTGATCGCGCGATCGATATTATCGTTGGGCATCGACTGCGTCTTGGCCGTGGTGACCGCGGTGCGCAGGCGCGGATTAGCGTTGAGATCGCCGCCGCCGAGGCGCGCCGCGATGGTGATTTCCTTGATCAGCTTGGTGAAGAGCTTGCCGCGCTTGGCGTCGCGGTCGGCCTTCTTGTGCTTGATCGAACTCCACTTGGAATGACCCGACATCGAATGAGCCTCCGGGGGCCGCCTCACGGGCAGTTCCCGTTCTGGCCGAGAGCGTAGCATAGACGGCAGTGCGGGTGGGAGTACTCAGGCAGCGATCGCCGCGGAGCCCATCGGCGCCGCTGCCGCCGCGCGCTCCGCTGATATTATAATGCGCCAGCGATGAAGATTTCGTACCCGCGACTGATCCTGTCCGGCGTGCTGGCGTGCGCCACCGCCGGATGCTTTTATCCGCCGGCGCGCAAGGCTCCCGACGATACGCACGACCGGGTCGTGCTGGCGATCCCGTTCGATCTCGCGTGGGACGCCGTCCACACGGTAATCGCCGCCAACGCGTACCGCATTATCGCCGAGGATCCCAACAACGGCATCATCGAAACCCAGGCGGCCGGCGGCTTCACGCTCAAGGACGCCGATTGCGGCAAGCTGAGTGCGATCGCTCTCGAGTACGCCGCCGAGCCCACCCCGATGTCGTCCGCAGTCTATAATTTCGCGATTAAACCGCACGGCAACGAAGCGACCGTCATCACCTTGCAAGCGGTCTTTACCTCCCCGCTGCAGGTTCCGATCCATCCGATGACCGCCGAACAATGCGTTTCGCGCGGCGTGGAAGAGACGCGCATCCTCAAGGCGATAGAAAAGCAGGCACGCCGGGAGCATCGGCCGGAGTTCAAACCACCGGCCGGATAGCGCGGTCGCGGCGTGTGGATCGTCAGTGCGTCACCGCCGCGTCAGATCCCTCCGGCACCAGCACCGCGCTCGGAATGATCGCGGCGCGCCCGCCCGGCGGCCGCCACGACAGATGCATCGCGGCGTCGCCGGCAAGATTACGCTCGCCGGCTTCAATCCGATGCGCTCCGGCGGTCAGATAGACGTACCCCGAGCCGAAGCGCCAGGTCTGATCCCCCGGGTCAGGAATCACCGCTTTGCCGTCGATGAACAGCCAACCCGAATCATCGACCACGATCCCGAACACATAAATCCCCGCCCGCGGCGCGATAATCTTGCCGCTCCAGCTCACGAACGACGGCACCGGCAACGCGCCAAGCCCGGCCACATCGTCGAAATCGATTTGCGGATCCACGCGTACGATATGCGGCGGAAATCGATACGGCGGGAGCCCGCGATAGTAGCGGCCGAGCAGCCCGTGCGCACCGGCGGCGACCGGATTTCGCGCGGTCAGCGCGCCCAGCATCGGCACACCGGCCAACGCAATCGCGAGAACGATCGCGCCCGCGAGCGTAGCGCGCCGCCGCAGCGATCCGCGCGGGCCGACCTCGAGACGGCGCATCAGTAGTGCCGCCGCGCCAATCCAGACGAGCACGAGCGGCCATAGCTGCGCGCGGCCGGGCAGCCCTAGTATTCCGCCCAGGTTGAACGCGGTCGACTCGTCCATGATCGCACTTCCACCGAAATACGCGTCGCGATTATAGGCGAAATCGCCGCGCAGGTAGGCCGGCCAGATAAACTCCCGCAGGGGATTCGCATACTCATAAGGGAAATGAGGTTCGATCGCGGTCGCCGCGAGCATCGCGAACGCCGACACAACCGCGAGCAGGCCGAATAGCCAGTTCCATCCAGCAGGAAGAAACGCCAGCGTGAATACCATGAACGGGATTGCGGCGACAATCTGGCGCGGACCGACCGCCGTGCCGCCGCCCCACGAAACGATCGACTCGCCATACGATGCGTTGAACAGGACCATCAGAACGACTGCGCAAAGAGTTACGGCGAACTCCGCGCGTAACCGCTGGCGCAGAGCAAAGAACCCAAGCGCCGGAAGCGTAAGGATCAGCACCGGGTTGCAGAAAAAGAGACCGCGCTGCGGATCGCAAAGAATCTTCCACAGAATTCCGGCCTTCGGATAGGTCACTCCGACAAAGCCCGCCGCCTGCTCAGGAAACTGGCTATTGCCGGCCATCTTGTAGGCCTGATAACTCAAAAAGAAAAAACTGCCGAAGGCTCCGCGGTTATACGCGAGCAGCAGCGTCGCCACGGCCCCCGCGCCCAACGCAAAGGCGCCCGCGTGGCGCAAGTTGCGCATTCTAAACAACGCAAAGAGCGCTAGCGGAACCGCGATTACGATCGCGGGAAAATCGCACAGCACCGCCCATCCGGCGAGAAACCCGGCAATCAGGGAACGGCCCGCGTCGCCATCGTCGCGATAGGTCGCGAGGAGGTAGAACGAAATAAACGCGCAGGCACCCGCGATCGGCTCGCCGGTCATCTCGGTGGCGTAGGGAAACATGATCGTCCCGACGGCCAGCACCAGCGCCAGCGCGACGCCCCGCTCGCGCGTGGCGCCGGCAAACCGCGCGCATCGGTACATCACCACGCACAGCAGTGCGACGATCGCGCTGGTCGAGAAAACGATCGTCAGCCAGGTCGTCAGGGCCCAATAGAGCGCCTCGTGATTCGCGGCGACCGGCGACAGCACACTGGAAAACAATAGCCATTGGAGCAGTCCCGTGAGCGACCCACCCGGCGCCTTGACGGAATAGTAATGGCCACCGTAGGTAATAATATCTGCCGTGTTGTACCCGCAGTAGCCATCGATCCAGAGCGTGTGCCGTTCGATGATCGCGCGCATCAGATCGAAGCGCGCGGCAGTACTCTGATCGGCACCTTGATAAAAATAGGCGAAGCTGAAAAAGGCGGTGAGAAATAGGGTCCGCTCGATCCGCCGGCCATTCATGTCACTATCGGGCATACGAGAGCGCAGCCTGTTCAGGCGGCGTCGATACCGCCGCGGCGCGACGGTCGCGGCGACCGCACCGGTGCCGGCGGCGCGAAGGTTGTACCAAACGCCCACCATCCCGCGGCCGCTCCGGCGCTTAGAGCCAGAAACACCGCGACCAGCGACCAGATCCGACCGATCGGACCGGCGACTTCACTCTTGCGAATCTGTTCGAGATCGAAGACGTGCGCATCGCCCGGCGGCGGACCGGCCACCCGCATCACGCTAGCCTCGCGAAACAGCGCCCGCCCGCGGGTCAAATTCATGTAGCCGCCGAGCCTGAGCGCCAAATCAACGTCCGCGCCCTTGGGACCCACATGCAGGTACAGGCCAATCCTCTGCCAATCGTGCATCTCTTTAAGGTCCGCCGACATGATACCATCTTCGAGAATACTAATCGTAGCGCCGACGAAATACTTCGACACATTCTCGGTACGCGCCTCCACACTGAGATAGTACCAACCCTCGGTCAAGGTAATGGTCTGCACCCACCGTGCGTCATTGTCGTGCAGCGTATTAATCTCGAGTTCAGCCGGCTTGTCGAGCTCCGCCGGATGCCACGTGTAGGTTGTCGTGCCGGGCGATTGAATCCAGCCGTCGGTTCGCCAACCGTCGCATGAATCACCGGAACCGCGACCGAAATCGCCATTGTTGAGCAGAGGTTTACCCGCGTCAGAACTAAACGCCGGCCGCGCTCCGCTCAGCCACGCGGCGATTATCACAAAGACAATCGCAACCGGGCGAGCGCGCCGATGGTTCCGTTCGCTGATCAGCATCGCCGTCAAATCCAATTGCGCAATCCGGGCCCTTCAAGCCACATGCGAGCGTAGTAACCGGACCGAGTGATTGGGAGTGCCAGCCATACCGGAAGAAAGTATATGAAAGCGGCTGCCGCACCGATCAGGAAAACGCCGGCCACGAAGCGGTTCGCGGCACGCTGCGACGTGATAGTGGCGACGTAAATTAGCGCCAGGACGATCGTTGGCGACAAACCCGCCATTATCGGTGGAACAAACCACAGCAGTCCCAACAGCATTGCCGCCAGTGAAAGCAACGCGTAGTTCGTCGTGGTCCGATCGCGGAAAAGCAGGAAGACATAACCAATTCCCACAATTATGGAAGCGATCGTCCGGGCGTTCATCGAAAGTGTAATTGGTGTCCACGCAAATTTATAGGTATCAGCAATATGCGCGAAGCCAACGGTTACCGCAGTCAGGACCGAAAGCAGTATGGCCGCCGATTCCCACGTCTCGCATTCGCCCCGGCACAAATCGGCAATCACTGCCGCCAGCGCCAGATAGCCGATATAAACCGACGGCATATAGTGATACAAAAATAGTATTCGGCCGATTGGTATCCAGATGACAAAGTAGGCGAGATAACTAATCACGATAAACGTGCGCGTGACGCCGGGACGCTCGAGAGCGCGCACTGCCGTAATCGTTATCGCCGGGATCACGGCCCACCATAGAATTGGATTGCCGGCGCCCCAGATGGTCGAGACGTCGCCTTTATTCGGGAAATTCTGCCAATATGCCACCGGCCGCAGCATCAGTGGCCAGCTCCACCAGGGTGAAGAGTACGGATGAGTCGCGGTCGAAACGCTCTTCTCATACCACATCACGTCTTTGTAGTAGTGAAATAGATCTTCGATACCGCCCCACCATCCAAGGTAGTAATGCGGCAGAAAGCATGCGAGGTAGAACAATGATGCAACCGATCCGACGATGGCGAGGGCGCCGGCAACGCGCCAATAGTCGACGCTCCGATCGATTGGCGGCGCGGCTTCCCGCTCGGGCCGCATCAGGGTGAAGACCACGAACCCCGTCACCAGGAGAAACGTTATTCCCGGCACGTAAAGTTTGGAGCCGAGACAGAGCCCGAGCGATACGCCCATCGCCAGCAACGTGCGGCGGCGGTCGCGCAAGTCCGTATTTTGCATGAAACGAAAGAGCAGCACGTAGGAAACCGCGGCAAACGTCAAGTAGACAATGTCGATAACCGCGATACGCGAATCGACCAGATACAGACCGTCGCACATCACGAAACCGGCTGCGAACGCCGCCGCCAGACGCGAATGAAACATCCGGCGCGCGAGCAGATAGGTCACCGGAATGAGTATCGTGCCGAGCGTCGCGACGCCCAGCCGCCAGGCCCACGGATGGTCGCCGAACATGATGATGCCGAGCGCGCTGATCAGCTTGGCCAGCGGCGGATGCGGATCGAGGAAGTTCT